>ERZ1292625.423-Hain-H41-01um-R1-423-length-65169-cov-8_pt1 | contig 65169 bp, 66 predicted proteins | sample MGYA00564400_ERZ1292625 | MGnify/ENA primary metagenome ERZ1292625 (study PRJEB36523, sample SAMEA6512639) | groundwater metagenome | collected 2019-01-08 | study: AquaDiva: Metagenomics assemblies of 32 groundwater samples | reverse complement strand
ATCGTCGCTGCATGGATCAAAGCCGAAACGGGTGTTGGACCCGCCATCGCATCAGGCAACCAGACATATAAAGGAATCTGTGCTGATTTTCCTGTTGCTCCGATAAATAAAAACAAGGTTCCCAAAGTGATCGCGCCAAGCCATGAGGTTTCTGCCACCGATGGTGCCAAAATATTAAGCTCTTGAATATTTAATGTGCCAAAAGTAACAAAAAGAATAAACATTCCTAATAAAAATGCCGCATCACCAATGCGATTAGTAATAAAAGCTTTCATTCCCGCCGTGGCCTTTTCTTGATCTGTAAACCAAAAGCCAATCAGCAAGTAAGAACAAAGTCCCACGCCTTCCCAGCCAACAAATAAAGTGAGAAGGCTATCACCCAAAACAAGAATCAACATATTGAAGACAAATAAATTGAGATAAGAAAAATACTTCGTTACCCCTTTATCGTGATGCATGTATCCGATTGAAAAAAGATGAATTAAAGAACCCACTCCCGTAATAACCAAAATCATAATCGCGCTGATTTGATCAACTAAAAATCCCATATCAATTTTCAGCTGTTCGACATAAATCCACTCAAAAAATTTAATGTGAATCTTTCGTGCGTCCGCTGGCATTGAAATAAGCTCATTGACTAATAGACAGGATGAAATAAATGAAATGAATATCGCCGCTGTAGCGATACCACCGGATAAATTGGCTTTTTGGCTGCGATATCGAAGTCCATTTAAGAAAAAACCAACAAGCGGACTAAGAATTAAAATGGCCATCAAAAGAGAATGATTCATAAATAGCTCTGCCTTTCTAGCCTTTCAAGTGTTCAAAAAACCGGATATTAACTTCTCTGAATTTTTTGAAAATCGTAACCGCAATTGAGAGGCCAACGGCCGCTTCCGCCGCAGCAATTGTCATGACAAAAAACACCATGATTTGCCCATCCACATTGTTGGTGAACTTTCCAAAAGCAATTAACGTTAAATTCACGGCGTTTAACATAAGCTCAATTGACATCAAAATAACAATCACGTTTCTTCGTAAAAGGACGCCGGCCATGCCCATTGAAAATAAGAGCGCGGCTACAATCAGATAATGATTCAAACCAATATCTAGAAAAACTTCACTGTTTAGCATGAGTGCCTCCTCGGCTGCGGGAAAGCGCAACTGTTCCAACTGCAATCACCAAAAGCAACACGCCCAGCGCTTCGAAACCAAAAATATGCCGAGAAAAAAGGGCTTGCCCCAGAAGTTTTGTTGGCGCATCTGGACTCATTGAGGCCTCGATTTCGGGGTTTACCTTCGCGATATTTTCATCTAAAGATCCTGCGCTCATCATAATGGCGCCAACAATCAGCCCACCCATGACCCCAACAGAAAAGATTTTAAGCGCTCCGGTAAAAAGACCTCGCGTAAATGCGGCAATTTCTGTTTTGAGATCGAACAGCATCAGCACCATTACAAACAAAACCATAACTGCGCCGGCATAAACAATAAGCTGAACACCGGCAATAAAATAGGCTCCTAAAGTAATAAAAAAACTAGCGATACCCACCATTGTAAAAACCAAGGCGAGTGCTGAATAAATTGGATTGGTCATTAAAATCACAGCAAGGCCACCGCCTAAGGTCACAATTGTGAGTAGCCAAAAAAGAAATATGTCAGGTGTCACCTAACCTCCTACGCCACGAAATAGATAACTGCAGCTGTTGCGATGGTATTTCCCAAAGCCCACGGCAACATTGTTTTCCAACCCAAATCCATTAATTGATCATAACGAAATCGAGGAAGAGTCCATCGAACTTGAATAAATATCCAAAGAAAAACCGCAAATTTTATATTGAACGAAATAAAGTGCAAAAGAGTTGTTAAAATATTGGCGCCAACTGGCGATTCTATCAGCGTAGCATGAACCCACGAGTGCACAGTCTCTGGAGTCGCATAAGGAATAAGATAGCCTCCAAAAAAGAAAGTGACCATCAAAGCTGACGCCAACATCATGTGGCCATATTCTCCAATGAAAAACATCAGCATTTTGAAACCGCCATACTCGACATGGAAGCCCGCAACCAGCTCAGCTTCGCCTTCCGCCAAATCAAATGGCAGTCGGTTCGATTCCGCAAATGTCGCCGCAAAAAAAATAATTGCAGCAAGCGGTTGATAAAAAATTCCCCAATTGGGCAGCCACGAAGTCTGCACAGTGTGCCCCAATGCTGTGAACTGCAACAGCCCTTGTTGAGCATTCACCATTTCCGTTAGGTTAAAAGTTCCATAAAGCATAATGATGCCAACAATCGACAAACCAAGGGCTAACTCGTAACTGATGATCTGCGCGCTGGCGCGCAGGGCTCCTAAAAGAGAGAATTTATTTCCAGATCCCCAGCCAGCCATCAAAATCGTGTAGGCGGCCAAAGAAGAAACGCCAAGAATAAACACAATTCCGATATTCATATCATAGCCTTGAATGCGGAAAGTATATTCCCCGATCGTTAGCGGGACAGACATTGGAATTGCACAAAAAGCCAACGTTGCAGGAATGAGAGCAAAAATCGGAGCTGCATAAAACAAGGTTTTTACCGCTTTATCTGGAGCAAAATCTTCTTTATTTAGAAACTTTACGGCATCTGCCAAAAGCTGAACAAGCCCCAGTGGCCCAACGCGGTTTGGTCCGAAACGATTTTGGATAAATGCAGAGCCGCGACGCTCGAGCCATACAAGTATAGGGACCGCTTGGACCATCATTAAAAAGATCAAAATCAATTTTATGCCATTGACCGAAATTTCAAAAAGATCTTTTCCCATTTAGTGCCACTCCAAAGCTTTCGATTTCACTTCCCAAAAAAGCCCAAAGATGAAAATTCCCAAGAAAATCATCATGCTGAAAAAAATCGGACCTCCAGAACCAGAGCTAATAAACTCTCGAAAGGTCAGGCTCCATGGATAAAGAAAAATAATTTCGATATCAAAGAGGATAAACAAAATGGCTGTCAGGTAAAATTTGACGGAAACCTTAGTGTCTTTTTTTTCTTGCCCAGGAATTCCGCACTCGTAGACATCTCTTTTGATGCTTGAATTGTTTTTTCTACGACCGCCAATAAAACGGGCAAGTAAAATAAGAATATAGCCAAATATGGCTATAAAAACCGCTAAAAAAATGACTCCACCCAAAGGCACATCGGCCTCCTTTATGAAATTCTTGTCTTGAATCATTTAGTTATACTCATCCAGAGATTGAATTCCAAGAAATATAAATGGTAAACACTACTGAAATGATTCTGGAATCAACTCACACACGACTCGAAAGTTTATTGCAAAGAACTTTTGAAACTAAGCACTCTCAACTCCACATCAGTGGCGGATCTTCCTTATTGTCCTTGGCTTTCTTTTTGTCTCAATCCAGCTCAAGGGTTATTAACAACTTGCCGCATCTAATTATTTTGCCCAATTTGGCTGATTGCTACAAATTTCAGCAGCATCTTGAGTTTTTTGACCCGCAAAGGCAATCCTGCATTCTTCCCGAGTTTGATGTGTTTCCATACGAAGGCCTCTCTCCGAGTCCAAATATTAGTTTTGATCGCCTCAATTTTTTAAGTGCCGCTGTTGAAGCTGCTCAAGGTCAAATATTTTTAGCCACTGCTCAAGGCCTTGGACAACGAACTTTGCCTTATCACCTATTCAACCAAAGAACTCTCCGACTGAGCGTCGGCGACGAGCTTCCTGAAAATATCCACCGTTTTTTAATCGAACTTGGCTATGAAGCTTCACCCCTGGTTGAGGACCGCGGACAATTTGCTTATCGCGGTGGAATTTTGGATATTTTTTCTCCATCTGGCGCGGTTCCTATTCGTATCGAGCTTTTTGGCGATCAAATTGAAAGCCTTCGCACCTTCAGCGTTGCAGATCAAAGAAGTTTGGACACAGTAAAATCTTTTTTGCTTATTCCTGCTCGCGAGGTTTTATATCTTGATAACGAATATGAGTCCTGTGTTAAAAAATTTCGCGATTCTTTAGAGGGTCGCCCAGTCGATTCTTTTGAGCGGGAAGAACTGCTTCGCCAGGTTATCCAAAAAACTTATTTTCCAGGTGTCGAGTTTTTGCTTCCATTTTTTTATAAAAACCCCTCTTGGCCAATTGAGTTTTTTTCGACGCCCCTGAATGTCTGGGTCTTGGATCCGACGCATCTCACTCAAAACAATGATTCTTTTTTTGCCGAACTTAAAAATTCTTACGAAAATTCTTTGGCGACACCTTTGCGACCGGCTATGGAGGATTTCTTTTTACCTTTGGAAAAAATTTCCTTACCCGAAGGTGGAAGAAAACTTGAGTTCTCTGATTTGGATTTTTTAGATGAAAATAAAGCCGCCGAATCCCACATTCATTATCGAACTTTAAGCACAACAGACCTTTCGAATTTAACTTTGTCTTCGAGTTTTGGCAGTGAAACTTGGCTTACGAGCATTAAAACAAAACTTCTGGCTTGGAAAGAGCATCCCTATAGAATTTTTATAGCAATTAAAAGCTCCTCACAAATTGAACGTCTGCGTTTACTTCTAGAGCGAATGGACTTTCGGGTCGCAAAAGCAGAGGTAACTGATTTTCGCTGGGACTCTTGGCTTATTGAGCAAGACTCTGACCACGCCTTGATTCATCTGATCCCTCGTCACTTAAGCGAAAGTTTGCGTCTTGATGAAGAGCGTGTGATTTTTTTGAATGAATCTGATTTTTTCGGAAAAAAAGATCGGCTACGCGAACGAAAGGCTTCCGAAGATTTCCAATCTCAAGCGAAACGATTAAGTTTCGGAGATTTAAAGCCGGGTGATCTTGTCGTTCACGTTAAACACGGCATTGGTCAATATGAAGGTCTTAAGGTCATGCCTATCAGTGGTGTTGAAAATGAATTCATTCAACTTTCTTACAAAGACAAAGACCGCCTTTATCTTCCTGTTTACCGAGTTGGACAACTGCAAAAGTATGCTGGAGCCAGCGCCACCATTGCGCTTGATCGGCTCGGCGGACCCGGTTGGGAAAAGGCAAAGAGCAAAGTAAAATCCCATCTGAAGGAAGTCGCTCATGATCTTTTAATGCTTTATGCAAAGCGGGCCGAACTTCATCGCCCAGCATTTCAAGTTCCTCAGTCCGATATGCTTAAGTTTGAATCTGCTTTTCCTTATGTTGAAACCGAGGATCAGATTCGCGCAATTAACGATTTAACAAAAGACCTTTTGTCGACAAAACCAATGGATCGTTTAATTTGTGGGGATGTTGGTTTTGGAAAAACAGAAGTAGCCATGCGAGCCGCATTCATAGCCGTGCAAAATCAAAAACAAGTCGCAATTCTTGCGCCGACCACTGTTTTAACTTTTCAACACGTCGAAACCTTACGCAAACGTTTTTCAGGCTGGCCAATAAACATTGAGGTTCTAAATCGTTTTGTCAGTACGGCTCAAGCTAAAAAAACTTTGACGGGCTTAAAAGATGGTCGAGTTAATATTTTAATCGGAACTCATCGCCTGCTTTCAAAAGATATCGTTTTTAATAATTTAGGTTTATTGATAATTGACGAAGAACAAAAATTTGGCGTTACCCATAAAGAAAAAATTAAAAAACTCAAAACCAGTGTGGATACTTTAACTTTATCAGCGACACCAATTCCCCGCACACTCAACATGAGTTTATACGGTGTTCGCGATTTAAGTCTTATCAACACCGCGCCGGTGGATCGCTTGCCAACGCGAACTTTTATTTGCAAATTTGATCCAGAGGCTATTCGAAAAGCCATAACTTCAGAAATTCATCGAGGTGGACAGGTTTATTTTATCCATAATCGTGTGCAATCCATTTATGGGCTTGCTGATGAAATTCGACAAATCGTACCCGATGCAAGAATCAAAGTTGCTCATGGACAAATGGAAGAAGAAGAGCTGGAAAAAACGATGCTTGCTTTCTTTCATCATGAAATTGATGTTTTGATTTGCACTGCAATTGTGGAGTCTGGAATGGATGTTTCCAGGGCCAATACGATGTTTATCGATCAGGCCCAGCTTTTTGGGGTCAGTCAGCTCTATCAATTGCGTGGCAGAGTGGGTCGTTCTAAACAGCGTGCTTATTGCTACCTCATTTTGCCCCGACAAAAAAAATTAGACAAAGAAACGCTTGAGCGTTTAAAAGTCATTCAAGAAAACACCGCTCTTGGAAGCGGAATTAAAATCGCACAATACGATCTTGAACTTCGTGGTGCTGGAAACATTTTGGGCGAAGAACAATCCGGTCATATCAGTAGCGTCGGATACGAGCTCTATACAGATTTGTTGAATGAGGCCCTTCACGAAATTCGCGGCGAGCCCACTGATGATTACGATCTGGATCCAGAGATTAATTTACGAGTGCCGGCCATGATCCCTGAGGCGTACATTGCAGATATTCGCATTCGTCTTAGTTATTATAAAGCTCTTGCAGAAATTAAATCTGAATCTGATCTGGAAAAAATTGAAGATGAGTTGAAAGATCAGTTCGGTCCAATTCCTGATCCAATCATCAACTTAATGGGTTTGATGTTGATTCGTCGTCAATGCAAAGACATGGGTGTAAGAGATGTCAGTGCCGGTGTGAAGACAATTTCCTTGGTCTTTACAGAAAAAACAAAACTCAAAACCGAAACAGTCATCCAGTTGGCAATGCGAGAAAATAAAAAATACTCGATCACTCCTGACAACCGACTCAATATTCGGATGAACAATATCACTTGGTCTTCGGTTTACGAAGAACTTAACTACCTGCTTAAATTAATTTAATTGTTGTGATAATTTAAAATTCAATTTTTAGCCCAGCTCCCCAATTGAAGTCAGAAGATGTGTCGGGATCTTCTTCACCCTGTGTGCCCGCGTTTTGAGCGACAAAGACATCCAGATAAGTATTTTGAATATGGTGATCTTGATAGCCCGTCTGTGCTGAATCACGATCAAGCCAATTGAGCTGAAACAACAGTCCAATTTTATAAGAAAAACCAATATCGGTCGTGATTGCGTCTTCAATGTCTGACGTTACGGCTACTTCTTTTATGTCCATTGTCCAAATTTGCGCGCCAAAATAGGGCACAACATAGGGCTCTTTCATGATGGTATCTAAATACAATGATAGTCCTAAAAATGGTTTTGAAATTTCTAGTTTTCGATCTTCGCCAATCCGATTGTCTGTAACCGAACCCATCCCATAACCTGCGGACAATTCAATTCCTCCAAGTTTAAAATTATATTTTAATCCTAGCTCGATTTGAAAAGAAGTAAGATCTTCTTCACCAAAAAGATCTTCATAATAATTTAAATCTAACAACGATGTGTACTCTGACATAAATAAGTTTTCACTACCGACCGATAACATCCAGCCAAATTTTTCTCTTCGTTCTTTGTAAGGAATTTCCGTTGAATACTGCTGTTTCACTTCAACAAGTGGCAGGTCTCCGCCGCGAACTTCTACTAGATCTTCTGCTGGGGGTGGCACTTCTGTTTGGGGTTCTGCTTCTGCAACTGCAGGTGGCTCATTGTTTTCAATCAATTCTTTGTCATCGAACAGTTCTGTGTTCTCGACCGCTGGATTTTGGGCTGGCTTTTCTACGGCAGGTTCTTTGATTTGCTGTTCAAACTCATCATCAGATAAGCCATCCTCTTGTGCCTGAACAATCCCGCAAATAGCAAAAACAGATGCAAAAACTAAAACAACCAGAGAAGCTCTACTAAAGTGCGCCTGACAAAGGTTCAATTTCTTTGTGGGCATTGAATCTTTTGTGAGCTTTGTTCCAGCACTTGATATTCTATTCATGTATGATGAAGTTTAAACTGAGATGCCCCCGTTGGATTAGCTTATTTTTAGTTTTCATCCAATTTCCCAACCTTTCGACAGCTCTCGAGCTAGATTCGCGGCAACTCTTGTCTAAAATGACTCTCGAACAAAAGGTTGGGCAGTTATTTTTGATTGGTTTTCCTCAAACCGAGCTCGACCAAAAACTTCGCTCTCACATACAAAAAAACAAATTGGCTGGGTTTCTGTTATTCAAGCGCAATATCCTTGATCCTCATCAACTCGTAAAACTGAATAAAGCCCTTTTTGAAGTAAGTACGAAAAACACAGGCGTACTTCCAATTCTTGCTGTTGATCAAGAGGGCGGCTTTGTAAATCGAGTTCCAATTCGTCCTTCAACGCCGCACGCGATCTCTGTTGGAATATCAAAGTCGGCTCCCCTTAGCTTAGCGCTGGGAAATGAAATCGGAAAAATTCTTAACTCACTTGGCTTTAATATGAACCTGGCCCCAGTTCTTGATTTAGCAAATCACCAAAAAAAATCTTTTATTGGTGTTCGTGCTTTTGGTTCAGATCCGACGCTCGTGGGAAACATAGGCTCGGCTTATTCAGCGGGCTTACTTAAAAATCACGTTGTTCCAACCGCCAAACATTTTCCCGGCTTAGGCGACACTGTTGACGATCCTCATCTGTCTTCCATCGTACGCAAAGACTCTGCAAAATCTCTTTTAGAAAATGATCTCGTGCCTTTTAAAATGTATTCTCAGCTTGAAGGGGAAAAGGCGATTATGCTGTCTCACATGATCTATCCTCAGTTGGATGACTCTCTTTTGCCAGCGCCTTTTTCTAAAAAAATTATTCATCAGTGGTTACGACAAGAGCTCGGCTTTGAGGGCGTTGTCCTTACGGACGATCTTCACATGAAAGCTTCCTCCGATAAAAACACCCTTAGCGAAGGCGCCTTTAAAGCTCTTGAAGCTGGCGTTGATATGGTTATGCTTTCCTGGTCCTTTGTTGAACAAGAAAAAACCGTTCAACGTATAGTCTCGGCTTACAAAAATGCGGAACTTCCTCTTAATGAGTTGGACGAAAAAGTTCTACGCATTCTAAGGATGAAAAATTTTATTGCACAAAGCACTTTTCTGCCGCACGAAAATTTAGAAAAAATACTTTCTTCTTTGGAAATGGACGCCATTGAACAACGACTGTTTAAAACAAAACTCGAACTGATCAAAGATCAATTTTCACTGCAAGCTGACAAGTCCGTTTGTGCCTACTCTTCAAAAGGCACTTTTCTGACAGACTTTCGAACTCAACTTAATTTGCGTTCTCGAACCTTTCAAATGCATCCCCAACTTACGCAAACAACTTTAGAAAAAAGTCTTGCTGAAAATTCTTGTCAGTTAAATATTCTTACTGTTTACAATCGGACTCAGGCGCAGCTGGCTGTGCGTCTATCAGAATCAAGCAGGAAAAGTTTAATTTTGTTAAATATGGGTTCCATCGCGTTTTTGCGAGATACCACACCCTTTTTAGCAAGAGTTGAGACCCTGTCGCACTACAAAGGAGCCGGTCAAGATTTGGCTCGATTTTTAAATGAAAAAATCAATACTTTTCGTCCAGAAGATCAATACCGGCCCGAGCTCGCGCGATCTCGCGACGTTGAATCTCGAAGTTCGCGTCGTCCAAGCTCACAGAGGCCAATTTCTTCTCGGCCTCAATAATCCACTGCTTTCGCTCTTCAACTTTAATTTCTTCAGGCATATCAACAATATTAGCTAAAATATTTACGCCTTGGGGATGAACTTCACAATATCCCCAGCTCACCACGGCTTTAAACATTTTATCTTGTCCCTTAAATTTCCACCGCAAAATTCCAGTTTCAAGGGCGGTGATCAACATTGCATGGCCAGGAAGAATATTTAATGTTCCAACAAATGCAGGAACTGTTACTTCAAGAATTTCTTGATCAACGACAAGTTTTTTTTCTGGAGTAACAATGGTGAGTTTAAACATAATTAACTCTGAAGTTTCTTGGCTTTCTCAATAGCCTCTTCAATTGTTCCAACCATGTAAAAAGCTTGCTCTGGAAGGCTGTCGTGTTTTCCCTCTAAAATCTCGCGGAAACCTTTGATGGTGTCTTTGATATCAACGTATTTTCCTTCCATGCCCGTAAATGGTTGAGCAACGAAGAAGGGTTGTGAAAGGAATCTTTGAATTTTACGAGCCCGCAACACCACCAACTTATCATCTTCCGAAAGTTCGTCCATACCAAGAATCGCAATAATATCTTGTAATTCTCTGTATCTTTGCAAGAGCGATTGAACGTCAAGAGCACATCGGTAGTGAGCTTCGCCAACCACTTGAGGATCCAAAATCCGAGATGTCGATGACAGGGGGTGAACCGCGGGAAAAATACCCATAGCTGCAATGTCGCGATCCAAGTTTGTTGTTGCATCTAAATGTGTAAATGTTGTTGCCGGAGCTGGATCCGTATAATCATCCGCAGGGACGTAAACTGCTTGAACAGAAGTAATCGATCCTTGTTTTGTCGAAGTGATTCGCTCTTGCAAAGTTCCCATCTCAGTTCCCAGCGTCGGTTGATAACCCACCGCTGAAGGAATACGACCTAACAGAGCAGAAACTTCAGCACCCGCTTGGGTGAAACGAAAAATATTATCGATAAAAAACAAAACGTCTTGTTTATCGACATCTCGAAAATATTCCGCAACTGTTAATCCTGTTAAAGCCACGCGAGCTCGCGCTCCTGGTGGTTCATTCATCTGTCCAAACACAAGCGCTGTCTTTGCGATAACGCCAGAGTCTTTCATTTCTCTCCAAAGATCATTTCCTTCGCGAGTTCTTTCGCCCACGCCAGCAAACACAGAATATCCTCCATGCTCAGTGGCAATATTTCGAATCAGCTCTTGAATCAAAACTGTTTTACCAACCCCCGCGCCACCGAAAAGACCAATCTTTCCACCCCGAGCATAGGGCGCTAAAAGATCGACGACTTTAATTCCCGTCATCAACATTTCCGGTCGTGTCGCTTGATCTTCAAACTTTGGAGCTGTTCTGTGAATTGGCCAAGATTCTTTAGCTTTCACCGGACCAGCCTCATCGATGGGCTCGCCGATAACATTAATAATTCTTCCTAAAACTTCCTTGCCCACCGGAGTTAAAATCATGTTCCCGGTATTTTGAACCTTTTCGCCGCGGACTAAACCTTCTGAGGCATCCATTGAAATTGTTCGGACAACATTGTCTCCCAAATGCTGGGCTACTTCCAATACGAGATTGAATTCTTTATCAGAAATTGATCTGTTTGTTACTCGTAAGGCCGAGTTGATCGCAGGAAGCTCAACGCCTTCAAATTCAACGTCAACAACAGGTCCCATCACTTGTTTAATTTTTCCGTAAGCCATTTGGCCTCCCATTATTTCCATTACTTCAGCGCCTCTGCGCCGCTCACAATTTCAATTAGTTCAGTGGTAATTTTTTCTTGTCGTAATTTGTTGTATGTCAGAGTCAAGCTACTGATCATATCCCGGGCATTGTTGGACGCATTTTCCATTGCTGTCATTCTCGCTCCGTGTTCAGCCGCGATGCTTTCGCTCATACAACGATACACCTGTAAGTCAAAATGCTTAACCAAGAGCTGCTCAATAATTTTTTCTGGACTTGGCTCGTAAATCATATCTTCAGAAAAGTTCGCTTTATTTTTATCCGTACCAAACGAAGAGTGCTCAATGCTAATTGGCAATAATGTTTCCGCAACTGCCAGTTGTGAAATTGCTGATTTAAACTCATTGTGGATCATGCGAATTTCATCGTAATGCCCATCCAAGAATGTTTTCAGTAATCGTGCTGATACCGCCGTTGCAAGTTGATAAGAAATATCTTTATCAAGCTTCGTCATAGACTCGATTGGTTTAATGCCTCTTTTTATAAAATAGTCGCTGGACTTTTTACCAATAAAAAAGAAGTCAATTTTATCGTATTTTAATTTATTTTCGGCAAGGTAGCTTTCTGCAAATTTGCTAATGTTAGCATTAAAACCACCGCAAAGCCCTCGATCTGAAGTCAGCACCACTAATAAAACTTTTTTTGGATTTATCTTCGGTTCCATCAAGGGATGGCTGATTTTTTGAGTCAAAGCAATGTCCGAGATCACTTTTCTCATTGTCAAAGCATAGGGTCGTAAACTCAAAATATTATTTTGGGCTTTCCTTAGCTTTGCCGCAGAAACCATTTTCATCGCCTTGGTTATCTTCTGCGTATTTTTTGTGGACTCAATGCGAGCCCGAATGTCCTTCAAACTTGCCATTTTTAACCGCTACTTCTTCGCCGAAGAAGGTTGAAAGACGGCTTTAAACTCTTCAAGAGCGCTGACCAGAGTTTTTTTAATATCATCTGTCATTGCCTTTTTCTCTGCCAAATCTTTAACAACCTGAGAGTATTTTTGTTTCAAATAATCCGATAATTCTTTTTCGTAACGACGAACATCTGTCTCTGGATACATATCTAAATAGCCATTGGTAGCCGCGAAAATCACAATGATTTGATCTTCAACTCTCATCGGCTGATACTGTCCTTGTTTTAACAATTCAACAAGACGACGTCCACGAGACAATTGTTGTTGAGTAGCCTTATCAAGGTCTGCAGCAAAAGCAGCAAAGGCTTCCATGGCGCGATACTGAGCGAGCTCAAGCTTAATGGAACCAGCAACTTGCTTCATTCCTTTAACTTGGGCTGCGCCACCCACGCGGGAAACGGATTTACCTACAGAAATCGCTGGACGCACGCCTTTGTAAAACAAATCGGACTCAAGAAAAATTTGTCCATCTGTGATTGAAATCACATTCGTAGGAATGTAGGCGGAAATATCGCCGGCTTGGGTTTCAATGATTGGTAATGCCGTTAGTGAACCGCCGCCTTTATCATCAGAAAGTTTTGACGCCCGCTCAAGCAAACGTGAATGAAGATAAAAAACGTCGCCAGGGAAGGCTTCCCGACCAGGAGGGCGTCGCAATAACAAACTCAGCTGACGGTAAGCTTGGGCTTGTTTAGTTAAATCATCATAAATTATAAGTGCATGTCGACCTGTATCGCGGAAATATTCTGCCATTGCTGTTCCAGAATAAGCCGCCAAGAATTGCAGTGGAGCCGCATCCGCTGCGCCAGCTGAAATCACCGTTGTGTAATCCATCGCACCAGCGGCACGAAGTTTTTCAACCACCACTGCAACAGTTGATTGTTTTTGTCCAATGGCCACATAAAAACACTGAACGTTTTGGCCTTTTTGATTAATGATCGTATCAATTGCAATTGCTGTTTTACCTGTTTGACGATCGCCAATGATCAGCTCTCGCTGTCCTCGTCCAATCGGAATTAAAGCATCGATGGCTTTGATGCCTGTTTGCATGGGCTCAGAGACCGGTTGTCGGTAAACAATTCCTGGCGCTTTTAATTCAACGACACGAGTATGGGGCGTTGAGATCGGTCCGCGACCATCAATCGCATTTCCAAGCGCATCAACCACTCGACCCAACAGGGCTTCGCCCACAGGAACTTCGACGATTTTTTTTGTTCTTTTAACAGCGTCGCCTTCTTTAATATATCTGTCTTCACCAAAGATAACCACGCCGACATGAGAATCTTCAAGATTAAGAACCATTCCAAAAATTTTATTAGGAAATTCAACAAGCTCGCCGGCCATGACGTTTTCTAGGCCGTAAACTCGCGCCACGCCATCGCCTACGGACAGCACGCTACCAGTTTCGCTCACTTCGATTTTTTTACTATATTGGCCAATTTGTTCTTTAAGTACGCGACTGATTTCGTCAGCTCGAATATTTGTGGTTTCCATACTTTCCCATCTCTCCTTATTTCATCAAAACTTCGTTGAGCTTTTTTAAATGTGTGTCAATGCTATCGTCGAATGTCCATCCACCGACCTCGGCAATGACTCCGCCCAACAGGCTCGGATCTTCTTTAAACGTAAGAACAATTTTTTTCTTTAAAACTTGATTAATTTTTTCTTCAAGCGCCTTTTGATCGCTGGCCTGAAGTGGTTTCGCAGCACGAACTGTTCCCGTGGTAATTCCCCTCTCAGAGTCGGAAATTAACTCATAGGACTTAGCCACACTGGACACGTACTCAATGCGATTTTTTTTTGCCATTAACAGAAGAAGCCCAAGAACGTCGGCGCTCAATCCTTTATCTGCAAAAGATTTTTTAACAATCTCTTCTTTTTGATTTGCAGACACCAGTGGATTTGAAAAATAGGCCTTGATTGCGGGGTCATCAGAAAAAATACGCGCGACGACTCGAAGCTCTGCCAAGCCTTTGTCTTGAGCCCCGCCTTGCTTTAGCGCTGCATAAAGAGCCTTAGCATAGCGGTGGCTGATTTCGTTTTGGCTCATGGATTCACCGCTTGAATGTTTTTAGAAAACTCACTTTGCAGTTTTTGGTGATCAACATTGCCAATATCTTTTGCGAGCACAGCTCGAGACAAGCTAATCACTTCTGAAACTACTTGTTGGTGTAACTTTCTCTGTGCCTTCATTGTTTCGTTTTTAGCCGAAACCAAAGCTTCATCTTTTATTTTCTGAGCTTGGGATTTTGCATCGCTGATCATTTGTTTTTTAAGCTCTTGAGCTTCGGTGCGAGCGCGCAAACTGCTGGTCTCTACGCCTCGATTAAAATCTTCGAGTTTCTTTTTAATCTCCAGATATCCCTTTTCAGCTTCAGCTTGAGCAACTTTTGATTTTTCGGCCTCAGTTAAAAAAACTGTTCTTTTGTCGGAAAAAAACTTTCGAACATTGTCTTTAAGTAAGTAGATCAGAACTGAAAACAAAATGGCCAAGTTTATGAACTGCCAAACCGTAACAAATGGAATTTCATTTGCGTGGCCCACGTCTTGAATCATGCTTTCCCCAAAAGTTTTTGTGTGACCATCATTGAAAGCTGCGAAGCTTGCCCGCGAAGCTCTTCATTTGCTGATGCCATAAGGATGGCCATCTTTTTGCTATTTTCATCGGAAATTTTTTGCGCCTCACGCTTCGACAGCTGAATAATATCGTCTTGCTCGACCTGCGCTTCGCTTTTTGCGCGAGTAAATATCTGGTGAATGTTTTCATTCACTTCGCGAGCGCGACGCTGATATTCAGCCTGCAGCTCCGCAGATTTCTGTTGGAATTCGTAAGACAGCTGCTCAGTGCCTTTGGTGCGACTTTGTCTTTCCTCTTGTGCTTTGGCAAAGGGCTTAGAAACCAAAGTATAAAGTAAAGGAACTATGGCTAAGTAAATTATGAACTGCAAAAAAACAGTCTCGTTGATGCCTAGTTGCTGAAGCATTTTTTCAGGATCCCTTTTTTTAGTGAACTTTCGATTAGCATCACCGCTAAAGTTCGGTCAAGGCAAAAGCAGTTTGAGCTTAGGGCTTCGGCATATAGGACGCGCCTTCGAAAACAACGCCCTCATCAATTCTTAAACTTGGCGAAGTGACTGTTCCTTTAAAAATCGCCGGAGGCAGCATAATGACGCGACGTCTGGCAAAAATATTTCCTTCAACTCGGCCACTAATAATAATTGTGTCTGCTTCAATTTGAGCATTTACATTGGCGTTTTCATTTACAACAAGCGTGTCTTTAGTAAAAATCTCACCTTTGAACGCGCCGCCAATTTGCACAGTCCCTTCAAAGCTCAATCGACCTTCAAACGAAGCGCCCTGGTCCAAAATTGCCGTAACGTGCCCCATGGCGGTCTGTTCATTTTTCTTTTGTTCTATTTCAAGCATCCTTGTTTTAGTCGATCGACAAGATTCGACAACTCCTCGTCTGAATAAAAGTTAATAGAAATCTTTCCGTGACCAGAATTGTAATCAATTGCGACTTTAGTTCCTAGGCTTTTTTGCAACTCATCGCCAAGTCCTGCAATAAGTCGCTTTGTAACGTCCACCTCTGCGGCGTCAGTCAAAACCACCGCCTGCGCTGGCCGAGAAATCATTTTTTCAAGCTTTCGCACGCTCCATTTTTCTGAAACGGCTCGCTGAGCAAATTCAACTTGGGCCTGCGTATCTGGTAGCGACAATAAAACCTTTGCGTGTCCAAGGCTTAAAAGCTCAGATTCGATTTGATTTTGAATTGTTACCGGAAGACTAAGCACGCGTAAAAGATTTGCGACAGTCGCTCGATCTTTGCCCACGCGTTCAGCAACCTGCTGTTGCGACAATTTAAATTCAGAAACCAATCTGGCATAACCTTGTGCTTCTTCGATCGGATTTAAGTCCTCTCGTTGAATGTTTTCAATAATGGCCAGCTCCAAAGCCTCTTTATCATTAAAATTTTTGATAAGAATGGGAACTTCATGAAGGCCTGCTATTTGAGCCGCACGCCATCTTCTTTCCCCGGCGACGATCTCAAAAGAAGCATCTTTCGTTTTTCTTACAATGATTGGCTGAAGAATCCCGTTTTGGCGAATCGACTGTGCTAGCTCTTCAAGGCTTTCTTTCTCAAAGGTGTTTCTTGGCTGATAGGCGCCTGCTTTTATTTTTTCTATGCTGATCTGCCAAACGCGACCTTCGCCCTGTGCTGGCGTTGCTGTTTCAGATGTTAATGCTGACTTTGTCGTTTCAATTGGGTTTTTGATTTCAAAAGACTCTTCTTTCGGAGCCGAATATGTCTGGTCTTGTTCCTTATTAAACAAGCTTCCCAAACCGCGCCCCAACGCCTTCTTTTTGTTTTTATTTTCTATTATAATTTCAGACATTTGCGTCTCCGTAAACTTCTGATTGTTCTGTGCGTTCGGCGTCTGCGAGTGCTTTATTTTGTTTTAAGACAACCTCTTTTGCCAACTCTTGATACTTAAGAGCGCCTATTGATTTTCCATCATATTCAAAGATGGATTGGCCGTGACTTGGAGCTTCGCTCAGCCTGACATTTCGTGGAATTATTGCCGAGAAGACTTTGTCTCCAAAGTGATTTTTGATTTCCGTCACTACCTGATGGCTTAAGTTGTTTCGCGTATCAAACATCGTCAAAACAATGCCCTCAATGTGCAGGTGGGGATTTAAATTCTTTTTTACTAAGCCCGCAGTATTTAGAAGTTGGCTTAGCCCCTCGAGAGCATAATATTCACATTGAAGCGGAACTAAAAAACTGTCTGCTGCGGTTAGCGCATTCAGAGTTAGCATTCCAAGAGATGGCGGACAGTCTATAATTATATAGTCGAATTGGTCGGAGATTGTGGCGATAGCCTGCTTGAGTCTATATTCTCGATGCGGCATGTCGATCATCTCGATCTCGGCGCCAACAAGATCTGGATTAGCTGTAGATACAAAAAGCTTAGGGTTTTTCGTCTTTAAAATTGTTTCCGCAAGAGTTCGTTCGCCGATAAGCACATGATAAATATGATTGTCTTGATTTTCATATTTTTTAACACCTAGCCCGCTAGACGCGTTCCCCTGTGGGTCCATGTCTATTAATAAGACTCTCTTGTTAAGGCTTGCCAGTGCTGAGGCCAGATTAACGGATGTCGTTGTCTTGCCGACCCCACCCTTTTGATTCGCAATACTAATTACTTTTGCCATTTTTCCTCCGCCAAGGTTTCCTACGATGATAAACTTTTATAAAAATTTCAAGCATAATACTTTTAATTTATGTTTTTCCATGTTTTTGCCGAGAATGTTCCACGTGGAACACTCTAAAACTCTACTTATTGTCGCAATTAGCTTATTTTTTTCTCAACTACTTACATCATGCTCAAAGCCCGATCCAAATCCCGAATTAAGTGATCCAATTTATCTTGATATGAAAACGCAGCTAACTATTGTCGAAAAGTCCCTTGTTGATGCAAAAGCAAAGATTGCCGAGAGCAAGACCGAATTAAAAGACGCCGTTCCACAAACAGGGCAGGTTAAGCAGGCTCAGAAAAAATTATTTCAATACGAAAAACTACACGATTTATATCAGCAGCAAATAAAATATTGGTTGATTCGCATTCAAGAGCGCGGACGACAAGCGCGGCTTGAATATACAAGCTCTAGAAAAAGCGGAACTCCTTGGCCAAATCCAAAGGAATTTGAATCCTACGCATCTGAAAAAAAACTACGCTTAGCCAAAATACAATGGGACGCAAAAAAGAGGCTTGAAGACTATAAAGCCGAGTTAAATCCAAAAAAGTCGGGTGGTCAAAGTGGTGCGCATGAAGCGCCAAGTGGTCAAGAGCCCGCCGCTGAAGGTGGCGGTGAGCACTAGGGATCTCTGTTCACCAGAAAGATCTCCACAATGTTCCACGTGGAACATTTTTTGGCCACCTCTCGGGCGTGTACGCAGTAGCTTAGGCAAATGAGGACGCGCCCTAGTTTTTATCTGTTTTTAATAAGGCAAAACGAATTTCACCAATCGGGAGTTTGTATTCCTTAATTAAAGACGGTGTCCACACGGAACAAAGCTGAGTAGGAATTTGACTAACCTCAAGCCCCCACTGTTCGCCACGCATATGATAAAGAGTGCCGCCCGTTGGTACGCATTTACGGGCAACCAAAATCATTTTGGATATGTTGCCAAAACCTCTGGTCACTGAATACTTAACAGAGTTAGCGGGTAGGCTTTCAATTGTCGAATTGATGACCGAGACATTACTCAGCTTTAGCTCGTCAACACAAGCCTTAAGGAACTCGCATTTCTTAGCGTCGACCTCGACTAGGCTGAATTTAATTTTTGGAAAAAGGACCGCGCCAATTAGGCCCGGAAAGCCAGACCCACTAGCCAAGTCATAAAGATGATCAATGTTCTTATTGTCATCAAAAAGCAAACGCATAGCCAAAATTGAATCTGAGAAGTGAAGCACATCAGACAAGGGCAATGTTTTAGACGACACCAAGTTTAGGGTTCTGTTATTCTTATGAAGCATCGCGTTAAAGCCTTTGAGCTTCGCGTAATGCTCGGGGGAAATGTCATTAAACCAAGCTTCTAGTCTCCAACTTAATGACGGCGTGACCGCTTTCTCTGACATGCTTATTCTCCTGAATTTTTCCGGAATTTCCTTTAAGAAAAATCATTATAGCCTGGATCGCAGATGGATTAACACCACTAATGCGTTGAGCTTGGCCTAAAGTGCGAGGCCTAACACGAGATAATTTATCTCTTTCCTCGTTCGACAGGCCGCGAATCATACTAAAATCCAAAAACTCAGGAATGAGCATCTCTTCATAGTGTCTTTGCTGATTTATTAGCTGCTGTTGGCGCTTTACATAGCCAGAATATTTGACTTCAATTTCAACAGGCTCGTGGACATTCGGGTCACTATCCACCTGAAAATCCAGTTGGCTCAAATCGACAGCGTTTATTTCGGGTCGACGAAGAAACTCTTCGAAACTAATGGATTTAAGTAGCGGAGTTGTACCCATTCCCTTTAGCTTCTCTTGTGTCTCTGCTTTAGGGCTTAGGCGGGTCGACGCTAAGCTTTGAAAAAGCGCATTTCTTCGACTTTGAAGGTCGTTTAGCCTATCCATAGCCGCATCTGTAGCTAAACAAATGTCGGCAGAGGAATCGCTTAACCTATCGATTGTATTGTCTTCTCTTAAAACTAGCCTGTGTTCTGCGCGAGAAGTAAACATTCGATAAGGCTCTCGGGTGCCTTTCGTAACTAAATCATCAATGAGCACCCCAATATAGGCTTGATCCCGGCGCAAAATAAATTCCGGACGGCCAAGCAAGCTATGGGCGGCATTGATTCCCGCAATTAAACCTTGGGCAGCAGCCTCTTCATAGCCAGAGGTTCCGTTAATTTGCCCAGCTAAAAAAAGCTGTTTAAGGGTGCGCGTTTCAAGTCGATGATAGATTTGTGTTGGTTCAATAAAATCATACTCAACAGCATACCCTGGTCTAACAATCTTTACATTCTCAAGCCCGGGAATTGTGCGCAAAAATAAATCCTGAACATCCACAGGAAGAGACGTTGAAATTCCCTGCAGGTAAATTAAATCCGAATCTAATCCTTCGGGCTCTAAAAAACTTTGGTGGCTATCCCGATCAGAAAAACGAGTTATTTTGTCTTCGATACTAGGACAATATCGCGGGCCAGTGCCTTCGATAGCGCCACTAAAAAGCGGCGATCTGTCCAAATTTTTACGAATAATCTCGTGGGTTTTTTCTGTCGTACGAGTCAAGTAACAGGCGATTTGCTTCAGCTCAGGAAACTTTTGTGTCCGCAAGCTAAACGGATACAAGTTTTTATCGCCCCACTGAGGCGTCGTTTTAGCCCAATCAATGCTCGAGCTTAAGAGCCTTGGCGGAGTTCCTGTTTTTAAACGACGAATAGTAAAACCAAATTCTTTAAGTTGATCAGATAGGCCAACGCTGGCCTGATCGCCGACGCGGCCACCAGCCGTTTGCTCAAGCCCAACGTGCATAACTCCATTCATAAACGTGCCTGTCGTGATCACCGTTGCTCGAGCGCGAATCATGGATCCATCAGCTAAAACAACTCCGCGGCAAACATCTTTTTCTAAAATTAATTTTTTAACCTCACCTTGGCGAAGTGACAGTTTTTCTTGAGCAAGAACTGTTTTAGTCATTTCAGCAGAATACTTATCTTTGTCAGATTGAACGCGTGTCCCTCGAACAGCGGGACCTCGGGAGGCATTTAATCTTTTAAACTGAATGCACGTTCGATCAGCAATTAAGCCCATCTCGCCGCCAAGAATATCAAGCTCTCGAACCATGTGTCCTTTGGCTAAGCCGCCAATGGAGGGATTACAACTCATATAAGAAATGCGATCTAAATTTGTCGTAACTAAAAGGGTGTTTAGCTTCAAGCGTGAAGAGGCCAGGGCGGCTTCAACTCCCGCATGTCCTGCGCCTACGACTATAATATCAAAATCCATCATCGACATTTATTTACCTAAACAAAATTCTTTAAACACGCGGTCCATAATCTGATCATCATAAGCTTTGCCCAAAATTTGTTGAATACTCAACACAGCTTCTTTCAGGTCCATGGCCACAAACTCGGCACCCATTTGGTTCTGCAGGTTTTTTTCTGCGAGAACCAGATGCGACAAAGCCTTGCTGATATTTTCAAAATGACGAGCATTTGAAACCACAACCTCATTGTCCTGTTCTTGGGTAAGCACATGTTTGCAAATCAGCTCAAGAACGGGGCTCCGTTCTTTCATATCAAGCGCGCTTATGGACCGCACCTGAGTTGTGAGAAACTCACTACAAGATTCTGTTTTTTGGAAAAATTTACTCTCAGAACCTTTTTTTTCCTGAAAAACCTCGTTCCAATCGAAACTGGCCAGGTCGGCCTTATTGCCTAAAATGATTGTCTCCTTAGGATCCAACTCGTTTAAAATTTCCTGATCCTCCTGCGTGAGTCCCTTCGCAAGGTCAAAAACAAAAATATTAAGATCGGATTCGGTTAGAGCTTTTTTTGAGCGCTCCATGCCTATCTTTTCAATTTGGTCTGTCGTGCTTTTTCTTAGGCCCGCCGTATCCGTAATAACAAATTTTATTCCAGAGAAAGTGGTCTCGGCAGTGACTAAATCGCGAGTTGTTCCTGGAATATCCGTGACGATCGCGCGCTCGGATTCGACAAGCAAATTCAACAAGCTCGACTTACCTACATTCGTGCGTCCTACAAGCGTACACCAAATGCCGTCTTTGATCAGCTTTCCAGATTTGTAAGAGTTAATTAAATTTTTTAGTTTTTCCGAAAGCTCTTTCATTCGCAGAGAAAGTTTTGTCGTCTCGACAATTTGCAATCCCTCGGTGGAAAAATCAATGCTGGCCTCCATGTGGGCCGCCATCCAAAGAAGCTCGCTTTCAATAGTATTTAGCTCTAGCGAGAGCGCGCCTTGAAGTTGACGTTGCGCTAAAGCGGCTGCTTTTTTTGATTTACTTTCGATCAAGGCCAAAACGCTTTCTGCCTGAACCAAATCCAACTTATTATTCATAAAAGCACGGTAGGTGAACTCACCTTTTCCCGCCAATCGCGCGCCCAACCTAATCAGTACTGACAAAATGGCGTCGACAAGAACAGGGCTTCCATGACAGCTAATTTCAATAACTTCTTCGCCAGTAAAAGAGTGGCCTTTTTTAAAATACGAAATTAGCACTTCGTCCAAAATTTCGCTATTTAATGGGTCTTTGAGGCGGCCAAAATAAAGTTTGTGACTTTCAACTTCTGCAGGCAAAAAATCGGCCGCTTTTCGTAGGAAATAAAGACTTTGTTCGCCGCTAACGCGAATAACAGAGATTCCACCAATGCCTGGGGGCGTAGAGACCGCACAAATCGTATTTAGATCTCGGTCCGCCAGAGGCGTCATAACTACTCTTGAGACATTTCGTCTTGCGAAGGGTTCGGAGCTTTTGTTGGATAAATTTTTATTTTTTTATACAAACCTTCTCCCAAAGAGCGACTTTTTACTCGGGGATCTTTGGCCAAGTATTGATGAACAATTTTTCGTTCTTTTGGAGGCAAGGCGCGGTAATAAACAGATTTTCCTTCTTCTAATGCAATCGTCTTAAGGCTTTCCGCGCGCTCAATAAGAGCCGCTTCATTTTCTTCGCGATAACCGCCGCAATCAACGGAAATTCCAGTTCGGTCTTCTGGAAAATGATGTTGAGCAACTCGTTTTAAAAATAGTTGCATAGCATCCAGCATTTGACCCTTGCGATCCTTTAAAAGCTCTTCATCGTTCCCTGAAAACTCAATGTGTAGCTGTCCACCGTCTTCGCCTGTTCCTGCGGTGAATTTTGATTCGAAACTAAGCTCTAAGGCTGAGCGCTCTAACAATCCTTCGAGCGTTTCGGTAACAAGCTTTTCAACATCGCTAGACGCTTTACCACTTCCACCAAATAGTTTTTTAAAAAATCCAGCCATACATTCCTCCTCAGCTCGCTTTTTTTTCTCTGAGCATGATCCATTGTTGAGTGATTCCAAATAGCGCACTGACAAACATGTAAAGAGTCAGTCCGCTGGGTAGTTGAAGCATAAATACTGAAAACACAAGTGGCATAAACGCCATAATTTTGGCCTGTGCAGGATCCATCGTTGTCGGTGTGATTTTTTGTTGGATATACATTGTTGCTCCCATGAGCACCGGCAAAACATAAAACTTATCGTGGGAACTTAAATCGGTAATCCACAATCCAAATGGTGATTGATAAAGCTCAATGCTAGAGCCGATGACTCGATAAAGAGCAAAAAAGATGGGAATTTGGATGAGCATTGGCAAACAGCCGCCAAGTGGATTCGCCTTATTTGTCTTCATCAAAGCCATCATTTCCTGATTGAGCTTTAAGGGATCTCCCTTGTGGCGCTCGCGTAGGGCGTTGATCATTGGTTGAATTTTTTGCATATTCTTCATTGATCGCACGGACATAATATTGAAAGGCAAAACTAAAAGTCGTACAAAAAGAGTGAGAAGAATTATCGCCATTCCCCAGTTTGGAATTACGGTGTAGATCCACTTCATAGTGTAGAGCAAAGGAACCGCAATCCACTCCATCCAGCCAAAATCAAAAAGTTGTTCCAACTTCAGGTCAATTTTTTTAAGCATGTCGATGGATTTCGGACCAGCATAAAGAATTTGACTGATTTGAAACTCGGCCAATTGCGGCGGCACTCTGTAAATCAACTCCGCTAGCGCCGCTTTTGTCGAAACTTCTGCGCTCACGACAGCTTCAGGTGCAATCTCTGATTTATCCAAAATAGCCGAAGAGAAATACTGCGTTCCCAAAGATAAAATAGAGGTTACTTTATAATCCTTTTTTACGTCCTCTTTTGCGTGGTTTATGCTGACGTTTTCCGACGTTCCGCCAAATGAAATATAAAAATCCTGACGCTCAAAAGAAGGAAACAAAAAAGAGGAGCTTTCAGGAGTGTGGATTTTATCTGGAATGAAAAAAGAAACTCCCTCTCGGGCCTGCTTGTTTGGGTTCTGTATTTTTACATAACTTGAAAAAGAAGAGCTGTCGGGATGATATTTGAGCTCTCTTTCAATTTTCATGTCTCCAATTTGAGCTCGTCCAACAAAGTGACCTTCTCCTCGGTTTTCAATATCAAAGAGCACGGGATTGTGAGAGCTGCCCAATCTCATTTCAAAAAGCTTTTGGTTTGTTCCCTGGGCAAGAATAATCGGAGTTTTATCTTTATCGGTGTATTTTCGAACTCTAAACTCCGAAAGCCCCATTCCTTTATTGCTCAGCTGAAACTCGACATTTTCGTCTTGATATGAAAGCCATTTTTCAGGAATGGATACATTTGCTGTTTTCGGCTCAAGTGAGGGCTCCGCGCGCAAAGCCCCGTCCGTAGCGGGTGTGCCGTCAACGCTTTGAGATTCTTTTTTCTCTGCTGTTACATTTTGCGCAACGTTGGTTTTTCCATAGCCTGGATATTTTTTAGCTAAATAGTTTTGCCATCCAAAGTAAAAAATAAAGAAAAAAGCGACGGCGATAATAACTTTTTTATCAAATGGTTTATTTTGTTGCGCAGACACGAGCCCCCCTCGTCATTGTTGGAACGGGGTCATGGCCAGAGCCACCCCAGGGGTGGCATCGACAAACACGTTTTGTTATGAGGGAAATGGCGTCACCAAGATCAGCCTGCTGCAGAGCTTGCACGGCGTATTCAGAGCAAGATGGGGTAAATCGACAGTTCCCGCCTAAAAACAAAGTTCCGCTGAAACGGTAAACTCCGACCAAAAATAATAAATTATTTTTCATGGTTTTTTCTAATCTGGGCAAAGGCAGCAAGAATGGCTTTTTCAAACTCCGAATGAAGAAGTTTTTTGTAAAAGCCTTCGGGCATGACTTTGAAAATAAAGTTAACATCAATTTTAATCTCTCTGTTTTTAACCAAGATCCGCAGGTTTTCTCGGGTCCAGCGCTTAAGTTTATTTCTGACAACGGCGTCTCCCACTTTGCGACTCACGGTCATTCCATAATTAAATGTTTCCGTGGGACTCTTCGTATAATTAACTAAAAGCCATTGCGAAGCCCAAAAGCGACGTCCTGACTTTTTTATTCTTAAAAAGTCTGCGTTTCTTTTCAGCGACAGTGGTTTATTATTTTCCACTCTTCTTAAGCGCTAATTTTTTTCTTCCTTTGGCGCGACGACGAGACAAAACCTTCTGTCCAGCTTTAGTCTCCATTCTTTTGCGAAATCCATGGGTGCTCTTCCGACGGCGTTTACTTGGCTGATAAGTTCTTTTCATTCTTTCACTCCTCGCGGCTACGACGCTAGACGACATGCTATATGACGTCATTTCCTACATATGCAAATTATTTCTGAGAATTGCACTAAATACGTGGGGTTGAAATAAAGCACATCGCAGCAACGAGGTCAACAGTTGATCAGTTCATTGAGCCCTGTTAGACATCACGAACTTTTAAAAATCCAAGCATGTTCAAAAAGAACTAAAATGGAACTTCAATGTCTGTCACGAGCGTAAAGCAGGGGTGCGTCGCGTGGAAATAAACTCGCTTTTTTGGAGTGATATAAAATCCAAAATGAAAAGCAGAAATAACAATAACAAACTGCTCGATACGTGGCTAGATCCTATCGAGTATATCAACACAACGGGTAGCAATGAGCGGCCAAAGCTGGTGCTTGGGGTGCCTAATCCGTTTCACCAATATTTCGTCATCGAAAATTTGCAGGAAAAAATTTACTCTGAGATATCAGGTATTTATCAGTCCTCTTTTGAAGTCGAATTTGTCGTGACTGGCAATAAAGCGCCACTTCCCCCGGAAAATCCAGGGGCTTTAGAAGAAGCTTTTAGCGGCTCAAAAACGCCAGTTGTAGTAAGGGAACGAGGACTGCACTCCGATCCATTGAATACAGAGCTCACCTTTTCTACCTTTGTGGTGGGAAAAAACTCTGAATTCGCCCATGCGGCCTGTTTTAATGTCTCTAAAAATCCCGGGGCCGACGATTATAACCCACTTTATCTTTATGGGCCTGTGGGTATGGGTAAAACTCATCTTCTTCACGCCGCCGGCAACTTTATTCGTGAAAACTTTCCACGCCACCGGATCATCTATATATCAGCAGAGCGCTTCATGAACGAATGTATTTCTTCTATTCGACACTCTCAGATGGAAAAATTTCGTCAAAAATACCGAGAAAATGCCGATATCTTGCTGGTTGATGACGTTCAATATATAGGACGTGGCGAAGCTGTCCAAGCTGAGTTCTTCCACACCATCAATAGTTTTACTGATCGAAAAAAGCAGGTCATTCTTGCCAGCGACCGTATGCCTAAAGACATCATGGATCTCGAGGATCGCAATCGCACACGCTTAGAGCGTGGTCTTATTGCTGACATCACAATGCCCGACATCGAGACCCGTATCGCAATTCTTCGCTACAAGGCAGAACGCTTTAACATGAGGATTCCCGAGGACGTCGTTAACTATATCGCCCGTATTTCAAAGCGCTCCATCCGAGAGCTTGAAGGCAACCTTAAAAAGGTAAAAATGTTTTCGGAACTTCAAGGTCTACATATCGATTATGATTTGGTGAAGCGAATCTTATCTCAGCATGAAACTCAGACCGTAATTAGCGTGGAAGAAATAACAAAGATCGTCGCCGAGCACTTTAAAGTGCGAATTGCTGATTTAAAAGCATCAACTCGAGCTCGTCCAATTGTTGTTCCACGTCAAATTTGTATGTATTTTATTAAAAAATTTCTCGATAAATCTTTGGTCGATATCGGTAAATGTTTTGGCGGCAAGGATCATACGACAGTAATGAACGCACTTGAGCGGGTTCAATATCTACAGCAGACCGATCCCGATTTGGCTAAAGATATTGAGGAATTAGAACAGCGTATACACAATATCACAGGAGTGTGAATGTGGGAGGTGTACAAACTTGTGGATAAATCTCGGGGTTAAATTGTGAATAACCTTATCCACGAAAAAACAGGGCTTTTGCGGAAATTGCCAGCAGGCTTTATCCACGGATCTTTGAAAGTGTTTACAAGAACTTAGAAGATTTGGTAGCTTTTCCACGCTCCTACGACGACGACGGGATTTATATATATAGATTTAGTTCTTATAAAAATGGGTAATTTGAAAAAATACAGCTCAGAGAGAAAAAATGAAATTAGAGATAGAAAAAAAAGATCTTTTAAATTTAATTGGTAAAACTCAAAACATTGTTGAAAAAAGAAATACAATGCCCGTTTTGGTCAACGTGCTTCTTGAAGCTCAATCGGAACATTTAAAAGTTTTTGCCACGGACTTGGAAGTAAGCTTAACTGACGAAATCAAAGTTAAATTAAATACACCTGGGAAGGTTGCGGTAAATGCTAAAAGTCTTTTTGAAATTGCTAAAAAACTTTCTGATGGGCCAATTCAGCTCATCAAAAAAGATAATCACTGGCTGGAAATTAAACAGGGAAAATATCTTTCAAAAATTGTTGGGGTCAGTGCAGATGATTACCCCATTTTTCCAACGTACAATCCACAATCTTTTTTAAAAATAAATGCACAAATTCTAAAGGAAATGATCGATAAAACAATCTACAGCGTTTCCAACGATGAAACTCGTTATCACCTCAACGGTGTTTTTTTCGAAATGAATCAAAGTTTTGGATTCAAGATGGTGGCCACCGACGGTCATCGCATGAGTTTAATTTCTCGCAATCCAGGAAGTTTAAAATCAAGTCTTGGGCAAGGAGTTATAATTCCTCGCAAAGGCCTTTATGAAGTTAAAAAAATTCTTGAAGGAATCAATGAAGAAATTGAAATTGCGATTGAAGGTTCACAATTTATTTTAAAACACAACTCAACACTTTTGATGATTCGATTAATCGAAGGAAAGTATCCCAATTATCAGCAATTTATTCCGACTGTGCTTTCACAAAAAATAAGCTTAAAAAGGGAAAATTTTTTAACATCACTTGAACGAGTTTCATTATTAGCAAATCAAAAATCAAAAGCTGTTTTACTCAATTTATCAAAAGATCGCATGGAAATTTCTTCAAACAATCCTGAGCTAGGTGATGCTAAAGAAGAAATTGAAATTAATTACAGCGGTCCAGATATTAAAATTGGATTTAATGCGAAATACATGATGGAAATTTTAACAAGTATGAACAACGATGTTGTTGATCTTGAACTCAATGACCAACTGTCACCAGGACTAATTCGCCCTCAAGGGGATCAAAGCTACACCTGTGTAGTTATGCCTATGAGAATTTAATGTATTTTAAAAAAATTCGACTGAAAGATTTTAGAAACTTTAGTGATCAAACATTTAAATTTTCATCTGGAATTAATTTTTTAGTCGGAGAAAACGGCCAAGGAAAATCAAATCTTTTGGAAGCCCTAACTCTTTTTACCCAAGGCGAATCTTTTCGTTATGGCGATAACAGTAGTTTAATTAAAGAAAATGCAGAAGAATCTTTAGTTACAACTGAAGTCGAAAATTTAAATCTTGAGTATGAATTGAAACTATCAATTTTAAAAAGCCGACGTCATTTTTTAATTAATGAAAAAAAAATAAGCGCTTTAGATCTTAAAAAAAAATTTAATTCTGTTATCTTTAGCCCAGAAAGTTTGTCGACGATCAAAGAAAGTTCAGATTTGCGACGCCATCTTGTTGACGACCTTTTGGTTTCAATTTCATCACAAAATGCAGAATTAATTTATGATTTTCGAAAAGCCTTAAAAACACGGAACCGAATTTTAAAAGATTTTGTTGAAAAGCTACAGTCCCAAGAAACGACAGAAAGGCTTCTTGAAAGCCTAGATCCCAGCTATTTTCGACTAGCAGCAGAATTAACGAAAGCTCGGATCCTCGCGCTTAAAGAAATTCAATCTGAGTTCAACAATGCGATGCAATATATATCAAAAAACAAGACTGTGGATATTTCAGTGGAATATCTAGTTTCTGATGAAAATATAATGGATTTTTTACCTCAAAAGATCATTGATTCGATGCAAAATCGATCGGAAGAACTGCGTTCTGCAGAAATGGCTTCCGGAGGGACGCTGGTGGGCCCACATAAACATCAAATTTTATTTCTATATGGTCAAAAAGATTCAAGATTTTACTGCTCTCAGGGGCAACAAAGAGCTATCATATTATCTTTCAAAATGGCTCAGGTTGTGTATCATAGAAGGGTTCACGGAGAGTACCCAGTTTTGCTATTAGATGATGTTCTTTCAGAGTTGGATTCGACAAAAAAAGAAGCGCTAATTTTATTTTTACATGAAATTAAAACGCAAACTTTTATTACCACAACGGATCTGACTTTGCCGGAAAGTTTTCATGTAGAGCAGACAGCTGTGATTTCAATAAGAGACGGTAAAATTCAAGAATGAGGTAGTTGAGTGTCACAAGAAAATGTGTCTGCCAATAGTTCAAATAGCAGCTATTCGGCTGATTCAATTCAGGTCCTTGAAGGTCTAGAGGCAGTTAGAAAACGACCCGGTATGTACATAGGTGATACTGGAATCCGAGGATATCACCATCTGGTGTATGAAGTTGTTGATAACTCAGTTGATGAGGCCTTAGCAGGATTTTGTAAAACAATTCAAATTACAATCAACACTGACGAGTCCATTACAGTTGAAGATGATGGTCGCGGCATACCAGTTGGTTCTCATAAAAACGGAAAATCAGCTCTTGAAGTGGTTATGACAGTTTTGCATGCGGGTGGAAAATTTGATGGTTCTTCCTATAAAGTCTCTGGAGGACTTCATGGCGTCGGCGCTTCCGTTGTAAATGCTCTTTCTTCTCGGTGCACAGTGGATGTTTCACGTGAAGGATTTATCTGGCAGCAAAAGTACGAAAAAGGCGCGATTAAATCTGCGGTTGAAAAACTGACACCAACAAATAAAACCGGGACTAAAACTGTTTTCAAACCAGATCGTGAAATTTTTAAAGACGAAGCGATTATTTTTGATTTCAGCACCTTATCCACGCGCTTTCGCGAACTTGCATTTTTAAATGCAGGACTTCATATTTGTTTGAAAGATGAACGAAGCGGCAAAAAACAAGATTTCCAATATTCAAAAGGAATCGCTGAGTTTGTTGATTTCATGAATCAATCAAAAAAAGCACTTCATAACGAAATAATTTATTTTAAAGCTGAAAAAGACACTGTTGAAGTCGAAATAGCGATGCAATGGAATGACTCTTACTCGGAATCGATTTTTACCTATTGTAATAATATCAATACGATTGAAGGCGGAACTCATTTGATGGGGTTTCGTTCGGCGTTAACTCGAACAACGAACAGCTACGGCACAAGCAAAAATCTTCTTAAAGATCTTAAGGCAAGCATTGAGGGAGAAGATATACGCGAAGGTTTAGCTGCGGTTATTTCGGTGAAAGTACGAGAGCCTCAATTTGAAGGTCAAACTAAAACCAAACTCGGTAATACCGAGGTTAAGGGTATTGTAGAAACCTTACTCAATGAAAAATTAGCAGATTGGTTCGATCGTCATCCAGCCCCAGCCAAAGTTATTATTATGAAGTGTGTGGATGCGGCTCGTGCTCGGGATGCGGCTCGAAAAGCCCGGGAGCTGACGAGAAGAAAAACAGCATTGGACAGTGGCGCCCTTCCGGGAAAAATGGCGGATTGCCAAGAGCGTGATCCAGCCCTTTGTGAAATTTATTTGGTCGAGGGAGATTCGGCCGGTGGTTCTGCAAAACAAGCGCGTGATCGTCGCACCCAAGCGGTTCTTCCACTCAAAGGTAAAATTTTAAATGTCGAAAAGGCTCGTTTTGATAAAATGCTCTCGAATGAAGAAATCAAAATGATGGTTTCGGCGTTGGGAACAGGAATTGGCAAAGACAATGTTCATGCCGATAAAATTCGCTATCACAAAGTGATTATCATGACGGATGCGGACGTCGACGGATCGCACATTCGAACGCTGCTTTTAACATTTTTCTATCGACAAATGCCGGAAGTGATTGAAAAAGGTTATGTGTATATTGCTCAGCCACCACTCTACAGGGCGAAAAAGGGAAATTCAGAAACCTATTTGAAAGATGAAGCGGCGCTGACGGAATATTTATTAAGTTCGGGGCTTAACAATTTTAAAATTATTGGAAAAAATCATACCGAGGCAGAGCTTCGCAAATTAATTTTAGGAATCCAAAAGTTTAATAACTTATTGAAGGCTTCCTCTGGAAAGTATGACATCGATGCAATTTATTTTTTCTTAAGTAAAGTTGTTGATTTGGAAAAGACCCTAGAAAGCCCAGCACTGATGAAATCAGCTGCTGAAGATTTAAAAGCGTGGATTTCAACTCATCCAGAGCTGGGGGTTACAGAAATAAGCTACGAAGTCAAAACGCTAGAAGAAACTCAAACGCCTCTGCTTGAAATTAAAACCACTCGTTATGCAGATCGAAAAACCACAAGTTTAAGTGCGGAAACACTCAGTGCATCAGAAATCGTTGAATTAAGAAATCTCTGGAGCACGATTTTGAGCGTGACACATTTGCCGGTAAAAATTTCTCAGGGCTCAGAAGAAAAGCAGTTTGAAAATTTTACGCCATTTTACGAGCACGTCATGGAGAGCACAAAAAAAGGAATCTATATTCAGCGATATAAAGGGCTGGGAGAAATGAATCCGGAACAGTTGTGGAGCACCACTTTGAACCCTGCGAACAGACATCTTTTGCAGGTGACAGTAGATGATGCTTTAGCCGCCGATGAAACATTCAGTGTTTTAATGGGCGAGCTAGTTGAACCAAGACGTAAATTTATTCATGACAACGCATTGTTAGCTCGCGCTTTAGATGTTTAATTTGGAAGGTTGAAATATGGATACGCCAATAAACGGAATTACGACGGTTGATATTAACAAGGAAATGCGTGAGGCCTACCTTCAGTACTCGATGTCAGTCATCGTTGGTCGCGCTTTGCCAGATGTTCGCGATGGACTTAAGCCAGTTCACCGACGCGTGTTGTTTGCTCAACATGAAATGAACAACACACATGATAAACCCTACAAAAAATCTGCTCGTATTGTTGGGGACGTGATCGGTAAATATCATCCCCATGGCGACACGGCTGTTTACGACACGATGGTGCGAATGGCTCAAGATTTTTCTTTGCGCTACCCACTCGAAGATGGACAAGGAAACTTTGGTTCAATCGATGGAGACTCGCCAGCAGCGATGAGGTACACCGAAGTTCGCATGACAAAACTCGCTGAAGAAATTTTGTCAGATATAGAAAAACAAACTGTTCCATTTGGCCCTAACTACGATGACAGCTTAGAAATTCCCCTCGTTTTGCCCGCAAAATTTCCCAACTTATTGGTGAATGGTTCTTCGGGAATTGCTGTGGGCATGGCGACAAACATTCCGCCTCACAACTTGGGAGAAGTTATTGATGGATGTATTCATTACATTCAAAATCCCAACTGTAGCATTGAAGATTTAATGCTTAAAATTCCGGGACCAGATTTTCCTACCGCTGGAATTATTGCTGGGAAAGAAGGAATACTGCAGGCCTACAAAAAGGGCCGTGGCGTAATCACTCTGAAAGCTGTCGTCGAAATTGTTCAAAACAAAGACCACGAAGAAATTATCGTTAATCAAATTCCTTATCAGGTAAATAAAGCCAAATTGATTGAAAGCATCGCAGACCTTGTGCGGGAAAAACAAATCGAAGGAATTTCTGATATTCGCGACGAGTCCTCGCGCGAGGGTATGAGAGTTGTTATTGTTCTTAAGAGGGGCGAAAACTCGGGCGTTATTTTAAATCGTCTTTATAAGTTTACACAAATGCAAATTAGTTTCGGAATCATCATGTTGGCTCTTGATAAAAAGAACCAGCCCGTAACTTTTAATTTGAAACAAATGATTGAAGCTTTCGCGGACCATCGTCGCGATGTCGTTACAAAACGCTGTATTTTTGATCTTAAAAAAGCCCAAGAACGAGCTCATATTTTAGAGGGATTAAAAAAGGCGCTTGATAATATTGACGAAGTGATTTCGACAATCCGCGCCTCTAGCGAAGCCAGTGTTGCCAAAGAAAATCTAGTAAAAAAATTCGAATTTTCTGAGCGCCAAGCTCAGGCCATATTAGAAATGCGACTTCAAAGATTAACTGGCCTTGAAAGGGATAAAATCCTTGCTGAGCTTGCCGAGCTTATGAAGCAAATTGAGTGGCTGAAGTTTGTTCTTGCTGATGTAAAAGAAATTTTTAAAATCATCATGAAAGAACTTGAAGACATAAAAGAAAAATACGCTGATGAACGACGAACCGAATTGACCGGCGATTTAACAGATCTAGAAGATGAAGATCTGATTGCCGATGAAAAAATGGTCGTTACCTTTACCAATACGGGTTATATAAAACGAATTCCTGTCGATGAATATCGTGTTCAAAAAAGAGGCGGCAAAGGCCTTAAGGGCATGGAAACTCGCGAAGAAGATTACGTCACTGACATTTTCACGGCGAGCACAAAAACGATGTTGCTTGTTTTTACTGACAAGGGAAAAGTTTATTGGGTTAAGGTGCACCGAGTGCCGCTGGGAACGCGAATCTCGAAGGGAAAAGCAATTGCGAACGTGGTACAGCTTTCAAATAATGAAAAAGTTAGATCTATTTTGCCTGTTGAAGAGTATTCTGAAAATAAACATATCGTTATGGTTACTGAAAAAGGGATCATTAAAAAAACCTCATTGGATGCTTTCCAAAACCCACGAATCGCAGGAATTATTGCCTTAACCACAGATCTAGACGATGCCCTAATTGATGCAAAAATCAGTGACGGTCAAAGCGACATATTTCTTGCAACAAAAGAGGGAATGTCGATTCGATTTAACGAAGACGATGTACGATCAATGGGTCGAGCTGCCCGGGGTGTTAAAGGCATAACCGTTGGAAAAGATGACGTGGTTGTAGGAATGGAAGTTTTGGGCAAAAACACCACCGAAACAGTTTTGATGGTAACGACAAAAGGTTACGGAAAAAGATCTTCAATCGAAGAGTATCGTGTTCAAAGCCGTGGTGGAGTTGGAATTATCACGCAAAAAACGACTGATAAAGTTGGACTTGTTGTTGGAACAAAAAAAGTTCGAGATAGCCAAGAGCTGATTTTATCGACCGATAACGGTCAGGTTATTCGTATGCGAATTTCCGATATTTCTGTCCTTGGGCGAAATACCCAAGGGGTGCGTTTAATAAATTTGGATGACAAACAAGAAGTTGTCACTGGCCTTGCTGTTGTTGAAGACGAAGACAAAGCTGGCGAGGAAACGCATTAATGTTTTTCAAGAGAGCTTTGCTGGTCTTGGCTCTCTTTTTGGCTTCTTGTACAAGCTATCAAGCGGCGGATTATAATCAGGCCCAAGAAGCTGTTGAAAAAAAACATTATTTGATTGCCGTTAACTTTTTAGATCACGCGATCAAGCGCGCGCCGCAAACGAATTTAGGAATAAAAGCGGCCCGGGAAGCGGCAAGAATTTCCTTATATGAAACTAAAGATTACAAAAAGGCGATAGAGTACTATCGGCACTTGGTTCTTTATTCCAAGGAACCCTCGGAAAGAATTCAAGCTCAAAAGGACGTCGCTACCATTTATTTTGACCATCTCCAAAGCTATCAAGAGGCCATAATCGAGTTCAGCAAGCTATTGCAAATGCCCCATATGGATTTTGATTTGGCAAAGTATAAGCTTTCTATTGCACGCGCGCACTACTATCTGAATAATTTTTTTCAGGCAGAGAGCGAGATTAACGAAATTCTGCGGCTAAAAATTGATGATCAGATGAGATTTAATACGCTTCTTTTGCAGGGAAATATTTTAGTTGCCCAAAAAAACTATTTGCGAGCTGCAGAAATTTTTAGAAATGTAATTCAAGCCTATCCAGAAACTGCAAAAAAAGAAAATGTGGCACTGACCCTGGCTGTTTGTTACGAAGAAAGCCAAGACTATCCATCGGCCATTAAGATGCTCGAGCAATTGCGCGGGCAATACACGCCGGTAGAATATATAGATTTAAGAATAAAAAGATTAAAAGAGAGGCAGAAAAATCAACCAGGAGCAAAAAGGATTCATAAATAATGAAAAAGTATTTGGTTTTCATTTCCATTGGTTTTGAGCTTATCGCCCTTGTCCTGTTTGGTATTTATATCGCGGATATTCTAGAAAAAAAGTTCGAAACTAAAGGTCTAATTACCATGGGCTTGATTTTCGCTATCCTCGCCGGATGGTTTTTACACATTACCTATCTACTTAAAAAGATTAATAAAAATGGCAAAAATGGCTCTTAGAGTCATTGGCGTTGTTGGCGCTTTCCAATTCCTATTTACAGTTCTATTGGCTCTTGTGTTGAGCCAACAACAAAAAATAAATTCCGTGTTTTTAGGCAGCGGCTTGTCCATGGTTAATTTCATTTTGTTGGTTTATCTGTGGAAAGTGATTTTCCAATCACCAAAAAAAAGTGTTGCTCTGCCTCTATTTCTCATTGTAATTAAGTACGCAATTTTAATTTGGGTTTTTATGCAGATTCCCAGGGAAAAATCTTTGGATGCCTTTGAGTTTGCAATTGGGGTATTGCTTAATCCTGCAGCGGTCATTTGTGCGGGTTTTTGCAATAAATTTTTTCGAAAACAGAGTTTCGAAAATAAAAAATGAGGATAAATGTCTTTCAATTGGACACAGCTTGTAGTCGGACATGAACATGCTCACGTTGCTACCTTGGCCGTATCAAGCGTAGCTCTTTTAGGTATGGGACTTTATGCTCGAGCAAAACTAGGCAGAGGCGAAGAGGCCATTGTTCCTGCAGGGAAATTTTCATTGCGAGGAATTTTTGAGCTCAACACCGAGTTTATTTCTAAACTTTGTTATTCAGTGATTGGCCACAGGGCCGGTCCTTACGTTCCTTTTTATGCAACGATCTTTGCAATTGTTTTTTTCAACAACATCATTGGCATTATTCCTGGAATGACTCCAGCGACTGAAAATATCAATACAACATTTGCTTTCGGGGTGTTTTCATTTTTAGTTTATAATATTGTTGGACTTAAACATGGCGGTCTTCATTATCTAAAACACTTTTTAGGCCCTGTTTGGTATTTGGCTCCGCTCATGTTAGTTATCGAAATTATTTCTCATTTAATCCGTCCGCTCACCTTAAGTTTACGTTTAGCGAATGTAATGACTGGCGACCATACTGTTCTTGCTGTTTTTCTTGGTCTGGTTAAGTATCCGCTTCTTTATCCAATTCCATTTTATTTATTGGGATTGGTGGTGTGTTTTATTCAGGCCTTTGTTTTTACTTTGCTTTCTATGGTCTACGTGTCCCTTGCACTTGCAGATGAACACTAAATTCAAATACTAAGGAGAAATGTATATGAAAAAATTTGTTTTGGCGATTTTAGGAACTTTGATGTCAGCGTCTGCTTTTGCTGAAGAAGCAGCCGCACCAGCAGCGACTGCGGCGGCCGCAGGCGGCTCAACAGGTATGATTGCTCTTGCTGCTGCTGTAGCAATTTCAATCGCTGTTTTGGGCGGAACAATTGGTCAAGGATTGGCAGCTTCTGCGGCGCTTGAAGGCGTTTCAAGAAATCCAGCAGCTACCGACAAAATCTTTACTCCATTTATTCTGAGCTTGGCTCTTATTGAGTCACTTGTGATTTTGGCGTTCCTTGTTTCTTTCGTAAAAATTGGCGGACTGCTGTAGTTTTTAGTTATTACAGAAATATTGTTTCTGTAAAGTTAAGCCCAGGAATATTTCTTGGGCTTTTCATTTATTAAATGAGTTTATAACAAGGGCTTTACTACGGCTTCAACTTGAGCCCTGATTTTTTCCATTCCCGCTTGTGTCGTTGATTCATACCTTAAGACTAAAACTGGTTGTGTGTTTGAAGCGCGACAAAGCGCCCAGCCATCGGAAAAACTGATGCGAATGCCATCAATTAAATTCACCTTATAATCTTTATTGTTTGCGCCAAAAGCAGCTTTCATTTTTTCCACAATAATAAGCTTCTTTTCTTCAGTTGTATCAACGCGAATTTCAGGCGTATTAAAAACTTTTGGTAGCCCAGTTAGAAGTTCAGGAATTGTTTTGCCGGTGTTTGCTAAAATTTCAACCAAGCGAAGACCAGCATAGGGAGCATCATCATACCCATAATTTCTATCGGCGAAAAAAATATGTCCGCTCATTTCGCCACCAAAAGGAGCCTTTTCTTCTTTGATTTTTTCTTTAATTAGGCTGTGTCCAGTTTTCCACATAATTGGAGCGCCACCACATTTGCGGATATCTTCATACATTCGATCCGAACACTTCACGTCGCCGATAATTTTTGCGCCGGGTGATTTTTTTAAAATATCACGAGCGATTAGAGTCATAAGCTCGTCACCATAAAGCATATTTCCCTTGTGATCGACCACACCAATGCGATCGGCATCGCCATCAAAACCAATTCCACAAACAGCGCCTTCTTCAAGAACGGCTTTTTTTAAGTCGTGCAAATTTTCGTCTACGGTTGGATCTGGATGATGGTTGGGAAATCGACCATCGGGCTTTTCAAAAAGTATGGTGGGATTTAACCCAACAGCATTGTAAAGTTTGCGAACAATCGAGCCTGCGGCGCCATTGCCACAATCCAAAACAATTTTTGTATTCTTGATCGTGCCAAATTCTTTTTTATATCTCTCTAGATATTGAGGAAAAATATCATGAGTAGACTCTTTTCCGCTTCCAGAAAGATATTTTTCTTTTTCCATAATTTTACGTAGCTTTTGAATTTCTTCGCCAAAGATCGTCGTTCGGCCACTGGAAATTTTAAATCCGTTGTATTCGGGCGGATTGTGACTGCCAGTCACTTGGACAGCGCCGTGAACTCCAGGAATTTCAAAAGTAGAAAAATAACAAACAGGAGTCGTGACTAAACCAATATGAATCACATTGGCTCCAGAGCTAGTCATGCCGGAAGCTAAGGCCTTGACAATAGCATCGCAAGAAAGCCTGGCATCATGACCAATAACAAGTGTTGGGTTATCGATGGCCTTTTCATTTTTTAAATAAACGACAACAGCTTGCCCAAGTTGATAGGCAAATTTGTCGTCAAAGTGTTCATTGTAAACGCCACGAATATCATACTCGCGAAAAATAACCGGATTATGCATAAGGTCCTCTTTTTTTAATCATGCGAAGAGCCAGTTCGATAGCTTCAATCATGGAGTTCGCATTCGCTTTGTTTTTCCCAAAGATATCTTTGGCCGTACCATGATCAACACTGGTTCGCGGAAAAGGCAAACCCATGGAAACGTGCACACCGCTATCTTGCCCATGAATCGTCTTGAAGGGAATTAACCCTTGATCGTGATAACAAGCAATAAATACTGAGTAATTGCACCAATTCTTTTCTAAAAAAGCAGCATCCGGCGACAGTGGCCCAACAAGATTGTGAGATTTGCAAAAAGGCGACAATAAGGCCCGCTCCTCTTCTCCAAGCAGACCATTTTCGCCAGCATGTGGATTTATTCCTAAAACCGCTATAGGTTTTTTTTGCTGTTGCTTCGAAAGGAAGGGCTGCAGCTTTTTTGCAGCGAGCAAAACAGCATTCAACGAATCTATGCTTAAGGCCGCCGAAACATCTTTAAGCGGAATATGAGCTGTCGTTAAAAGCACATTAAAGTATTTTCCAATAAAAGCTTGATGAATAGACTTCACGCCGGTCACGCGTTTTAAAATTTCCGTGTGCCCACGATCGGGCCACCCCAAGGACGCGATAAGCTCTTTTGATAAAGGACCGGTGGCTAGCCCAGAGAGAGTTTTTTTATGGCAGGCGCTTGCCACGGATTCAACCCAATACGGAGGCGATTGATCCGAGGCTAAATCAATAAGATCAGTACAAAGCTTCTTGTTGGGCTTTTTGGAATATTTTTTAACGAAGTCCAGAGCTTCGTCAAAATGAGTAAAAGTGATACGATTAAATTTTTTATCAATTAAAGATAAGATTTTTTTATTTGCACTAAGCCCACGCAAGAAAAAAAAGAGAACATCCCCTTGCGGCCCTATTTTATTTAAGGCCTTGGCCGAGACTTCCAGACCAACACCGTCCAAGTCACCAGTTGTGATAGCTAAGCAGTTCATTTTTCGGGTGAGTTAATGCGAAGAAAGGCTTCGTCACGTTTGGACTGAAGCCAAATTTTAAGTTGGCGATGAAAACTGGATTCCATAAGCGCGGAAATAATTTTTACTTTTACTTTATCAAAATTTGAATCTGTCGTTACTTTTTTACTTAAAAGCTTCACTATATGATAACCCATTTTCGATTTAACAACTTGGGTTGTTTCGTTGGCACTTAGAGTCCGAATGGAATCCTCAACCTCTTTCAAAAACTCGCCAGTTTTAAAGGTTCCCAAAAAGCCACCCGCTGTAAAATTTGGATCTTCACTGTGTTTTTCAGCTAAATCCTCGAATTTTCCGCCGGCACGAAGCAACTGCAAAGTCTTATTAGCACGGCCAAGAGCTTCTTCAGCTCCGCCCTTTTTTGGACTAAAGAAAATATGAGCTACACTGAATTCATTAACAGCACTTCGACTTTCCGGGTTTTTCTTAAGATATTCAGCAAGAGCATCGTCATCCGTTATGCGAAGTTTAGAAACAATTTCAGTTTCAACTAAACTTTGCCGCTCGATTTTAGTTTTTAAAAAATCCTGATAATCGGCAACGGGAATGCCTTGAGCCTTCACTGCGTTTAAAACCTCTTGTGGTCCGATGCCATTGCGCTTGCCCATATCTTTGATCTCTTGCTGGACACGTTCAGAGGTCACGGTCAAATTTAGACGCTTAACTTCGGCGTCCAGGAGCTTTTCATTAATAAGATAATCTAATTGCAGCTTGCGATCACTCTTAAGGCTGCGAAGATCACCCTTAGGAAGCAAGGATTCATCAATCATTGTGGGCGTATTTACTTTTTGCGATAAGGCGCGAAAATCAGATTCAAGAATTATTTCTGAATTTACAATGGCAACAATTCTATCAACAACCTCAGCCGCAGTGCTTTTAAAGCCAATAAGCAGGAGAGCGAGAAGTAAAAAATTTTTTCGGGTAGGATTAATCATTATCACCTCTCGTATCAACTCGGATCGCATTGATCAAGTCGTTGTCTCGATGCACCTTAGCGCTTCTAAGCTGTAAATCCAACCAAGAAACAAATTCGGCTTGTTCCTTCATGGCCATAAGAGTTTGAAGAATGCGAGATCGAACCTCTTCAAGCGGAAGAGTCATCGCAGAGGATTTTTTTTCAATTTTAGCAATGTGGTAACCAAAGGGAGATTTAAATATGACGCTGACGCCACCGGCCGGCAAACTAAATAGGGGGTCAAAAAAATCAACGCTGCCCTTTTCAATCCAACCAACCAGGCCCCCCGCTTTTGCTTCGGGCGCAATAGAGTATTTTATCGCTAAGGCTGAAAAATCTTTCTTTTTCAATTCTGCCTTTAAAAGCTCCGCCTTAGCTTCTTCATCGACAACGATTTGCCGCAAATAAATTCTTTCTTTGCGTTTGAAGGTTTCTTTATTTTCTTCATAATAGCTTTTTATTTCTGCCTCTGAAGGTGGCTTGGTTTTTTCACCAATCTTTTTGAAAACAGCTTTTTCAATCAGCGAATAGCGAAGTTGTTCGCGCCAATCCGAGAAAGAAGTTTTTTCCTCAGAAAGAACGCGACGAAAGGACAAATCATCAGGATAGCTTGCGCGAATTTTATCCACTTCTTTATCAAGCTCGTCTTCACTTAATGTGATTTTTTGATAGCGAGCCCAATCTAAAGTTAAACTTTGGACGATAAATGTTTTTAAAATTTCTTCTTTAGCGCGTTGATTAGTTGAAGGGTCTTTGGCGGCCAAAGCGTCTAAATCTTTTAATCGACGAGCCAGCTTTACCGAGAATTCTTTTGCCGTTAAAACGTGCTCGTTGACCTCAAGGACAGGCTTTAAAGAAAACTTTTGAGTGTGACTCGTGCACCCAGCTAAAAGCAATAAAGCTAGGGCAAAAGTCTGCGGGTTCATTCAATCAAAGAAGGGTTGGTTTTGATGGTGTAAGTTTTTTTAAGCTTGTCGAAATAGCTATCAAAAACTTGTTTTCGTTTATCATTAAATACCGCTAAACGAATGTGTCTTTTATTTGCATTTTCATAACTGCGGCGACCCGTAACTTTGATCACATGAAAGCCAAATTGAGTTTCAAGAAGACCTTTGACCTCACCGACTTTTCCAGTAACTGCGGCCTCGTACATGTTCGGCATGATTGTGTCGCGGGATTGCCAACCGACGTCTCCACCGGTGCTTTTCGACAAAGGATCGTCAGAATAAATTTTGACCAAATCTTCGAAAGTACGCTTAGATTTTTTGACTTCATCTAAAATTTCATTTGAACGTTTTAAAGCTTCAGCTCTTTGCTCTGCGGTTGCGGCAGGCTTTAGCTCAATAAGGATATGGCTTAAGCGAATTTCGGGATTCTTTTTATACCATTCGACCATTTCTTTTTCTGAAACCGGAAGAGTTTGCACCTTTTGGCCTAGCTCTTTTTCTAATAAAGCCTTGTAAAGCTCTTGGCGTAAGCGGTCTTGAACAATGGGATCTTTATCCATTTTTCTTTTTTCGGCTTCTTGAGCGCCAACTTCAAAGCGGACGAGATCTTCAAGAAATTGCTTTTTAGTCGGGGGATTGACGGTAGTTTTTGAGCGAACATCATTAAACTTAGTCGTAAATTCTTGAAGGGTTACTTTCTTGTTTCCGACCGTGAACAAGACTTCTTCTGATTTTTGGGCAAAAGAAGTTGAAGACAAAAAAAGCATCGAAGTTATCACCAAAAGTGAAGCAAAAATCTGATTCATAAAAGGTCAATCCTTTGTTGAAAATCCTAAGGCTTCCATATCCTTAACTCTCTTAATTAAAACCCGAGATAGAGGTGGGCGGCAACCCAATTGCAGCCCGAGCATCTTGCGACGCGGCATAAAGAGATTTCTCGAGCGAAGCAGCGAGCTCTGGGTCACGCGCATCCTGCTCTTTTGTAATGGCCTGAAGAGGACCATTCCACACCACATAAACTTTTGAAAAAGGCTTTGGCAGAAAGGCTTTATTCCAAGATTTTTCAAAGGTGATTTTTCGATTGCAGGCGACTCCTGCGACAAAAATCGGTGCGGCCATCAATCGAGAGGTTTCAAACACGCCAGGCTTAACTTTATAAATAGGTCCCTTTGGTCCGTCGACAGCATAACTGCAGTTGTAGCCTTGTTTTGTGTATCGTAATAAGCCCTTGAGCGCCCCAACCCCACCTCGGGTGGAAGAGCCTCGAGAGGTTTTTCCACGTTGAAGGTGAACCATCATCGTCATCATTGATCCATCTTTACTTTGCGAGGTGATCGTCGCTAAACGATAGCGGGGGATTAAACCAAAAAGCACACTTTCATCACCATGCCAATGAGCTAAAATGAAAGGCTTTCGTTCGCGCAAAAGACGCGTTAGTTCTGCGGGCTCGTTGACCTCAAGGCGCCAGGTCCATGAAACAATTTTATAAAGGGCCCAGGCAAAAAAACCTAAAAGAGAGGCGCGAAAATTCACTTGTGTAAAACTTTTTTGAATTCTTCTGTGAGCTTTGGAACAATATCAAAGAGATCTCCGACAATTCCATAAGTGGCTTTTTGAAAAATAGGCGCATTCGCGTCGCTATTAATCGCAACAATGACCTTACTGCCACTCATTCCAGCCAAATGTTGAATTGCGCCCGAGATTCCAACAGCAATATATAAAGTTGGAGCAACAGTTTTTCCAGTTTGCCCCACCTGCATACCATGGGAAACCCAGCCAGCATCAACGACAGCGCGCGAGGCCCCCACGGTGGCACCAAGAGCTTCTGCTAAATTTTCTAAAAGCTTAAAATTAGCAGCCTCTTTTAAACCGCGGCCTCCACTTACAATAATATTTGCTTCTGTTAGGTCGAGCTTTTCGCTAGCCCCTCGAACAATTTCTTTAAGAATTGTTTTTAAGGTGGGTTTGTTAAAAACATGTTCTTGAATAGTTGCCGTTTTGCTGGTGTCTGGCGCGGAAACAGGCAATTGATTGGCGCGCATTAAAATAATTTTCACAGGACTATTTTCAAAATTAACCGAAGCAAAACATTTCCCAGAGTAAAGCGGCTTCTTTGCAGAAACGGAATCACCTTGAATCGTCAGCTCGATGCAATCGCTGGCGACGCCAGTTTTTAACCGGGCCGCCAACCGCGGGAAAACATCTTTTCCTGACGACGAAGCCGAGGCCAAAAGAATAAAAGGCTGAATTTTTTCACAGGCCTGCGCCAGGGCCGCTAAATAATTTTCAGAATTGTATTGATCCAATGAAGCGTCGGCAAGAACGTGAACTTCTTGGGCTCCGTAAGAAGCTGCTTGAGCCGCAGCCAATTTACCATGAGTGCCTAAAAACAGTGCCGCAACGGTGTGTCCCGATTTTTGAGCCGCCTGCAAGAGCTCTTGCGAACTTCTTTTTATTTGATCGTGGTGTTGTTCAACATAGACAAGAATTTTACCCATAATTTTACCTCAAAGAACTTTCGCTTCATCGCGAAGAAGTTGAACTAAAGTTGAAACTTGCGCCGAAGAGTCTCCGGGAATTAGCTTTGCCGGAGGCTTTTCTGGGGGCAAGGTTAGCGTCGTAAATTTTATTTTTTGTTCAGCAGATGAAACTCCCAAAGAAGAGAACTCAATTTCTTTTAAAGTTTTTTTCTTGGCCTTCATGATTCCAGGCAAGCTGGCATAACGAGGCATATTCAGGCCTTTATTTGCTGCCACAACTGAAGCGCCAGAAAGCTGAATGAGCTCCTTCGCGCCACCCTCGACATCTCTTTCGACAACAAAACCATCTGTGCCTTTGGAAAACTTGCTGACAACAGTGGCGTGAGGCAAAGATAAAAACTCGGCTAACATTTGACTGACGCTTGACGAGTTATCATCAATCGCCACCTTGCCGGTGAAAATCAAATGGGCTCCGCCCTCTTGTTTAATGACTTCGGCAAGAGCTCTCGCCGTGGAAAAATTATCGAGATTTTCTGGTGCATTGATCAAAAGCCCTTCGTCTGCGCCCATTGCCAAAGCTGTTCTTAGAACTTCCGCGGCCCGAGGCTTTGGTCCAAGTGTGAGCACTAAAACTTGCGCTCCCGCATTGGCTTCGCGAAACTTTATGGCTTCTTCAACGGCGAACTCGTCGTAAGGATTCATGACCCATTTAATCCCCGCTCCGTCTACTCCTGATTGGTCAGGAAGGATTTTTAATTTTGCTTCAGTGTCAGGCACTTGTTTTATGCAGACGAAAACTTTCATGAGTTGCTCCCGATAAGAGGTTTTAACTTATAACAGGGTGGCTCAGATCCAAACACAAAAGCGCCCCTAACATGTTGCAAAACAAAAGTGGTCCCGTGGACAAGTCCTTGGAAAAACAGTAAAAATTAGATCTACAGTTAAGATTTTCAACATTTGCAAAGCTTAGCAAAGAGGAAATTGGACATGCTCAATTTTATTCGTTCGTCCGTTGGGAAAAAATACCTTATGGGAATAACCGGCTTGATTTGGGCAGGTTTTGTCTTCGTCCATATGGCTGGAAACATGCTGCTTCTTGTGGATGCGAATCTCTACAATGTTTATGGAAATAGTATTGTGAGCAACAAACCGCTACTTTTCGGCACAGAAATCATTTTGCTACTAGCCCTGATAACCCATGTCTTTTGCGCAATTTCATTAACCGCGGGAAATCGCTGTTCACGAGGCCGGAGCTATCAAATTAATCCGAATGGTGAAAAGTCAGCCAGCATCGGTTCAACTTGGATGTTGGTGCAAGGAAGCATCATCCTTGTTTTTATTATCTTGCACTTGATTACATTTAAATATGGCACTCACTACGATGTGACGGTCAACGGGGTGCAGATGCGCGACCTGGCCCGACTGATTAATGAAGTCTTTCACGAGCCAGGCTATGTGGCGTGGTATTTAGTTGCGCTCGTCTTTTTGGGGATTCATTTAACTCATGGTGTGCGGTCCGTCTTTCAAAGTTTTGGTTTGTTACATCCCGGTTACCAACGGACCATTCACTATGCAGGAGTTATTTACGCAATTGTCGTAGCCGGAGGATTTATTTCACAACCACTTTACGTTTATTTGATACATTAAGGAGCCCAAACACATGTCATCAATTTTAGACAGCAAAATTCCGAGTGGGCCCATCGACAGCAAATGGAAAAACCACAAATTCAACATGAAGTTGGTTAATCCTGCTAACAAAAGAAAACATTCGGTAATTATTGTCGGCACTGGGCTGGCCGGGGCTAGCGCCGCTGCAGCCATGGGTGAATTGGGTTATCATGTAAAAAGTTTTTGTGTGCATGATTCTCCTCGACGAGCGCACTCGGTGGCGGCTCAGGGAGGAATCAATGCTGCAAAAAATTATCAAAACGATGGCGATTCGATTTATCGATTGTTTTATGACACAGTTAAGGGCGGCGATTTTCGTTCGCGAGAAGCTAACGTTTATCGTTTGGCAGAAGTTTCAACAAACATCATCGATCAATGCGTGGCTCAAGGTGTTCCTTTTGCTCGCGATTATGGTGGTCTTTTGGCGAATCGATCCTTTGGCGGCGCCCAAGTTTCACGAACCTTCTATGCTCGCGGCCAAACGGGACAGCAGCTTCTTTTAGGTGCGTACTCGGCGATGATGAGACAAGTTGAGATTGCAAATGTTGATCTTCACACGCGTTCGGAAATGTTGGATGTCGTGGTGGTCAATGGCAAAGCCCGTGGCATCATTGTGCGCAACCTTTTAACTGGTGCGGTTGAAAGCCACGAAGCGGATGCGGTGATCATAGCCACTGGTGGTTATGCAAATGTTTTTTATCTTTCAACGAACGCCATGGCTTGCGCTGTTACGGCCGCCTGGAAGGTTCACAAACGCGGAGCTTTTTTCGCCAACCCTTGTTACACACAAATTCATCCGACCTGCATTCCTGTTCATGGAGAAAATCAATCTAAATTAACATTGATGTCGGAATCTTTGCGCAACGACGGACGAGTTTGGGTTTCTAAGAAAAAAGGCGATAAAAGACGAGCTTCGCAAATTCCAGAATCGGAAAGAGATTATTTTCTTGAGAGAATTTATCCAAGCTTTGGAAACCTAGCACCCCGTGATGTCGCCTCTCGCCAAGCCAAGTTTGCCTGTGATCAAGGCTACAGTGTCACAGCCCAGGGCGAAGCCGTTTATCTTGATTTTGCTGACAGTATAAAGCGTCTTGGTGAGGACAAAATTGCCGAACGCTACGGAAACCTTTTTCAAATGTACGATAAAATTACTGGCGAAAATCCTTACAAAGGACCAATGAAAATTTATCCCGCTCCTCATTACACCATGGGCGGGCTTTGGGTTGACTACAATTTGATGAGCACAGTGCCGGGACTTTTTGTCGCGGGAGAGGCAAACTTTTCTGATCATGGGGCAAATCGACTAGGAGCCTCTGCTTTAATGCAAGGCTTAGCGGATGGATATTTTGTTCTTCCCTACACTATCAGCGATTATATTGCTCAAACAAAACTAGAAGCTGTTTCAAAAGATCAAGATGCATTTAAAGCTGGTGTTGACGGCGTTCAAAAAGAAATAAACAAAATTATGAGCATTAAAGGCTCAAGAACAGTCGAAAGTATTCACAAAGAATTAGGCCGCATTATGTGGAATGACTGTGGAATGTCTCGAACAGATAAAAGTCTGAAAGAGGCGCTGGAAAAAATTCCTAAACTGAAAGATGAATTTTGGAATAACGTTCGTGTCCCAGGACAAGCTAATGAAATGAATCCTGAGTTGGAAAAGGCCGGTCGCGTGGCGGACTTCATTGAGCTTGGCGAACTTATGTGTCGAGATGCTTTGGAAAGAAAAGAATCTTGCGGCGGTCATTACCGCGAAGAATACCAAGTGGATGGCGAAGCTAAACGTGACGATGAAAATTTTTGCCATGTGGCTGCTTGGGAATGGAACGGGGATAAAAAATCCCAGACACGACATCAAGAAGAATTGAAATTTGAAAATGTTAAATTGGCCACCAGAAGTTACAAGTAGGTGAGATAATGTCTGAATCAAAAAAAATAAATTTAACTCTAAAAGTGTGGAGACAAAAAAATTCTCAATCTGGAGGCTCTTTTCAAGAATATCCAGCGAAAGAGATTTCAACGGACTCTTCTTTTTTAGAAATGTTAGATCAAGTTAATGAGGGCTTAATTTCTGCAGGCCAAGATCCCATTGCGTTTGACCACGATTGCCGCGAAGGAATTTGTGGTAGCTGTGGATTTATGATTAACGGTAATGCTCATGGTCCTCAAAAGCACACGACAGTATGCCAGCTTCACATGCGGCACTTTAAAGAAGGACAAATTTTAACCTTAGAGCCCTGGAGAGCAAAAGCATTTCCCATCATCAAAGATTTGATGGCCGATCGAAGCTCGTTTGATCGAGTGATCAGAAAAGGTGGTTATATTTCGGTAAACACCGGAAATGCACCTGATGGAAATGCTTTACTTATTCCAAAACAAGATGCCGACGAGGCTTTCGCTTCTGCCGCCTGTATTGGCTGCGGTGCTTGCGTAGCTTCATGTAAAAATGCATCAGCGGCCCTGTTTACTTCGGCCAAGATCACTCACCTCTTGTCGGTACCTCAGGGAAAAGCAGAGCGGGAAAAACGCGTCTTAGGTATGGTCGATCAGATGGACGAAGAAGGGTTTGGAGCTTGTTCGAGCACAGGAACTTGCTCGGCCTCTTGTCCAAAAGATATTAGTTTAGTTAATATTGCTAACATGAACCGTGAATATCTTTTGGCAACACTCAATAAGAAACCAGATATCCATGCGGAAGATGGAGCTTAAATATGAGCAACGTTAAGGGAAATGGCGATGTCGGTCGTCTCAAAGAATATTACACTCAAAGAGAATCCGATTTGCAAGCGAAGCACCGACAGTCCATTGAGCAAACAGAAAAATCCCACGAGTCTGTCGTGAATCAAATTAAGGATGAATCAAAACAAGAAGTTGATGCAACGATTGGTCGCATGAAAGAAAAGCTTTCTGAAAAAGATATTAAACATCAACAAGAGATTGAAAACTTGCGCGCCATGTATCAGAAAAAAATCGAAGACGCTAAGCGCAGCTAAATTTTTATCAAATAGATTTTAAGGCACTACAGTCTAGAAATGGCTTCTGGCGCGGCGTTCGCGCGTGGTGCGGCGATAAAAAATTTAAAAAAAACTAACCAAAATGAAAAGGAGACACATCTTAGATGTAGGTCCCATCTTTGCAACGACTTAAAAAGGTCGACATCAGGCATGACTAAAATAATGAAAGAAAAGCAGAAGACGAAAGGAGGAAGCATGAAAAAAATTGGTGATCTTATGACAGAGATGGGATTTCGAAAAGAAGCTCCCCAAAGCGCAAAAGAAGCCTTCCTTAAACATTTAATTCGCGCTGCAGAAGGTGTCCATGTAACAACGCCACTTGAAAAAAAAGAAATTGAAAAAAATAATATTCCCCAGATACCCACTTTCGAGGCCCACCAGGTCCAGCTGAGTTTTGATTTCAATGAAGTAAGCTAGTCAAAAGGTTACACCCACATGCTCGGACGAATGACTAGAACAGGGCACAGGCGTGGATTTCCAGTCCGTCAAAAGTCTAAAAGAAGTCTTATCTGCACAGGAAAAAGTCAATTCAAGTTAAGAAAGACCTATTGGCACGGTACCATTTTGGAACTAGGGGAGAGAACCACATGTTCCAAAACTTTGCTCGAACGAAGATCCTTATTCTTTTTTTTATATGCATTTTTGTTGTGCCTTTGGCGCAAGCAAACAAAAAAATAAAATATGAACCGGAAGCGGTGCCTGGCGAATACATTGTTAAGCTATCTGATCAAATTGATCTTAAATCTACGACGACGGATCAGCTTGTAAAACTCCTTGGTGTATCAATCAAGAGTCGCATGGAAGACCAAAAGCTTGTTGTCATTAAACGCCCAGCTATTGAAACTCAAAAGTCTGTAATTAATATTTTAAAACAAAACCCTTATGTTGAAATTGTCGAACCTAACTATATTTATCGAATAAATTCTGTTATGGCGAATGACCCTCTGTTTCCTAAACTTTGGGGAATGCAGAATACAGGTCAACAGGACTCAGCAGGAAGAAGTGGCACTCCCGGAATTGATATCGGAGCTACCGAAGCTTGGAATATTCAAACAGGCTCAAACGATATTATTGTGGCCGTTATCGATACCGGAGTGAACTACAACACAACGGACCTCGTTCAGAATATTTGGACGAATGAAGAAGAAAAAAATGGAAAAGAAGGCGTCGATGATGATGGCAATGGATTTATAGATGATATCCATGGTTATAATTTCTTTGCGGGAAATGGCGATCCTATGGATGACCATGGTCATGGGACTCATTGCTCGGGAACAATTGGCGCCAAAGGGAACGATGGACAAGGAATTGTTGGAGTGGCTTGGAATACCCGAATCATGGCGCTAAAATTTTTGGGCAAAGATGGTTCTGGATCACTTGATGACGCCATTCGTGCAATTGATTACGCTTACAAAAACGGCGCTAAAATCCTAAGTAATTCATGGGGCGGAGGACCTTATTCAGAAACGCTTAAGCAAGCGATTCAAAGAGCCAATAAAGCAGGAGCCATTTTTATTGTGGCCGCTGGAAACGAATCAAATAACAATGATAGCAGTCCGACCTATCCCGCAACCTATAATGTTCCCAATGTTTTATCTGTAGCGGCTATCGACAATGGCGGCGAAATGGCTTCATTTTCGAACTTTGGAAAATCAACGGTTCACGTAGCTGCACCCGGAGTGAACATTTACAGCACAACGAAGAGTGGTTATGAATCGTGGTCGGGAACTTCGATGGCAACCCCGCATGTTTCAGGAATTGCGGCGCTTCTTTATTCACAATTCCCAGAAATGACAAATATTGAAGTCAGAGACAGGATTATAGAAACAGCAAAACTAATTCCTGGTTTGCGTCGTAAGGTTAGCAGCCGAGGCGTAGCGAATGCTTACTTGGCTCTAATGAATATCAAGCCTCCGGAAGATGTTAACGATCCAGCAAGATGGGCTTTTAAAAGCGTAAATGTATCGACCGCTCATCCCTATAAAGAAAAAACAAACGAAACCTATGAAGTTAAAGTGGATGGAGCAAAAGAAATTGCCATTTATTTTGAAAAATTTAAAACCGAAGCAAAATACGACACCGTCAAACTGATCGATTCAACAGGCAAAGAGGCTGAAGTTTACAGTGGCGAAAATGATGACACCATTTCAGCCGTGATTTCTGGCGACAGTGTGAAGATTGTTTTCAAGTCGGACGCTACGGATAATAGCTACGGCTTTGATTTGACGAAAGTTTATTATAGATAAGTTTATTTAATAGGACATAATCGCACAGAAAGTAGACAGCAACTTTATTTTTAGCCTTTAGAAAAAAATTGTAAAAATTCACTCGATCGTTATATCAGTATTTATTTCAGCAGCAAACCCCAAGACGATATGCCTTTTGCTCGATGTCAAGCGTCGCCTGTAGGCAGAATAATGTCTATTCTGAAGAACCACGTTAGCTTTCAATTAATTTTTATTTAAAAAGTCTCTCAGAGCTTGAACGATCATTGTTTGGTATTTTTTTCCTTCGTATTTGGCTTTAATTTTAACACTGCGAAGAATGTTTTCTGGAACTCGAAGACTAATCATTTTTGTTGGCTCATCCTTGCTCGAAATCATTTGATGAAATGAGTCAAGAAATTGCAAAGCCTCCTCAATTGATACTTGTTCTTTTGTTGATCGTGGGATTGTCTTAGTTTTACTTTTTTTCATTGATTTTGGCCTCAATAATTTGAATATCGTTTTGATCTTGTGGCCTATTAGCCAATTTTTTCATTTTCAAAAGACTTTTGAGTGATGCCACTCGTACTTTTTCACCGGCTGTCTTGAAAGTTTCAGTTTCAATATCTTTAATATTATAAATGAGTAATATATCCACGACTCGATGAGGATTTTTATAATCCACGAACGACCATGCAATAAGATTTTTTTCGGTGACATATTCTTTATGAAACTTCGAAATTTCTTTAGCACTGACAGGAATTCTTGACTGCAAACCTAATTTTTTCAAAAGCGCTTCGCACTTTTCTAAATCTTTAAGATTAAAACTGACGACGAGATCTATATCCATTGTCGCTCTGATAATATTATGAAAAGCCAAGGCATATCCGCCAACAAGTGCGTAAGGAACTTCTTCGCTATTCAGTTTTTTTACTAAATCAAGAATAAACATAAGGTAGTTTTAAAGTATATACATATATATACAATTGTCAATAAATAAATGAAATTTCGATATATGAGCAAAAATACAAGCATTAAACTATCAGCGTCCGAATCCCTTTAAGGCCATGAAAAAGCTTAGCTTTGGCACAATGTAAAACCCTTAAACAGCTGAGTCGTTTTTAAATCAAACATAGCGCTTATGACAATGGAATAGGAATAGCAGTCTAAACAGCTGAAAGAACACAAAAATTAATAATGGGAATCAATCCCTTTAAAATTTTGAAAATGAGGAATGTAAATGATTTCAAAGCGGCTCCAACTATTGCGTTTAAAAACGATATTTTTAATATCAACATTAGCTGTTTACTCGGCTCAGGCGACACTTGAAGTTCGCACTTCCGATGCTGATTACCTGCTTCCAGCAAAACAGAAAATAGTGAATACATCAGGAGTAAGCTTATCGGAAACCCACATAAAGCAAGCAGAAAATAATACCCATATAATGGTCAATGGAAAGTGGCTGGATAGCTCAAAGAAGGCTTGGCTTAAGACCTTAGAGAAATACTTTAATCAATATACCGGCGGGGAAAATAGCATCCCTGTATCAACAACTAATTTATATAACTTTAATCGTAACAATGATCATTGCGGTCAAATTCCATCGCTTTGTAATTATAAATTTGTTGCTCCGTTAAGTCCTATATACAACAGCTATTCGGGAACGCACTCAATGACTCTGCAGAAAACATTTACCGTGAATGTAATAGAACACAATGTTCATACGGTACCGATAAAATTAGCAAAGGTCGATCCGGCTAACCGCGCGATGTACGCTAAATACAACGAGGCTGTTTTTGGCATCGGCACGAAGAAACCCCTACAGGCTTTGGACATTATAGCCGTTGGCGACAAAGACCTTCAGGATAAAGTTTTGGACCTTTGTAAAAAATCAAAAATCACTTGTGATAAAAAAAATGTAGACGAAATCTTGTCGCATAACTGCGGTTGGAAAAAAACAAACAAAGAAGAAAAAACCCAAACACAAGAAGTCATTGTTGTTAAAAACAAAACGAAACTAGTTACTAAAGTAGAGCCAATGATTTATGCCAACTTGGATTTTTCAGAGAAGATAACAAGTATGACCGTTTTTGATCCTTATCTTGGTGTTGGAGTAAATAAGCTTCCAGAGCCTGGAGATTTAGTTCGGCTTCAACCCGCAAAAAAGGAAGATGGCTATAGAATTACAAAAGCTCGGATGTTTGGCATTGGCGGTGGCCCATCTATTCAAACGGTTGTTCAGTGGAGCGGCAGTCCCATTTTGGCTATGATGGGCAGAGTTGGCGGTTTTGCAGGAGTGATGGGAACAATTTCGATGGCTGATTCGACAACTCGTCGGGTGAAAAACATAAAGGACGCTGATGAAAACAATCATGTGTATCGCGAAAGAACTGTCGACGATATTATTAATAATATTATCAATCACTGGAATATCGACGATTCTTATAGTTATCAGTACTCAGGTGGCTTCGTTCTTTCGACAGGTTTGTCATGGTTTGCAATTGCGATGGGTCCGACCTACTTTTCTGAAAATGGAAAAGACAATAAAACTATAACTAAGATTGGTCCTAAACAAGTTATGGTTGAAATTAAAGATATCGATCTTAGATCTTTTGCTTTAACAGCGGGCTTGGGCATAGTTTCTGTTTCCCGACTTTCAAATAATGAAAATGTTCCATTAATTGGAAAATTTTTAAATACGATTACTCAGCAAGAAAGAAGCACATATCTTTTTGACTTGGAACAGCCCGCAGGAAAAGAAGCTTTTAAAAAATTAATGAGCGGCGTGTATTCAGACGCCCAACATATTGCTGCAAAAGGTGATTCTTCAGCCGTGGCTCGAGTCGATCGTGAAACGATGAGGACTTATTTAGCTCCCAATGAAACAATGAGAGCTTTCTTTTTTGGGATACCCTACATTTATTCAAATAAATTAGAAGGTGATCAATCGCAAGATGGCAATGCAGATTATTATGTCGATGGTAAACATGCGGACTTTAATCAAGGTATTAATATGAACAGATATGATCGTCGCATTATCTTTGATCATAAAATGAAACTCCGAGGTTTCTACGGTGGTGCGCAAAGAGTGTCTGATTTTAATTCTGATCCTAGCTCTGATAAGAACGTAGAGCAAAATTACTATGGACGCTATACTTGGGTTTACCAAGACGAGTCTGCGGACAAAGAAGATTTAGTTGAGCAAGTTGCTCAACTTACTCATGTCGATACGGGCCTGGAAGAACTCAACATTGATGCCAGTAAATTAAAAGACAAACTAGGTTATGTGAATATCGAGTTGAATTTAGACATAACAAAACAGGCCACAGAAGTTTTGTATGACAGACTGCTTAACCCACAGAATAAAGCTCTAGAGACCGCTGTTGTCGCCGAGATTGAGAAATATTTTCGAAGTTACGGTGATGGCCGAAGAGGGGTGCCTACGGGAATCAAGAAAGCTGATTATTGCCACGTGCATGATGGCTTTACTCCAACCGGCGACAAAGACGCTGTTGCAATGACAGATTGGAGTTATTCTATTCAAGGATGTCGCAGGCACGCGTATAAAGAATCCTTATACAGCGGAGTTATTGGAAGCATGATTAAACAACTGGAAAACATCCAAACGCTTTCAAAAAATGTAAAAACCAAAGAAGATCGTATTCGATTGTCACATGCTTATCGTGAATTTGGTAAACTTATGATGACGAATCGATTTACTTTCAAGGCAATTTATAACGTTTTGAAAGAGGCTGAAATCAATGACTTTGTTACCTTGAAAATTCAAGGCCAAGAAATTGCGAACATGGTTCGTCATATGCCCAGCGATGTCTACGAAGTTAAGCCTGATATAAGCATGAAGTAAGACGCATCGGGGGGGGTGTCTTGTTAGGTTCCCAGCAAAAACTTTTCGATTTTCAAATTAATATAATCGGGAAAATCGAGCTGAGTACAATGTGAACCATAAGGAACTTCAACAAACTGACTATTTTTGATGGCTTCATGTAAGTCTGTTTGGAATTTTTTTGGTGTGACGTGATCGTTCTCGCCACTGATTATCAAGGTTGGAACTTCAATTTTTTTAAGAATTTCATCACCATTAAAACGCATCAACTCTTCGCACAGCGGAAAAAAAACACGTAAATCCATTTGCGCGACTCCACGGGTGTAAACTTCGATATCCTTGAAATGTGTGAGCTTTAAATTAAAACCGCCAGCCAGGGCAGCCACTCGCATCGCCACCGGATTATAAACAAGCATTTTCCAAAGTTGAGACCAAATTTCCGGAGCACTTTCGTACTGTTTTTTTATAAAATAAAAAAAGGGCTCGGCAATATCCAAACCAAACATTCCTTTGAACGGGTTTTTGGAAAAACCATTGATGAAAACCATGCCATTAAAAAGCTCTGGAGCAAGGTCATAGGTTTTTAAAATTATGGGAACACCAAAGCTATGACCCAAGAACCAAGCTTTCTTTAAGTTTAAGTGTTCGAGCAAGGCCTGAAGATCTTTTGCCATTGAAACTAAGTTCAAATTTTGATCAGAAGAAATCTCAGAGCTTTTGTGATGTCCACGTAAATCAAAAACAATGGTTTTATAATGTTTCGAAAAATAATGAACTTGGTGATGCCAATGGTTAGTCAAACAGGCAATGCCATACACGAAAACTAAAGGCTCGCCCTTGCCCCGAGTTTCATAATAAATCGGCGTGCCATCAAAACTTTTAAAAGTACCAAACTCTTTGGGAATCGATTCCATTTTCACCTAACAAAAGAAATTTTTAGTGTTGCACGACCAACCTGAATTAAGTCGCCCTCTTTCAGCTCTGCTCGATCAACAGGGGCCTTATTTAGGAGCACTTTGAAACCAGACTTATTAATTAAAAGAGCGCCTGAAGGATCTTGTGGCTGAATTTCAAAAGCCAGATTTGGCGCCTCGGAGTCTTCAATGTCAATATCGAGATGGTTAAACCCCGCAAATCGAGGACCATAAGATAAAACTTTTTTTTGCTCGGCTTGTAGGCCACTTACAAATTCAAGTTCGAGCGTGGGTTTAAAAATTTGCAGTCCTTGTGGCACCGGAACTTTTGTCGGCAAGTTTTCGGAAAAAAATCGTCGCAACAAACTTCGCCAGCTTTTTGTGACGGTTAGTTTTTCGACGTCTTTGTCCGGAATTGTTTTTATTCGCAGAGGGGTGTCGCCGAGAACGAAAGTCACTCCTTGAATCAGCAGCACTTTTTTTACCATGCGCGAGTTCACCAAAAGGCCATTTGATGAGTCGAGATCAATCAATACAAGCTGACCCTTTTCATCGCGGGCAATCTTACAATGAGTTGAGGAAACATTTTCATCTTTGATTAGATAGTCTGCTTTGAGCCGACCAAAGCTGCGACCTTCAACTAATTGAAATAACATGCCTTTTTGAGGGCCTTCAAGAACTTCAGCGACTATTGCCATAGACAAAGTGTAGGCGACTTTTTGAGTGCTTTCAACAGATCTCAAAGAACTCCCCTTGTCCTTCGACGAAAGGCATGTTAGACGCAGGGGGCACGACCTTGTTCCTTCTTGATAAAAACTATCGGAGGGGGAGCTTTAACCGAAAGGAATTACATGCAATTGTCGAAAAATGATCTTAAGCGACCTTATGAAGTCGTTATTCTTATTCACCCAGATGCCAGTTTAGAAGAGCAAAAAGAGTTGTTTAAAAAAAATAAAGCAACAATTTCTTCCTATAAAGGCGCCGTCCACTCCCTCGAAACTTGGGGAAAAAGAAATCTTGGATCGCCAATTGGAAAACTACGAAAAGCGATTTATTTTCATTCTATTTTTGAGGCTGATCCCCAAGCTGTTTCAGAGATTGAACGGACGATGAGGATCAATGATAAGGTTTTGCGTTTTATGCATACTCGCTTGGACGAAAGAACTCCAGTGAACAAACATCTTGAAGCCTTCAAAAAAGGTTTAAGCGAATCTGCTGCACGAGAAAAAGAACGTGAAGCAAAAATGCAGGCAAGAAAAGCGGCCTTTGCTGCAGCTCGAGCCGAAAGATCTGACTCTCGAGAGTAATGAAAAACGCGAAGGTAACTCCACAAAAGTTTCTGTATTTAAGTTCATTGTCTATTTTGCTGACGATGCTCACTTTGGTATTTGGAACACCTTTCCTGCGCGCAATAAAAAGATCTTATGGCGCGCTTGCCTTCTGGGTTTTAGGCCTCCTGCTTTCAATTGTTTTTTGGCAACTGAAAGCTCATCTTTTGCTGGTTTTTGTTAACGCACTTTGGATTTCTTTAGGGATTCAAATGGAATGCGAAAAGCGAGGCTTCAGATGGTGGCTCTCGAGCTTTTTAGGTTTGTCGATTGGCGCTTTTGTTGGATTCGCTGGTGCGGCTCTATTGCTGAGAAGTTTTGGACTTGCTAGCGAAGAAAGTCTTGTGGGTTTACTTGAGGAATTTTTAGCAAGCTTGCAGCAGACGAGCCAAGTTCAGTTGAAACTGAGTGCAAAAGATTTTCTTCAAATTGTTCCGGGTTTATTTATTGTGATTTTAGAATTGGCTTTAGGCATGGGATTGATATTTGAAAGAAAAGTTTTTCGCTGGTTTCAGTTGCCCTATGAAAGATTTGTCTCTCAAGTAAGCTTGCTTGAATACAAACTTCCTGATGGTTTGATTTGGGCGACCTTGTCGGCACTTTTATTAGCTTTTGTGAGCTTTGGCTCGACAACTGCGAATGTTATTGGACTTAACTTTGTGTATATCGCAGGGACGCTTTATTTTTTTCAAGGCTTGGCGATTATTGAAGTTTTTCTTATGGCTTTAAAAGTTGGTTTTTTTGGTCGATTTTTGGTTTATTTTTTAATGGTTGGACAACTCTTACCGGTTGTTGCCTTATTTGGGTTTATTGATTTCTGGATCGATTTTCGAAAAAGAATTCGAACGGCTTTGATGAAAAGCAAAAAAACCCAGCCCAATGGCAATGATTGATTGAGTGAAACTTCCTAACGAGGAGAGAACAGATGAAAGTTATTTTACAAAAAGATGTTAAAGATGTGGGTAAAGTTGGGGATTTGGTTAATGTTTCCGAGGGCTTTGCGAGAAACTTTTTGTTTCCACGAAAGTTAGCTTCGGAAGCGACTGAACACAAAGTTAAAGAATGGGAACACTTAAAGCGGATGGCAGAAGCCAAAAAGAAAAAAGCCGTTGTTGAGCGCCAAGCGATTCTAGATAAAATCAAAGGCATTACTTTGAGTTTTAAAGCTGCCGCTGGTGAAACAGATAAATTGTTTGGAACAATCACCACGACTGAAATTTCACGTGAGCTTCAAAAACAAGGCTTTTCTATTGATAGAAGAGACATTCATTTGGAAGAGCCAATTAAAATTTTAGGACAGCACAAAGCCATTGTACGTTATGGCGAAGGACTAGAGGCACACCTGAGCATCGCTGTTGAACGGGCTCACTAGTTTGATTTAAATTTATAGCTCTGAGGAGTTTCGTCAGAAAATTCTTCAGAGCTGTCTTTCATTTCCAATAAAACATCTTGAAGCTCTTGCGCTAAAATTTCTCTGAGCTCTGGCAAGGTAATTTGCTGAGCCGACTTCCCATACTTCTCTAATAACTTATCAAACTCGGTATTGAACAAGTCTTCATCTAATCCTGAATTTAATGATAAATCTTGAGCCAAGTTTTTTCCCATGCTCGCCTCCATGCTCACAAGGACCCCTGTTTCTTGGACAAGGTTATTCCACCAAGAGGTTAATCGGTGAGCAAGGTGAGAGAAAAAAATCGATGATTTCTAGACTAGGCTTGAGTTTTTAGGCGTTTCCACTGGGCGCAAAATTCCTTGGCTTTCCAGGATGAGGCGGAGCCTGGGGTGGCGGCAAAGGACTTACGACGTGGGAGTCAGCATCGCGAAATTTGTTATACTTAGCATCGAATCGCAATTTAACTGTGCCAGTTGGACCATTCCGTTGTTTTCCAATAATGATTTCAGCGTGGCCTTGTTTTTCAGGATCATCCTTATCGTAATAATCATCACGATAAAGCAGCATGATAACATCAGCATCTTGTTCGATAGATCCGGATTCCCGAAGATCTGAAAGCATAGGCCGGCGGTCGGATCGACCCTCGACACCCCGATTTAACTGTGCCATGGCAACAACCGGGACATTCAGTTCTTTAGCAATCATTTTTAAATTTTTTGAAATCTCAGAAACCGCTCGTTCGCGACTTTCGACTTTTTGTTTCAAATCCATCAACTGAAGGTAGTCGATCATAATCATATCTAAGTTTTGCTGCGCCTTCAAACGCCGACAGCGGGCTCGAATCTCGAATGGACTGATGGCAGACGTGTCGTCAATGTACATGGGAGCTTCGCTCAAAGCTGAAGCTGCAGCAATCAACTTGGGCCAAGAGGAATCCTGCACCCGCCCCGTTCGAACTTCGGACAGGCCAACTTTGGCTTCAGCAGCTAACAAACGCATCATAACGGACTCTTTGCTCATCTCGAGGGAAAAGAAGGCCACAGATTTTTTTTGGCGAAGGGCTGCGTAGCTTGCCAAGTTCAATCCGAAGGCGGTTTTTCCCATCGAAGGACGAGCGGCTACAATCAGCAATTCCCCGCCGTGCAAACCGGCCGTCATCTTGTCGAGTTCAGCGAAACCGGTAGCAAGACCGGTAATGTCTTCTTGTCTTTGATAGAGAACTTCAATTTTTTTAATACTGTCTTTAACAATTTCCATCGAGCCAGTAAGGCCCTGGTTGGATTTTTTTTCACTGACCTTAAAAATATCGGCTTCAGCGCGATCCAGAAGAATTTCAACATCCTGGTCACTGGTGTAAGCTTTTTCGATGATTTCAGTGCTTGTGTGAATCAAACGCCGCAGTAAAGATTTATCCTTTACGATTTGTGCATAAGTTGCAATGTGGGCGGCAGAGATTGTTTTTTCAAGTAGGCTGGCGAGGTAAACGTACCCACCAATGGCATCAAATTCTTGCCGGGACTGAAGAAGATCTGTAGCAGTGACAAGATCAATAGGCTTATTTTTAGCGTGAAGATCACGAATAACTTGATAGATTTTCTGATTTGCGGGGCTATAAAAATCGTCAGGCTCAAGAACGTCAGCAACTTGATCAAAGGCCTCTTTTTCAAGCATGAGGCCGCCAAGTATAGACTGTTCGGCCTCAAGATTTTGTGGCGGTACTCGTGTCCCCATATTCCCCCTCAATACGAATTTTGTGAGCGCATTCAAAAAAGAAAATCAAGGAGTGCCCACTGATGAAAGTCAGGAAGAAGCTTTATCTAGTTATTTTTTTTAACCCGAATCTTATAATTGTCGATCTTTTTTTTCAGCGTATTGCGATTAATCCCCAACATTAGCGCGGTTTTCACTTGATTGCCGTTATAAGCTCTTAGGGCCAGCTCAAGAAGCGGTTTTTCAACTTGTTCAATCACAACATTGTACAAACCATTGAGTTCCACTTGCGCTTCTTTTTGCTGTTGGAAGAGCACCTCAAGCTTGCTTTTCACGAGCTTTTCAAGGCTGACAGATTGTAAGTTGGCGACAAACAGATGATCAGAGCTGTTCAGGTTGGGCGTCATGGAACTCCTAGGTTGTTGCAAAAAAGTTAATTTTTTTATTTCTCACAAAACCATTTTCTAGTTCTGTGAGTAGATGATCACACACCACGTGTTTCTGCAGACCAAATATACTTATGCAGCTGCAATTGCAACCTTGCAGTTGATTTTTTTTTCAAAATATTTTCTGCCAACCAGCGTTCGCTTATTTGGCCGTATGATGGACTGTATAAAATAGTAAATTTTTTTAATAAATCATGTTGACGACAAAAATTTTCTGACCAGTCGAAGTCTTTTTCTGAACAAATAACAAATTTGATTTCGGTCTGAGGCGGAAGGAAATTTAAATTTTCTAAAAGGAAACTTTCGGCAGCGCCGCTATCGGGAGTTTTCACATCCAAAATAATTTTAACTCGAGAATCAACTTCGGCAAGGCTTTTTGAACCACTGGTTTCCAGAGACACTACGAAACCAAGATCACAAAGCTGGGTCATCAGGGGAAGTACGGGTTTTTGTAAAAGAGGTTCCCCGCCAGTGATGCAGACATAAGAAGCATCAAAAGACTTAATTTGATTAAGGATTTGCTCTTGGCTTTGATTCTCGCCTTCGAAATAAGAATATTTTGTATCACAATAAGTGCAGCGCAAATTACAAGCGGTGGTTCTTACAAAGACAGTCGGATATCCAGCATAAGTTGACTCGCCTTGAATGCTGTAAAAAATCTCGTTGATTTTGATCAAGTCATTGGCGCTCTGCTGGGTCATTTTTTCAGTCATCATTAGGTCTTTTGTCTTGCCGCCACCCCCAGCTAAAGTCAAGGCGGGGAAGCATCTCTTTCCAAGGGCGCAAAGAAAGAGTAAATTTTCTAAATGAACGTTTTTTTTAAAAAATTTCGCCAAGACTTAGCGGCTATAGGTTGGTTGTTTCTTGTGATCTTTGTGGGGCTAGCTTTATTTAGCTTTAACCCTAAAGATCCCTCAATCAATTCGATTGGCAGAGGTTTGACCGTTTTTAATGCCTGTGGTCCCGTTGGATCTTTTTTGGCCGATGCGCTTTACCAGTTTTTAGGTATTGGAAGTTGGATTTTGCCACTCAGTTTTTTAAGACTGTCTTGGGCCTGTTTCTGGGGCGAAGATATCAGCCTTAAAAAAACAAGATATTTGTGGGCCGCCCTTTTAACTATTAATTTATCTTGTTTATTGAGCCTTTATTGGCCGACGACTAAAATATTTTCAGAACAAATTTATTTGGGCGGATTGATTGGCCTTAGTTTTTCTAAGGTGTTGTTAAAAACCTTCAACTCGATTGGTTTACAGGTATTGTTGTGGTCGGTCACATTGGTTTTGGTAGTTTTTTACTCTGAAAAAACCCTGCGTGAATTAGCAGCGGTGCCGCGGGCTCTGTGGACGTCGCTCCTAAAAATCAGTTTAATAAAAAAACTCAAAATCCAGTCTCGGGATAGGAAACAAGACGCCTTTGGCAAAAAGAGTCTGGCTGCAAGCTCTGTAGTTAATGAGGATAAAAAGCAGAATAACGAAACCCCAGCGCCGAGATTTCAACTCTCATTGAAGAGTTTTCAATCGGAAAAAGCCGAGGAAAAAGTAGATAAAGGAGCGCTTGATGATGTTGAAAGCGGTCCTGTTAGTAAACGCAAGGTCGTACTGAAGGCAAAACCTCCTCGTCGAATTGAAAACTGGGAAATGCCAAAGATTTCTCTTTTAGAAGATCCACCAGCCGGACGAGTGCGAATTGACGAACGAGAAATCAAAAGAAAAGCGGAAGTATTGGTCGACAAGCTAAAACATTTTAATATTGAAGGACAAATTGTCGACGCAAAACCAGGCCCGCTTGTTACGATGTTTGAATTTAAACCTAACGCTGATGTTAAATTGAGTAAAATAACAGAACTGCAGGATGATTTATCTTTAGCTTTGAGCAGTGAATCTTTGCGGGTGATTGCGCCGATTCCGGGGCGTGATGTTGTTGGTTTTGAAACGTCCAATGCTAAGCGAGAAACTGTTTATTACAAAGATTTATTAGCCGAGGATCTTTTTTGGAACGACGACTACAAGTTGCCAATCGCTTTGGGCCGGCAAGTGAATGGCGACCCAAAAATTGTCGACCTTCGTAAAATGCCCCATTTGCTGGTGGCGGGCACCACAGGTTCTGGAAAATCTGTGCTGATCACCTCAATTATCACGGGGCTGCTTTTTCGACATTCTCCGAAAACACTGCGACTGATTTTGATTGATCCAAAACAAGTTGATTTAGCAGCTTTTGGAGACATTCCGCATTTGATTATGCCTCCAGTGACTGAGCCAAAAAAAGCGGTGTCGGCCCTGAAGTGGGCTATTCGCGAAATGGAAAAGCGTTATAAATCGATGAGTAAATTTGGCGCCCGCGGACTGGAAAGCTTTAATGAAATGGTCGGTGCGCTGACAACCGAACAAATTGCAGAGCATGAAAAAATCAATTCAAGCTATGAAGCTCAAGGCGTGATGAAGCTCGAGCAATACTATTATACGGTTCAGCCCTATATCGTGATTGTGGTCGAAGAATTTGGTGATCTGATGGCTGTCGACAAACAAAATGTTGAGCAAGGCGTTGTTCGTTTGGCGCAAATGGCTCGGGCCTGTGGCCTTCATTTAATTTTGGCCATGCAATCGCCACGCAAAGAAGTTGTTACAGGTTTGATTAAAACAAATATTCCGGGTCGCATTGGACTTAAAGTTGCCAGCAAAATGGATTCAAGAATTATTTTGGATGAGGGCGGAGCGGAACGGCTTCTTCCCAATGGAGACATGCTTTTCTTAGCCCCGGGAATTTCAAAACCCATGCGCCATCATGGTCCATTTTTGAGTGAAAAAGAAATTAACAACGTGGCTTCATTCTGGGCGGAACAATCTGCGCCCGAATACGATCCTTTAGCGATGAAAGTTCTTGAGGGCTTCACCGGCGGTGACCCGACTGGTGAAAGTAGCGATGGATCTTCACTGTTTGAAGAGAACCAATACGATGAAATGTACGATCAAATTTTATCTTGGGCTTCCGAACAAAAGGAAGTTAGCGCCTCTTTATTACAAAGACGATTTCGGCTGGGATATCCTCGAGCGGCACGTATAATTGAAATTATGGAAAAAGAAGGCGTCGTGGGCCCTGCAAATGGAAGCAAGGCGCGTCAAGTTCTGGTGAATTCTTTTAAGGAAACCTAAGCGGTCTTGACTGAGACTGAGCTTCCGAGAGAAAACTAACGAGCTATGAAAACATTTATTTTTTTCTTCGTATTTTTGTTTTCTCAGATCAACTTTTCTGCACCAGAAGTCGAGTCCTACAAAGATTTAATAGAAAAGGCGCAGAATCTCACTTTACAGAAAGACCGACAGCAAGCGATCAATGTTTTGCTTAATGGCATTCAGCGAGATCAAAAAAACAAAGTTGCTTTTAATGAGTTAAAGAAAAAAATCGAAGAAATTGGTTCGTTGTTTATCAGCGACAAGGCTCAGCAGCTTTTTGAAACTTCCTTGTCCTTTAAACGAAAAGATATTTCTCAGGCCACGCAAAAAATAAATGAAGCCTTAAGAATTGAGCCTGATAACGTGCAAATATTAACGGAAAGTGCACGATTGATGATCTTAAAAGGAGACTGTTTAGGGGCTCAAGACCAGGTCTTAAAAACGTATAACAAAAATAAATATGATGACCAAATTTTGTTGGCGATGGGACAAATTCAGTTGTGTCTGAAGGCCATTGACCAATACTTTGCGATTCGCGCCAACATCGATTTAAAAAAACAAAATGAAAATCTTGATTGGCAAATCTTAGAACTGCAGAGGAGTCTCTTTGAAAAAGACAGACTCAAATCAAAAGAAAAATTCGCTCATTTACAAAAAGTAGATCCAAAAAACCCTCAGTTGCTTTATTGGCAGTGGAAGTTGAACAAAATTGAAGGAAATGAAGATTCGGCTTTAAGAGAAAAATATAATTTGCGCTGCAATAATGTCAGCGCTCGGGTGTTTAGAGTTTATGAAAAAGATCCGTATTTTTGCAACAAACAAGCCGAGATGGAAACCGAAAGTGCTAAAAAATAAATTTATCTGCCTCGGTCTTTGGCTTTTTATTTTAACTCAAGTGGGTTGTGGAGTTAAAGGGAAGCCAATGCCTCCGATGGAAATTCCAAGCATGAGTAAGGGCGAAAGACTGCCTCAATTACAAAAACTGAAACGTGAAGAAAAAGAGAAAAAGAAAATAATTCGCGCGAAAGACAAGGAAATTGTGCAATGAATAAACTTAACGGCGTTAAGTATTCGGGCGCTGGCAATACAATTATTTTAACTTTAGAGACTGACACGGCGAAACTTTCTAAAACAAAACTCGCGCATCAACTTTGTGACCCGAACAGTGGCCCTGGCGCCGATGGTGTTTTGTATCTCAAAAAAGATAAAACTGGTGAAGTGGATTATGTTTGGGATTTCTATAATGCCGATGGTTCTAGCGCCGAAATGTGCGGAAATGCGGCACGGTGCGCAGGACAGTATTGCTATGAAGAGCTTAAATTTGTAAAAAAGAAGATTATTTTTAAAACACGCTCTGGAATAATCTCTTGTGAAAAAAATGAAGATAACCAATTCGTAGTGGAAATGCCTTCGGCTAAAATTATCGAAAACGAAATGCAACTCTCCACCGCAACTTCTGCCGAAAAATTCATGTATGTCGACGTGGGCGTGCCTCACTTGGTCATAGAGAAAAACGAAGCATTCTTAAGTAAAGCCAATGAAGCTCAAACCTTAGCTTGGGCCAAGGCATTTCGTGAACATCCGCGCCTAGCGCCAGCGGGAGCCAATGTCACTATCGTCCAAAGCCGTAATAATAAAAAAAAAGCTGTGACCTTTGAAAGAGGCGTCGAAAATTTCACTTTGTCTTGTGGTACGGGGGCCGTCGCAGCTGCGCTGTATTTTGAAAAAAAAACCCCCGAGGGTTTACACGAAATTCATATGCCTGGTGGAAAATTGATTGTTGATTTTTCTAATGCAGAAAAACCTTTATTAAAAGGCCCCAGCGAAAAAATTAAAGAATTTATCTACGAAGGAGATTTTTAGTGTCCCCGTTCCACGGAGTTTTTACAGCTTTGGTTACTCCTTTTAAAGAGAATCAAATTGATCTTGAATCTTTAGGGAAGCTTTTGCGTTGGCAACTTGATCAGGGAATCCAAGGATTTGTCGTCCACGGGACAACAGGAGAAAGCCCCACGCTGACTCCTTCAGAAAAACAAAAAGTTTTTCAGTTTGTGCAAAGCTATGTTTCGGGTCAAGTTCCACTTATCGTTGGCACCGGCACCAACAACACCGCCGAGACACTTGAGGCTACGAAGAAAGCCAGAAGTTGGGGCGCTGATGCCGCC
>ERZ1292625.421-Hain-H41-01um-R1-421-length-65217-cov-23_pt1 | contig 65217 bp, 137 predicted proteins | sample MGYA00564400_ERZ1292625 | MGnify/ENA primary metagenome ERZ1292625 (study PRJEB36523, sample SAMEA6512639) | groundwater metagenome | collected 2019-01-08 | study: AquaDiva: Metagenomics assemblies of 32 groundwater samples | reverse complement strand
CACGCGCCTTTTCTAGGGTCTACGAGAGAGGAAAGGTTGGTTACCTACCAAATCTACTACGCTGCTCTTTCCTAAATGCTACTTCCCATTCGCTTGCTAGTGTCTCTAATTTTCTAGCGTCTGTACTTGATTTTACTGCGACCTTTTTAACAGCTAGCCAAAACCCTTCTTCACCTTGTACTGGCCTAACTTTATGCTTACGAAATAGTCTAGTGATCTTACTATTTATCTTTTGAGTTGTCATAAGTCTCCCTATATTTCAAAATGTCCTGCATCCCACCCTGTTTTTATTTTGTATTCTTCTTTCTTCACACCAAACCTTCCTCCCCACCTGCCTCCTAAACTCTCCCATTGTTCTCCTAATGGGATGAGCGCTAAACCTACAACTTCTACATTATCCTTTTCAATGATTAAGTCATGAGCTAATCGATCATTATGTTTTCCATACGTCAATTTAGTTTTGTTGTTATAGAAGAGTAACTCTTGATAGGAGTATGATGCGTCATCATTAAACCCCTTATCGCCAGTTGGGATAAACAACTTGTCTGTACTTCTATATCCATCACCTTGCCGTACAGTCAATCCTTGCTCATACAACCAAACAATAAATTTAGCAAGCATCAATGAAAACTTTTGTTGATCTGATTTCATCTGGCTCATTATCGCCTCGCTAATAGGAATATACCACCAACTGCAACTAAGCCAAGCATACTAAGACTCATGTAAGGATTTGATTGTGTGACGATAAGTGATGCAGCTGGACCTAGATTATCGTACATAAGAAAATACCGATACACACTGTCAACATAACTTGCATTGACGTATTTTCCATCCTTACCTAGTCTTGGTGATCCTGCATTATATGCAGCAATCGCATCTCTAATGTTACCAAAGCGCGTCCACAACATTCCCAAATACTTGGTTCCGATTGTGATATTTGTCGTCGGATCAATCAACTGTTGAATGGTCAGTTGATCATTACCCAGTACGCTTTTACCTGTTTTCAATAAGACTTGCATCAAACCCCAAGAGCTATCATTAAGATGCATCTCATAACGACTTGCATTCACATCCCAATTTGATTCTTGTTTGATCGTTGCTTTGACAAGCGCGGGTGGTACAGCATATTGAGTTGCAATACGTACCACCAATTCTTCTAGCGACTCTGGTGTCACACGTACTGCACCTAACATTATCGACCTCCTAATCGTTTGAGCACCTTATTGGCAATATCAAATACAAAATCTGCGCCATCAAATAGTTGATCAATGTTCTTTAATAACTGCTCTTTTGGATCGATAACTTGTACCGCCTTCTTTGGTGGATCTGGAAAAATATCCGTGTGTACCTCATCTGGTTGATGAGTCTCTTCAGTATGTTGATATTCTGCAAATGGATCATACGTATAAGACTCATCAACCTTTTTTGTATTAAGCGTTGTCATGGTTACCTCACGACAATTTTGTCTTACTTGCATCTGCGACAGCTTCTACATATCCAAACAGTAAATCAAATGCAGTACTCATCAATAACTTTGCCGTCTCACGTGGTGGCAAATCTGATTTTAATTGTGTCTGCAATTGATCGTTAATCCTTAATGACATGATTGTTCTAGAAAAAGGATTCTCGATCGATGTTTCCTTTGTTAATCCCTCAACTGCCATGATTGAACCCTCCAGTTACTTACGTTTAAGTATGACCACTCCAACAACTGCCACACCGGCTAGTAACAATGGAATTGTCCAGCCACTAAACATATCTGCTTGACCTCCAGGTACTTGCCCATATTGTTGAGTCCCTGGACGTACTTGCCCTTGTAGTAAAGGCTGTTGCCCATACATTTGCGCGTATTGTGCCATCTGCTGTGCTTGCTGTTGTGCAGTGGCTGCAGCCTTTTGCTGCTGCGTCATTGTCGTCACTTTATTATAAATGCTAAAGCCAGTTGCTACACCAGTCTTCAGTAGATCTAAAAACCCGCTACCAAATGTTGGTGCAGCAGCTGCAACGGCATCTTCACCTAATCCTACTGCATGGTGTGTATACATTATGTTTTAACCTCCGGTGTCGTCATAAATAATTTTTGACCGACTGCACCAGCTGTTGCACCCATTGTTGCACTTGATTCTATTGATAAAGGAAAATCTGGGATTGCACCAGCACCAGCTCCAACAAGCATTGATGCAAGACTTGCAATCACATACTTTGCAGGTGTAGGTAGATTCTTAACAAAGCTCGTGACAAATGGTCCAACAGCTGTCATCAATATTGGGAATGCAAGCTTCAATAAGATTTCCCAAGATTTTTGTGGTACTGATGCATCAGTTGTTAACGTCTGTGCAACAGCTACTGCCACAAATACGAGACAGAGCATAAACATTGATGCAGTCATCGACATGATTAACTTCACAACACACCTCCTTGTTAAAAACCTACTTACCGCTTTCTAAAATACATAAATGCGCCAACACCAAGAACTCCAGCACCAAGAAGTAACAACCATGTTGATCCACCAGTACTTCCACCAAATGGATTCATGAATCGTGCCATGTATGATTGTGTCTGTGCTTGTGCAACTTGTTGCTTCTGGATATTTTGCTGTGTCACCACATCCATTACACCAGTCGCACCTTGTCCAACGACTGACAATGCATTACTTAGAAAACCAAGAATATCTCTTGATGTAGTTGTTGTTTCTGCTGTTGCAGGTGGTGCTGCACCAAGTTCTTGCATTGATGGCATTGGCTGATAATTACCAGCCAATTTCTGCATGTTACGTTGTTTCGCAGCTCTATTCCAAACTGGGGTATATCGATTCAATTGGGTCGTCCCATCCCATCGCCGTAACTTTGACGATGCAGAGAGAGGTCCAACACCTTTCTCTTCATAAAACCATGGGTTACTGCGTACAGGTGCGGCAACCTTTACCATTTTAGGATTTGTGAAACTAATTCCTGGTTTATACAGTACATCTTCTCCTGCCATAACTACCTCCTATTTAGCAAACATGAAATATGCGAGTACACCAACACCTGCAACGAGTGCGACCTTTGTTCCTGTACCCATACCTTCTTCTTGTGAAATCATTTGTCCACTGCTATCTTGCATACCGGCATACTCGCTACCAGGAGGTCCAATACCTCCACCACCACCTCCACCTCCTGGTGTCATCATTACACCACCACCTGCTGGCATCATCATACCCATTGATGGATCATAGCCATAACTATATTGTGGTTGCGGCATAGGTCCAAGCTGTGGGCCTATTTGTGGTTGTGGATTATCACCAGTCATAATAATAATTGGTGCACCACTACTACCAGCTGGCGGTAATTGTGGGCCGCCACTTGCACCGCCAATAACTTTTGATCCCATGTTTAAGACGTCCATTGTGGTCTTGACGGTACTGAGTGACGGCATTGAAGAAAATAAACTTGACGAAGCCGCTACTGGTACTGGTGGCCCATACACTGGACTGCCTACCGCACCTGGTGCCATTGGTGTGCTACCACCATATTTACTCATCAATGCACTACCGCCATAATATGCGACTGCACCAGCTGCTGCAGCACCAGCAACCGTCCCAATGGTCCTCATGGTCTGACTACCAAAGAACTTATCAGTTTTGACGAGACCGAGTGTCGTAGTATTTGTCACACCTTGCATCCATGTCCGCATTTGTCCACTACTGAATGGCACATAAAACCGGTTTTTATTTGGATCGTACATACCAAATGTAGTCATCTTGACGATGCCACTCCCAAAATTCTTCAACACATCCATAAACCCATCTACTTCACCAAGGCCGTTGACCCTAATCATTCGATCTGATGGCCGCATCAATCGTCCAGTTGGCCGTTGATAAATAATTGTTGGTCGTGCTGTATCAAGTTGAAACATACAACCTCATTTCTTCCGCCAATGTTTCTTCGCAAGCTCCTGTCTTAGAACTTCTTCATCTCGCAATGATAATCCTAAACCTTCTTTAACGTTGAGCAAATACCGCACCTTATACTGCTCATCTTGAATGTCATCAACGGATATACTTAACTTGACGACTTCTTCTTTTAAACTCTTCACATCTGCGCTTAAAAGAACATAGGCAGTTGTGACACTGACGATAATCACACTAGCAGTAATGAACTCATGGAACTGTAACTTTATTGGCTCCATAATGTTACAACTCAAAGATTTTAAAAGGTAACGTTGCATTGGCCACTGCCCATAGTTGAACGTTTTCTTGCAAGAAAAATCGTTCGCTCTGTCCATTCAATAATGGAAACCCAGAATCAACTGAAACTTCTGGCCCACCAAGAAAAATTGTCTGTGACAACCCAGCACTTGTGCCTGCTAATCCATTTTTTAAGTTAAACCCAACAGAGAATGTTGCATCACCAGCACCGAGTGACCATCGCACTCGAAGATCTGTCCCAACTCCAACATGGCCAACAAATGCATATGTCGAACTTATCCCAACAGCTGTTGTCAAATCTTGCACATCGACCCATGCTCCTGATGTTGGATCAAGTGCTTGTAAAACAATCGTCACAAGTGCGCCACCAGATACTGCAGTGACATTGATATAAAAATGTCCGTCAAGAAAATTGGCTACTCCAAGTGTCGTTGAAGTTCCTGTTAAATTTGCGGTCGCTGCACCACGTGATGTGGATGCCAATAATGTTCCTGCAGCAGTTGTCCCAGCAGTTTCATTTGGATTCAAGAAAATATAACCGCGAAGAAATTCTGCATTCACAACAAGTTGTGGAGTTGTGGTTATCGTCATTGTACGACCAAACAACCCACGCTTTAATAGCGTCACAGAGGCAAGAATATTCGTATCTCTTGCAATGCGTTCAAGATACATATCAAGTGGTGACATTGCGCCACCACTAGAAATTGTCCCATCAGGGTTTCTTGTATATTCATCAACAGGTCGCGGATACATATCAATTGGCGTATCCGCATATGAAAGAGACGATGGCCCATTATTGAGTTCATCAACTGGATAATCCCGACCTTGCTCATCGACATTGCCAAGCCCATTAAATCGTGGCTGCCGTAAATGTCGCATTGGAAATCGCATATTCCCAACACCAGTTAACTGTCGACCACGCATATCAACAGGCACATCTGCGATTGGTAATGGTGATGGGCCGCCAATCTGTCGAACACCAGGCCACATTGATTTTGCCATACCCCATCTCCTTTATTAATACAATTTTTCTCCACTAAAGACCAATCGCAATGTATTGCTCGCACCAGACAAATCCTGTGCAGATACGTTAATGACAGATCCTCGATAAATAAATCGTGGTGCTGGCATAATGTTTGGAAATTGTGAATTTCCAAATAAGTTATCAATATGGATCGATGTATTCATCCACTGCCGTTCTGTCGCATTATCTTTAATTGACACGAGTGCTGCACCAGTCCGCGTCCCAGTTAAGCGACGGACAAGGAAATGGGAATCAATATTGATAGAAATATTGGCAGAACCAGTTTGATTCGCTGGAATCACAATGGTCGCTGTATAATCAAAGTATGGTGTGGCCTTCCACTCTTCATCCCACGGTGCTTTTCCTTTTCGCAATTTTGCACCATGGAGCGTATGACGAATAGAATTGGTTGCGCCAGAAAAATCTGCAAAGGATGCCGTAAAGGTTGTTGCAGCACGAATCGCAAATGGTCGCGTTAAAATATACGGCAAGAAGTTATTATCGCTAATCCCAACTTGCACCACACCAGTTGTAAATAAAATGGTCCCACTAATTGTCCGAAGATCAAGCGGTGCATTTTGTAAGAACCGACCATAGGCATCATCACGATAGGCCACATAAATTCGACTATCAGTGGCAATATGTGATCGCTTCATCACCTCAAAATCTGCATCACTATCAAACCGAGTGGTTGTATCTGTGAACGCTTGCACTGAGGCCAGCCCATTCAATGTACCAGCTGCTAAAGCTGTATTGGTAAAATCATAGGCGAAATACTCTTTCCATGACATGCTATCCTCCGTATCCCCACTCGCAGGGGTAAGCTGTTAGATCGTGAATATGGCAACCTGTTTAATAAACTGAGGCCCAGTACCAGCCTTGTGAGCTGATACTGGACCAATGACCATCCAACCGTAATTAGGTCGGTCGGCGCATTGCTTTTCTTCGGCGTGTTGCCCAAATCTTCTTCATGCGCGCCGTCTTTTTTGCTGCAGACATCTGTTGCATACCATTACTGATACTCTTCTTCCATGCAGCATATCTCTGTGGTGATTGTCTATGTATCGCATGAATTTTCTTTGCCCATATCATTGGACGGCCACGCATTGCTCGACTGAGTTTCTTACTTTGAACTGTTGTAAACTTATATCCAACTAAACCATCACCGCCGTCAGTCATATTATACAAAGGCTTCTTAATCTTGCGTGCAAGTCGAATGAGCCTGCATTCTTCTTTGCTCGCAGTTTCATTCGATCGACAATAACAAAGCATCTTAATCATGAAGTTTTGTGCTCCATACTTTCGTATGGCACATTTCAATGCAGTGTTTCTACCTTTTCTTGCAGCTCGAATATGTGCACTAAATCTCTGTTCAATTGGCCGCTTCGTTTTCCCATAATACGTCTTATTATTGATGCGGTTTACAATTGAATAGATGTAAATTTTCATACACAACCTTTGTTGGCTTGGTTTTTACCTGGAACCAAGCCACAAACCAGTTACTGATATGAGGTCTAGGTCGGTCTCCTCATATAAGCATGCAGCATCAAATAGATGTCCAACACCTGACTAACTGCTGGTGAGTTATCAAGGTTCAATTGCACCGTGAAGTTCTCGTATGGATTGATGGTGATAGGAATCGGGAATTTGTACATAGGTACATTCTGTCCACCACCACCCGCTGTCGCATTGACTGACGTCGCAGTTGACGACGTAATAGGATTCATCTCAGGAATTGTCACGAGAGGAAGGAAGATGATATCCTTGTCAACAATACGGAACTGCAGATAGGATCCACCACGAATAATTTCACGATCTCGTGAACAATTCGTCGCGTTCTGGTCGGCATGTAGGAATGCTACCGAGCAACCAACAACCTTGAACATCTTGGTTGGCACGACGTTCGAGTTTTCAATGTTGGTATCTCGGAAGCTCTTCACCTTTGCAGCTGCCGTCCACACACCTGCTGTCACTGTCGACAACAACGTGACAGACTGACCGCGAGACGAAGAGAAGAATCCAAGCGCGCTGGTTCCAGCGGCTGGATAGTTGACGCGATCATACAACGGCTGCCACAAATCTTCTGGCAACTCACTGCGTTGCGTCCGGTAATTCTGTGCGCGCATAGGATCTTGCATCATCTGTGGGGGCATAGTACATACTCCTTAATGAAAAATTAGGCCACAGAGCCAATGAAGGCATGGGCACAAATTGTTGACAACATCCCTAAATGATTTTAGGTCATTGTCGCGTAGGAACCGTACTGACCATCAAACGGATAGGACCCGACTTCACCGAGTGGGAATGCCTGAATGCCACCTTGATCTGGATAGGCACTCATCCCCTGAGCCTGTGGAAACGCGTTCACCTGCGAATCACCTTGCTGCTCGTACCCATCATACTCAAACCCGGCAAGACCGAGGGTTGGGAAAAGGTACTGCTTCAATAAGTCATAGGCAACAAGGCTGGTACCAACGACTGCCCACACGCTTCCATGCTCCTTGCTGACATACTGCCCAACAGCCATCCCACCACCGAAGGCAATGGCCAATCGCACACCAATCTGCACCCATGGATTTGTCCCAGTATATTGGGCAATCATCCCTGGAAGAATCCCAGCCGCAGCGGCGGATAGCCCACCAGTCACGGCCAACGGACCCCAATGCTTCACGTCCATGACGGTCTTCAACCCAGCCTGGACGGAGACTGGATTTTTACGGTGAAAATACTGCATGGGATTACCTCCGATTGTAATTAAAGTTTCACCAATAGGATTTGACTTCCGCTTCCGATGATACGTCTTCTCTGAACCGTATGCACGGCCATGCGTTCTTGCATGTTTAGGAGGATTCACGAGGAACGGTTCTTTCATGTTTGCCTCCTGTTTCTTAGGTTTCGCATAATCAAAAAACCTCCATAGGTGCTTACCTTGTCGTGAGCGAATGACAAGATCACCTTGTCGTAACGGCACTTTGCCGTCTTTCGAAATACCGAGCACTGACGACCCTTTCTCAAACGTATGTTTGAATGGTTTTTTAGGCCATAAAGAGTTGCCTCCTTTCTTTGCATAGATGGCTTCTATGTCTTTGTAAATCTCAACTGGTTTTGCGCCGTGTTGAGTGGTTGTGTGTGCCATTGAATCTCCCATACTTATCAAGAATACGGTGAATACGCTTTGTCTCTTTCTCTAGTGTTTTTTCGTATTGTCGAAGAAACTTTCCAACTTTCCGTTCATAGGCAAAAATCACCATTGGTTTAGCCATCGTCTTCCTCACTCTGCCACTCATCACTCCATTTTTCCATGCCCGATCCAAGATTCGCGGTGGATTTACTGACCTTCACCCAAAATTCTTGTGCTGCACTTCCAGCTTTTGCTGCTCGTGGATATGAACGATATTCTTTTGCGAGTGCTTGCACAATAAAGTGTGGCAATGTTGTTCGCGCTGCTTTAATCACTGCTGACAAATCGATTTGGACTCGCTCAATTCTTTTACGGCGCTTTGCCATAATCCACCTTTTTGGTTAAGTGCCTCCATTCTTTTTTTCCCCAGTGAATAGAGGCGAAAGCTCATGCGTTATGTGGACATGATCCATAACATCCAATAGTACAATTACAATTATAACAAAGAACCCTTAACTTGTTCTTATATGGATAACCATTTAACCGTAATGTTTTATACAACTTTCTACCACGTGTTTCTTTACTAGTACCATGTCCTAATTCTATTTTACTATTTCCTATATGATCTAACGTTAAAAATTTTGGTTCAACTATATCACACCCTTTACATGCGCATTTACATCCACCATATGCATTAAATGTTTCAATTTTATGTTCTAATGCCCGTAATTTATTTATTTTACTTTTACAAGTAATACACTTTCTATTAATGTTATGACGAGCATCTTTTCTCAACCGTAATTTATTATCTGATAACCGCTTGTAAAACTTTTTAAGGTTTAATTTCTTCTTACATTCTATACATGTTATTGTCATAATCCCTCAACAACTTTTAACCGTTCTTTTTGTTTCCCCTCAGGAACGGTAAAAGCTGAGGGTGAGGGAGAGGATTTTTATCCCTTGTGGGGCCCAGATCCTCTCAACTGGGGGAACATCATTCCTATCGTTTTCTATGTCGACGTGGATTTGCTGTTGGCCGTCGTTGTTTTAATGCTGCAATTTCTTGTAACAGTTTTTCTTGATGCGTCACACACACTGTATGTGAATTACCTTCAGTTTGTGCTTCACCAAGATCCATGACATCTGTCTTTCCTTCTTTTTCACACCACGCACAAATAATTCTACCCATCATATCTCCTTATTGGTCGGGATGGGAGGATTTGAACCTCCATCCTCCCGGTCCCAAACCGGGCACTCCACCAGATTGAGCTACACCCCGACTCGATCGGTTGTTTATAGGTCGATCTTTCGTAGCACAAACCCGATATCGGCGACCACATTAAAGTAATGTTTGGTTGCCCATGTGCGAGCTTCATCGGCTGCACCTTCCCATTCTGGTGTAATATAATACTTCCGACTCAATTGCTCAAAATTACATTTGCCAGAATAATGATCCATCTTCATGGCTTCAACCATTTTCTTATTGAAGTAGGTAAAGGTGACATCTGTAATGGCACGCGTATGCGTTGGATCTTGCCATGCTCGCATGGATGTATAGAATGGCGCTGTAATATGGATCGTACCTCCAGGAATGAGGCAGCGCCACACCTCTTCCATAAACCGGATCAACCCAAATGAGCCATCCTTGAGTTGAATTGGAATGTGCTCAACAAAATGGCTGCATTCAAACTCATACACGCTGTTGTCTTCAAATGGCCACGGAAAGTTATACAAATCATGGACGATATCTGCGGCCTCTGTCGCCACACTATCAATGCCAATGTAGCCTTCATGTCGCATTTGTCCACACGCAAGGTTGATGCGTTTCAATGCTTTATCTGGTGCGATAATAGAAAAGTCAGAATCTGCTTCAATGGATTGCTTTGCAACTTCATATTCAACTTTCTCTTCCAGTGCCATAGTCTCACATCTCCCTCAGTTATTAAATGAGTTCATTCTCTTCCAGCTCTTCTTCAAACCGTTCTCCGAGATCATCTACCCTCTCTGCGATCTCTTCCAAATATTTCCCAACCCATGGCGCATCTTTTGGCGCATGTTGTGCAAGCCGCGAAGCTTTATCAGCCACCTTTGCCATAAGCTCCAACACATCTTGTACATGACTCATAAACACATCACTTGGATTCTTTCGTCGCTTTGCCATTGTATCCTCCTAATAAATCATTCCTGTTGCTGTATGAATATGCGCTACTCTCACACCTGTATGCACACCAATCTTTGCACCCATTTGTCTGGCCTTATTGTAGAACCAGACGTCTTCGGTGTGTGTGACAATGGCATTTGGATCTGCGTACTTAGCGACGCCATCTGGAATGGATGATCGTTTGGATGGCCCAGTCTTAAAGTACGGTGGCTCCATTTCTTCGAGTAGGCTCGTCCGAATGAGTGTAAAATCGAGCCCTGTCAGATCCACCCAGATCACCTCACCGACCTTGTAATCCCGTCCAGGTTGTAGACGACCGACATGATCATTCCGCCATGTCAACGGTGTTGGTGGCTCACCTTTGACATAATACAAGCCAGTCAAACAATCCCATTTGTTCTTCTCAGCTTCCTCATACAATTTGACAAAACCATCCCATGGTGGTAACATATCATCCCCATAAAAGAACAACCATTTGGGACGATCCTTTTTAGGAATCGCCATCATATATTCAACGGCAAGATTTCGGCCTTCACCAACTTCTTTCCCTTTCAGAATGTGCTGAAAGACTTGCCCATTGATTGGCATCTGCAATCGACCAAACCCTACGACAAACTCAATTGGTACGACACCCAATGTCAAAATCGCACACATGATGTGGCATCGTTGATGCGCGCCGAGTTCTATGTCTTCGATCGATGTCTCCTTTGGCATCCTCATACTCCTTCTCCCTCATTGATTGACATGACTACTTTCCCTTCTTCTGCTTCTTCTTCTCTTTTGACTTCTTCTCGCTCATTGCTACCTCCTTTCTTTATCTATCGCTCCATTATATTATATGTACCCGCAATTGTTGACAATGTGGCTGGTCCTACTGACTGTGCCCATATACATGTACCATTCCATAATCGTACTCCTGGCTGAGGACTAAATGGTATTGCCATCATAATCCCTCCCACATTCGCAACCGGATTTGGAATTGTCGCCACTGGCCGATACAATATCAATGACAATGCCCCAGCACCATAACTTGTTCCTAACGTAATACTTTGCACTGATCGTATTCCTCGATCTCCTGCCGCTAACATAAATCTCATCCATGTCCCAATTACTGGTGTTGCTGGAGCTTGCCATCCTACAGTTGCTGCAAATGTCCCAGTATTTCCTGCATTCCCATCACTATCTGTATAACTAATCGTTGTCGTACTAATAACTGCCGCATTTGTATTTGCTGTCGTCGTCAACAATGCCGCATAGACGCCATCACCATTTGTTGACCCATTTGTATCTCTTGCTGGTAATGCCCCAGGCATTGTAATTGCTTGTGCTGTTGTCGTCGTTACTACAATCCCTGTGTTATACCACAATATATCTGAAAGAAATAATACTTCTGCGACTGAACTTGCCATACCTATTTGTGTTAAATACCAGCCACCTGTTGCTGGATTAGGTAAAAAATTTGCGCCTACTTGTGCAGCACCTACTGGATTTGTTGCCTGTGTCGCTGTCCCACAATTAGTATTAAACCCAGCCAATCCAGGTGTTCCTAATGCAAACGCTCCTGGTGTTCCCGCATCTTTTGCATAATTATACTGATACCCTGCAGCATCTTTTGCTGTCCCATTTTTTTGTAACGCCTCTACTCGACCTGAAAACCCATTCACAATTTGATTTGTTGATTTTGCAATTCCACTACTTGTAAATACAGTAAAGCCAAGACTTTCTGTATACTGTACAGATTCACCTTGACTTAATGATGTACTATATAGTATTCGTTCTGTTGCACTTTGGTCAAACTTAAATGTGACTGTTTGAACTGTTGTCGTACTTCGATTTACAACTCGACATTCTTTAATTTGTCGTTGTGTTGATGCGGCTGGCGCAGTCACAACTACTGTTGTTGTTGCTGTAACAATATTCCCATGTGATGTACCTGGCGTAAATGTCGTCGTCGTATTATCTACAAATTCACATTTAAAATCTGTTGATACTGCAGCTGATGTTTGTAACTCAAGTGTATCTGTTGTTGCAGTTAATAAAATTGAGGCATCGACCTTTTGCACAAACTGACTACATACTAACACCATCATTAATAATACTCTCCACAACATTTTCATGTACACCTCCTAAAAACCTAAAGAAATACGCGACATTACTTCCTGATGTGTTAACCCGCTTCCTCCACCTGATATTGTACAATTTGTTTTGGTTGCTCCATCATCTACACATGTAATACTTGTTCCAATGAAATTCAAAATTGTTCGTTGCGTCAGATTTGTCCCTTCTTCTTGAATTTGATTATATGCACTTCCTCCACCGCCTGCGACATTTACAGTTCCAGTCACACCACTCTTACTACAACTAATACCTGCGCCTGTACAATTCAAAATTTGCACACGGCCTTGGCTCACACCTTCATCTTGTAATCCTACACCTGGTGCAGGTCCAACTTGTCCAAATGCCAATGACCCGATGGCCACTATCCATGCAATGATGTAGACTGTAATAATTGTCTTCATATTAATTCAACTCCATGACACACACAGCTTGTGTGCCACTCGCAGGAAATGCATCAATGATGCCAGTATACACTCTCCCACCCGTAAAATTGAGCGGCTGTCCTGGTGCGAACCGTGCATCTGCTGCTGTTGCCGTTGCACCGAGTTTGAGATAGACATCATCTGTATTGGCCGGACTTGCCCATACGGCCAACCATGTTCGACTTGCATTACTGGCAATTGCCGTAAAACTTACGGCGCCACTTGCACAACTTCCATCATTATTGGCAGTTGCTACAAAATTCTGTTCGATGGTTCGTTGTGCACCACTAAGATTGGTACTACATCCGACTTGATTCCCTTCAGTCTGTGTTGGTGCAACAGCCGTTGCAACACATGGTAATGTCCCAACGTTATTTGTTCCTGGTGCAGCACTGTTATTTGTCTTCGTGCCTTGCACAGCCACTGTATTTGTAATACTTGTTACAGCTGTTAATGTGCCAGAATCGACTATGACATTCAATGCACCAGCACCATCAGTCACAGTTACAGGATTCGTAATGGTTGTGACTGTTGTGACCGTCCCAATATTCCATGTGCCAGACTGTGACACTGCACCAGTCCAACGATCCCATGTTGCGCCATCAAAGATATAATTAAATGTACCTAATCTCGAAGTTGTAATCGCATTACTTTCATTATCTGCCGGTGTACTTCCTGCTGGCAATCGATTTGTCATTGTGGCATCAAGGACGAATGCATCACTCACATCAACCAATAACCCACTCGCAATCGTTCCTCTACATCTATCCCATGTTGCACCATTATAGAGATAACATTGCCCATGGACTGCTGTCGTCGTTTGATTCGCAATCGTATCTGCATCTACATAGGCAGTTGCAAACCGTCCAGTAAATGTTGCATCAGCAAGCCGTGTTGCTAATGTGGCTTCTGTTGCAGCACCTGTTGGTAACGGTAAAGCCACAGCACTAATTGGTTGAGTTGCTTGAAAGAATGTACCGGTGACTGCAACTGGATTTGTAATCGATGTCACTGTCCCAATGTTCCATACGCCTGATTGAACGGCTGCAACACTATCAGTCCCTGATGCAAGTGTCCATGTGCGACCTGTTGTCCACACTCCCGATTGTGTGACAGCTATTGGATTGGTAATACTTGTCAGTGTTCCACCATCAATGGTGCCAACATGTGTCCATATTCTTCCAGTCGAATCGGTAATACATCGGACTCGATCACCATCAACCACACCTACATCCACAGCTGCCACATCAGCACGCACACAGCCAGCCATTGTCATGGTATCGATTGCAGTGGCAATAGTGCCTTGATTGTATTGTGTCCCTCCACTTGCTATATATGTATCGCCATTGGCATCTGTGAGTGCGACAGCCAATGGATTGCTATTCACATAATCTCGTACAGTGGCGCGTATCGCCGCAGTGACACCATCAAGAATAGCTCCATCACCACTGCTTGCACCACCACTTGTTCTCAACCCTCCTGCAAGATCAACTGAACATGGCACAATGCTACCTTCTGCCCATGTCGGTGCAACTGCATTCGCTCGACAAGGTAACGTTGGTAACTTCACCGTTGGATTGGTTGCCCCATCAGCTTTCCCATCCACACGCAATGTTGGAAATAATGGACTTGTTGCTGACGGATCTCGAAGATTAAGCAACACATCATTGCTTGCTGCCCACACTTCTCCACTACCACACAGCAATGCGACTATGAGCAATAATCGTTTCATTTACAGCCCCATATCAAGGAAATATATGGTCATATCAACGAGTGCAATGCCCCAGACTTCAGTGTTCTCTGCCACACCAAACATTAACGGCGCACCAGACACAATTGGAAATCCACTATCAACACTGACAGCTTGATTTGCCCCAATAAAAATTGGCGTATTCTCTGGATTATTAATGTTCGTCATCATGAACGCTTTTGGCCGATCGACATTCAACAATAACTTTGGCACGTTTGCAAGGATGTCAACTTTAAACGCGCTCATGCCGCTGCCAAAAATCAACTGTGGATACACTTTTCGATATCGATTCATCTCATCTTGTCGTTGTCGCTCATATCGATCAAGCGTATTGTTCTGTATTGGCATCATAGCCTCTCAAAATAACCACCTCTATTGAATGTGAGCATAAACTTCTCTGCCATCACACTCATCTGAAACTCTGGATGTAACGGCTCCCATATTTCGACAGCTTCTTTTGGGCCAGCCGTATTCGTATCCTCAATAATGAGTGCCGAACCCTTTGTCACGAGTGGTGCATACAACGCCAACTCCTGCAACACATGTGCCTTTTCATGGTTACTATCGAGCACGACCATGACACGTTGTGCAAATGATTGCGTAATATATGCCTTTACTCGCGCAACAACTGCTTCATCAATTGAAGAACCGAGAATAAAATCAATCCCTTTGACTTCTTTTGCTTTCCCAAATAAATGACTATGATCAATATCAATGGAGATCACATGCCCATTTGGAAAAATCAAATCGAGCATATTGCGTAAATACAACGCACTTCCACCACACAACGTTCCAGTCTCAATGATCAAATCTGGCCGTATTTCCTCAATCAACTCTTGATACACCCACAAATCTGTCGGTGCTTTTGCAAGTGGCACATTTCGCCATTTTGTATTGCACCATGTCTGCACTTTATTCTCATAATATAAATTCGTAAAGTCTTGAATGATGCGTGCATGAGATTCTTTTTCTTCTGCTGAAAACCGTTGTTGGGCAATAAACTCCCCGATATTCGTCGGTTCAATTACTTCTGGCATATTATCCTTTCACACTCTCTCCCTCAATAGAGCGAATGTTATTTTTAATCATTCCATCAAAGATTGCTAACAGTTCAACATTCGGCTGAAAAAACCGATCTGGTCCACAATCAAACACGCGTACTTTATGTTGAAACTCGTCATTGACTTTTGGCTTCATGAAGGCTTCAACCACAAGAATGATCTCAGCCCATGCACAGAGCATCTCGACAGTGTCATTAGTATTGCCTTCCCATCCACAGGCGAGCGCATCAGCCCCATACCGATACTTGAGCAAGTAGGCCAAATGGACGGACCGACTATTCCCTCCTTGACACAAACACAGAATACGTTGTCGTCGCGGTTCCATTCCACTACTCCCTCATTGTTACCGGTTCGATTAGTTGTCGGCCAACGAACCGGCAAAGCAAAGCACTAACCTAACGGATGATGCTGTGCGCAACCACTGACGTCACTGATTGCACGTTCCCACCGACACCAGTCCCGAAGAGCGAGACGTTGGTCGCGTCAGCGACCCATGATGGCAAAGCCGATGCACCTGATGCCACTGTCGCAGACGTGAATCCTGCGATAATCACAAAATCTGGTGCGGCTGGCAACCCGTGTGCAAATGACGCAGAACCGTTGGACGCAATCGCTGCCAATGTCCGTTGATCAATAAATTTCCCAAGTAATGCCATGGTGATAACCTCCAAAAAATCATATGGTGAATGGTTAATAACAACTCAACCATTCCTCGGCCGCTACCGTTGGGCTTGTGCCTGTGCCTCCTCACTGCACCTCAACGACGACCAGTTGTTGCTGCAACGGTTCTTACGAACGACGTGTAGCGCCGTACATAAGTAATGCCACGCCTGCTACGGCAACAGCCCCAATCATTGCCATCGATGGCATCGATAGTCCAATGGTTGATGGTGTGACACCAAGCGCACGTTGTTCCAAACTAGTCACAGCACGTAGATGTCCTATCAATCGCGTCCCTATGTCGCCTAATGTAAAGACATCTGCTAATGACCACGCTCCTGTTTGAAACTGTGCCGCTTTTGTTTGTGCGATACTCAAATCACCTTCGAGTACTTTTTGTGCTGCTAAGAGTCCAGCCGCTTCTGCACGAATGGATGCACTGCTATTTGAGAGTTGCCGGCGAAGGATTTGCTCAGCTTGCAAGAATTCTCCAACTTTACTTTTAATCAATGCTTGCACATCATCCATCGGATTCAATGCACCTAGTCCAATCATCTTACTCCCCTCTCTTTGGTATCATAAAATACATAAATGCGAGATAACCAACGATCCCAACGACTGCCATTGTGCCAACGTTTGTGCCAATGCCTGTGGCAATATTCCCAAAGATCGATGGCCCTTCTGCAGGTCGTGGACCTGTGAGAATGTCTTTCACCTGTCCTGATGTGAGCTTGCCTAAGATGACTTCTGCTGTGAGGTCTTTCTTTATCGTATAATCTTGATACAATGCCATCCCAGTTGTGACAATATACGCGAGTGCTGGAATACTGACGGCCACTGCAACGAGTGGCAAAAACCCAAGTCCACGCTCAGATGGGATTCGTTCTGCAGAGAAGTCATTGAGTCCAACGAGACTCTTGAGCCATCCTGTGACTGATTCAACGGCTGTTGGTTCCACATACACTTGCCGAATACCAGGTCCAAAACCTTCCGGCTCTTGACGAATCCCAAATGATTCCGCTGTTGGTGGTGTCGGAACTCCTGCGTATGATACATTGGCCACAACTGGTGTACCACCAGCTTGTACAGCAGCGACCTGCACCCAATGCGGTAACCATTTGTCAAGGTATCCTTTGACTTTCCATGCTTTGGTAATATCATCATTCACTTTGCGAATTTCCAATTGCATGGTCTCAACGAGGTCTTGCCGGCCCATAGCTTGCAATTTGCTCACCACAATCCCAAGCTTCATCGCATGATTGACGGCCATGGTTGGGAGTTGCTGCAAATCAAAAATCTTATTTTTAATCGCATTCCAATAGGTCGCAAAATTGAGTGATTCGATTCCTTGCAAGGATCCTGGCATCTTGCGTGTGGCGTACATGCTACCTCCTAGATTTTCTTGCCAAACAATGTAAAAAGTACGATGGCACCTATTGCCGCACCAAATGCAAAGCCCATCCCACTAATGGTCGCCTTCTTGACTTCACTCAAATCAGTTTGAATCACTGTTGGCTGTGTCGCAAACGGTGCTGCCGTTTCCAACATTGGCGTGTCACCAAGAAATGCCATTGGCTCGCCCTCCTACTTAATCAAAAATCGATAGATAAGATAGACACCAATCACAACACCACCAATGGTCTTCACTGCCATCCCTTGATTCTCTTCAAAAAGCGTATCACGAAAATTAGCTGTATTACTAAGCGCGAGCACTCGTTGTTCTTCTTCTTGAAAGGCATCACCAAAGGCCATATACCCTCCTATGCCTGCGTTTCCATGATCCTCGTAATGTTTGGTGCTTCCCAACCGAGCCATTTATCAGGTCGGACCGTATCTGTCACGATCCATTGCCCATTCATATAGACCATCCCATACACGTGAGAAAATTGCTCTGTATAGCCAACGGTTTTGATCATCACAGGAAAGCCAACAGATTTCATCAATGACAGTGATAGTACTGTCATATCATCGCAGTCGCCGATTGGTTTGGGTGCCGTCTTTTCAAGATATTGCCGCACACCAGCTAAGAGAATGGGCGGCGTTTGCACGTACTCCCATCCACTAGGATCTCGTGTATATCGGATATGATCTCTGACGAAGTTATGAATGGCTCGTGCTTCTTCCATTTTCTTATTGACAAAGACGCCATCAAGAATTGATCGTGCCCATTCACGGACAAGAGGATTCTTCGATGAACTATCGATAATGCGCGCCATATGTTGCACAGTCTCTTGAATGGCATCATCACCGCGCCCAATATCACGTTCGCGATATTCGTCCATATAGCCACTGATGACTGCTGCCGATGGAATGAATCGCATACAAACTCCTTTATGGAATCACTGTCAATGACGGTACGCTTAATACTGGCACAGTCACTGTCACAGGAATCTCATTTGAATATGGTCCTTGCCCAAAAACTTGAACAAATGCTGTGCGACAAAACCAATCTCCACCAGCTGGAAATATCGACGCCACAGGCACGGTATTTGAGATGCTACTCATTGTGAACTGTCTTACTAATGTATAATTCCCTGATACTGCCCCACACTCTACTTGCCATTTACTATTGACTGGCGCATTGGCAATTTCTATTGATGAATTCACTGATACCGTTACTGCATACACTGATGTTGACCATATCAATCCTATAACTGCACTCATTAACCATATTTTCATATTTACTCCTTTATGAACAAAGATTTATTTTATATAGTCTAAACCGATTAAATACTCCTAGCGCGCTTATCCCTGCTTGCCAAATATGTTGATGAGGAAAATCAAACCCTGTCCCCTTATCTTGTGCTCCCGAACCAGGCGCCCCTCCTGTATCAATAGATAGTAATTGCTCACTTGTAAACGACGATATATTAATTCGACGAATTTGTACGTTAGTATTTCCACTTCGAGCACTCGTATACATTTTTTGATTTGCTATATCTACTTTAATCCCATCGAGTACAATATCTTCATTCACACCTAATGTTATTGTCCCATCTATTGCCATCGTTGCCGTATCAACCCGTTTTAACATCCCTGTTCCTGCTTCTATTCCAGCAACATACAACTTACCGTTAAAATGATAAATGTTATTATATACATTCCCAGCAAACAACGAAAAATCTGTAATTGTTAAATCACTTATCTTAATACGACGAATATTATACGTCCCAGCTAAATTGACTGTTGCATATACATATGTATTATCACTCGTTATACCACCATAGCCGTTTGGAGTAGACGCAATTGACGCCACAGCTCCTAAATTTGCATTAAACTTTTTAATAATTGTTCCCCCTGCTGTCGATGTATATGCTGCCCAATATGTTGAAGGGCTTTGCTCAACAGCTTTATGTAACTGATTAAACCCACTTGCTGTTAATGTCCCCAAATCTGTTACATCTACTGTCAAAGTTGTATCTGTATATCCTGTCCAATTTAAACAGTTTACTGATCCTCCTGTACATGGCGCTGTCGTCCGTGTTTGCGCAATAAGAAATCCGCCACTACTTACTCTATCCTCGTCATATATATTGCCTCTCATCGCATTAGCAATATACGGCGTACTTCCTGTTGTAATCACCGTACTTCCTGTTACTATTGCAGGCGTTGTATCTAAATTAAATGTTATTAATGTTGCAATATTTGCAACTCCACCTACAGCAACTCCGTACCCTATACTACCATTTTCTAATGGCGCTGCTTTAAATATCGAATACCCGCCTGAATCTGCTGTTGATAATGGTACTTCTATTAATCCGCCATCTGTAAGATTAAATACTTCACTTAGACATACACCAGTTGGAGGGGGCGGGATTGTCGCATCAACTGAAGAACCTACAATATTATTGACTATTGCATACGTAGGTATATCGCACATTACTGTAATGAGTATGATCCCTAATACTATTAATTTTTTCATTATACTTGCCCTACCATTTATCTGCTTGTATAATCAACGTGCCTGTCCCTGCTGCACATGCTGCTAACGTCACAACAACTGCGCTGTTTGTCGCTCCCGTTAACCCTGTCGGCCAAGACCTATTATATTGTGGTGCTGCAGCTGTGACTGCTAATGGTCCAGACGTCCATATGGTTGTGCCACCATCTGTTATCGTGATATCTGACGTATTTGCTGCTGTATTACAGCGTCCTTCAACACCGTATATATGTGTTCGTGATCCTGTTACTGCTGCTAATGTGACTGTGACAGCTGCCGCTGCGCCACCTGTTGTTTGGCTATTAAGTAATACTGGCCCCTGTATCGGTGTACCTGCACATGGCCCTGTTCCATGCCCACAATAAACATTTGCTGATTCACTTATAGAATAAACACCTAATGTACTTATAACTATCCCTATTACAACTACCCATCGTATTAACTGTTTCATATGTCTCTCCAACTTTTAAAATTGATCAGCTTGATATGAAGTAGTACTTGTGTTTCCTGACCCACATGTTTGCACAGTAATCACTAAATTTGCCCCAGTTGTTACTGTTAATCCTGGTGCCCATTGTTCCATTAATTGTTGATTTGTTCCTGGTACAAATGTCGAATATACAGACGTTACCCCATCTGCTATTAACAGTGATGATGTTCCTGCTGGTGCGCATCTCGATATTAATTTATACAAATGTATGCGTGTACTTGCTACGCCTGTTAATGTAATCGTACTTACCGAATCTGCCGCACTTGTTACTACTGCATTTAACAACGTGATCCCTTGAACGGGTACAGTCTGCCCTCTCCATCGATCCCATGTACTCCCATTAAAAATCCCACTGAGTGAAAATACTTTCAATGCATCTGTTGGATTTGCAAATGCGTCTGACGGGGTTATCCCTCCTTGTATTCTTGTGACATCAACATCGAGTCCGTTCGTTTGATCTCCTCGTGCTCGATCAAAATTCGTTCCATCATAGAGCATTAACGCTGTTGCAAGTATCCCATCGGTGAGATTATCGCCTACAGCTGCATCACGCACATTTTTCCATACTGTGGACGACTGTGCAACTGCGAGCCCTGCAAGCTCGCTCACCGCAGTTTTTCCTGCCACTGTGAGTGATAATGATAACACAATCGCAACGAGTATTGCACCTATTCCATACTGTAATTTTTCCTTCATATGCACTCCCATATTCTTTATGGTCTGATACCCATTTTAATAATTGTCATCCCTGATGGCTGATCCATCACCTGTAACCCAAGTCCAACGGCAAATCCAATGACTGCAGCAATTAAGACTGTCCATATGTTCATTTGGCACCTTCACGTTCTTATTTAATGACACGCGCGATGGATAGGACCATAGGTTATAGCGCTATGGCCCTATCACTCATATGCATCTACCTATTTGGTTGCTGGCGCTGCCGGTGTCTGGTCTGCCCCAGTGACCACATTCACCGCAGTGCCAACGTTGTCTTTGCTATCTTCAACAACTTTCTTCCCCATATCATAAACGGCAATCCCAACACTGAGGATCTTCTTTACGACTGTACTGACTGTTCCAATGGTCTCTGTGGCAAATGTTGCACCATTATCCACGATCGCATCCCCATTGGCTCGCAACTCGTTCAATGTTTTGCTGCAGCCAACCAACCCAGTCGTCATGATCACTGCCAACACGATTATGCCTACTGTTTTCATCGCCAACCTCCAATGGTTAAAATTATTGCCTATTTACTACTACTACTATTATTGGTGAAGTAATTCACCGGCTCGAAGTGCTAACGCTGCTGGTAATGGTTGGACCGTTTCTAATGTAATCTTCGTCTTACAGCGATGACATGTGAGCACAATGCGATACTCGCCTTGCACATCGAGGAGGAGTTGTTTCCGACACATTGGACATCGGAATGGCCGATCACCTTGACTTTCCGGTGTCATTTGCAATTTACCCATACCATCTCCTACAGCTGTGTAAATCGTGGTCGCATGACACGCGCACTATCACCACGTGGTCCACCAGCTCGTGTGCGAAACCCAACACCTTGTGCCTTTCGTAACCATCCTAATCGATCTGGTGCCACAATGCGACTCATCCCATTCCCATTCAATGTTTGATGTTGCACCAATTCCGTATCATAATTTTCAACGCGTTGTGGTGGAAATCCAGGATCCGGTGCAACCAATCGCGCGCTTACAAAATCCATATCACCTTCATCTTGATCTTGTGCTTCATCTTGCTGCTCACCAAGTTTCTGTATGCCACTAAACATTTGCTCACCTCCTAATACTCTTCATATTGTAATACTTCTAATGCGCGCTCAACATATCCATATGCACGTGCTAAATTACGGACTTGCTGACGCTCTTCTTCTGGATGCCGTGTACTTGCAACCCTATCAATTTCATCCAACAATTGTATCGCTAATTTCACTGTTGGTAATGTATGCTTTTTCTTCTTTCGAACCATCACTATCTCCTTATTGATACATGATGTGTTTCGATAAACTGATAGCGATTGAGGGCATCTTTCAACAACGCTCGTGTATCTGAATAAGCTGGGTCAAAATCTTCCCGTAAGGTTGCCACAAATGCTTGCATCGCTTGTCGCATCATACAATGGACATACACATGCACAATGTTGAGGGTATTGCCATCGACCACAATGGTCGCCACTGTGCTACGAGACTGCTGTGAGCGCCGTGGCATGTCGCACTCCCTTCAACACGAGGATCCCTTGACACGGCTGCCCAAGCTCTTTCTCAGCCCCACAGACTTTCTCGCTCCGTTGAAATTCAAAGGCATTCTCAAAGACATGGGTTGAGACGCACTCTTGACAGATGGCTTCAACTTTCTTGATCGTATGCTCAAGAATCCATGCCACAAAGCCATCGAGATATGGCCGTGCTTTGCCAATGAAGATTGCATCAGTCATTTGTGGAAACCCAGTCTTTACCAACTCATCTGTCAACATGCTGCCATTCAATAGACCTTGCTGAATACCTCTAATCATGTCCACGCTTTCTGCCGCTGTACTGAGTGTCTCATACAATGGCGCATAGGCATCCGTCACGTTGTCCATGATCAAGCCATGAATCTGTTGAAGAAAGACTGGTAACTCTGCCGGTACTGCTGACGGCCCTGGCACCATCACACCTTCTGGTAATCGTGGATCTGCTGGCATAGGTTGCTGTCGTATTGGCTGAGGAATTGGCGATCCATTGGCATGGGCTTTTCGCTGTGCAGGTGAGCCACCTTCCACAGTGCCGAACATCTCAATGCCAGCGCCCTCTTCCGTCGGCCGTTGGAAAGGACGCGTCTGGAAACCCGAGTATGGATCCATGTCAGGCGGTGATTCAAATGCATCTGTGGCTCCCATTCGATTTGGCTGAGGGCCAATGGGCGTCCCAGCACGCGTGGTTGGTCGATGATCCATTGGGATGGGCTGTGGGTGTTGTGCGAGCCTCGTCATTTGCAATTTTTGTGCAAGTGCGGCATTATCTGTAATGGCGCGAATATCCGAGAAGATTTTTGGCACATGTGGTGCGACCGCATCAATCAACTTCTCAAAAATCCCTGGCCGCTCAACCTGCTGACCGTTCGGCATCACATCCATGAGTGATCCTGTGAGTGCCTTTAGTTTTGCAATTTGCTCGATGGTATCTTCCTTTTTGAATGGATCCAATCCCAACAACTTGAGCTCTGCCAATTGTTCACCAAGTCCTTTTGACATTGGTGTTTGTCCAAGGCCAAAGGATTTCATCATATTCATCATGACAGCCATCCGCTCTTCGAATGCTTGTTCTGGTGGGCCATTGGCCGGTCTCCCACCTCCCTTCATCACCTCCATCATCCCAGTCATCATACTCGTCATCATGGTCATCATGAGCGTCATCATCTGATTCGAACCTTGCTGTTGCTCACCTTTGCCAGCCGTAAAGGCTTGCACAATTGCCTGAAATTGAATGTTCGGATCGACTGCACGTGGCATGATCGTCTCAACAGCCTTCAACATATTGCCAAGTGCGTTCATCTGTTCATTCGCCGCTTCTGCTGGATCCTGTCGGCCTTGATGGATATTGGCACCTGCATCCACTGTATCACCTGCATCCACAATGATATCTGTCACAGGATATTTATTTGACTCTCTGATGCCACCATTTCGCCACACGACTACACGATACAACGCACTACCCCATTTGGCAGCGCCGTATTTCCGTGTCATCGCTTTGACACGTTCCATGACCTCATATTCCATATCCGTCCAGGTATCGTATTGATCAATGCGCTCTTTGAGTTCGAATTTGCCAGGCATAATCTCACGATACAACTTCAAATAATAGCCCTGATTCTTTGGCAATGAGGCCAACAACTCATCAATGACCATTTGATCTTTATCGCGCGCGCTCGCTTGGAATGCGCGTGGTCCATGCATGCCAAGATCGCGATCGGCATCAAACGCCATATCGCCACCCATCGCCTCCCGCTCAGCTTCCGCTGCTTCTTCACCAATGATATCCTTTAATGGAATGGCACGATCAGACTTTCCCTTGCTCTTTGGTTTAACTGACATACCGGCTCCTCCTATGTTCCCTCAATTAACTGAACTTACATATCCTCATCTTTATTTGGCGATGTCCACACTGGTGACGCAGTCGCTTTCCGCATTGCTTCCCTCATGGTTGCAATCTCTTCACCATGTGACTTGATCAATGCATGCTGTTGCTTCATGATTGTCTGTAACATTTTTATCTGTTCATGCACGTCCCTAAACTGCTCTTCGTGCGGCATGCATGGCACCACATCGCCACACGGTGTCGCATGTCCTCCCATATTATCCTCCTTGTACTTTTGGTTTATTCGTATGGCGTAAACTCGCCACCAACCAACTTCCAACACCACCAACAATGGCACCGATTGGGCCAGCCACCATTGCCCCTACCACTGCCCCTCCTGCTGCGATGGGTAATTCCATGAATGATTGATACTGTGCAAATGATTGTCCTGGTGCAGGTGGTCCATAATAGTCAGCACCAAGCTCTTGTTGGATAAACATCACGGCTCCCTTCTCTAAATCTCACCTGCTGGTGGTCCTGATCGTCGTAAATGCTGTCTGAACTCTGTGTTCCGTTGGCCTTCACGATGCGCCAATGCTTGATCACGAAAGGCGATCGCTTTTTCTTCGCTTTCAAATGGGCCATACAATCGCTTCCGCTTCCGCTTCAACAAGGTCCCTTTGCCTGGTTCGTATGCCAATCGTGTAAGGTCAACTTGCCCTTTCTTTCCGAGTGCGACAAACCAATACATTGGCACAATTGGCTTATGCCCATACTTAATCTTTCGGCTTAATTCCTTTCGCCATTTCGCCGGCTTTCGGAGCGTCTTAAAATCTTTCTTGTCATCGTACTGCTTCCCAAACTTTTCCGTCGCATCATCCGCATTCCAGACTTTAAGATATAATTGCATCTTCTGTTTTGTCACGGCCTTTTTGAACCGGCGTTGTAAGGTTTTGACTGCCTGTTCAAGCGTCTTCTTCCGGATTTCACCTCGTTGCAACGGCTTCCGTCTCCCAACTTTATGAATGACGTACCGAAATACCTGTGTGGCCATGGCTCAACTCCCTATGGCACGGTAAATGACTTGTTGTAGAATCCGTCTTGCCATCTTGGCATCATGACCCATCTTTATGAGCTTCTTACGCACAGCTTTGAGCTTCTTGGCCAACAACCGATTGGCCATCGTATACCCAGCTTGTGCGATCTGCTCTCGCTCTTGCCATGTTGTCATGTTGCTGCCTCTGTTCTCATATAGCCATGGATTATGTTCTTTTTGATATCACCACGCGTGGCACCACGTGCAATCATGTCTGCAATGGTTGTGGCCCCATAATACTTCTTCCATCGTACACCAGCGGCTCCTCGGCGTGGCGTACTATGTGTTAACGTCCACAACCACATCACACGATCTGTTGGGTGTGGTTTCACATAGGCTTTTCGCGCTTCTGCACGCGTCGCTTTTCGTGCAGCTTTTCGTTGTGCAGTCCGTGCGGACCGAGCATCTTTTTGTGCCTGTTTATGCGCGTCTTTTGCTGCACGCTCGCGCGCCGCTCTGTCAGCCCGTGCACGGTCTGTCTTCTTCCACCAGTCTTCATAGGATGACCGTGGTTTCGCTTTCGGCTCTTCCTTTGTAGCCTCAACCTTTTCACCGCGAAGGAAGGCAGCCATCTTCTCAACCAATTGTTGATACCGCCCATCAAACTGCAGCAACCCATATTTCTCCATCAACAGCTTCGCTTTGCCCAGCGCAACTTGCACTTCCCCTACTGCGTTATTCCGTGTAATATCACCAAGCCGAAGCAAACTCTCAATAAGATCAGCTTTTGATGATGGACCAGCTGGATTATGACGACGCATCGGTGCTCCTATCGTTTCTGGATCATAGTCGCTAAGAGTAATAGCACGAGTATTCCACCAGTGACAATGACACCCGTTGGTACGTCATCAGGTAATCCACTGACGAGTCCACCATACACAACGCGCGGTCGTGTCGATACTGTCGTCAAGACTGGTGGCGTTGGATTTTTAACAATCATTTTGCCATGCTCAAGAATAGGCGAATAGATCGTTTGAAAGCCAACTGGGAGACGGTCACCAGATGGTGCCATGAGACTTGGGATGCGTTGTGCGAGTTCTTGTTGTGTGGCCAACATCTCACGGCCGTATGCCATATCCTTCACATCAATGTCTTTCTTCTCTCGCCAGACGCGGTCTGGGCCATACTTTGCTGGATCAGCTTCTCGTGCAACAATTTTCTCAACGCGTGGAATAGCCACCAATTGCACAGACACCGCGCCTTCACCTTGGTCCATGGCTTTTGAGAGCGTCTCACCTTCTGCCTGCAATGCACTACGCCGACTATCCCAATAGCGCAACTCTTTGACAAGTGCGTCAGCTTTATCCATCAATGCTTGGATTTTCTTTTTCTTGCCCTTATCCTCAAAGGGATCAAATCCAACTATAGAAAATATGAGCATCATCTCTGAAAATACATATGCAAGTGCCGCTTTGCCGACCATTTTCAAATAGTCACCAGCTTTTGCCACTCCCATCCCTTCTAACTGCCCAACAATTCCTTCTAATTCGCGCTGTTTTGTGGCCATCACATCACCAATCGTCTCAACTTCTTTTTGCAAATCACGCAACCGTCCTTGCGAGGCAGCGTATTTGAATGCGCGTTGCTGATTGCGAAGGCCACCATATTGCGTGATGGTGGACGTCTCTTGACTCACCATCTCAAGATCGGCGGCAGCTTGTGCAGCTGTGCGAAAGACCTCAGTGGCACCTAACCCAATGTAGCCTCGATAGACTTCACAGAGCATTCTCATCTCCCTTCTTCATCGCATCATATGGCTCCACACCCTCTTGTGATGCGTCACTTGGCATATCATGCAAGAGATACCAAAAGACGATGGTTGCAAAGAGTGATGAGCCAAAGCCAATCCAAAAGATGTTGGTTGTATACCATGGCTCAACTGGTTGTTGTGGCACATAGACCAATTCATTCTCAGCCATGGGTTACTCCTCTGCTGGTTGGACGGCAAAGAGGACCTTCATCACCTTCATTGCTTCTCGCCGAAAACCTCGCCGAATGAACAATTCGATGAATTGCTTATGTCGTGGATCATCTGGTGCATGCAACTTATTCCCGCCGATTTTGGCAGGAATCTTATATTGTGCCATCTTCTTTGCCACCAATGCCTTATCTTGGACCCTCAATAACCCCAAGTGGATCCATTCTTTGCCATGTGGTGGATTGTTCTTGTGGCTCATGCTATCCCCTTCAATGTTGCAATTGTCGTTTCAACTCATCGACCATGTTTCCGGCTGTATTGACTGCACGATCAAACTTCTTCATTTGTTGTGCACAACGAGCCATTTGACGACGAATGTGCCGTTCTTTCTTTTGCCACTTTTTCAACGTTGATTTTATTGACGCGCGCGTTGCCATGCTCCTTGCCTCCTCATGTTATGCGGCAATGCCACCTTCATACAATCGTGTAATGGCTGCGTATGCAGTCTGCCATGTCTCTCGTTGGACATACAATTCTTTATAGCCTGGTTGCTTGTGTTTGGTATGATCTGCCGTGACTTTATGCGCAATGCCATGGATTTGCAAGATGCGCTTAACGGCTCCCACATCACCTTTCTGAAACATCCCGACAAATCGCCATTTGCCAGAGGTGAGATGTGGATTGTGCTTCCGGCGTCCAATCGGCTCCCGGCTCCCCTTCAATGGTTTCTTGCAAAACTCCCTCAATTGCGCCTTCGTCATGCCAGTTGTCGTTTTCTTGCCAGCCTTCTTTCGGCCGTATTCTGCACACATGAATCGCCGTTGTCGTTCTGTGGACGATGGGTTGCGTGCCATGCTTATACTCCTAATCGTTCTTTAATGCGATCTTGTACTTGTGCAGCATCTTTTGCAAGGCTGTTGATGTCTTGTCCTGTCGCATGCATAATGTCTGCATCTGTCCACATTTGCCGTATCAAATCGATGTTGCCAACTGCGTAATTGGCATGGAGCATGGCCACAAATGGGTGTTGATCTTGTTGTGCAGCAAACAACCACCGGCGTGTTTGCCGAATGGCTGTTGTGATTGATGCAGCATGAAACATGATTGACTCCTCTACCACTCTTCTACCGTTATGGTTGCTCTACCAATAGTTCAACATCCTGGTTATTGGCATTACTATTGATCCAGACGGCATTGGCATTCGTGACAAACAATCCCACTCCCTCTCCTGCAGCCAGTTCAACACGACTCGCTGCTAAGAGTGCATTGGCCGAAGAATTCGCCACATAGATGAGCTTCTTGCCATTACTCACTTTTGCACGTATCGTCAACTCCCGCCCATCTGGAATGAGAATGGACGGCAAATTCACTGGTGTCCCTGCTGTGACTACTGTCACTTTCTCTGTGATAAATGATGGTTCATTGGCAAACGGTGCGGTAATGCTATTGACACCACCACCATAAAATTTTGCCATGGCTCACCTCACTTATAATGTGGCCGCATGTTTATGGACAGCCACCGTATATGCAGCTTTTGCTTTTTCAAAGCGTCGTTGTGCTTTCACTCGTGCCGAATGAGAAAGATTCTGTACTGTTGTGGCATGCCGTGTGGATTGCATTTTCTTGGCTGCACGAACAACTGCAGCGAGTGTCCGTTGTGCACGACCTTTATTGAATGTGCGCATGCGTCACCTTTCGCTCGTACTTTCCACGACGTGTATATTTTCCAGATGGCGTTGGCTTCTTTCCCAATTGCTGCAATTGTTGCATGGCCATAATTGTGGTATCAAGAATGTTCCCACAGTTGAGACATCGAATGGCATGGTTGATCCGGATATTGCCATCCTGGAGCTGGTGTTGCACACAGCATCCTTGACATCGTTGACACCGGCCATCTGACACCATGCTTACCTCCGAGTGATGAATGATCCCATTGGATAGGCGTCGAGATTGAATGCATTGGCCATCGGCTCCACATCCCCTTGAACAGGTTGCGGTTGTGGTGCACCAGTTGTTTGTGCTGGTGCTGCAACGAGCGCTGGTAATCATGTCTTACCTTTTATCAACAACCAATAGGATGCATAGCCAAATAAACCCCATAACACTAATCGTTGCATATCACTACCTCCATGGCCGTGGCTCCAACTCTCACTTACAGCTATCACTGCTCAATTTTTCCGGCCGTTTATTGTGCAAATGTGCCAATGGGATAGATATCTTCATTGTACGCACTCATCCCTGGCGATGTTTGCATTTGCGTCGGTTGCGGTGTCACCGTCAGTCGATTTTGCTGCGGGACAACTGGCGGTACCACCGCTTTTGGCCTCAAGAAATACCATGCCAGCCCGCCAATCACGCCAACTACTAATAGCTTATTCATCGTTGCTCCTTTGTTGTTGTTGTTGTCTGTGCCGTCTTCTCCCAATAGTGCTTCCGAACGTCTGGCATGTTGCAGAGCTTGTGTTTGATCGGCTCAACTTTCCAACACCATCGAAGTGCTTGTCGTAGTTCTGATGCCGTGAGCTCAGCCGTATTTTTGTGTCGCATCCGTGCCCATAACACCAACGGATAGGTGTGTGCTGGTGTCGATGTTGGATATGGTTTCGTGCTCATGATTGCTCCATCTCTTGCTATCGGCTCCCAGCTCTCCCTCAACTTATCCGACGTCTTCATCCGACATCAACATCAATCTTCCACACACTATTTGTTCACGTGAGTAGATTGTACACAGATTCCGCCAAACATGATACACTTGAAAAAATATAAAAGAAATATAAACAACATCAATTTTCTCATCAATAATGTCACATGACGTTGTTATTACCTACTGGCTATGGCCTATCGCCTATGTCCTATAGCCTATCATGCAGGAAAAACATCAATAACATCGCATCAATTACGTCGCTGTTGTGAGAGAGAGTGACAGGACACTTTAAGAAAAGAAACTATCTATCTCTCTCTCTCTCTCTCTAAATATCTCTATAATGGTATATATATATATATATATATATATATATATATATAGTAGTAGTAGTAGTAGTAGTATATATATATATATATATAGATAGATAGATAGAGATAGAGAAAGATAGAGAGATAGATAAGTTACCTACATTTTCATTTGAGCCTCTCTCTCACTCAACAGCGATATTATTGATGTATGATTGATGATAAATTGATGTTATTAAAAATAAACATAATATAAAATAAACATGATCAGCCAGTGGCTAGGCTAGTATAGGTATAGCAGGCTAGCTGATAGCCAGTGATGTCGGATAGATTAAGGAGCGAGTTGGAGTGGGAGTTGGAGCCACTATTACAAAGGAGGAGCGCAGATGAGCTGGGAAATTGTGCTGTTGTGCAATTGGAAAAAGCATACGATCAGTGTGGATCACGGACAAGGAAAAGTGCCACCAGGATACGAACGGCAAAGTGTACCAATCACCTTGCCTGATTTAGTGACGCCAGGAACGGTTGGTTTTGATGCCTTGCATGAGAAATTAGGCATACTGGCAACAATGCATACATTTAACTTAGATGCACTCCTTAAAGGTATTGCAGTCACAAGTGTGATTCGGCGAGTATTCTTAACAAGAGGTTGTGGCATTCCACCATATGTTGCACAACATGTATTAGATTTGTTGCGAGAATCTCATGCATGTAGTGGATATGGCTCACTTCGGAAAACGGCATCGTATGCAGATTTTTTATTACATCATACCACACAGCAAGAACGCACCGTGCCATCGATCAATTCTCGCAAGATTGCCAGTAAATACATGTTGCCAGATGATGTGGATGACATGACAGTCGACATGCTCATGGAAGAGCTGCGGTTTGCTGAAGAGAAAGCAGCAAAACCGGTTCAGTTGGAAAAATTGAGGGGGTTGTTAAGAGCACAGCAGGCTGAAGAACGAGAGGTAGCACGAAAGAAGGCAACATCATCTGGCAAAAAGCTCTCGGAAATCGAACAGATTCTTGCAGACAGTCACGCACAAGAACGGCTAAAGGCAGAGTACGATGATGTCCCAACCAAGAAAGGAAAGAAAAAATGATGACATGCCAAGAAACGAGAGAAGAGTTAGTGCAATGGTTGCAAGCGCACGGCGTGAAGCTGGTCGTTATGGGAGGGAGCCGATGAATATGACCAATGGATTGTTATGCATGTGCACACAGCCACAACGCTTGGGTCAACGCCATTGTATGAGCGAAAACAAGGAAGGACGTGAGTATGGTGACCATGCAGACATATCGAGTGACATGGACAGACGTTCGTACAGCGATCATCATGGCCACATCGAAAGATGAGGCGATCCAAAAGGGATGGTTGAAACGGCCACAAGAACCCATATGGACCTCGCAACTCTCGTCCATGGGTGCAGAAGCCATCAATGAACAGCGAACGCTTGATCCATGAGAAGGAGGAATAGCAATATGTCATGTACGACATTGGTGTTCATCATGGTATTTGAACATGTGGCAGGTATTGGGATTGGTGCGTTATTGTGGGCGATCAAACGTGCACAAATATAGGAGGTCGCGATGGCCACAACAAACCATATCACAGCTATGAGGAGGAAGACGATGCCAATGAGCACATGCAACTACCGTATATGTTGTGCACTACTTGTGAGCAGTATGATCATGGGTTGGAATCTCGTGAGCCACGCAGAATGGCTCGATATCGACACTGATAAACTACATGTGGCAACAATAAGTGGCACAGCGATCCTTTTGCATGTCACACCACAGTTTGTACAAGAAATGCGAACCATTATGAAGGATCGCCCAATCGGTGAACTCAAACTAGCCGTGTTCGTGTTTGATGATGTGACACAAACATGGAATCGAGCACGATCGCTCCCATGTCAACAAAAAGGAGAGCCACATGGAATGCCGAGTCAAAGGTGAATGTCGAGTATGTAGTAATATGGATGATCTTCGTCATATCAATTTGTATGTGACAGGGTCGGAAGGGCTTGAGATATGTCATGACTGTGAGATGCGATTGGTTGAATTTGTACGGGCATTGAAAAGTGTAGCAGCGCGGGCAATATTGCATGCCTATCGATTGGCAAAAAATAAGGGGGAGCTGAAATGAAATTTATTGTGGATGTAAAAATGCCAGATGATGTCTCAACACGCGTGATGAAAACGTATATTGCAACTGCCATTCGAATGTGGCGAAAGGGAGGGGATCCAGACGACCCAGTATGGAAAAGTATACGTGATAAGGATTTTACTGTAAAAGACTCATGTGTGCATATGACACGAGTTGAGGCAGTCAAAATGGTGAATGGGCATTTAGATCATGGTACACGGCGACCAAAAACTGCACATCATTATGGCCGAGTAGAATTGAAAGAGTTGCTCGATGCGATTTATGGGTTGCCAAATACAAAGAAGCTTGAAGAGTTGATTAAAGCCAACTAGGAGGTGGAGATGACATCATTGTCAATGATAGGACTCGGTTTTTCAATGACGATGGGAGGGCTCGTTGGATACGCGTGTTATCTATGCGGGCACGATGCTGGACGGAAAGCATGTCGAGTACGTATCCATCAGATGTTGCAAGACTATCCATTGGATGAATCAAGCACGGTCCAACAGCAAGCTGCCGTCCAATATGTCTCGTTATGGGTACGGCGAGAGCTACGAAAGGATGAAAAAATATGAGCGCTGCAAAAGTGAAAACTACAACAACAGTGAATCGACAATATCGCATATCAATGGATGCATTTCGCGAATTTTTAGGCGTGCCAAAAAATTTTCAAGTCATTGATATCAATGTTGGTGAAGATAATGGCAGTCAACATACGAATGTGTTTATTGACACAACACGCTGTTCAACGCAAGAATTGGCCGATCGACAATTGACGAGAAAGGAGGAAGACAATGAGATAACGATGGAGGATGATGTGCAACCAGAACGACGACCAAAGAGGAAATTATGAGCCACTATCTACGAATTCAAGCACTGGACGATCAGATACAGCATGTATTACGAACAGCGGGTGAAGCTGAGAAGGAAGATCTCATTGTACTATGTATACAGACAATGAATGCTGCACCATCACGAGCATTTCTTCGTGCGATGCACCGTATTGATGAAAAGTTGGAAGAGGAGATGACGCTATTATGACCATCACATGGCCATTCGCATTAACATGGTTATTGATAGGATTGATGTGGACAGGTGTCATTGATTGGAGCTGGTGGTTGATCGTAAGTCCAGCCATCATTGTGTGTGCCTTAGCGATCGTAAGTGAGTGCATAAAGGAATGGAGGCGATTGCAATGAGTCGAGTGAACCGATGTGGTGTCATCATGTTATTGATCGCAGCAATCGCAATCTTTGGGTGGGTCGTAGCTGTCATCATCACAACCATCACACTCGTAAAAGCGCTCATTGCAATGAGTGTAGGTGTATGGATCATCATTGGCGCGTTATTAACCATTAAAGAATAGGAGATCTCACATGGCATTAGAAGATACGTATGCAAAATTGATTCAAGAAGGTAAAGAGTTGGTCAAGAACGATTCAAGTGAAAATGTGTACGCAAAATTGATGCAGAATAAAACAGAGGGCACAGAGACAATTACATTTGCCAAAGATGATTGGCAACACATGGCAAATTATTTGAATGAAATAGAAGCAAGGCTCATGATATTAAATCAATTGACGCCAGTCATAAATGCACATGGACTATGTAAGGTCACAACCTGTCAATGGAACGAATTGTCAGCCATGCGAGAGAAAGCCGACATTGACACGGAGAAATTGAGGAAGATGTATATCATTACCGATGGCCTTGTTGATGTCATGACACGATTAATCAGTGAGAAGCTCGTCGCAGCAGAAGGATGGTGGCATCGAGAGTTTGTACAGATCAACCAGAAAATTGAGGATTTGAAGAGAGCATAAGGAGGGCATGATGAGATGTATGGGAGAAGGATGTATTACAAACTTACCGGATACATGGGTAAGTTCAACTCGATTTACCGACATAAATCTGGAGCGCGTCTTATATTGTACACCATGTTGGATATTGCGTAAGTTTACACGCCAACATTTATGTACATGTCCATACAAACAGTCGAGTTGGCGACCAAGGAGGAATAAATGTGGATACAATTTGTGTGTTGGTGGTTGGGCCATAAAGTCATCTGTAAAGCACTCACAGGTGAGAAGATGACGATCAATGGGAATGAGATTCGAATGTTTCGGTGGGAGCGACAACCATATTGTCTTCGATGTGGACATGAAACAAAGAGGAGCGTGAGCCAATGAGTCATCATCTTGGAAAAAAGGGATTTACACCACGGATGCCGCAAGTTTTACGACGTCGTGCAGAGGTGGCACATTTACGGAGTGCAGGCACCATCATGGCCAAACGGCTTGTCAAAGAACTCAAGGAGAAAGATCCATTGGCCTTGGCTATAGCCAGTAACCAAAAGATATTGATGTTAAAAACCATAAAAATAAAATAAAATAACATCATCACAGCTATAGCGGCTAGGATCGCGCGCGTTCATTATAATATGAAAATTTTGAAAGGAGAAACTCAATGATTAAAGTTGGTGAACCCATGTACTTTATTCAACATGGGTTTTTACTACGCGGCATTGTCACAGAGATTGCAATCTATCAACCATTAAATTTTCCAATGGCATATAAGATTGATGGCCTATGGGTGAGTCGGAATCATATTCAAGAGTGCGCGTTAGGGGTTGCTGTATGAGTATTCTTGTTGATACTGCCATCATTTATGGGCGGAAAGTCTACTGTGTGCAGGCGAAAACCAAACGCGGTCGCACACAAGTTGGCTCGTTTACACAAGGCAAGAAGGTCGCCATGCGGTCATTCAAAATTGCATGGAGGTTATTATTGAGGGAGGGCGTATAAATGCAACTTGAAGGAGGCATTAATGTGACGCATGGTGAAAAGAGTTATAAGCAACCATTTCGTATGCGTCCAACTCGGTGAAGATGATGATGGGTTTTGGACGAATGAGAAAGACGAAGCAATAACAATCTTTGAAATGTTGATTAAGCGACAATTGAAAGGAACCAAACGATGATTATTACCGTTCCTGATGAGAAAGTGCAGAAGCTGATTAGCGATGAACTTGCAAAAATTGGAAAGACGACATGGAGAGATTCGATATTTGAGACGGCAGTGAGATCAGCAGTGAATGACATTGTGAAAGAGCAAGTAAAAGAACTCGTAAAGGCAAATCCTGGCCAACTTGATGCACTCAAGCAATCTATCACAGAAAATCTTAGTACACAAATGGAACAGTTTGGTAAAAGCATTGCAAGCTCGATTGTAGTCAAGTTGAATGAAGGCATTGAACAAGCATTTAAAACCTATGATGATTAGGAGGTGTGAGCCATGTGGCTGGCAATTATGACAACATGGAGCCAATCCATTGCATTGGCATTTCGAATATGGGATTATGTGAATGGACGGCCACGAGCCAAATTAGAAGATCGACGGATGATGTTAGAAGAAGAAAGTCGAACAATGCAACTGACCGGCGACCTCGTCGGATTAAGGAGGGTCCGTGCGCAATTGGAAGAAGTTGATCGTCGTTTGCGGACTAATGATTATTAGTGGGTGTGCGAAGAAGGCTATCATACCAGATATCATCATGATCGGTGATTGTGAGCATGGGATTGTGAGTGAGAGGAATTTTGAAATTGTGCAGAAAACCTTTCCTGAAGCACAACGAACAGATGTGTTGATCGCAGGCGGCTGTTATCAAGAGAAGTTCATTAAGAAAGGGCAATAACATGTTGAACACCGTTGAAAAAGTTGAACGACAGAATGCAAAAATAACGGTTGTCATGTTAGGATATGAGGATCATGGTATTTTTACGTGCATGGTTGGATTGCAGTACGATGGAGGCGGACAATCATTTGGTGGATATGGGTTGGATGAATGGAATGAAAATGAAAAGCAACGTGTTGGGACAGCGTATGGATTAGATTGGATTATTCAATTATTAAAGGTATTGGAAGTACACAATATAAAAGAACTTGAAGGACAACCAGTTCGAGTGGAAGCAGACCACAGTAAAGTATATCGCATTGGGCATTTCTTAAAAGAGCAATGGTTTGATCCAGAAGTATTGAGGAAAAAGCATTTTGGAAGTTGACGGATATTCGATAAGAGCAGGTGGGTGTTACCAAGAGAAGTTCATTAAACGAGGTGGTCAATGAGCGTTGTTACAAATGTCTTATTGTCAGATGATTCATTACGTAATGATCAGGTATGGGAAGCAGTGGTGAGTCGGTTAAATCTCGTACTTCTTAATAATCAAGATGTTGGTGGTGATAAATGTCTTGAGAATATGTTGTACATTGGGGCATTCAATTATTTGAGGTTAGAGGAATTTATTGCAACACTACGTGACATTTATAAGCATGTAGAATTAGATGATGACGTGCAGCTGCTTGTTAAAGAACAAGATGAGTGTCGATGGAAAGAAGTTGAGTGGATGAAGGAGAGATAAGATGCCAATTAAACTGCAACTTTTTGAACAAGGTGTTCCAATCAAAATTTGGACGGATGATGTGGATGAGAATTCGAAACAGCAATTACTCAAGACAGCAAGTCTACCATGTATGTTTCATCATGTGGCTGCGATGCCGGATGTCCATCTTGGCATTGGGTCAACCGTTGGCTCTGTCATTGCCACACAAAAGGCCATCATTCCTGCAGCGGTTGGTGTGGATATCGGGTGTGGCATGATGGCAGTCAAGTTACCATTCCTTGCAAGTCGATTGCCAGATGATGTGAAAGCCATTCGATCAGACATTGAATGGGGCATACCAGTTGGGTTCAATGAACATCGTGATCCGTTGCAAGAAGCATGCCGATGGGATGGGTTTCTCGGGTTTGATCATACGCCAGAACAATTGCATAAGTTACAGCGAAAAGCACTCTGCCAGCTTGGCACACTCGGTGGAGGGAATCATTTCATTGAGGTCTGTGTGGATACGATACAACATGTATGGGTGATGTTGCATTCTGGATCACGCCATATTGGGAATCAAATTGCGCAATATCATATTGAAACAGCGAAAGGATTATTTGGGAATCATTGAAAGATCTCGCGGATCCAAACCTCGCATATCTCGCAGAGGGAACGCCAGAGTTTGCAGCCTATTGGACAGATTTACAATGGGCACAGTACTATGCCATGATGAACCGAGAAATTATGATGGCAAAGGTGTTGCAAGTAATGGCGAAATTTTTATTAGGCAATTGGCAATCACCAATCGTACCTCTTATGAGTGTGAACTGTCATCATAATTATGCAGTCGCTGAAGCACATTTTGGTGAAGCAGTCTATATCACACGGAAAGGTGCAGTGCGAGCTGAAGTGAATGACTATGGCATCATTCCAGGAAGCATGGGAGCCAAATCCTATATTGTCAAAGGCAAAGGGAATCCAGAGTCATTTAATAGTTGCTCACATGGTGCAGGACGTCGACTCTCTCGAACGCAAGCAAAGAAAGACTTTACAGTGGCTGATGTGGTGACACAGACGCAAGGTGTCGAATGTAAGAAAGATAAATCAGTGCTAGATGAAATTCCTTCTGCCTATAAACCGATTGATGAGGTCATGGCCAATCAGAGCGATCTTGTAGAAATCATCGCTGAATTGAAACAACTCATCTGTGTAAAGGGATAAATGATGCCAGCTGAAATGGATTTGCGACAAAAATGTCATCGTCATATTCTGACAAAAGACAAACAGTATCGAGCGTTTGAGTCGATTCATCTCAATGAGCAAACAGGACTTGTGACGATGAAGTGGATTGATCGAGATGGGCATGTAGTCACAACAGAGAAATCATATGGGAGCATGAAATGATTCCAACACAGATAAAAGGGAAGAGTGCAGAAGAGATCTTTTATACATTTCGCAATAGTGTGCAGCATGAAACATATGTGAATGCATTAGAGACATTTCTAAAGCTTGCCATTAGTAATGCATTATTAAATGCAGATCAAACATATGAACACATTCAAGTAGGAGAATACCGCGCGGAACAACGCGCAATAGAGTTTCTTAATTTACTTGTACCCATAGGAAGAGGGGGAGCATGAACGACCAACCAATAAATGTGATAGGCATATGCTGGAAAGTTATTGGTGTTGAGATGGCAATCATTGTGACAGTCATGCTATTTGAAATTTGGAGGGGTGCATGAGCCAACCATTAGATCCACAGCAACTCATCATTACGTTACTCGCCGTAAAATATTTGCAAGAGCATGGCGGACAAACAGTGATCTTATCACATCATGAGATGGAGACACTTTCACAGTTTACAGTGCGGTTAGAGATTATGTCGCCTGAGCAACCAGCAACATCGTCCATTAAATGTTGGGCAATTAGTGTAGCAGATGCCATGAAGTTATTGCAAGAACTTGAACGAGCAAAAGGGAGAAGTTTAAAATGAAGCCACATGTGATGATCGATCTTGAAACACTCGGGAATCAGCCACAGGATGGTGTCATCATTGCGATGGCTGCCATTGCTTTTAATATGGATGAAGAAATTCCATATCCAACAGAGGATGAGTTTAAAGGACGTGTGACGCCATCAACATGGTATATGCCAATACTTGCATTACAACAAGAGACAGATTATAAATTTATTGTTGACCCAGAAACGTTACGGTGGTGGTTAGACCCATCACGGGTCAACCAATTTGCTGAGTTCTTTTGTAGTAGTCAACGTGTATCAATAGAAACAGCGTTGTATTCGTGGAACGTGTGGTTACATACAAACGTTGCGCCATTAAAGGAACGGCAACTATGGTCACATGGTGTCACATTTGATTGTATGCATCTTTCGCAAAAATGGCCACGAGTTATGGCAGCATCATTTAATGACGTGTGTCCTTTTCGGAACATGCGGGATACTCGAACGTTGTTTGCGATCTATGAAGAGACGTATGGAAAGTCGCCATATCCTAACGTTGAGCGGAAACGTCATCACCATCCTCTTGAAGATGCGTGGGTTCAAGCTGTGGCTGTCCAAAATGCGTGGAAAGGATTGATGCATGCATGAAGAATTTGGAAGGTTGCGGATTGAGCAAATTATGTACTTAGCCGTCTTATGTGATTTGCTTGAAGAACAGTATGGCGAGACGTTTGTGGCAATGTGTCAGAGTGTACAAACAGATATTGTACTTGTCTGTAGTGATGTGCCACCACGTGTCGCCATTGAATGTCTCGTGAAGAAGTTTGAGACACCGACAGTCTCACTCAAAGAACTGTTAATCGCTGGGATGCAGCAATCACAAAAAGATTTGTAAGATGTAGGCGAGTAGCTCAAAGGTGAGAGCCGTCTCCTTATAAGAGACAGATCTACGTTCAATCCGTAGCTCGCCTACCATATTGTGCATAATATAATTTGTAAGGAGTATGTGTAATGACTGTACCAAGACTTTCATTTCCACTACCAAAAGAAGTCCGTATTCTCTCAGTGGTACAGGTGATGTTCATCCACCCACAAACAAAGAATGCATCGGTCTGTAAGGTTGAGTTGGCTCGATTGAATAGTAAACTCCAAAAATTACAAAAGGAGGGGATGCAGATCATTGGCGTATTCTTTACGGAGTTGGAGAAGGAACCACCAAAAATTTATTCATCAGGAGGAGCATAATGGATTTGTTGGAATTGATAAAGGTCATTAAAGAATTGAATGCCAGTATGATTCAATTACGCGCAGAAATCGTTGGGTTGTCGCGTGAACTTGCCGTAGTACGATTACAAAAATCAATGCAAAAGATAGGAGACTAGATGGACATTCAAAAAACGAAATTAAAGGTTGGCGATACGATTGAAATTGATAGCCATGAATTATTGATTACTGAGATTAATGGATCAGTCTCATTAAAGCGACATATATTTACCGTAACAGCCATTGATCTTGATACGGCGCAAAATACACAAGCTGAGCAGATGAAAGGAGAACAACTTCAACATCAGGTACTTGACGCATTGAAGAGTATGTTTGGTAGTGGAGGGAATTTTCCAATGGGGCTGGGTGGTGGCGGGCCAATCAATTTAGAGTAGGAGATGATGATGGGTAAAAAGATCTATGTCGCTGGTTCGTTTGCACAGCAAGTCGCTGTGCGCGCGTTTGCCCAACGATTACGAGATGGCGGTCATACTGTCTATTGTTTCTGTGATGAACAAGAACCAACATACACACTCGGTGTCAAGATCCGAGAAACAAAACTCGTCAATCGTGTCAATCATAAGACGGCACTTGTGCAACCAGATATTCATAACATTGGGGTATTAAATTGGCAGCAACTTGATGTGGCTGACATCGTCATTGTAATGTTACCGTGTGGAAAATCAGCCCATCTTGAAGCTGGGTATGCCGTTGGACAAGGAAAGAAAGTGTACGTCTATGGCTTTTTGCCATTGGGAGAATTTGATGCAATGTATGTAATGATGGATGGTGTATTTCATGAAGATGAATTTGAGAAATTAGTGATTGTACTTAATGCCGCATAAGGAGGGCAGATGCAACAGCAGACGTATAAAGCAGTCTTTGGGAGTTCGGCAAAACATGGGTTACCACGTATTTCACTCATGACATTCCCATCCTGTCAACATGGATGGCATGGGCGATGCATTGAATGTTTTCAAACGCCAGTTCGACGGAAGATGGTCGTATGCACATGTCAATGTCATAACATCATAGAAGGGAGAGGCGATGCTGCTACATCTTGTGCACAACGAACAACTCAAGAAACCATTCAAAACACTGTTACCTAAGACGTTCGTACTTGTGCATGTGAATGGAAAACACTATGTGCCACTCGATGTCTTGATGGTTGCCACAGCTGTCAAAGGACAGCCACTCGCGACATTTGAGATACACGCAAACGGGGATGAGAAGGAAGCGTTACTTGCAACGGCGACATCATTTGATGAATTGTTCTCGTATTTTAGGGATCAGTTCATTCCAGCCATTGATGAGAAGGCGATTGCAAAGGTCTTTAAGTCACAGTCATTGACCATTACGTTTGTCATCAAGCAACTTGGCATTCCTCGTGCTGATGCAAAAGAGTTCATTATGCGGTGTGTGAATATGGGTGCGTATAAAAAGTATTATTCGTATTGGGTGCGCACAGATGTCTTCTCCAGTTGGCTCATTCGGCACGAGGTGCAGCCATGAAAAAAGAAGTTGCAAAAGAGACGGCCGTGCATACGACAGTTGCAGCAACCATTGATGGAAAAATACGGGTGACCCATTCATTAGAAGGAAAAGTGGTGATGACATTTGTGCAAGTCATGGATGTGGTAAGTGCACGACAATTGATTCTAAATTTAGAAGATGCTATTATGCAGGTACGGGAAAATGGCCGAAAGACACTTGTGCGTAAATCATTAAAAACGATCATGGGTAACCAAGCATAGGAGGTGTGATGGCCAAACAGACGGTCTTACCAAGAGATGAAGAACTGTTGACGAAGTATTTTGATTATCGAGAGCAAATGGTCTTTAAAGGAAAGGGGGAACCGGTCACAGGGAACGAGCGGCAAACCATTGTGCAATTGATGAGTTGGTTGTGTGAGCGGTATAACATCCGATCAAAAATGCTTGATCGAAAAGATGCCACAAAGGCACGAAAGGAAAGTATGATGAAGAGCGTCTGTGTCGTGATCATTGGGTTATTCGTTGCAGCATGTAGTAGTCAGAATTTTACGGTCGTGAGAGAAGGGAGTGGGGAGTATAACGGCAGAACATTGGTCATGCGATCAGTTGCAGATGTACGAGCATTGGCACCGACAGATAAGCTATCATGGTTAGAATATTGTGATCCTCTACCAAGTAGAGTCTTGAAGATGTTTTCTGCTATAGAGTATGTGAATTGTAAAGTGGAGCGTGAAATTATGCCGATTGCAAAAAGTGCCGTATCGACTGGCTATATTGCCGGTATTGCAGGTCCAGTGTTGCAAGCAGGTGCGATTGTTGGAGGCGCTGCATTGATAGGGAATGGGTTAAAGCATTCAGGGTCTAACACGACAAATAACAATACGACAACTGGCGGTAGTGGCACATCAAGTAACACGAATACCAACAGTAATAGTAATAGTAACAGTAACAGTAATAGTCAGGTAAATCATAACGACAATGGGCATGGCCATGGGCATGGCCATGGAGAGGATGATTAGCAGATGCGTGAAGTATGCCAAAAGAACATAGCAATGACATTAGATGAATTCAGAAAGTGGGACATGCCTAAAGGATGGAAAATGATAGATGTATCTGGTGAAGAAAAACGGGGACGGCCTGGTAGTATGGATCGTTATTTTATGGTATATGTGATGTTACAGAAGAGAGAATACGATGGCATGTAGAACACCAAACGTATTTGGTTGGAGGAGTGATGAGTCGTAAATAGAAAGGTATAATATGACTGTAAAAGAGTTAATAGAACTTTTGAAAAAAGAAGATCAAGAAAATGAAGTGTTAAGGGAGACTGAAGAAGATTATAAGCCTATAGGGTCTATATTTCGTGAAAGTATAGGGGTAATATTAGGAGAATAGAAAGGTATACGATGCCTAGAGAAATTGAAATTGATATGATGCCTGAATTTGGGATATTGCATACAGCGGATAAACACCCTATGGCATATGCGACAAGATTTTATAAAGGAGTATGTGGATATTGTGAACCTGAAAAGTGTAATGAATTAATTGCAGGTGATGGGACTGGACAGCCTATAAAGGAGTAAGTATGCAATGTAATCAGTGTGGTGGAAAAGGTGAAATAGTTAGTCACCTAGGAACCGATAATTGTCCATGGTGTGAGAAAGGAACGACAATGCGTGAAGTCACACGAAAAGAAATTTATATGACGTTAGAAGAGTTTAAGGTATATGATGTGCCAGTAGGATGGACGTTAATCGCAGTATATTCTCATGTAGAATATAAGAGCCTGCCAGCAATGTCACATACTCGTAGTGAATTCGTACGAGAGATTGTAATGCATGTAACAATAGAGGAGGTGACGCTGTGAGGGAAGTCACACCACATGTGTTTTTGATAGGGAAGACTGTGCCACAAAAGGATGAAATCCGTGCGTGGTTGGATTATGTAGGGGCGACAGACTATGTCATTGAAATGGATGTGACAGCTGGAGAACAACTCGTACAACTCTGTGGCAAACGCTGTTATATGTCATTCCAACCTGGCCTCAATCCAAATGTGACACGCATACGCACGGATATGAGCGAGTTTATTGAGAACATTTTAAAGGTCGGCCATGGATCGGTACTTGAGCATGCCACATATAATTTTGCGATTGAGAGTGTGTCACGCGTCTTTACGGCAGAAATGAATCGGCACAGAGCGGGCATGGCCATTAGTGAAGGTAGCATGCGCTTTATTCGGTTTACGGACATTCCTTTTTGGCGGCCAAATTCGTTACGGCCTCATGTATCAGATTCAGAAGCAATTATTAAGAAAAAGAATATGTCATGGGAAGTATTTAAGGTGTCTATTGGGCATGCTGAACGAGAGTATCAAATGCTTGTAGACATTTGGGGTCCAGAGTTGTCGCCACTCTCAAAAGACTTTCATATGAAAAAGCATATTACGTCCATGATGCGGCGAATCATTCCAATTGGTGTGGCAACAGGTGGGGTATGGACAGGCAATCTTCGTGCATTACGCCATATCTTTACCATGCGATGTGCACCAGCTGCAGAAGAGGAAATCTTGGAAGTTGGCTGTTTCTTACTTGAGAAGATGATGCAGACAGAGCCAACATTCTTCAAAGATTTTGTGAAAGATGCAGAGGGATTTTGGCGACCACAATATCAAAAGGTGTAATAATGACATGTGTGTGTGGGCATAGTGATGACTTACATGAGACAGTAGCAAGTGATGATGAGACGAGTTCATTTGTGGCGATTGGGAGTTGTAATGTATGTGTGTGTGAATCATTTGCTGAAGATATTGATAGAGACGAATTAGAAATAGAATGAGGTAGTATGATGGCGTTAACACGGTATGAACGAACAAAAGCCTATCGACATCGATATCCTATGCGGCGAAAGATTGAGCGAACAAAACATTATGCAAAATATGCATATGGCACACCATTTTGTCGGCCAAAGTATTCACACGAAGATGTGACAGTCATTTTAACAAAGCAATGGCATGGTCGTCATTATGTTGATCGGTTGATTGCCAAAAAGTTGCGGCGATCATTAAAGGCAATCCATGTGTATCGATCGTTGTTGTTAGGAAAGAATACACCAAGTAAATGGAAAGTCCTTGTGCATGTACTACAAAAGGAAGGTCGCATATGGCAGAAACAGTAAATCATCCAGCCCATTATGGTGGTGATACAACGTATGAAGTGATTAAGGTTCTTGAAGCATGGGGATTGGATCAAAGCTTCTGTCTTGGCAATACGATCAAATATATTGCACGAGCAGGAAAGAAGGTGACAGAAATAAGTGATCGAGAAAAGATCGAGGATTTGAAGAAGGCTGCATGGTATCTCAATCGAGAAATTGTAAAAATAGAGGCCATCCATAAGCAAGGCCTTGAAATACAGCAACAAAATAAACGTAATCTAAAAGTAGGAAAGAGAGGGACATGGACATGAAAAAGATTCCATCGATCTTTCAACGCCTCGAACGATCATCGTTGGTCAATGTGGACAACGTCATGCCGGAATGCACATGGGTATTCGAAGAAAATGCACAAATGTTAATTACTGTCAAACATGATGGGACACCTGTTCGATATAAGAATGGGGTCTTTCAACAGCGACGAACATTGAAGAGTAAGTTGGATCCAGGTACTGAGGGTATTCCACAACCAAAAGATTTTGAGCTGTGTCAAGTTGGGCCGACGTTTGATGATGAGAGCAAGCAATGGGAATGGCCAGGATGGGTGCCGTTAGAAACACAATTCAAAGCATTAGTGGATGAAGCGGTGGTAAGTCGCGGCGGTATGAAAAGTGAAGAGGATAATTATACCTTTGAACTCTGTGGGCCAAAGATTAATGGCAATCCAGAAGGTTGGGATACGCACCATCTTTTCATACACGGTGATCAAGTTGTGCAATGTGTTGAGCAAGGCACATTAACAGTGCCATTGCTATTATCTCTCATTAAGTCATTACCATATGAGGGTGTTGTCATCTATGAAGGGTGTGGTGAGATGCGCATGGCCAAACTCAAGCGGCGAGATCTTGGACTTAGCTGGCCAATAAAAATCGAGCAAGAAGTTGATGTTTAATTGATGAGCACGACCTAAAAAAATGTTATAATAGCAACACTTACCGAAAGGTATGTGTAAGGTTGAGATGATGAAACGTAACTGCACACGTGGAGGCAATGATGACGCCAGTTGAGTTGGATCAACTTGATAGTATTCTGTTGGATTTGGGTGTGGCAAAGATGCGGTTGAAAGACTTTGATTTCAAAACTGCGTCCGATGCAGTTGATGAAGCATATGATCGATTGAGCAGAGTAGTATGTGATGGGAGGATGCAAGCATGAAGAAGGCTGTGATCATTGAAGGAAGTGATAACTTGGGCAAGACGACACTTGCATGTCTGTTACAAAAAGAGTTGGCATTGCATGATCCAACAATCGAACATTGTGGTCCACCAGAAGGTGATGGAGATCAAGCACTTGAATACCAACTCAGATATCTTGAAACGACAATGAAGGCATTCCATCATGAGGATGGGTTGGAGATTTGGGACCGGTCGATCATTGGAGAATGTGTGTACGGCCCAATGTATCGAGAGTACAATCATGAGCGGTATGAAGCACATCTCACAAAGGCATTAGAGAAAGTTGCGCATCGATTATTTGCCGTTGTCTTGTACACCAATGGTGATGTTTATAAGACAATGAAAATTCAGCGTAAGGCTGATGAACAGAGGGCCTATCAAACACAAAAGGAAGCACCAAAGATTGCGATCAAGTTTGTGGACGTCTTTACGCAGTTGAGCTTGAAGAATACATTGTACATTAACTGCGAAAATTATGAATCATTCGACGATCGAAATAAGTATATATTGAAGCGTGTGCGCGCGTGGTTGCATCTCAAGCAGTATGAGCATGTACATACTGGAGACTTTACCCATACCTTCTTTAACAATGGGCAAATGTTGTGGAAGAAGGGTGTGGGTTTTATGAAATGGCGTTATGAGTGCGACAGCTACACGGATAAGAGCTGCGATATAGGGATGGATCATGCAAAGATATCCATGTTTGGGAGAACAGTTAAACGACCAACATCTGCTTGCGGCGCAAGTGATGAGATCAAATACATCTTTGTTGGAGAGGCACCAGGACAAGAAGGGTGTGGCACACTTGGTATTCCATTTTACGATGACCGTAGTGGGAATCTCATGCAAGTGACGCTTGATCGATTGGGCATCCATCCAACGCAGTACTATATGACCAATGTTGTGAGGTGCTGTCCAGCTGAAAATAATTTGGGTGTACATGTAACAGACACAACTCGTCGAACATTAGAATGTGTGATGGCATTAAAGGATGAGGTGTTGCGAATCATCAAGAGAAATCCGACAGTAAAGATCATCGCGATAGGAAAGGTGGCAAGTTATGAGCTTGCGCGATTTGGGATGAAGCATGATTGTGTGTACCACCCAGCCTATTACTTACGCATGGGTATTAGTGACGAGTTTCACCGTGCATTGAAAATGATTGTGGAGGAAGTATGAGCACTATGGACATGCAAGATGATACCTTTGCAGCGATGTATTATCGGATAGCTAATCGGTTGGCATCATGGAAAGACTGTCGTGTTGAGTTTGCCTGTCGTGGATTACAAATGGGAAGAGAGATGGCTGCAGCATTGCGTATCAATATGGCTCCAAAAGGGGTCTCGATATTTTCTCATGTTGGCCATCGTGTTGTCCCAATCAAATTCATTCTCGCAGAGTTGTGTTGGATATTGGCTGGACGAGCCGATCTTACAAGCATTGCATCATACAATAAGTCAATGGTCCATTATACTGATACGCCAGAATCCAATGTCATTAGTGGGGCCTATGGATGGCGATTGCAACAGCAGTTGCCAGTCTTAATCGAACGGTTGAAAGAGGATCCATACACGCGTCAAGCATGTGCGACAATATATCTACAAGAGGATTGTCTCGCCACCCAGAAGACACATATGCCATGTAACGTATTTCTGCAATTTCTCTGTCGGCCGCCATTTCTTGATTTGCATGTCACATCGCGGTCATCTGATTTTGTCACAGGGTTTTCGATTGATACATTGCATTGGCAAGCATTACTCATTCTCATGGCGAATGAATTGAAGATGGCAGCCATCAATGTTGTTCCAAACATGCTGCACTATAATATTGCCTCATTGCATGTGTATGACGCTGATTGCACAATGGTTGACCAATGGAAAGTCCCAATGGGTATGACATATGAGCATTGTATTCCACTCGTTGGCAACATGACATTGAGTAAAGCCATTGCGAGTTGTAAGAAAAATTTTCGAGAGGAATTATCGTTGACAGAACTCATGGATGTGTTGCACATGGGTACTGAACATCTTGGAAACATGATCACATTGGATGAGATGTTTCGATTGCATAGAAATAAGGTGGTGCGATGAGAGTTACAATTACTCGAAATGAATCAATCCATAGGTGGGCATTCTGTATGTACGCACCTTGGAGAGAAAGAATTTCATGGCATATGGGATTAGTATGGTTGCATATTGAGTGGGATGCGCCATGGAGTTTTCATATATCAACAAATGGACGAAATAGAGCAGTTGACCGGGAGGGGCGATAATGGTGGTCTGGACAGCAAAGAATATGCAGAATGTCAAGCATTTTCTCTATAGCGTTAGTTCAGTGCATGAGGGTGAGCCACTCATCATGACATTTCGACCAAAAGATCTCGCAGAAGAACTTGTCCAATGGCATCGAAAGAACTTCACATATCAACACAACGATACCATTCGATCATACACACAGCAAGGATTGAGGAAGAGGGGCAATCATGGCAAGCGCGTTGATTTTTCGTATTTCAATCGGATGATCAAGTACTTTGGCTATGATCAATTTAAAGTGCATCGCGCACAGCCAAATAAACTCATGTGTGTGTGGGATCCTTCAAAAGAAGGTGATATGGTTGGTGAACACAATCCATGTATGGTCCTCGTCAAATTTCAACAACGAAATGGCAAGCTAGATCTCAATGTAGTCTTCAGAAAGAGGGAGTTGTTGTCCCGTATGGTCGGAAATTGGGCGATGTTGGCTATGTGGCTCAATAATGAAGCAAGTCTACAGCAGTGCAAAGTTGGATACATCATTGATTATTCAATGGATACACAGTATGATGCAGACAAACTCAAAGCATTGAGGAAAGCTATATGACACTTGCACAAAAACATTGTCAACATGTTTACTATGTGTATGCAACAGAATTGTGTAGAGATCATAGTGGGATGGTCAAGATGTGGAAGAAATGTAAGAAATGTTCGAGGGAGTTTACCTATTTGAGGAAAGGAAAACCATAATGAAAGTGCTAATTAGTGGGATGATGAAAGTACAAGCGAGAGCACCTCGACCAGGATTCTTTGGCAGTGGGATTGTGGCCTTGCATGAAGCACTCGTCCAACTAAAACATACAGTTGAATGGAGGAAACTTGAGTACAATGAAAACCTTCGTCAATACGATCTACTCATTCTCGGTCTTGGTGCTCTTGGTGATTTCAGTAATTCTTTTCTGTACCAGATTATTAGGGCGTCTGAATACGATAATGTCCTTTTTCTTATCGATGATTGGCGTGCGAATGGGGCGCTGAGAGGCATTCGTGATAATGATATCTTTAGAGACTTCCTCTTTAAGATGGCGACAGGTAGACACGTCGATCCAGCCGTTGTGAAGAAGGATCGGAAGTTGTTAGAGAAATTGAGAGAGAAGATGTTCAGACAGAAGACGAATCTCATTGGATCGTTCTTTGAATTTGGCGATCGGAAAATCATTTTGGAAGATACGCCATTTGAGGATGTCCATAGCTATGATCCGAGTTCTTTTCTGTATAAGTATCGATTGCAAAAAGAGAAGCTGGAGCAACCGTCTAGTCGGATAAAACGATGGATTTATGGCTCACTTGGTGATCATCATCGATGGGTAAAGAAACTTGGCACGACATGGCCAGTTGTCTGTCATATGCGAAAGCATGGGAATTTTCTGACCGAGCCAGAGTTGTTGAGAGAGTATGTGAAGTCAGCTGCAATGTTAGCACCAATGTATCAAGCATCAGGCAGTGGTTGGTGGCGACCACGGTACATTCATGCAGCCTATTCACGAACACCAATGTACGGGGATTGGACTGAATCAGTTGGATTTGGTCGAGGCTATTGGGAACCTGTGCAAGAAATTGAACGATTATCGAATAAAGAGCGGCGAGAATTTGCAGAGGTACAACATAAATGTGTGATGAAAGCCATCCCATCATGGGCAGAGACAAAGGATCGTATCAATAGTATTGTCTGTCAACATGCGAGGTAAGTATGGTATTGGCGCTTGTGCCATGTCACCATCTATGGTTAGAAGTTGCTAATGTTGGTGATAAGAGAATTGCGATTTGTAAATGGTGTAAGAGAAAAGGACGGTTTGATAAAGATGGATGGGAAGTGTTACTCATGCTGGGACAAGCAGTCAATAAACCAATACGAATTTGAGGGTGCGATGAATCCTAGAATCAATAACAAATATTGGATGAGAATCGCAGTCGAGGTAGCAAAGGCATCGACATGTCGTGCAGAAGTTGGGTGTGTGCTCATTCATAAGAAGACGCTTGTTGGAATGGGTTATGTCGGTAGTGTGCATGGTGATGTGCATTGTTTTGAGCCAAATGATTTTATACATCAACATATTCTTGTAGAGACGGAAACAAAGGGTTCAACAACGCAAGGAAACACATGTATTCGAACCATTCATGCAGAAATGAATGCAGTACTCAAATGTACCATGCGTGGATCAGGTGAAGGTGGATGGATCGATTGTTATTCAACTTATCAGCCATGTCTTGAATGCACAAAAGTCTTGTTGCAAATTGGTGTGCGCTACTTCTATTATATGAAGCCATATAAGGATGACCATCGAGATCTTTTCTTAAAAGAGTATTTACGGGATGAAGTTATTCGATATGAACAGGTGATGCTATGAATGAGCAATGTAATAATTGTCTATTCTTCAAAAAGTTTACTGATGGAAGTAGTGGAAGCTGTCGTAGGTTTGTTCCAACCGTGTTGATGACAAATGTAGGTCGGCAAACTGTTTGGCCTGAAGTATATATCAACGATTGGTGTGGTGAGTATGAACAACGATCCAAATAAATGCGTTGCATTCGACTGCGAATTTAATAATCGCAAGGAACCGTTTATTGCCACGACATGTGATTGGCAATTGGTACCAGAACTCTATAATTGCCATAAGCCAAAAGAAGTCGCACAACTTAAAGCGGTGTTGGAAGATCCATCGATCACAAAAATTGGCTTTCCGTATACCGTTGACGCCCATGTGGTGAAGCATCTTGGCATTCGATGTCGAGGACCATTTGAGGATCCACTCATTGCATTGACACTACTTGATGATAACTTTGCTAGTCGGAAGGGTCTCAAACCGATGGCCGTACGGTACCTTGGTGCAGATATTCGTGAAGCGAAAACCTTACGGAAGTACAAAGCCAAATATAAGAAGCATGCTAAACGGAAAGGCATTGAGTTTGATTGGTCACAGATTCCAAAGTTTGTCATGAAGCCATATGCGACTGATGATGCCGTCTTCACGGAAAAGTTATGGTTTTTGGCGAGAGACGCGATTAAGAAGTTTGACAAGATTTATCAAATGGAAAAGAAGATTACGCCAATCATTCTTGGCATGCAAGAACTTGGCATCATGGTTGATCGACCATTTGTGCGAACGCAAGCAAGGCAATATGGGATAGAGTCTACACAATGTTATGCCAACATTCAAGCGTTGTTACGACAACAGCACATTCGATTACCTGACTATAATCCTGGTTCGCCAAAGCAAGTTGCGTATGTGATGAAGAAGATGGGCATCCCATTACCTGAAAATGAGAAGGGCCATCCTATTACAGAGAGTAAAGTATTGGTAGAGTTTGAGTCATTCCCAATCGTCAATTTGCAATTATTGTATCGGTTTTTAGAAAAGCAGAAAGGCACCTACTTTGATCCATTATGGCAACGGTATACGACAAAAGACCATCCATATGCGACATTTTTCGTCTATCAGTCTGGTGCTCGTACTGGCCGCATGTCCGCAGAACTTATACAGACCATCCCACGACCAGATGAATCGAGAACTGCCCATGCACCAAAGATCGCAAGGCAAGCATTTCGCCCTCGTCCAGGGTACTTCTTATTGGCAGTCGATTATAAAGCATTGCAGATGTTGATCTTCTTTCATTACGCAAAAGCGACTGCACTCATTGAAAAATGCTGTGATGGATGGGATCCTCATGATGCAGCATGTCAACTGATGTTTGGAAAAGTTGAGAAAGAGCTGCGAAAAGATACAAAGGGGATCCAATTTGGCTTAGTGTTTGGGATGGGTATCACAAAGCTCATGGGTGTGTTGAAACGAAGTAAAGCCAAAAAGAATATGTCGCAGTTAGAAGCAAGCACCATTCTTGAGAAGTATTTTAGTATCGTGCCAGTGAAGCAATATACGCATGAAATTTCGTCGGAATTACGAAGGACAGGAATACTTGAACTCAAGTTTGAGAGTGAGCTGATGGATTTTCATCGAGAATATCGTGTGCCGCAGGAGATGGCATATAAAGGACCGAATGTCAAGATCCAAGGGACCGAAGCATATGTCATGAAGGCGGCTATGTTACGCGCAGATCGTCTCATTCGGGAGAAAGGCATGGATGTGCATTTGCTTGCACAAGTGCATGATGAGTTGCTCTTTGAAGTGAGTGAAGATGAGCCAGCTAACCTTGTGGTCAATGAGTTGACAAAGGCCATGGAAGATCATGTGACATTTTCTATTCCATTGAGGGTAGAACCGAAAGCATCAAAGCTCAATTGGGGAAAGGTGAAGAAATGGAATGCCATCAAGAATCAGTATAATCAGAGGAGGGTCCATCATGTTTCGACAACCATCAACCGCTGAACTTGTGATGATTGAGAAAGGGAGGTGTCCATTTTGTGGGAGTAATGATACTGACGATGCGATCTGTTTGACATGTCAACAATATTGGATGGTCTATCCAAACGGTCGTATAGAATTATGGGAGGCAAAGACATGAGTGAGATGTGGGATGATATCAGCGCATTTCATCGGCAATTTTTATTGCCACAACAAGAAGTACCGTCATTATTAGAAGGAGAATTGTTAGAATTTCGATTTAAGTTTATGCATGAGGAACTCGCAGAATTTGAAGATGCATGTGAGCAGAAAGATCTTGTCAAAGCATTTGATGCATTACTCGATCTTGTGTATGTGGCGATGGGCACTGCCTACATGATGAACATGCCATGGAATGAAGGATGGGAACATGTGCAAAAAGCGAATATGTCAAAGCAACGTGCAAAGAACGAGAGTGAGTCGAAACGAGGTACGACATATGATGTGGTGAAACCAGAAAATTGGATAGGGCCAAACAAGATGTTATTGGCAGAAGTATTAACGCATGAGCACCAGTTACTCATTCAGAAAAGAGATCGATTGTGGTTAGAACGTGCAAAGCGACCGTTACCTCCTAAACCTGCTGAGGAGAACGTATGAGTAGTCACAAACTAATGGCCATCGATCCATCAATCAATTACTGTGGTATTGCATTGTTTGATATGAAGACAAAAGTTCTTGAAGACGCGATTCTTGTACGGCCGTCAAAGATATCTCAACGTGACGGAGAATTTTATGATAAAGCATTCTCGGTCTATTCGAAAGTTGCGGAAATCCAGAAGAAATGTCATGTACGGCAAATTGCCTGCGAACTTCCAGACCATTGGGCCGTTGCAGGTTTTATGGCCAGAGAATCTGGATCTATTACAAAATTGGCCTTTGTGTGTGGGCTATTGTACGGTATGCGAAATGATGTTGATAAGTTTATTTTTAGTTTGCCGAGAGCATGGAAAGGACAACTTTCAAAAGACGTCATGAAGAACCGCATTGAGAAAACGTACGCTGGAAAAGGAAAGTATTACGCCACTGAAGAATGGAAAGATCTTGATCATAATGTGTGTGATGCCGTTGGCATAGGACATTTTACATTGTATGGGAGGGTGTAATGGAAGGATTAGTGTTAGTGATTATCGGCATAATAGGTGTCCTTTCAATATTGACGCCACTTGCAATATGGCTCATTGTACTCTTACGAAGTTATCAACTTGAACGAGAAGTAGAAGTGCTCATTGAGGAGTATCGATCAAAGCTCAACGGCTCAAATCGATTTCTCTTAGATGAACAGTTGTTACGGCAAGTCTTTCCTGAATATAGCCAATATATCATCCATAAAGTATGGGGGAAGTTGGTCATGACAAAAGCCATTGAACGGGATATGATGGATGGCTCGTGGTGTATCAAGTAGAGGAGATGGTGATATGATTCGTACGAGACCAATGCAGCATCAACTTGAGGGCGCACAGTTTGCCATTCCAAAGACACATGCAGGGATCTTCTTTGAATATGGGACGGGCAAAACGCTCATTGCCTTGATGATCATTAACGCATTGAAGTTGCAGCGAACACTCATTGTGTCAACAAAGTTGAGTGTGAAGTCTGTATGGCCATCAGAGATTCAGCAACATACAAATTTTAAGTGGGTGACACTTGTTGGTGGACGGCGGAAAAAGATGCGATTACTCCATCATGGGATGAAGGCATCGACACCAATTGAAACAAAGTATTCAAAACCGACAATGACACCAACATTATTTCTTGTCAATTATGATGGGATCAAAAATATCTATAAAGACATGATTAAATGTCCATGGGATTGTATCATTCTTGATGAGTCCACAAAAATAAAATCTCCGAGTACGAAACGGACATTGATTTTATGGGAGCTTGGAAAGCTCATTCCTCGACGGTACATCATGACGGGCTTTCCAGTCACTGAGAATTTGGCCGATTTGTATGCGCAAGTAAAATTTCTCAGTGACGATAATTTATTAGGCTCGTCATATTACGCGTTTCTCAATACCTATTTTGTCAAGATGGGGATGAAGACCTTGCCAAAGAAAAACAAGGTCAAAGAGTTGTTGCAAAAGCTCAATACATTTTGTATTCATCGAACAAATGAATCATTAAAGTTACCACCAAAGATTTATAAGAAGCTTGATATTGAGATGACACCGCAGCAAAAGAAATTGTTAGAGGAGTTTAAGTCGACATTTCGGTTGGAGTTGGATAAAGTCAAGATCGATACACAGTACATTTTTGCGTTGATTACCAAGTCGTTAGAGATTTGTGATGGCTATGTGAAAGATGCGGATGGGAATGTAGCTGTCATTCCAACAAATAAAGATGAGGCGTTGATTGAGTTACTTGATGAGTGTGATGCACGCCATAATAAAGTTGTGATATGGTGTGCGCATCGATTTTCTATCCGAAAAGTTGAGCGGTATTTGCATCGGTTGAAGTATGGCGTACTGTCACTCACTGGTGCCACTGAAGATGAAAATCGAGTCGTCCAACATTTTCAGCGTGATAAACGATATACGATTTTGTTAGCCACGCAGAAGAAGGCAGCTGAGTCTGTGACACTCACTGCAGCACGGTACGGCATTTATTATTCGAATACATGGTCGTATGATTTACGAGCCAATAGTGAAGCACGCATACGGCGCAAAGGATCTGAAGGTCATGAGTCGATCGTCTATACAGATCTCGTCACAGAAGGAACGATTGAGGAAAAGGTGTATGCATGCCTTCTTAAAAAGGGTAATCTCATTGCAGAACTCAAAGCACAATTTAAGAGTATGAAAGGAGAGAAGCATAATGTTGATTAAGAAGATCAAACCACTATTCATCTCATATTCAGGGATGAGCGGCTTTCGCAAATGTCCTCGATATTATTATTGGAAGTACATTCGTCGATTAGAAAAGGCCACATTCAAGTTGCCGTTTATTGTTGGACGGATCATGCATCATGGGATTCAAGTCTTGTTCGAGCATCCGCAAAAAGCAGAAGAAGAGATTAAGAAAAAGTTTCGACAAGAGGCACAAGATGCGAGACAGAAGTTTCCTGAGATGTCAACATGGGATGAAGAAGGATTAGCGTCACAAGAGTATTTAACAGTTGGGATGTTAGCTGCATTTAGGACATATTTTAAGAAGTTTCTTGGTGCAACACAGCATCTTGCCACAGAAAAAGTATTGCAGTATCCATTGAATAAGAGGGTCGTTGTGGTAGGGAAGATCGATAATATCATTAAGAACCAGGACAAGAAATGGATTTATGAGCTCAAGAATTTGAGGACGCTTGATATGGATCGTGTGAGAGCTATTAAAACAGATCCACAAACCGCACTCTACCTTGAAATTCATAATCGACAAGAGCCAAAGAAGGATCGGTTGGATGGGATCATTTATAAGATTATTCGTAAACCATCCATTCGACAGAAGAAGAAAGAATCACGCAAAGAGTTTATGCAACGGTTAGGACATTGGTATCAAGATGTAGGTGATGGGTTAAAGTTTCATCTTGAACGAATTAAAGGGTCGTTCATTCATGGTGAGGCAGTGATCAATACGGTTGAAAAAGTCACACAACAAATTCTCGATGCTGATCGAGAGAAGGAGGCATTTTTTCAAGATTTCTCGCATTGTAATCATGATTGGGGAGCGTGTACCTATTATGATTTGTGCCATGGTGATGAGGAAAAGAATCTCGTCTTGTATCAAATTCGAAAAGCGTATAAAGTCAGTGATGAAGAGAAGGCCATTGTCGATGTTGATTAGAAAGGAGATGGTATGAGTGAAGTAGAAATTGAGGAGTCAGATGGCGAGATAGATTTGGAGCGATCAGCATTCATGTTCTTTGGTCCTCCAAAGATAGGAAAGACGACGACTGCATCTGGTTGGCCAAACTGTATTTTTCTGTGTACATCAAAGAAGGAGGTTGATCGGCTTAAGAAGCCATTCATCCTTGTGAATACGCATAAGAAGTTAGTGGATGCAATTGAGTATTTGATATCGAATAAGAAGCGGTTAGGATATCAAACAATTGTGTGCGACTTCTTAGATGCGATGTGGACAAATTGTATTGTGCATGTGTGTAAGAAGTTGAACATCGAGCATCCATCAGAAGCAGGGTATGGGAAGGGTGTAGACATGATTGACCTTGAATTTAAGAAGCTCATTACAACACTAATTGGATCGAGTTATGGATGTGTTTTCATCTCACATTTTCAAGTGAAAGATGTGACGACAATGAATGGTGTAGTGCAGAAGATCAGTTCAACACTTCCAGAACGCGCACGTAAGATTGTTATACCACTTGTGTCAGTGATTGGCTTCATTGATTTTAAGACTGTCAAGATTAAGGATGAGGTGACAAAGAAGGTGACATTTAAGAAGAAGAGAGTCATTTCATTTGAAGCATCAGAGTTTTTAGAAGCAGGTGATCGTGATGGATTCTTACCGAATGAGATACCATGTTTTGCAGATCCAGCCAAGACCTATGAAAGGATAGAAGATTATTACGAGAGTCGAAGGAAGAAGGGAGAGTAGACGTGAAAATAAAAGTAACTATTGAAGTGCAAGGAACGTTCATTTTAAACCAAAAAGAAATTGATGAGGTCGTACGTGCAATAAGTATGGGAGTGTTGGCAAAGTATAGTGGAAGAATAGAAAGTATGACGGATAATAGTGTTGAACAATTGTATGGAAGTACACGAACAAAATTGTTTGTCATTGCTGATGAAGAAAGAAAGGAGGTGCCCGTATGATGTAGTGTGCGCGTAGTTGAGGGAAGTAGTGATAGTGTTTATTCATTCATTAACGTTGGAGGTTTTATAATGGCAACTGAAGTATCAAAAGAGTTGAAGAACTTGTCGAAGACGTGGCAGAAGACTGAAGCAAAGCAAGGTGGTGGAGGCAATAAGCTTGAGGATGGAGAGTACACGCTAAAAATCTTGTCGATGGAAGTTGGCAAGAGCAAAAAGGGTCGGTTGCAAGTTGCCATTAAGTACAAGATCAGAAAGCCGAAAGAGTCAAAGGGCAAGGAGACGATGACGTTCCATGGTCTCGAAAACGAGAACAACATTGCGTATTTCAAGGGTCTAGCTGAAGTCATCGGACTTGAGTTGCCTGATGATATGGAAGATTTGCCTGAAGCATTGGAGGCCTTCGTTGAAGAGAACGAGGATGATCTCTCAGTGAAGATGACAACCAATCAAAAGGGTTATCAGAACATGACGATCCTTGCAGTTGGTGATGAAGCAGTTGAGACGGCATCTGAAGATGCAGATGACGATGACGATAAGTCCTCTGATGATGATGATGATGAGGATGAGAGCGAAAAGAAGGACAAGAAGAAGAAGAGCAAGAAGGATGAAGATGAGGGTGATGGTGATGACAGTGATGATACTGACTCGTCAGATGATGACAATGATGACGATGAAAAGGAGGAAAAGAAGGCAAAGAAGAAGAAGAAAAAGAGCCGGAAGTAAGTAAGTAAGTAAGTAAGTAAGGGTGTGGTGAAGCCGCCACCGTAAGTCTGGCACGCGTAATCGGCCAATCGAGTGATGGGGCCCTTACTATTACATTTTATGTGATGTGAAAGTGATGTATGCTGAATTCATTGTCTGACATCTCGAAATCAAAGTTTCATAATGCGGCAATAAGAATTCGAGCGGTGGTGTCCGGCAAAAGTTCATCACCGTATAAAATTCCAAAAGTTGTTGAAGTCAAATGTCTTGGTTGTGATGATGACGCATGTAAATATCGCAAAGTTAAAGAACTCGTCATCAAACCCAAAGATGAAACGTTTTTATTGTTTATCGATGTACCAACAACGCGACTTGTCAGTATTGTGAAAACAGTCTTTGCGATTCCATGTAAACGGTTATCAGTGACCGTGACTGAAACACAAAATGTCTTAAGGATATTTGTTGCGCAACCACCAGGAGAAGATCGAACAAAATGGATGTCAGCACAAACGTCATATTTTGTTGGCCATGATATTGACGCCAATCATACATTTTATTTGAATGGGTATTCAACAGTTGATCCAAAAACACAGATTGCGACATATGTCTTTTCATCAGCTGAAAAAGCAAAGTCAGATATTGAGTCATTTGAGTTATCATCAAAGGTCCAACAACGCTTAGAAGAATTTAGAGATGATGGAAAAACAGTTGATGATGTGTTTGCCTATTTGAATGAACTCTATATGTCCTATGCATTGAATGTGACAAAGATTTATGGGAGATTCTTGTTACATCTTGCAGTTGACCTCGTGTTCCATAGCGCATTAGAGTTCACATTACCTGGTGGGCGGTCACAACCAGCACGTCTTGATGCGATCGTTCTTGGAGATACGCGATGTGGAAAAGGCCATGTGGCTGAAGGACTTGCTCGATACTATGGCATAGGGGAGATGGTGGGTGCGGAGAATTGCACATTTGCAGGGCTTGTTGGTGGTGCCCAACAAATAGGGAATCATTGGGTCATTTCTTGGGGTCGGATACCTCTCAACGATCGTGGCTTAGTCATCATTGATGAAGCATCAGAATTACACGATACTGATTGGACACGGCTCTCTCGAATTCGTAGTGAAGGTGTCGCTGAAGTAACGAAGATCCAACAACAAGTCACCAATGCACGATGTCGATTACTCTTTCTTGCCAATCCACCAAGTAAGGCTATGGCTAATTATACGTTTGGCATTCATGCATTGAAAGATCTTGTCCATGCACCAGAAGATATTGCACGATTTGATTTTGCCTGTATTGTCTCACATGAAGAAGTCTCAGTTGAGAATATCAATAAGAGCTATGACACGACAAAATATCTCTATCCACAAATGCATGAACGTGATTTGATTATGTGGATATGGAGTCGAAGTGGTGCACAAATTCAATTTAGTGATGATGCTATGGAAGAGATCTATCAAACATCCAACCGACTTGGTGGGTTTTATGATATTGGCATTCCACTCATTCAAGGTGAAAACATTCGGTTCAAATTGGCAAAGATGGCAATCGCATTTGCTGGACGATTGTATAGTGCCACACAGAATGGTAGCGTATTGAAGGTAAAACGGTTGCATGTCAAATGTGCAGCCACATTTATACGTGCATTGTACAAGTCAGATGTGAATGGGTATTATGATCATTCATGGCAACGAAAGGAATTGAACCCATCATTACAACAAGAAAACATTAACGCGCTCGTTGCGTATTTCAATGCGTATCAAAGTCAAGAAGATGCGTACCAATATTTGTTGAATAATACGTATGTCAATTCAAGAGATGTGCAAGAGCATCTTAATGTGTCACAACAAGTTGCCAATGAGATCATTTCAAAATTGATTAAGTTCAAATGTATTGTCAAGAAAGAATCATCATTTTCAAGTTCATCATATCTAAAAACGTCGCATTTTACTCGGTGGTTACGAGATAGGGTGCGTGCAGCAAGGAGAAAGAAATGACCTTACGAAATGGGACAGCGGCATTCATGAAGTTTGGTGGCGTTGATATTTATCAACTAAAGAACGTACCTGAAGATACTGTTAAAACTACTCGACTGACAAAGTGGTTGCCTGCAGTTCAAGTAGAATTAAAGTTTTTGACTGATGAATGTGTGCGAATTCGAAAAGATCCAAAACGATTTGCAATGGTCGTGTATCATAATGGGCAAGTTGCATTGTATGTCGATGATCAAACGAATGGTGCATTTGATGCATTAACTGATGATGATAAATAATTGATGTTTTTATTTAAGTATCTAGGCAACTAACAAAAAATGTCCCAGCCTGAAACCACTTAAAAATTCATATGTACATCAATATGTAATTGATGTATAATATTGATGTTAGCAACATATGTGAAATTATTCACATATGATTTTTAATTTATAGGAGGTTTTATGGCAAAGTCGAAGAAAGAGGAAGTTAAAGAGACGGTGAAGAAGTCGGAGAAGACAAAGCAGTTGCCGACGAGAAAGCAACTCGACGATGCAGTTGCCGCCATTGCAATTGCCATTGACGGACAAGGGCTTTCAGGTACGAAGAAGGAATTCAGTTCAGGATCTGTTGGATGGAATGGTAATGGGAAGGTCGTCATCAGCGGATTATCGTGTCAAGTTTCATGCAATGTCGTCATCGTTGGATCGAAGGATTCAAAGAAGTAGGAGAATGGCAATGATGCAACAGTCGCAACCAGAACTTACCGAGATCGAAAAGCGAATCCATCACGATCAGGAGGTAATGAAGCGGTGGAAGGTTGCAGCCATTCCATGTAGTAGTTCTAAAGATAATGATGCTGAACTCTCTGAGGGTGAGTTTACGCAAAAAAGTAACCATCAACGAGATGAGCATGCAAGAAAGACATCAGGACAGCGGTTAGTTGAAGAATCAAAAAAGCGAAAGAAAAAGGCCGATCGAGAGCAAAAGAGACTCGGTGGCCCGATCATATTATGGACCTTTAAAGGCGTCAAAAAAGGAGAGACGATCATGGCAAAGAAGGAAGCATTGAAAGAAAAGGTCGCCGCCGAAAAGGAAGCAAAGAAGGCTGCAAAGAAAGAGAAAGTTGAGAAGAAGGTAAAAGGCACGAAGAAAGAAAAGACCGCAAAGAAAGAAAAGAAAGCAAAAAAGGATCGTCGGCCTCGTATCGTTGATGGGAAGATCACATTACTCGAGAAAACCAATCCAAAGCGAGAAGGATCAAAGGCGCATAAGCGGTACGAGCTCTACAAAAAGCATAAGACGATCGCTGGATATCTTGAAGCTGGCGGAAAGAGGAGTACATTACGGTACGATGAGAAGCATGGCTTCATCAAAACCAGTGGTGTCACAACATCAGCAGATGTGAAGACAAAAGAGAAGAACGAAAAGTAGGTTTCATGCCAATAAAATATGGTAGCGATGGGCAACTGTCGCTACCTTATTTTTTACTTTCGTTGAAACATCAATTATAGGAGGTGGCATTATGGATATCAGACTCATCAATGCATATGCAGAATTGTTGAATGCCGCAAAGGCCGTCACAAATAATGCATACTATATTTCAACAGCGCGGTTACGAGAAGCCGTCAAGAACGTTGAGCAAGTAGAGGCAAGTATTGATGCAGCCATTATGGAAGTGATTGCCATAAGGAGGTGAGTGATGATCATCCGATGTATTCGATGCAGAAAAGAAGATCGAGGGTTTGATTTTACGATGGCCATTCAGCCGTCAGTCTCATTTGATTTGTGCGATACGTGTGTCAAAAAGATTTTGAGGGATGTACCAGTAATGGCACTCATAACAGATGAGGAAATTGTAGAAAAGGAAATGGAGAACATGAGGAGAGAACCATGACACATAAAGCTGTGAGGGCTTTTATTGCAACTGAAATGGAGAATGCGATGAAACCTAAATATCCTAAAATTGTCGTCAAACTTGTCGGCCAAGATGGGAACGCATTTGCAATCCTTGGTCGCGTTAATCAAGCATTAAAAGTAGGAGGTGTGGCAAAAGAAGAACGTGATGCAGTTATGGCTGAAGCAACAAATGGTGATTACAATCATTTGTTGCAAACCGTGATGAAGACTGTTACAACAAGATAGGAGGTATGAAATGCCAGGAATCAAAGGTGAGAAGATGATTCCCCGACTTTCAGTATCAAAGAAGTTTCATTCAGTGCGAGAACTTGTCTTTAGTTTGTTTGAGACGAATCCAACCATTTCAAAAGAAGAATGTGACAAGTTGGTGAAGAAGGAATATCCACGTGCCAATTTTCTTGGGAAAGATGGTCGCAGTGGCCATTTTACGTGGTACAAACACAAGTGGAACCGTATCAAATTAGAGAATGCGAATTTCAACTTGAAAGAGGCTCATCCAAAAGCCGAGAAAGAAGAGGCGACTGATGGCGATCCTATCAGTAATGAAGGCACAAAAGATTCTTCTGCCAAAGTTGAAGATGTGGTCGACGAGTCAATGGCAAAAGGTCGTAGTCGAGGAAAAGGTGGACGGATTCCGGTACAGTCGAAAAAACGGCCAGTGGTTATCAAAACAAGGAAAGCTCCTCTTCAACGTAAAGGAAGTTCAAAGAGTGTTGGACGGGATTCCAAAGATTCGAAAGTATCTCATTGATGGTGAACTCGCTGGAAAGTCTTGGGAACAAACGATGACGATCTTCCGATCGTCAAAGAAGGATGTGTCTGAACAAATGAAAGATGGGAAGTATAGGATCTTTGATCTTGTCAATCCAGAAAATCTCGATGAGCCATTCATTGATCGGAAGGATCGGTTAATTGAGGCGTTGTGGAATGTTGATCATCCAATGATTGAGATTGTCAGATCTCAGAATGTAGAAAACTTCAATCAGTTTTTGAAATTGAACAAGAAACATCTCTTACAAGGATGTGATGGGTCAATCATTAAACTTAAAGATGGTGGATATGAGTTCAAACGTAGTGGATGGTGGTTAAAGTATAAACCGCAGCAAGAACTTGATTGCAAGATCGTAGGTTTTCAAGAAGGGAAAGGTAAGTACACAGGAGTACTCGGTTCGTTGCTTGTGAAGGCGCCATTAGAGTCAGGAGGTTGGAGCGAGTATCATACAAAGGTGAGTGGGATGGATGATAATGATCGTGTGCAGATGTGGAAGAATCAGAAACAATTGTTAGGGACAATTGTTGAGGTGCAGTTCAGAAAGATTTCTAAAAAGGGCAAGATGATTGAGGCCCATGTCCACAGACCTCGACCAGATAAGGACGTATGATGAGACGAACACATAAAGAAGCATTAGCTCTTGCCAATGAGTTCATAAGAAAGTTTGTCAAGAACGAATACATCATTGCTGGTTCTATCAGAAGAAAGGAGGCAACGATAGGCGATGTTGATATCATAACTGCCGATCGGTTAGGTGATATTGAAGAACGGATGTTGGCAGATATCTATGTCAAGAAGGTTAGAGGTGGCGAGAAGAAGTTGGATGTAGATTATAAAGGTATGCGCTTCAACGTGTACTTTGCTATGCCGTTCTATTGGGGCTCTATGCTCTTCTTTTTAACTGGGCCAGCGCGATATAGTATTGCGTATAGAATGAAGGCTAAAAAAATGAAATTGAAACTTAATCAATATGGATTAAAGGATGGGTATGGAGATGTGATTGCATCTCGAACTGAAGCAAGTATTTACAAAGTCTTTGGCAAAAAGTACAAAGAGCCAGAATTGAGAGGTAAATAGTGTCAGTATCAAAGTTGCTAATTAGGAATTACGTCACTGACAGTATGAAAGAGTTAGAGCAACTTCTGAAAGATGTTGGTGGGTGCGATCATAGTGTTGGCATTTGTTGTTGTGGACTGAGACGGTTAATTGAGGATGGTCAACAAATTCTAAAGGAGGATTTATAATGAGACAGCCATGGAACATGAGGAGCGAAAAAGCACAGACAGTATTTGCAAATGGCAATGTGCGTGTGTTTGTGAGCGGTCTTCAACCATTACTGACTGAGATGTTAGGTGAAGCTTTACGAAAGCCATATCAAAAGCCTACTGAAAGCAACCGACAAAATTTGTTCCACGTTGCCAGGTACGTATGTACATCTCCATCTAATTATTGTATAATGATTATGTTGTTGCCGCAGTGGTAGCAACATAATCATTATAGGAGGTGCACCATGGCTAGAAAGGTAGTTGAATGTTTAGGAGTATCGATCAGAAAGTTCAATGCTATGAATAAAGCTTTGAACAGTGCAAATGTGTATCTTACAGGATTTATGAAAGCTGACGGTAAAATTATTAAGTGTTCACCTCAATTAGCATTGAAACAAATACGTGTGGCATTAAAGATGCCTAAAGTTTAACCTTTCCTCTCTCGTAGACCCTACAAAAGGCGCGTGGCTGTAGAGCTGCGCGCCTTTCTGCATGTGAGCTGGCTGGGTAGTGGGACGCCGTATTGATGTTCTGATTGATGATTTATTGATGT
>ERZ1292625.420-Hain-H41-01um-R1-420-length-65314-cov-7_pt1 | contig 65314 bp, 61 predicted proteins | sample MGYA00564400_ERZ1292625 | MGnify/ENA primary metagenome ERZ1292625 (study PRJEB36523, sample SAMEA6512639) | groundwater metagenome | collected 2019-01-08 | study: AquaDiva: Metagenomics assemblies of 32 groundwater samples | reverse complement strand
TAATATCACCGCTAACATCCAGCTTATAACTCGGCCCCGTCGTCCCGATGCCGACTCTATCATTCGTGGCATCAATATACATCACATTGGCGGTGGTGTTATAGTGCTGGAATTCAAAGTTGCCCTTCGTGGAGTTGGAACCGAAGACGCCGGCCGAGACATAGGAGGCGTTGATCGTTTGAGAACCGCCGGCAAAGGCGGTGGTTTGGACGGTATTGTCGGGGAATCTGAAGCCGCCGGTTACGGAGTAGATGACGCCGTTTACGGTCAGAGGATAGCCGGGGGTGGTGGTGGCGATGCCGACGGAGCCGTTTGACAGCATTGTCACATATGCATTGCCGTTATTTGTAAACAACTGCAGATATCCGCTTGCGGATGAATTACCAATAATCGAGTTGGCACCGCTTTGCTGTAACAATAAATTTGCGCTGTCTGTCACTAAATTCATATCTGCTGTTGCTGAATTGTATATGGACAGTTTTTGTGATGGAGTTGTTGTCGCGATACCGACGTTGCCGCTGATAAAGGTGTTGTGTGCCACAATGTCATTGCCGATGAAATTATGAGTGCCTTCAATTTCTATATCATAAACCTGTTCTTCGCCGACTTTTTCAATGGAGGAAACCTTAGCCCACACCATATCGGAGTTATCCCCAACAGGATTTGACAAGAACGCACCCGGGGAATACAGTGGGGTGAGTAACGGTACCCCGGTTCTAAAAGCCGGGGCGTTTTTTTGTTCGCCCAGCCCGATCATCGACTGAATCTTGTCAAAATATACATGCTGTCGCTGGCGCAGTTCCCATGCCATATTTTCCTCAAAACCCATAAAGAGAATTTTCTTTCGTCCTTGAAGCACGGGGGCTATGGCAGCGATATAATCGCTGTCCCCGCTTACCACTATTACCGCATCCAACTCGGCAAGGCGCCCCATGATGTCAACCACAATCTCCGCATCCATGCTCCCCTTCTTCTTGTATGCGAGGTTTTCCTCGTCGCGGATATACTTCAGCGATTTTGATTTTATCTCCATGAAATCACCGTATGCGCGTCGGAGTTCACGCACAAACGCCTGCGTGCGCAAGAACGCGCTGTCGCGCTTGCCCGGAATCGTAAGGTAGTAGTTCACGAATCTGACATCAAAGAGGGTCTCCCAAAACATCTTCAATTTTGCGTAATCCACGCGCCAGCCGGCATTGCGCTGGGCATAAAACATATTGGCGTCATCAATAAACACGCCGAGTTTTGGTTTGGGGACCGCGATGAAGTCGCCTTTCCGAATATCGGCTACGGTTAGCCAGCCCGCCCCTGGAATCGGGGAGGGATGACGCGGCGATCTTCCTTGAGTATTTTGCGCCAGATACGGATGCTCTGCTGTGGTGCGGATTTCTCTTCCGTCTTCGGTCTTGAGGCGATAGGTGGTTTTAACGCCCATATCCAACAAGGCGTTCACTTTGCTCCAAACAATGCGGCCGGTGGCTTCATCGAGTGAGGCAATCTCATCTCCGGCTTGAATGTCTTTAATCGCGACCTCGTTTTCCTCTTCTATCCATTCGTCGTTCTTGCCTTTGCGTCGGCGTTTGCGGCGGAGCTTGGTATCTCCGGTCACGCACTGCCCGACAACGTGGAGAGGCGCGGCAGGAGTGGTCGTCCCGATGCCGACGTAGCCGGTACTTAACATCGTCAATTGTTCCGTTAACACACCGCTGCCATTTCTGGCTCCAACTACAAATGCTGAATCTCCATTAGTCGCATTCACAAGTCGCGAGCCAAGCATAACGCTTGTATCATTGTCAGGCCCTGAAAATTTCAATAACGTGAGATTCCCGGCAGTATTATTAGTATTTGAAAGTTTTGCCACCGCCGTTGAGTTAATACTCATAGCGGCGGTTTCAGCGATATTTTGTGAAACTTGTAATTTATTGTATGGTGCTGTTATTCCGATGCCGACGTTGCCGCTTGCTCCTAAAATCGTGAACCTATTTACCGCGTTAGCAGTACTGTTATTTTGGCTAATGTAAAAGTCCGCGGTTTCACTGCCGGCCGCATTCTGATATGAGCGTAAATAGACTCCTCCGCGATCTCCATAAATGCCAAGATTCAACGCCGCACCATTTCCAAGACCTGCGCCGCCAGCCGCAACTCCGATAATCCGCGCAGAACCAAGATCAGAAGGTGCACGGAGAAGTGAGCTATTAAATCCTCCAACATCAAGTTGGTATGCCGGCCCCGTCGTCCCGATGCCGACTCTATCATTCGTGGCATCAATATACATCACGTTGGCGGTGGTGTTGGAGTGCTGGAATTCGTAGTTGCCCTTGGATGAGTTGGAGCCGAAGACGCCGGCCGAGACATAGGAAGCATTAATTGTTTGAGAACCCCCAGCGAAAGCAGTGGTTTGGGTAGTGCCATCGGGGAAGCGGTAGCCGCCGGTTACGGAGTAGATGACGCCGTTTACGGTCAGAGGATAGCCGGGGGTGGTGGTGGCGATGCCGACGTTGCCGGCTTTATCTATCAACATTCTTGTTGTATTCGATACACCGGAACTATGAGTTACAAATCCAATTTGATCACTTTGACCATCAGTATCCACTTTAAAATATATGTTCGATGTCCCGCTTCCATCTGCAAACGAGCCACCAGCGCCATATAATCCAATATAGTGATACGCATTAGCGCCGCCAAGACTATTCAATCCCAAAGCAATATTTCCATTTACGTCTAATTTCGACAGAGGCCCCGCCGTCCCGATGCCGACGTTGCCGGTTCCCGCTATGGTTAATGCTTCGGTCATAGTTCCTCCTGGTCTTACACGGAAAGAAATTGGCTGATCGTTGTTCCAGTTCTCTACTTGTAACTTTGTGGAGGTTGCCACTAAATCCATAGATCCACTCGTTCCGAAATAAACATATCCCCCGTTCGCTCTAATATCACCGCTAACATCCAGCTTATAACTCGGCCCCGTCGTCCCGATGCCGACCGAACCGCTGAAATATCCGCCACCGGCGACGGTGAGTGATTGGGGCAGATTGGATGTGGTCGAAGTGCCGACGGCCAAGCTCAAAGGAAAGGCGTAGTTCGCGCTCTGAAAAGTCCCGCCGCCGATATTCGAGGCGATAATGCCGCTAATATTCGTGGCGTTGCCGTAATATGAGCCGGTTGTCTTTATGTTTCCACCAACAGTAAGGCGGGCGGTAACTCCCGCGCCAGTAGAAGTGGCCTTATCGCCAATCGCCACATCGCCATATTGGTTGATATCCATCACTACGTAACCAGGGAGAGTGGCTGACTCGCGATAAAGCTGGAGATTGCCGAAGTTGCGCGCCGACCAGACATAGGTATTGCCCGAGGTGAGATTTCTTAAACTAAGCCCTGGATTCGTAGTTGAAGCGACCGTGAAAACGTAACCAAACGTGCTTGGCCCGCTCTCAGTCGAGGTAGTGTTGAAAGTACTGACCGGCGCAGGACTAGCCGTACCGAAACCGATGTTCAAACTCGCATCAACCTTGAAAAGGCCGCCACCCGAGCCGGGCGTCTGGCCCACCGAAGGACCGATGAAGGCTTGCGCTGAAGGCAAAATTAAAAAACTAATAACAAAAATCGAAACAGATAAAAAGTTTTTTTTCATTTACGGCAGAATGATTAATTTTCCGCTGATTATTTTTCCATTGGGACAAGAATCCCGGCAAGAAAAATCATACGTGCCGGAATCCGAAGGCGTAAAAGTTATCTTGCCTATTTTTCCACTAGAGGCCGAAACATAAAAACCAGCCGACCGGGAAAAAATATCGAAGTTTCCGCCCGAAGCCATGAGATTTATCTCCACTACGTCGCCTTTGTTGGCGACGATTTCGGAAGGATTGTAACCCGAAACCGAAACGTTCACGTTAAAGACTTTGTAATTCGAAACGTTACTGCCGGAAGATTTGCTCGTTATCGGGATATCCTGTGAGGGCTTAGTCAGCTCCGCATTTTTGGGAACCTCATTCGTGAAGCCGGTTTTTTCCCCGCTTTTCGGAGTCGAGGTCGCGGTAATTTCGCCGGCCTGGCCGCCCGGGGAAACCGGCCCGCCGCCATTTTTTTTCGTTAAAACCCCCACGGCTACTCCCACCAAAACCACCACTCCGAAGACAGCAATAATAGTGGCTTGTTTTCTAGTCATTACTTTAATTGTAGCAGACGGGCATCCATAAACACCTCTCCAAGCGACGTCAGACGTTGCTCATTCAAAGGAGGAGTCCCCAATCTCATCACAATCAATTTCTTTTAGCCACTTCCTGGTATTTTCCTCAAACTGTTCTGGGCCACCCAATAGTTCTGAAAGGAGTTGCCGCTGAGTTGCCGAAGGGAAATTTCGTTTGCCGATGTAGTCTCTATAACTACTCCACCTGTAATTTTCCAAGAATCTCATTGCCTTCTTATAGTCAGTGATTTCTCTCGAGCGCCATTCGGGCATAACTAAGTCCAGCGGATTGAAATGGATGTAAAAAGGTAAATGGAGGAAATGCGCATCCCTAGTGACGGCCACGGATTTGTACCGCCCCTCAAATAAAGTCCCTTTTCTCTCATACTTTATATTGAAATATTTAGCGTAACCGCCGTTTAACTTCTTAATAAACTCGGGAATACTGCTCTCACTTTTTGATTTGATCAGTAAATGATAGTGGTTAGGCATCAAACAAAAAGCTAGCATCTCCACCATTAATTCTTTTGGCTTATCGCTGTCCGCTATTTCCGAGCGACGTCTGACGTTACTTGAAGACTTTCTCCGCTGAAGATTAAAAATTCTAACACTCGAGTTGGCGTCGTTAAAACCGCAGAGGTCATCTATAAATCTCAGATAATCGCTGTCACCTAAGAAAATTTTTCTCTTATCAACTCCCCTGTTAAGGACGTGGTAAATTCCGCCCCCGATCAATTTGCCCCTCATTTATAAATTATAACAAGTGGACGTTTCTGACTAAGATTGACTAGTTTTTCTATTTTGAGCAACGTCTGACATCGCTTGGTTTTTCAGATAATCGTAGATATTGAGCACTGCTTTGGCCGCATCGCCGGTCGAGATGTTGTTCTGACGATAGAGGCCGTCCGTCGCATCCCCCGCCGCCCAGATACCCACACAGGAAGTGGCTTGGGTTTTGGAATCGGTCACCACCTCCCCCCGAAGATTCAGAGAGACGATGTCTTTCACGAGGTCGGTGTTGGGAACAATGCCGATTTCGACGAAGATGCCGTCGGCGGATATTTTTTTGATTTCTCCGGATACATTGTCTTTGTATTCCAAGCCGGCAACGGTTTTATCTCCCAGAATTTTTTGCGTTTCGGCATTATAAATTATTTCCACTTTCGGATTGGTTTTGATTTTTTCCTGAGTCACGGTATCGCCCTTCAATTCGTCACGACGGTGAAGCAGATAGATTTTCGAGGCGTAGGGTAAAAGGTCAATAACGGCTTCAAGACCGGCATTACCCCCACCCACCACAGCCGCGATTTTTCCACCCATAAGCGGCGCATCGCACGTAGCACAAAAGAAAACACCCTTGCCTTCCAATTCTTTTTCACCCGGCACTTCGAGCCTCTTCCGCCGGCTGCCGGCAGTGAAAAGAACGGTTTTCGTTTCGAAGGTCTTGCCGTTTTTCGTTTGGACGGAAAAATTAGGGACGTCGGATGTCCCGAAGACATCCGACGTCCTTATTACAGCGACGAGATCGTCTTCGATGATTTCTATCCCCTCCTGCGCCTTCAGGTGCTTTTCGAATTTTTGCGCCAATTCAAATCCCGAAATGTGCGGCTCGCCTATCCAATTCTGGATATCATCCGAGACCAGCGACTGACCGCCAAAAATATCCGTTATTAAAACGGTTTTCATTTTTTTCCGCGCGGCATAAATACCAGCGGCCACTCCGGCCGGACCGCCGCCCACAATCACCAAGTCGTAAATGTTTTCCATAATTTTAGTTTATTATTTTGCTCATTTTTAAAAATTGGTTTTTTCAAACTCGAAAATCTCAGAATCCCTAATAAGGAAGGTTTTGTTAGTTGAGGCGGTTAAGCCTTTATTAGGGTCTAAGCTAAAACCTAGATATATGCAATATACACCCCTATTCTTTACCTCTTTTATGGCAGGTTGTAAGTCCGAATCAGAACTAGCCAAAATAATATTGTTTACTTTTTTGTCACACGACCAAGTAACCATATCCACGGCAATTTTTACATCAACACCCTTCTCTTTAAAAATCTTTATCTTTTTCCCAAGAAAACCGTCCCCAAGCTGGCCTCTTACTCTGCCGGCAAACTCAACTTCAAATTCCTGCCTTTCAAGATGGGTTTTTAGCAAGCGCTGCTCCTGAATTAACTCTTGGGATTTTTTAAGCGTAGCCGGATCTTCTTTTATTCTTCCAAAATAGAAGATTTTCCTATCGATATTTACACCATATAAAACTTTTCCAAAAATACCCTTAAAATCGTATTCGTGCCAAATCGGCTCTTTTCTTCCATAAGATAAAAAAACGGATTTCATTTTACGTTTAAAATTCTCTCCGTCTATCAATAAAACCGATTCCATATATAAATAGTAGGCTTAATTGATTAAAAATCGAAACCCCAGCGGACCTTGCGGCTGGCTGGGGTGGTTATGTTCTACATAATACAACAGACACCCACTTAAAGCAAATGGGTGTGGATAACTAAAATCAAACTTACTTATCATAAATTGAGCTTTGCCGCTATTTCCGCGCGGGCGAAGCCGACGAAGATTTCCCCGTCGATGTCCGTGACCGGCACGCCCATCTGGTGCGACTTATGAATCATTTCCTCGCGCGCCGCCAAATCCGAAGACACATCTTTATTTTCGTACGAAACCGAATTCTTGTTTAAAAATTCCTTGAGCATTTTGCAGTAGACGCAGGAAGGGGTGGAATATATAATTATTTTTTGCATAAAAATAAATTAAATTCCAAAGTCCAAATGACTAATGACAAATGATAAGTTGATTTTGACATTTAACATTTGGATTTGATTTGGTATTTGGAATTAGACTTTTGTCATTTATACCTCCGGTTCCGACGAATCCCAAATAGAAAAGATGACAATAAGGACGCCTATCAGGATATTGTTCCAGGCGGGCAGGTTAAAAGCGGAGAAGCCCAGAATCCATGGGGAGAGCACGAGCCATATTCCTAAAGTGATTAAAGTCCAATGTGTCCATTTCATAGAAATGATTATATCACGAAATTCCAAAATCCAAATGACTAATGATAAATCAATGACAAATGCCTAAATGCTATAAGTTTTGACATTTGGAATTTAGACTTAGGATTTAAAAATTCCCGACAATTAGTCGGGAATTTTTGTTTGCCTATCTGCGGAAAGCGCGAACCCTTTCCTGATGGCAATTGCGGCAAAGGAGCTTATCGAGCCTGGACGGATCCGGCTCAAAAGGCAATTCGGTGATAGGCGTGCCGCACTTGGCGCACTGCCACTCACCTTTGAAAGTCTGCCTCTGGAATCCTTGTCCGCCGCGATTGCTGTTGAAGTCTCCTCCGCGATTGTTGTTAAAATCCATTTTCTATTGAATGCTTACCCCCATAATTATGAAGGTGTACGACCTTTCGGGCTAAGAATTCAACAAAATGGTTTAAGATCACTTTGACGCTCTCTAGCTCGTGGCTTATATTTGCCTTCTTGGATAATATTACTTATTCAATTCTTTGTCTACCGGGTAGTGAAAATGCGATTGCAAATCGTGATTAAACAATGTTTTTATTAACATTAAAGAGGTTTTTTAAGCACAACACATACCGTTATATTATATAGAGAAAGGTTGCGATTTGAATTTATTTTGATCGCATTTCTACTACCCGGTCTAACGCCTGCTTGAAAGAGGAGAAAGGCAGGGCGCCCTGGAAAAGCAATTTGCCATTCAGGAAAAAGCTCGGGGTCGAGGCATTCTGACCCATCAATATGCCGGCTTCGGCCGTCGATGCCTGAACCCGGCTTTCGTATTTCTTCGAATCGAAGCAGGCGGTAAAATCGGTTGCGTTAAGACTGAATTTCTGGGCAAGCGTGAGGAAGAGCGCTCGTGTCAGATTGCCGCTGTTTTCGGAGCTCCCATTCACTTTGCCGTCGTCCGTTCCATCTTCTTTCATTTCAACATCATAAAGGGCATCGTGATATTCCCAGAACTTTCCCTGGTCTTGCGCACAGGCGGCGGCAGAGGCCGCGGCGACAGATTCCGGTCCCAGAAATGCCATATCTTTATATCCGAATTTCACTTTACCGGTGGCAATATATTCGGAATTAAGACTCGGTTCCGTCTGCTCAAAAAATCGGCCGCAATAAGGGCATTGGTAATCGCCGTATTCCAAAAGCGTGAGCGGCGCATCACTCTTTCCCGAAAACGCGACCGAACTCAAATCGATATCTCCAACCTTAACAACGGTGTTGGTTGCGCCTTTGCCGGTATTGTAGACGAGCGCAACTGCAACCATCAGCGCCGCGATTAAAATGCTTGCCGGAAGCAGCCAGTCGCGTTTTTGTTTTTCGGGTTCCATAGGTAGTAAATTATCTATCTGTGCTAAAATCATAAACATGCAAAAAATGAAAGTCAACCAGGTAGTAGAAACTCGATCGCCTAGCGGCGACAAACCAAAATCGAGTTTTCACTACCTGGTCAACCGGGAAAAAATAAAGGGATTTCTTTTCACCAACACCTCGCTCAAACAGACAGTCCTTAAAAACACTTTTTGGCTTACCTCCGGGACAGTTGTGAGCCGGCTCATAAGAGCAGTCCTTATAATCTCCTCGGCCCGCATCCTGGGAGCCGAAGGCTACGGCATCATATCATATGGCCTCTCACTCGCCGCCTTCTTCGGCATCTTCACCGACATCGGCCTCTCTTCCCTCCTTACCCGGGAATCCACGAAAGACCCGGAAAATATTCCCGCTCTCCTTTCGACTACCTTTTTCCTAAAACTCGCCATTCTCGCTTTGGCGGTCATTGTAATGGTATTTGCCGCGCCTTATCTCACGAAAAACGCGGAGGCCGCGGCCTTAATACCCGTGATGGCCGTAGTGCTTGTTTTCGACAGTCTTCGCACTTTCGGCTTCTCTATTACGCGGGCCAAAAATAAAATGGAATGGGAGGCGGGATTGATGATTGCGACGGATTTTTTCATCACCGCGTTCGGCCTCGCGATTCTTTTCTTTTCTCCGGAACCGATGAAGCTCGCCTGGGCCTATGCCGCAAGCACCGCGCTCGGCTTCCTTTTAGTGCTTTTCGTATTGAGAAAAGATTTGAAAGGTATCTTCACAAAATTCGAAAAAAAATTGGTAAAGCCGATTTTGAGCAAAGCTTGGCCCTTCGCCATTATGGGGCTCTTGAGCGGTTTTATGATAAATATCGATACGATAATCATCGGCGCATTCCGGAACGCGACGGAGCTCGGGCTCTACGCCGCCGCCCAGCGCCCCATTCAGCTCCTCTATCTTTTTCCCGGGCTCATCGCCGCGAGCATTTTTCCTATCCTTACAAAACTTATTCACGAAGGGAAGGGTGAGGCCGTAAAAAGAGCGCTCGAGAAAGTTTTGCCGGCTGTCTTCGCGGCCGCCTTACCCATCGCTTTGGGCGGAATCATTCTAGCCCGCCCGCTCATCAGCCTGATTTTCGGCGCGGAATACGACGGAAGTGTTTTCACTTTCCAGCTTCTTCTCTCGACTCTTCTTTTTGTCTTCCCCGGCACTATTATAGGCAACACGATTTTTGCTTTCGACCGGCAGAAAATTTTCATCTTCTCGACCGGTACGGGCGCGATCACGAATGTCGTCCTGGACCTCGTCCTTATCCCCGCTTACGGCATTTGGGGCTCGGCCATCGCTACTATCGTTTCCCAAGTGCTCGTCACAGTCATCAATTGGAATTATCTGAAGAAAATTACCGGTTTTTCCATATCGAAACATATGGCAAAGATAACGCTCGCGACAATTTTGATGGGCGCGGCCACCTTCGCTCTGCTTTATTTGGGAATGAACGTCATTCTGAATGTCGTCGTATCGGCTGTAATTTTCGGCAGCGCTCTTTATCTCTTTCGGGAACCGCTTCTCAAACTTTTTGACGTGAGGGAATTGGCGGGTTAGCATAGTCAATGAATCCCCCATACAAATGAAGGAAATAAGAAAATTAACGCTTTTCCTGGGCGACGTGGCTATGCTCTACGCTTCTTTGGCACTTACGCTCGTCATCCGCTATCCCATGGCGGATTTGGAATTGCACCTCAAAAACCACCTTTATCCGTTCTCCGCCATCTTCATCCTCTGGCTCGCCGTTTTTTATCTTTCGGAGCTCTATCAATATAAGAATTACGGGAGTGCTTCAATGCTCGTCAAAAGGCTGGCGGGCGCGGTTTTTTTGAGCGGCGTTTCATCCGTCATAATTTTCTATCTCTTCGGAAATTTCTTCGAACTGACGCCTAAGATAAACCTGCTGATTTTTTCGGGCATCTTTCTCGCTCTCGATTATTCATTGAGGATACTCATTGCGAAAGCGTTCACGGCCGGTGCCGCCAAAATAATGGTTCTCGGCGACGCTCCGCTTTTGAAGGAGATTGAAAAATATCTCGCGGGCAATCCCCACGCCGGATACCAGGTAGCCGACACGCTCAAAAATCCCGGAGAAAATAGCGCGGAAACCATTGCCCGGGAGATAAGAGATAAAAAAATCAGCGCCGTTATTTTCCAGCCGAACGCGAAAAGTGATTTCTCCAATTTGAAGACGATTTTCCAGCTCCTCTCCGCCGAGGTGGACCTTATAAACGCCTGGGATTTTTATGAAATGCTTTTCGAAAAAGTGCCGCTCAAGGATTTGGACGAAAATTGGTTCATCGAAAAAATTTCCACCCGCCGGCCATTTTACGACGGCCTAAAAAGAATCGTGGATATCCTACTCTCGCTGGTTTTGGGAATAATCTTTTTGCCTTTCGGAATTATTTTCGCTTTAGGCATAAGAATCACTTCGGCCGGCCCGGCCATATTCAAACAGGAGAGAATGGGCAGGAACAGCCGAACCTTCACCCTCTACAAATTCCGGACAATGCGGAATGGGGATAAGGGGCCGCTTTGGACCGAGGAGAACGACGGACGAATCACGGCTTTCGGAAAATTCCTCCGCTTCACCCACTTGGATGAGACTCCCCAGCTTTGGAATATTTTGAGAGGCGATATCTCTTTCACCGGGCCGCGTCCCGAACGGGCCGAACTCGCGGAAACTTTCCGGAAATTCCCCTACTACGATATCCGCCACATCGTGAAGCCCGGACTTTCCGGCTGGGCGCAAATCAACTACAAGCCGAGCGCCTCATTGGAAGAAGCTTACGAAAAGCTCCGCTACGATATCTACTATGTGAAGAACCGCTCTTTCTTTTTGGATTTCGTCATTATATTGAAAACAATAAGATATGTTTTCACGCCCCACCACTGATGATTCTCAAGCTAAAAAAGATTCTTTTTAATAATTCCGGAACGCGCCAAACGGTCGCGAAGAATTTTTTTTGGCTTTTCACAAGCCAGATAGGCACCCGTCTTTTGAGAGCGTTTCTCATAATTTATGCCGCGAGGGTATTGGGCGTCGCCGAATATGGCGTTTTTTCGTACGTGATTGGATTAGCTGGCTTCTTCACGGTCTTCGCCGATATCGGAATCAATACCATTCTTACGAAAGAAGTGGCGATGAACCCAGAGAAGAGCCATCATCTTTTTGCGACAAGTTTCTGGATAAAAATCTTCCTTTTGACCTTCACAGTACTACTCATAATATTCGTCGCTCCTTACTTTTCAAAGATAGAGGGGATTGAAACATTGCTGTATTTTGCGGCACTTCTTACGATCTTCGACGGCATCCGGGAATTCACCGTGGCTTTTTTCCGCGCCCGGGAAAAGATGGAATTAGAGGCTCTTGTCACCACGGTTACGAACGTCGCAATAACGATATTTGGTTTCATTATTTTGAATTCCATGCCGACGGCTAAAGCATTGGCCACCGCTTATGCCATAAGCGCGGGAACCGGAACGATTCTGGGAATATTCATCCTTCGCGACCAATTCAAAAATCTGATAAACGGATTCAGAAAAGAACTGCTGGCGCCGATTCTTCAGCTGGCCTGGCCCATCGCCATCGTATCGCTCGCGGGCATCTTCATGCTGAATATGGATGTGATAATGCTGGGTGCGCTCAAAACCGCGAAAGATGTGGGGCTTTACTCTGCCAGCCAGAAAATAATCCAATTGCTTTATACCCTGCCATCGATATTGGCCATTAGCCTCTTCCCAACTATGGCCAAATTTATCGGCCAAAATAACGCCGAGAAAACCAGAGAGGTTATGGAAAGAGGCGTTGTTTTATCAATGCTTTTTGCCATCCCAATCGTCGTCGGCGGATTTGTGCTTGGATCGGACATAATAAGGTTCCTTTACGGGGAAGATTATATAGGGACAATCCCGACATTCCGCATCCTGCTCCTTTCCGTGCTTCTGATCTTTCCCGGCTATCATTTCACCAACTACATTATGGCCTATAACAAGCAGAAAAAAATGATATTGATCATATTGATGAGCTCGCTCGCCAATATACTTCTCAACTACGTTCTTATCCCGATCTACGGCGCGGCCGGAGCGGCCATCGCCACTCTAGGCGCATTGCTTACCATCCATGGCTTAAGCTGGCGGCTGGCCAAAAAGACGAATAATTTTTTCATTTTCCGGCATCTGAAAAAAATCTTCGCGACATCCGCGTTAATGGGGCTGTTCAGTCTGGCTCTCCATTGGCTCGGCGTGTACGTCTTGGCGAATATCGCAATGTCGGTTTTTCTTTATTTCGCCGTTCTGCTTTTCCTCGGTGAAAACTCCATCAAAGAAGTTAAACAACTCTTCAAAAGAGCTTAATAAACAATATTGGCATGTGCGGAATATCAGGGGTCTATCATTTCAATAATTCCGGGAAAATCGACGAAGAAAGTTTGTCAAAAAGCCGCGATACCTTAAAACATCGCGGACCGGACGGCGGCGCCAATTATATCTCGCCTAACGGCAAGGTCGGCTTGTCCCAGCGGCGGCTCGCCATCATCGACCTTTCTAAAGAAGCGGCCTGCCCAATGACAAATGAGGATGGCACCGTATGGATTACATTCAACGGCGAAATATACAATTTCAAACCCATTCGAGAAGAACTCGTGAAGCGCGGGCACAGGATGAAAACGCGCGGCGATACGGAAGTCATCCTTCACGGATACGAAGAGTGGGGCGAAGCAATCGCCGAAAAATTGAACGGGATGTTCGCTTTCGCCATTTGGGACGAGAAAAAGAAAACACTCTTCGCCGCCCGGGACCATATGGGCATCAAGCCATTTTACTACGCCATCCAGGACGGCACGTTCTACTTCGGTTCGGAGATAAAAGCGATTCTCGCTTATCCCGAATTCAAAAAAGAATTGAATGAAACCGGCGTTTCCCATTATCTGACATTCTCCTCCGTTCCGGCTCCCCATACTCTTTTCAAGAATGTTAAAAAACTTCCGGCCGCCCACCAACTTTCAATCGGGAAAAACGGCGAAATAATCGAAAAAGAATATTGGAATCCCTCGACAGGCTTGGGGCAAGCCCCTCTGACGGAAAAACAATACATCGAGGAAACAAGAAGTTTGCTCCGCGACTCCGTAAAAAGCCAAATGGTTTCGGATGTGCCTTTCGGCTGTTTCCTTTCGGGCGGCATCGATTCATCAATAAATGCAACCTTGATGAGCGAAGCAATGGGAAAGCCAGTCGAGACATTCTCGGTCGGATACAAAGATTTCGGAGAAAAAAACGAATTCCGATATTCCCGCGAAACCGCCAAGATTCTGGGCGCAAAAACCCACGAAATACTTTTGGACGAATCCCATATGCGCGGATTCCTGGAACAGTACGCCGAATACGCCGATGACCCGAACGGCGACCCGGCTTGTTTCCCGGTCTTCTGGCTTTCCAAACTTACCCGCGATTCCGGCGTCACGGTCGCCCAAATCGGCGAGGGTTCGGATGAGCTCTTCGCCGGATACGACGCATATATAAGAGCCGCTCAAATGTACGAAAAATGGCGATGGCTCAAAAATATTCCGGGCATCGCAAAACCTTTCGCTTCGGGGGCCGCTAAGGCGTTTCTCGGCCTCGTGCATTTGGACTCCGGAAAAGACTTTGCCCATAGGATTATCGCGGGCCAAAATCCTTTTTGGGGACTGGCTATCGCTTTCGGCGACCACGCGAAAAACGGATTATTTACCCAAGAATTCAAAAACGGGGCGGACCGGAAAAGCTGTTCCGTAATCGAAAATTATTACAATGAAATTCTGGAACTTGACCCGAATGCCGATTTCCTGAAACAAATGACTTATTTGGAAATCAAGCATCGATTGCCGGAATTCCTTCTGGCTCGCGCCGACAAAATGACAATGGCTCACTCGGTCGAAGGCCGCGTGCCGTTTTTGGACAAGCGTCTCGTGGAACTCGCTTTGAACATGCCGAGCGATATGAAGACAAAAGGCGGCGAAACCAAATACATCCTCAAAAAAACGGCAGAGGGCATTATTCCGGACGGAATAATCCGACGCAAGAAACAAGGCTTCGGCACCCCGATATCCGAATGGCTGAAAAGCGATTCCCCGCTCTCGAAAGAAATGGAATATATTGTCATGAATTCCGGTTTGAGAAAAAGGAATATATTCGACTACGGCCATATCCGGGAAATATTTTCCGCCAACCGGCGGGGAAAAGCCGACCAAAGCTTCAAAATCTGGAATCTTATTACCCTCTCCCTTTGGTACGACCGCTGGTTCGGATAAAAATAAAAATGGCGAAGTGAATATTCACTTCGCCATTCGTTTCTGCGAATGCCGGGAATCATGCCCCGTTCGGATACTTCTCGTTCAGGAACTGGCTGGCCGGGATGAGCGTCGTCTCGCGTCCGCCGTAGGCGATCATCTCCTTGGGCGGAATGCCGTCGATGTCGAACCAATTGAAATCATTGGCTTCTTGACCACCGTGCTCCGTGGAGCCGAAATGCACTTCCTTATCATCGCCGATCAGGACCAGATAGGTGAGCGCGATGCAGTGCTTGCTGTGCTCGTGGCCGAAATTCGGAAGATGATACGGCTCACGATAATTCTCCGGATTGTGGTAGTACTGGAGCGTCAGGAAAGGCTTGTTCCAAGCGAGCCCCGGGAACAAATTCATTCCGATCATGAGATCGCTCTTCATATTCCGATCGAGTGCCGCTTGAATGGATTCCCCGATATTGACCCGCCCGCCGATAATCCAGAGCTTGTCCTTGAAGAAGCCTGTATTCCGGGTGATGAGGCCGACCTGCCACTTTCCTTCGTGCCATCGGCACGGAATCATGTCCACACACGTGATGGGCGAGATCTCCGTAAGAAGCTTATAAACTCCGTCCGGAAGAAAATCCACCCCCTTCAATATCTGCGATAATTCCGCAGAGATGTCGTTCGCGCGATCTTCATCGCTCTTCTTTAATTTCATTTAAACCTCCTATAAGTGATAGTGAAATGGAACAGCTGGCTAATATTCAGTTGATTTACAGAACTGCCTACAATCTAGCATATAATTTAGAATGTGTCAAATGTTGTTGAACGGCGCCGGTTTCTGAGCGATAATTACAGACGGGAAATATTTTCAATGACTAAAGCGCCTTCTTATTTAAATTTCGTTCTTGCGGCCGCGGCGATAGTCGCCATTCTTTTCCATTTAAACAATATTCTTGGTCCGACTATCGGCGGCGACACCGAATGGTATATTGCCGCGGCGAACGGCCATCTTAACGAGCTTATAGAGCCATACTCCGGCCGTTTTCTCCATCCGTTCCTCGTCGGTTCCATCGCCAGCAATTTCTCCATAACCGTCGAACAGGGATTCCTGATTGTTGGTATTGCTTCCATTTTCCTCTTTTTCCTCATCAACGCCTTTCTTCTCAAAAAAGTTCTCCATTCATCCCCGCTCCTTTTTCCTCTCTTCCTCACGCCTTATTTTTTCAATACCCTGCGGGAGATATTCGAGCCGGACGCTTTTTACATCTTCCTCTCGGCTTTGTTTTTACTTTTTCTGTTTTACAAAATGGAGCGTTCGGGGCTTCTGACTCTTTTTCTGCTTCTGCTTTCGAGGGAAACGACGGCGATTCTGGGCCTAATGTATGCCGGAATGGCCTGGTTTCTGTCGAAGAAAAAATTGCTGGCGATAGCGATTATCGCCGTTATGGGAGTTTCCTTCTATCTTACGGGCATTATGAAGAGTATCGGCCGGCCGAACATCCATAATTTGAGCGGTTCTGCCTATATGGTCTCCAAACTCTCGTACAACTTCCTCACGAACGTGGCGGGCGTGAAGCCCTGGATAAACACGACGAATATTTGCGAGCCGGTTTTCAAAATATCCCTGCCGGCGAATAAATCCCTGGGAAACGTCCGGGAAATCGGTTTCTGCGGCTTTGATTTGTCGTTCCCCTTAAAAGCTCTAATTACTCTGCTCTCTATTTTCGGGATGGCTCCGCTAATCGTTTTTTACGTATTCCTGAAAAAAAGAAGGGAAATCTTCAAAAATTTTTCTTTCGGCATCCTTCTCGCTTCCGGCTACGGCCTGGCCATTTATATTATCGGCATTTTCGCCGGCACTGGTATCGGAAGAATTGTGGGTTATGCCTGGCCTTTATTCCTGATTGCCGGACCCGTCTGGCTTTCGGCTTTTTTCGAAACCGACCGGAAGTTCATCCTCAAACTTTCTTTGATTCAGCTTTTCACGGTCTGGCTGCCTTTTATTGTTTATAAAATAAATGGCGATGCGATGAATTCGCTGATATTCATATTGGCTGTGGTTTTAACAATCTATTTTTACGCTTTCCGAATCATGAAGAATCAAACGATAAAACCGGAAACAAATCTCAAAGAATTGCCGAATTATGCCTTAAGCGATAGGATATAAGCACAAATGATTGCCAATCCGAAAATTAAATTTGGTGTCCTTGGCTGTTCCCGCGTGGCTTTGAAAGGAATGCTGCCTGCCATAAACGATTCGGAATTTGCCGAACTCGAAATGGTCGGCTCGCGGAACCCGGAAAAATCGAAAGAAACGGGAACGCGATTCGGAGCCAAATCCTGGGGAAATTACGAGGATGTCCTTAAAAATAAAAATGTCCAAGCCGTCTACATATCGCTGCCGAACGCTCTCCATGAAGAATGGACGATAAAGGCGCTTGAAGCCGGAAAACACGTCATCTGCGAAAAACCGACCGCAATTTCCTACGGCGCCGCAAAAAGAATGGTTGAGGCGGCAAAAAAGAACAATGTCCGCCTTCTCGAAGGATTTATGTTCCGCTACCATCCCCAACATGCCAAAGTGAAGGAATTAATCGCGAACGGGATACTGGGAGAGCTCGTGAGATTCGAAGGATGCTTCAGCTATGCGATGCCCGATAGGAAGAGCAACGCGATGAATAAAGAACTGGCCGGCGGTTCCTTCAATGACCAGGCGCCCTACTCGATCTACGCCAGCCGGATGCTCTTCAACGAGGAACCGGAAAGCGTTCTGTGCAATATGGCATACGATTCGGAAAGCGGCGTGACCGTTAAAACCGACATGGTCTTGCGCTATCCGAAAGACAAATATGCCTTCGCTTCATCCTCTTTCGGTTCGTATTTCCAATCGACCTACAGCATTTTGGGAACCAAAGCGCACATCAGAATGAGCCGAGCTTACGCCGTTCCGCGCGAAACGGAAACGAAAATATTTTTGGATTCCGATGACGCCGTAAAGGAAATAAAAATAGAACCGGCTGACCAGTTCCGGCTGATGGTGAACGATTTCTGCCAGGAAATATCGAGCGGAAAAACCGCGAAGAATTACGAAAACGACCTGCTTGCCCAAGCCAAAGTACTCGAGGCCGCCCGGCGTTCCGATGCGGAAAAACGCATCGTTCCTTTATCCGAAATAGACGAGAATGTCGAAATCAGCGTCGCCTCAAACGCAAAATATGAACGGGTGCTTCTTACGGGCGCATCCGGAAATCTCGGCCAAGCGATAGTGCGATCCGGAAAGTTCTCCAAATTGATTATGCCTACGCACGAAGAAATGAATCTCACGGACGAAAAAGCTGTCGCCGAGTTTTTCAAAAAAGAAAAGCCGGATGCCGTCATCCACTGCGCCGCGATGGTCAAGATGGTCCAGCATGAGAACGAACCGGAAAAAGCCATCGACACCAATATTGTGGGAACCTGCAATATAGTGAAAGAGGTTTTGCGGGCGGAAAGAACGGGAAAAAAGAAAATAAGGTTTATTTACATATCCACCGACGGCGTCTATCCGGGAACAAGGGGGAATTATTCCGAAAAAGACGCTACTTTCCCCTATAACAAATACGGCTGGGAAAAACTCGCCGGCGAATGCGTCGTCAATCTGCTTTCCGATTTTTGCGTCATTCGGACAAGCTTCTTTGATTCGAATAACATCAGATATGATTCGGCCGCCATCGACAAATATTCCTCCCGGGTGCCGATAAATTATCTGCCCAAAGCCATCGCTTTCATGCTTGAAAACAATTTCGTCGGCACGATAAATATCGGCGGAAAAAGAGAATCGGAGTACGATATTTACCGAAAATTCAAACCCTCGATCCAATCCTGCACCTACGAAGATATCGTGAGAGATCTCCCGATAAAATTGGCTAGGGACGCTTCATTGGATTCTTCTCTTTGGAATAAAATAAAAGGGGGCGTAAAAGAGCTTCAAATAGATGACTGAGCTGGATATTTTGATTCCCGTCTACAACGAGGGCGAAAATATCGTTCCGACCCTTCGCGCCCTGAAAGACAAGGTTAAGACGCCGTTTCGAGTCCTTATCTGCTACGATTTCGACGGCGACGATACCTTGCCGGCGGCGGAACGAATGAAAAAAGAGCTCGGCCTTGAAATTGCCTTCGTGAAAAATCCCGGAACAGGCGTGCATCGCGCTGTTGTTGCCGGTTTTGAGGCAAACCAAGCGCCAGCCGTTCTGGTCTATCCCGCCGACGAAGTCTACAACATAGGCATAATCGATAAAATGCATCGGGAATTCAAAGAAGGCAGCGAAGTGGTTGTCGCGAGCCGATTTATGAAAGGCGGCGGGATGGAAGGCGGCCCTGTCATTAAATCAATCGTGGTAAGAGCCGCCTCTTTCGTTCTTCATTACATAGTGGGCATACCGGCTTCGGACGCCAGTTACGGACTGAGATTATTCTCAAAAAAAATCCTTGATGTTGTTCAAATCGAATCCACCGAAGGTTTTACCTATGCCGTGGAACTTCTGGTGAAATGCCATCGCCTCGGCTGGAAAGTTTCCGAAGTTCCCGCCAAATGGTATAGGAGAGAAAAGGGACAAAGCCGATTTAATTTCAAAAAATGGCTGCCGCACTACTTCCTGTGGTTTATATACGCCTTTGAAACGACTTACTTGAGAAAATCGGCAAGCACGGTTAAACTGAGACCAGGCGCAAATATCTAATAAAATGGAACAAAATTCAACAAGCAGAGTGGTAAAAGAATGCCAAATATGCGGCAGTTCCGATTTAAAATCGGTATTGTTTCTCGGCTATCTGCCGCCGGTAAACGATTTTCATCCGATCGGCGAAAGGCCCAAGGAAGAACCGAGTTATCCCGCGGAGATACTTCATTGCGGAAAATGCCATCTCATCCAATCCGGCTTTATTGTTGACCCGAAGATTATTTTCCCTCCTTCTTATCCCTACACTTCAAGCACCACCAAGGTATTGAGGGATAATTTCGCGGAGCTCTATCAAGAATGTTCGTCGATGTTCGAACTTAAGCCGGACGACCTGGTGGTGGACGTGGGCTCAAACGACGGAAATCTTCTGAATAATTTCAAGGGGCACCACAAGGTGCTGGGCATCACTCCGGAAGATATCGGAAAGATAGCGATTGAAAACGGCATCCCGACTATTCTCGATTATTTCACGAAAGAAGTGGCTTTGCGCGTAAAAAAAGAATACGGGCCGGCGAGAATCGTAACCGCTACGAATGTTTTCGCCCATATCGATAACGTAAACGAAGTCGTGGAATCCGTTCTCGAAATGCTCGCGGAAAAAGGCGTATTTATAATAGAATCGCATTACGTTCTGCCGGTAATCCAAATGAACCAATTCGACACCATTTATCACGAACATCTGCGGCATTATTCCATCCACAGCCTGAAATATCTTTTGGAAGCCCACGGCTTTGAAATAATCCATACAAAACCCATTCCGAGCCACGCCGGATCAATCAGGATTTACGCCGCGAGAAAAGGAGATTATCCGGTAAAAGACACGGTTGCCCAAATGATGGAAACGGAAAAAAACACTATTCTGAAAGACGGAACATTGGCCGAATTCAGAAAAAAAACCATTATCGCCAAATTGGAACTGATGGCGCTTCTTCGCGACATTAAAAAAAGCGGCGGGCGCATCTACGGCATAGGAGCTCCGTCGCGCGGGACTACCCTCATAAATTACACGGGCATCGATGAAGGTATTGTCGACTGCATTCTTGAAATAAAGGGTTCGCATAAAATCGGCAAATACGTTCCGGGAACGCTTATCCCCGTGCTTGAGGAATCGAAATTATTCGAGGACCAGCCGGAATATGCCCTCTTATTTTCCTGGCAGATTACCGACGAACTGATACCCAAATTGAAAGAGAAAGGTTTTAAGGGAAAATTCATTATTCCTTTGCCTAGCCCTCATATCGTATAACGAAAACACCGCCCACAAGGGCGGCGTTCCTTTTTTAGAATTATTTCTTTTCCAAACCGAAATCCTCGTGAATAATAGGCTTTTCGCAATCGTCCCATTTCTTGGTTAGGAAAGTGACGTATCGGATATCCGTAATCGCATAGGTAATGTGGGGCACGTTCTGCGGAATGTGAACGCAATCCCCTGCGCTCACATAAAGGAATTCTTCCTTGGTTCCGTCATCCGATTTGGTGACCACCGCCCCATGACCGGCGGTAAAAAGGTAATATTCGTCGAACTCCGGATGATAATGGCTTCCTCGTATCGTATTTTTGTTAATGAACTGGAAATTAAATTCCACTATCGGCTTATCGGGATAGAAGGTGAAAATACCGCCCCGGCCGTCCCGGACGGTATTTAAATTGCACGAAGGGTCTACTTTTTTTATTTTCATATTATCGGAATTCTATCAAAAAGCCGCGATTTTTTCAATTTCTCGGGCTGCAAGGGCGGCGTTCAGATTCTTTTCGGCGAAGAGCCGGCCGTTTTCGCCCAGCTTCGCAATACTTTTCCTGTCCCGATACATCTTTCTCGCCAATTCCTCGGCTTTGCCGATATCGGTTGAACCGGCGACGAAGCCGCACTTCGCTTCTTCAATAAGCGTGGAGCGGAGACTTTCCTTATTCACAAAAGCGAGCACAGGAACGCCGGCCGCCATATAGGCCGGAATCTTGGCCGGAAAAATCGGCGTCGTATTGCGCGAAGTCAGAGACACCAATCCGACATCGGCATCTTTCAAAAGAAATGGGAATTTCTCTTTCAAAACCAGGGGTTTGAAAATCACGTTTCCCAGATTTTTTTCTTTCGCGATTTTCATAAGTTTTTCTTTTTCCGTCCCGTCGCCGACGAAAAGAAAAACCGCATCCGGCAAATCTTTTACTCGCTCGGCGACTTGAAGCACAAATTCCAAGCTTTGCGACGGTCCCAGAATGCCGCCGAAAAAGAAGATGAGTTTGTCTTTCGAAATGCCGAATTTTTCCCTGAAACGGTTTGTCCGCTTCGCCTCTTCGAATTGGCGCATATCCACCCAATGAGGCACCGAACTCACCTTCTCCGACGGAACGCCGCGCATCCGTTCCAAAAATTCCTTATGCCCAATCGAAGGAACGATAATCACATCGGCTTCCCGGTAAACATACGATTCCATTTTTTCGAAAAACCATTTTAAAACGGCGGCCGAAAAAGGCAGAAAAGGAACCTTGAGAATGCCGAGATCCACCGCATTCTGCGGAAAGATATCATGGACATTCAAAACAAAGCGCGCCTTGAAACGGCGCTTCAACGCCACGGCGGCGAGTGCTAAAGGAAGCGGCGGGGTATGGATAAATATCGCGTCCGTCGGTCCCGCCAAGCGCTTTGCGGCCCGGAAGAACGTAATAGGCATAAAAAGCTGGGAGAAGCCCCTAAAAATGAAGTTTACTTTGTGATGAGGCAGGGTCTTTATGCGGATAACCCGGATACCGGCTTCGTTCTCGACTTCCGAAAGCGACACGTTCCCATCCGCCAGATTATAGGCCGGATAGGAAGCGAGAACGGTAATTTCGTGGCCGAGCTTTTTCAAATTCTCTGCAAGTTCGGCCATTAAATGGGATGCCGAGCGCACTTCCGGCGGGTAAGAGTCGGTAATGACAAGAATCCTCATTTATTTGAAATGACGATAGAACTCCTTTTTGGCCAATTCATACCGGTTGCCCCAGCCTTTCATCTTTTGAAGCTTTTCCTCCAAATCAAGCATAATCTTCGCCGAAATAAGGATGGATTCGATGGAATCGCCTTCTTCGTTCCGGGCAATCTTCGCGCCGATTGTCCGGTACATGTCCCGATAGCTCTGGGTTTTGAATATCCTCTTTTTCCTGATTATCCGGTGGTTGTCTTCGGATTGGTACTTGATGGCGTCGGTTATCCGAATGTTTTTTCCGTGTACCTTCAACTCCACGATATCCCGCGGACCGACCCTTGATGTGCCTTTTTCGCTGAAAGTCGTCGTGAAAGACGCGCCATTTTCCAATTCTATCCAGACCTCAACAGCGTGGTCGTGGAGAAGTTTGATATCAAAATCTTTCGGCTTGCTGAAATTATTCAGATGAAGGAAGTGATCGATTTGGTGGCAGCCGTTCGCGAAAAAAGTACTCCGCGAAACCGGCCAGTTGTACCAGAAAAATTCCGGCTGGATGAGCTCGTAAACGATGGAGTGATAGGAAATCGGATCGCCGCACTTCACGCCCAAATCCTTGAGGGCGAATTTGTTGAATATTCCGTAGCGCTTATGGAAGCCGATGAAAACTTTCCGGCCCGCCTGACGCAGGGCTTTTTCCAATTCGGCCAGTTCCTCATAGTCGTTTACGACCGGCTTTTCCACCACGGCGTAGGCGCCCCGCTTCAAGGCGTGGAGAGTGATGGGAACGTGGGTGTGGTTGTAGCTCGCAACGAAATACACGTCGCCTTTTTCATCCGTTTCGGGAAAAGGCGCGGAGCTCCATTTTTCCACTCGCCGCTCGATAGAAATCTGCGTCGGGTCTATTTCATGGACCGTCCGGATATCCACGAACGGCTTCATATAAGGAAGAATATTTATTTTGGCGTAGTTGCCGAAGCCGAAAAGAATCCCGGTCTTCGGAGAGTTCGCCTCTATTTTCGATATCTCATCTTTGATCTCTGATACCGGACTCGCATTCCGCGCATCGACATGTTCCGCTTTGGACCAGTCGGTATTTTTTATTTCTTCCCGAAATCCTTTTTCCAGCCTTCCGCGCATTTCTTCCGAAACTTTTTCTCCCGAATACACGCTCCAAGCTTTCATTTCGCTCCACCATTGGTTTTGCTTTCCGCTGTTCCGCAAAGGATAGTAAAGAATTTCATTGTCTTTTCCATCAAAGGCGGACCCGCCTTGGGCGGGGAAAATAAACTCTTCGGACAAGACAATCCGTTCGGCGAGCGCCGGATGCCAAGGAGCCAAAAAACCGACGGTATCGCCCTCGTGGAAATTTCCGCCCTCCGGCTTCTCCAAGATTTTTCCGATGCCGCAGGCGATATACTTGTCGTTGCGCCGCTCTTCCCGAAGGCGCGACCAGGTTTTCGTGAACATTCCGACCGGCCCCACGACCGGGAAATAATTCAAAAGCAGGCGCAGGCTTTTGGGCCGCGTATGATAGACGTTTTCGAGTTTTTCGAGGTTTTTCCAGGCCAGAACGCGGACCCGATATCCGCTCTTATTCCGAAAATAGTCCAAAAAGCCGCCCCTCCATTTTTTGCCGGCAAGTATCCTCATCCCGTTAGAGACAAGATGCGCTTTTTAAGCGCATCTGTTTGTTATGCGGACTTTTTGATTTTTCGAACCGAATGTAATTGTTTCTTTTCATATATCTATCTTGAACGTCTCTAACGGGACTCATATTCGATATAATATAACCAACTTTTATAGATATCAAATCGGCTAAAAGAAATTGTTAAGCGCTTCCGTTATTTTTTCCGCGGCGAAGCCGTCGCCGAAGGCGCCGTGTTTTTTGGCCATGGACGCGTAATGCGCCGGCTCGTCCAATAGCCAGAAAGTTTCACGGATAATGGCGCTTTTTTCGGCGCCGACAAGCATGGCGTTTCCGGCCGCGACGGCCTCGGGCCGCTCCGTCGTTTTGCGGAGCACCAGAATCGGCTTACCCATCAAAGAAACTTCCTCCTGAATGCCGCCCGAGTCCGATAGGATAATATGTGCCTTGCCCATTAAAAAGAGAAATGGTTTGTAATCCAGCGGTTCGGTAAGCAGAATACCCGGCGCGCCGCGGAGCATCTTGAAAACCGTTTCCCGGACATTCGGATTGGGATGCACCGGATAAACAAACAGGATATCCGGCCTCTTTTTTGAAATTTCAATAAGCGCTTCACAAATGTTTTTAAGCCCCTCCTCGAAATTCTCCCGCCGATGGGCGGTGACGAGGATTATTTTCTTTTCCCCGGAAAATTCCATTCCGTATTTTTCGTTGAAATAATTTTCCCACTTCGCGCCGAAATCTTTTCCGGCGGAAACGAGGCGCACGGCGTCCAGCGCCGTATTTCCCGTGACGAATATCCAGCTCTCCGGAATGTTTTCTTTCAGAAGATTTTTCTTGGCATCTTCGGTCGAAGCGAAATGAATATCGACCAAAGGCGCGATAAGCCGGCGATGCGCTTCTTCGGGAAAAGGATCGGACTTATTCCAAGTGCGCAGGCCAGCCTCAACATGAGCGATTCTGATTTTGAGATAGAACCCTATAAGCGCGGCGAGAAAAGCGGTAAAGGTATCACCCTGAACCGCGAGAAGATCGGGCTTTTCTTTTTTTATTATCCTCACGAAAGACAAAAGCCCCCAGGCGCTTTTTACCCCGCTCCAGCCTTTCCTAAAAATCCCCGCTCCGAAAAATTCCCGGTCATTCAGGGATATTTTTAAATCAAAATCCGGCTTCAAACCGAAGGCAGAGAGCGCCTGGTCCAGCATCGCGCCATGCTGGCGGAAGACACAAGCGAGTACCCTGAATTTTCCGGAAGCTCGGAGCGAAAGGATGATCGGCGCAAGTTTGATTGCTTCGGGTCGGGTGCCGAAAACCACGAGAACCGTTTTTAATTTCGACCCTGTCATTTTCCTTTCAGTCTTGCCTTAAAAATCTTTATATCCACCAAAAATCTGTACCAAAATCCCTGGAGAGAGTGGAAAATCAGCCCTTCTTTTCCGTCCAAAAAGCCGAGCCGGATGAAAAAACGGTAGAAAAAATAAAGGCACGGCCGTAAAAATGGCGGCAAGCGGTAATAAAAAGAGCGTTTCGGATCATTCGCGGCTCCGCCGTTCAGGATATCCTTCACTTCCCTGTCCGAATATTTTTTGTGGCGCTCTATCCATTCTTTCAATCCTTTCCGGTTATCGTCCACAAAATCGTTTTTCAGGCGGCCGGACTCGCCTTCGAGCAATATCATATGCTCATCCATCTCTTTGTCTTCGGAACGGCCCATACCTTTCCGCCACAGCCTTAAAAACCAAATCGGATAATAGCCGCCGTGTTTTATCCAGCGTCCCATAAAATAAACGCGGCGCTTCATATAATATCCGTTGACTGCGGACCCGGAACCAATGACATTTTTTATTTCCTCCGCGAGTTCGGGAGTGAGATACTCATCGGCATCCAACTTCAAAATCCATTCGCCTTTTATTTCCAAATAATCCAGCGCCCAATTGAACTGTTCCGCCTGATTTTTGAAAGAATGGGTAAATGTTTCGGCGCCGAGTTTTTTTGCCAATTCAACCGTTCCATCCGTACTGCCAGAATCAACTACGATTATCTGGGACGCGAGACTGCCGACGCTTTTAAGGCATCTTTCAAGATGTACGGCTTCGTCTTTGGTAAGAACTATAAGAGTAAGGTTATTCATCCCGTTAGAGACAGGATGCGCTCAAAAAGCGCATCCGTGATAGATTAGTTAACTCAACTTTATTGGATTTCATTGATTGTTTGATGATTATATTTTTCATAAGGTTTATGTCTCTAACGGGATCAATTTTTCAGTATTTTATTATATTCGGCGAGCATCGCCTCCGCCACCTTATCCATTGAAAATTCTTTTTGAATCATTTCTCTGCCTTTTGCCTTAAATTGTTTTTTTAGATCTGGGTTTTTTAAAACCTTTAATATCGCTTCCGCAAACTTTTTCTCGTCTTTTTCAATAACCATGCCGGCCCCGTATTTTTCAACATAGGGGCTTATTCCGACTTCGGGTGTAATCACAACCGCTGTTCCATATGCTCCTTCCATGGCAGCCATGCCGAAATTTTCCGAATAGGACGGCAAAACAAAAACTGAAGAATCGCCGAAAGCAGCTGTTTTTTCGCCATCCGCAAGCATCCCTGTAAATACGACGTCTTTTCCATTTTTCAAATCATTCTTCGCTATAAAACCCCGAATTTGTTTCTCATAATTGTCTTCATCGCCGCCCGCTATGACCAGGATTGCTTTCGGCTCCTCCGCCAAGACCCGCTTGAATGCCGGAATCAAGGTATCAAAACCCTTCTTCCAATTCAAACGGCCGAGAGAGAGAATAATCTTTCTGTCGGGCGATATCCCGAATTTCTCCCTGGAAAATTTCGGAGCGGATTTTCCGCCAAATTCATCCAACTCAATTCCGTTTGGAATTATGAATGAACTTTTGAGCGGCAAGCCGGCCGCCAAGTACTCTTTCTTTTCGGCCTCGGCTGTAAAGTGGATTGCGGCTGCGCCGGCCAAATTTTTCTTCTCCACCAAATTCAGGTAAAGCCATTTTTTAAAATTGCTTTTTCTGGCCAGCGGCTCTTTCATTAAGCTTCCCCGGGGAGAAATAATATACGGCTTTTTGGATTTATTCGCATAACAGGCGCCCAAAGCGGAAGCCGCAAGAAAAACCGAAGTTATATGCACCATATCAAACTCTTTGATATTTTCTTCCAGAGCTTTGCGCAATGCGCGCGAATAAATCCAAAATCGTGGAAACGAAACGGGAAAATAAAAAACTTTTACTCCGTCTACCGGTATCTCCCGCCCCAACGGAACGTCCAGTGTTTCGCGCCCATTTATATTCGTGGTGTAGACCGTCACATCCGCTCCTTTTTTCACAAGCCATTTATTCAAAGAATGGACGCTCTGAATCGGCCCGCCGTAGCCGTATGCGGGCAGATAGCTGGGAACGATATGGAGAATTTTCATTTATTTCCGCTCCGAGGCGTGCTTCAGATCGCCCCAAAAACCCTCCCATTCGCCGACGCACCTCGCCAATTCCTGGATGAAATAAACCCAAAGAAAAGGGAAAAAATCCTTCAGCTTGTTCTGGGAACGAAGGCTGATTTTTCCGACACGCAAAGTTGCGGGAATTATCAAAATAAATCTCAATACGAAAACAGCGTCCTTCGCGAGCAATTTAATAAAAAGGTAAAACAAAGAACGCTTATCCATAAAATACTGCTGGAGGGGGCCGAAGCGCCCGCGCGCCTTCCTTACATACCAGAACTCGCTGAAATTGTCCGGCTGGGGATGCTGAACCACAATCGACGGGTCATAAACTTTTTTATACCCGCCTTCGGTCAGCTTTTTCCCCAAAAGCCAGTCCCGGCAGAATCGGACGGGATAGCTCGGACCGAACATCCCCAATTTTATCGCCAAATCCTTCCGGACCGAAAACGCCTCGGTATAATACATATCATCGCGCCCTTCATGTTCAAAGATGTGCAGTGCCCCGATAAACCGGGAAAAAACGCTTTCGGTGCGGGGATTCCGGCAATCCACCAGGACCCAATCGGCGCCCGCGTCGTATTTTTCCTTGAGCCGCTCCAAAAAATCGCGGGGCGGACGCACGTCGGCGTCGGCTTGGACTATCACGTCCCCCGTCGCCTGCTCTATTCCCAAATTAACCGCTTCGCAGCATCCTTTTCTCGGCCCGTTTATGAGACGCACGCCTCTTGAGGCGTATTCCTTGATTATTTCCGCCGTCTGGTCGGTTGAATCGTCCACAACCAGGATTTCCTTGTTCGGATAAGACAATCCGATGAAATTTTCCAATGTTTCGCGAATATCCTTCTCCTCGTTGAAAGAAGGGGTAATAATGCTGAACTTAAGGTCGTTTTTGCCCATTAGGAACCGCTAAAATGTTATGCGACGTTCTTATGGTAGGTTCTTCCGTTATTGGCGTCAAATTATTGTCGCCTATGAGATACAAAACATAACCGACTCCGTCAAAAAAACTTTTCGCGTTGCTCCAATTAAATCCGGCCTCATTCCAATTATCCCGATTGTATTCAAAAATTACGGCGGGTTTGAATTTTTTTATGCTTTCGGCCGCGCCTTTGATAATCGGAAAATCGCTTCCCCGCGTGTCTATTTTGACGAGATCCAAGCGGCTCAATTTTTCCTCCGCCGCCAATTTATCCAAAGTCGATACCTGAACCTCAAAAGATTTTTCCAAATTATTCAGTTCATATAAGCTGGAAGTTCCTTTATCCAGCATCCGATCGCTGTAGGAAAAAAGATTCGTCTTTCCTTCTTTGTCGGACAAAGCCGATCCGAAAACTTTTATGTTATTGAAACCATTGAGCCCGATATTATCCGCCAATTTCCCGCGGATATCCGGATGCGGTTCAAAAGCAAGGACTCTTCCTTTTTCGCCGGCCAATTTGGCCATCGGAAGCGTGTGGGTGCCGATGTAAGCTCCCGCGTCAATCGCGACAAAACCTTCTTTGATGAATTTTTTGAAAATATCGATGACTTTTTTCTCATACTGTCCGCGAAAAAAAATATCCCACTCCACATACGAGGAGGTATCGATATTGACCAGTAATCCGTCGCCGTATCTTATCGTTCCTTTAAAACGGAATTTTTCGGGGTTGAATAGCGCCCTCAATATCCTCTGGGTTCCCCGCGGATGGAATTTCCGGGTAACGGCCGCGAGAATTCTAGCGAATATTTCCATAAATTTCTTTCAGGGATGATACGACATAGTTAAGCTCTTCTTCTGACATAATGGGGCCGCTCGGCAGATAAAAGCCGTTCTTGCCCGTCCGATTCGCCGCCGGGCAATCGCCTTCTTTAGTCCAGCCCTGTTTTATGAAAATTTCTTGCATATTAGCCGGAATGAACGCTTCGCGCGTCTCAATACCTTTATCTTTCAACGCTTCCATTACCTCTTTACGCTTGCCTTCCAACTTTCCTTTTAATTCCACGTGAAACATCCAATAAACGTTTTTCGCGTAGGACTTTTCAATAGGCAGCCGGATATCGGCCAAATCTTTCAGATTTTTCAGATAAAAATCGGCTATTTCCCTCTTCTTCCGAATAACCGTTTCGATATTCTTCAACTGGGCGCAACCCAAAGCCGCCTGAATATTGGTCAGGCGGTAATTGAAGCCCACTTCGGCGTGCATGAATTTATTCCCGCTTCCGTAAGCCAGCGATTTCAGCGACCTCGCGCGGTCCGCATATTCTTTCTTATTCGTTATGAGCATTCCCCCTTCGCCGGTCGTGATTATCTTGTTCGCATAAAAACTGAAGACGCCGATATCGCCGAGAGAGCCGGCTTTCTTTCCATTGTATTCCGCGCCGTGAGCTTCGGCCGCGTCTTCAATGACGAAAAGATTGTGTTTTTTGGCAATGGCCAATATCGGGTCCATATCCGCCGGATGGCCATAAATATGCACCGCCATAATGGCTTTGGTCCGAGAATTAACCTTCGCTTCAATAAGCAACGGATCCAAATTCCAGGTGTCGGGCTCAATATCTATCGGCACCGGTTTCGCGCCCGTATACAGAACCGCGAAGAAGCTCGCCATATTGGTAAACGTGGAAACCAAAACTTCGTCGCCGGGACCGATTTTTAGGGTCGCAAGCGCCAAATGGAGCGCTGTCGTGCCATTTGAAGCGGTTACCCCGTAAGAGCAGCCGGAATACCCGGCGAATCCGTTTTCAAATTCGCCGATGAATTTTCCGAAATTGCCGGAAATTTCCCCGGAATCGAGGGCTGCCATCACCGATTTTTTCTCTTCCTCGCCGATTAGCGGCCTAGAAACTGGTATATGCATCGCTTCTGATTATACCTCAATATCACTTGGATACCACATAATTTCCCAAAACCAAAATATCGATTTCGCTTCTCCTGAAAGTCGAGTAAGCGTCTGCCGGCGTATTCACTATCGGTTCGCCTTTCAGATTGAACGACGTGTTGAGAATCAAAGGCACGCCGGTTTTTTCATAAAACGCTTTTATTAATTTGTGATAGCGGGGCGATTCTTCCGCAAATACGGTCTGCGGCCGGGCTGTTCCATCCACGTGCGTGATTGCCGGAATTATCGATTGCTTTTCCTTCCTGACATTCACGACATAAAGCATAAACCGGGCCGGCAGATGGGTTTCCGCTTCGGGCAGTTCAAAAAAATCATTCGCCTTATCTCCGAGAACCGAGGGAGCGAATGGTCGGTATGGTTCGCGGAATTTTATCTTGGTGTTCACGATATCTTTCATATCCGCCCGCCGGGGGTCGGCGATAATCGAACGGCTGCCGAGCGCGCGCGGACCCCATTCGAAACGGCCGTTAAACCAGCCGACGACTTTGCCTTCGGTAATGGCGCCCACGACGGCGCCGATCAGTTCGTTTTCATTATTGAAATAGCGATGAGCGATTTTTTCTCCGTCCAAAAAACCTTTAATCTCGGCATCGGAGTACTCGGCGCCGAAATAAGCGTGCCTCATCACGTATTTCCTGGGAGCGCCGAAAATTTGGTGTTCAACGAGCAAAGCCGAACCCAGGGCGCCGCCGGCATCGCCGGCCGCAGGCTGGATGAACATGTTTTTGAAAGGAGATTGCTTCAGCATCTTCCAATTCGCCACCGAATTCAGCCCGACACCGCCGGCCAGGCAAAGATAATCGCAGCCGGTCAATTTATGCGCCTCATTCGCGAGCCTTATGACCGCTTCCTCGTGGATTGCCTGAAGCGATGCGGCAACATCGGCATAATATTCCTGTTCCAAGGCGATTTTTTCGTATTCTTCCCCTTCCGGCTTGGGCCCGAAATAGGAAGGCCAGCCGGTTTCACGGGTAAAAAATTTTGATTTTGGGTCGCGCGGCTTTCCGAAAAGCCCGGTGAATTTATCGGAATAACTCCGACTAAGCGAGTGATGGAAGCTGAAATAACTTAAATCGAGTTCATACGAACCGTCGTCAAAAAATTTTATCATTTTTCTAACCTTATCCGCGTATTTTGGCTTGCCGTAAGGCGCCATACCCATCACTTTGTATTCGCCTTCGTTGACCTCAAAACCGAGAAAGGCGGTAAAGGCCGAGTAAAGGAGGCCGAGCGAGTGGGGAAAGCGAATCTCCTTCAATATCCTGATCTTGGTGCCCTCTCCGATTCCAATCGTGGTCACCGCCCATTCGCCGACTCCGTCTATCGTGATAACAGCCGCCTTTTCATAAGGCGAGGAAAAGAAGGCCGATGCGCCGTGAGCCAAATGATGTTCGGCAAAGAGAATTTTTTCGGGAGCGACATCCAGCTCTTTGGCAATAAGACTGCGAACCCACAACTTGCTCAAAAAAAGATGTTTTATGGATTCTTTGAAGACAAGGGGGGCGAACGGGAAAGTTGCCAGATTGTTTTTGAATATCCTTTCGAACTTCAAGAAGGGCTTTTCGTAGAAAATCACGTAATCCAAGTCGCGGACGTCCAGATTTCCCTCTTTAAGGACGAATTTGATGGCTTCCTTGGGAAAAGCGGAATCGTTTTTCTTCCTTGAAAAGCGCTCTTCCTCGGCCATTGCGACCGGCCGGCCGTCAACCAAAAGGACGGCGGCGGAATCGTGGTAAAAGAAGGATAATCCGAGGACTTTCATGGTTGGTTAAAATTCATTCTCAAAATCCTTGAGAATGGTGGGGGTTTTTTCTTTCTTTATCCAATTGGATGTTTTGGATTGGACAGCCAGCGGATTTTTACCGAAGAGCCTGAAGGGCAAGGCAAAAAGGGCAAAAATCGTGAAATAAAAAAAAACCAATACTACGCCAGAAACGAAGTTCCCGATAATCAGGCCGAACTTCATCCAACCGTCAAAAATCTTCTTGAAAATCCCGCGATTCATCTCAGAAAATAGTGTAGATGAACGGCCCGAGAGGCGAACTCTGCGCGAAGATTATAATAAGGAAAAAGACGACAATAAGCGCAACCATGGGAATCAGCCACCACATCTTGTTCTGCCAAAGAAATTGGAAAAGCCGGCCCACAATCCCGAAACGGATGGAAATCGTCCGCCGGATACCCGATAACTTTTCAGAGATATTCATGATTTCCATTATAACCCCGATTTGGGACCGTTGAAAAGCCGCTCGACTTCTTCGGCAATCGATTCAGCCATGGCCTCGTAGCCGATAGCGAACGGATGACTGTCCAAATAATTATTGAAAATCGGATTCTTTTTATCCCCAATCTTTTCGACCATAGAAGATCTAACATCAACTGTCGGCACATTCAATTGTTTGAAAAAATCCGTAAACATTTTTTGCACCTCTTCGTGGAAGGCGATATTCCGTTTGTAATTCTCGGGAATCGCATATCCTTTTGAAACCAGATAATCTTCCAAAACATCCGGCTTATCAGGAATGAAGACTATCAGCAGCTCCGCGCCGGCCGCTTTTATCTTTTTGGCCGTCTCACCCAAGAAATACTTCGCTAATTCGGCGCCTCTTTTTATGTTCGGCGAATCGAAGCCAATCTTCGCACCCGGTTCTCCAATGGAAAAGATTGTATTTATCACGCCATTGTTAACCACAAAAAACTCATTCGGACTTTCTTCCGCCCATTTCAAATCCCGTCTGTGGGAAATGAAATTACTAACGGCGGGCACCTGTTTTAAAAGCATCAGAAAGCTGGAATCCCTCGCCGAATCCCTCAATCGTTCCAATAAATTTCTCTTCGGAACAATGGAATTCGGCGGAAGTAAAACATCCAGACTCTTCAGGCAATCTTCCACATCCAACCCTTTTTCCTTCGCGAAATTTTTCCAATAATCCAGCGCGAACATCCGACAGGCATCGCTCATGTCGTTTGCGGCGTAAAAGCCGAGAATGACGAGCTTGGGACGCATTGAGAGGGCTTTATCCGCCAGGTAATAGTATTGGACTGGTCCGTAGCCGCCCATACCCATATTGTAGACCGAGCGCCCCGTCAGCTTTTCCAGTTTACTGGGCCAGGAATCAGCGCTCAAAGCGTTAAAGCCGTAAGTTTGAGAATCGCCTAGAGTCACGATATCGGCACTTTCGGGAACACCTGGATTCCGGAAGCCGTTCGCATCCGTATCTTCGAAACTATGGGGCGGAAGCGCGTATCCGAGAATGTCGTGGTAGACGCCGTTCGGCGACATCGTCCGGTAAGCCGGAATGATTTTCAGCCGGACCGCCGCGGTCGTCAAAAATTCCAAAAACAAAAAACCGACGGCTAAGCCGACGATAAGCAGAATTATTTTTGCCCCGAACGTTTTCAAATTGCCCACGGAAAAATCTATTTTCTACCGACTATAATGACATTCTGAGTAAAAATTCCGGCCGAGCTGCCCGTTTCAATCAAGCGATAGAGTTTCAATCCAATTTCAATTATCCGCCAGAGGCAATGACGGATGAAGGATTTCATCCCGTGGACCACCGGCCGAACCGGATAAGCCCCCGGCTCGCGGAAACCGATTCCCGAAAGAGCGGTCTTAATGCTCTGTTCCGTAATATCCACTCTCTCCCCGAAGTGCGCGTTCCTCAGCCGACCCACCGGACTTTCGGCATTGACGCCGCGAATAACCACGATACCGTCCTTCTTCAGCGATTTGAAAATTTCTTCCAAAAGATTGAGAGTTTCTTCTTTCGTCAAATAATCCAAAACATCTACCAAAAAAACTCGGTCATAGTAATCGTTCTTATTTTTGAGAAAACTCAGAGCATCTCCGTGATGGATATTTTTAACACCCAAGCCGGTACCTTCGTCTATTTTTTCCCGATTAATATCGATGCCTTCCGTATTTGAATAACCCTTATTTTGAAGCCAATTAACCATTCCTCCGCGGCCGCAACCCGCGTCTAATATTATTGCCGACTTATCTTTCGGCAGAAATCGGCCGTACCAACCGTGCCAAACCGGAAATTGATTTTTAATATCCTTTAGATTCATATGTAAAATGTATACATCAACTTTTCCATCCGGTCAAATACCTTGAAAAAATAATTAAAAGGCTTACAATCAAAAATAATATGAATGAGGAAATTAGAGGGAAAAAGGTCTGTGTTATCGGGGGCGCCGGTTTTTTGGGCAGTCATCTCGTGGATCATCTCGTGGACGAAAAGAACTGCGAAGTGCTGGTCTTGGACAATCTCATCTCGGGACTCAAAAAATATATCAACAAAAAGGCGGAGTTCGCCTGGTATGACATCCGCGACGACGAACACGAGCTTATCGGAATTTTGAAAAGCCATCAAATCGAGTACGTTTTCAATTATGCCGCGGAACCCTACATCCCGGAGGGTTTCGAACGGCCGAAGCATTTCTTCATCATCAATGCGCTCGCCGTCCTCAATGTCTTGAATGCCTGCCAAAAAGCCGGCGTGAAAAAAGTTTTACAGGTAAGTTCCGCCGAGATCTACGGCGATATGAAGGGTAAAATCAAGGAAAGTGATATGGTGGTCGCCCACTCCACCTACGGTGTTTCAAAAATGGCGGCGGACGGCCTGGTGCAGGTGCGCTGGCGCGAAGCCCAAGTGCCGGGGATCGCAATGCGCCAATTCAATTGCGTGGGCGAACGGGAAACGCACGAATACGTGATTCCCGAAATAATCAGCCAACTGGCCCAGGGCCCCATAGTCCATTTGGGCAACAACAGCTTCCGCGACTTCCAATACGCCGGCGACGCCGTCCGAATGGCCGTGGAACTCCTTGAAAAAGGCGAACCCGGCGAAGTTTACAATATGGGCTCGGAAGAAGGCATTCAAATATACGACTTGGCGCATTTGATAGGAAAACTGATGGGCCACGAAAAAATCGAGATTGTAACCGAACAAAAAAGAGTGAGACCGTGGGAAATTTGGCATCTTCAATCGGACAACACAAAACTTTATTCCATTATTTCCTACCGCCCGAAAGTGAAGCTTGAACAGGCACTCGAAAAGACCATTAAATATTTCCGCGAAAACGGAAAGAAATGGGATTTCTAACCGTTCACTAACCGAGCCAATTCTCTTTTTCAAAAAAATCCATCCAACGATCGGTAAATTTGTCCACCGAGTATTCTTTTACCGTGCCGGCGGCCTGAACGCCCATCTGCCCGATTAAAGCCATATTTTTGGCACAATAGAGCAATTTTTCGGCGAGCGCTTCGCTATTATAAGGCGGAATAATAAAGCCATTCACTCCCTCTTCGATAATGTCAGGACCCCCGCTGTGCGTCGTCGCAATGACCGGCAAACCATGGCTCATCGCTTCGAACATCACTTGGCCGAAGCCGTCATCCAGCGTGGGAAATACGAAAACCGAAGATTTTTGATAGTATTCCCCCAAAAGATGGTGACGCACCGCGCCGGCATATTCAAATATGCCATCGTATTTTCCTAAGAATTTTTTTATTTCCGGGTCAACCGGCCCGACGACCGTAAGTCTGACGTTGTCTCCGCTCTCTTTCTTTATTTTTTTTATCGCCTCCAAAAGATAAAGCGCGCCCTTCATTATCGAAAGAGAACCGACATATAAGACTTCCAGCGGACCATTTTTATTCTTCTCCGATATTCCGGCGCCGGAAATTACAAGATCCTCCGCCGCGCTCAGGGGGAAGTGAATGATTTTTTCTTCGGGAACGCCGCGCTCCGCGTAGGTTTTGGCGGCAAATGACGAGGGGGTGAAGAGCACATCGCATAATTCGTATTCCTCGAGCTCTCTTTTTATCTTGTTCGGGCTGTTCAGGGATCGAGAGGTTATGCCAAGCTTTCGATATTCTCTTTCTCTTTCTTCCTTCTGGAACTCTATATGCGAAGAACCGCGATACATCACGGTCTTTGCTCCCATCCGTTTGGCCGCCTCCATCGTCTTCAAGGCGCACATGGAACGGGTGATGACAATATCGCTGCTCCCGATATGTTTTGAAGCCCAGGCGTCAAAGAAAACCTGCTCATAATAAGAAAAATCTTTAATGAGCCTCCGGGCCACGATGTCAAATATCCGGGCGAGGAAGAAAAGTCTTACCTTTTCTTTGGGGATTTTTTCCGCGTCTTTTCGCCGCCATTCCAAAAAAGGCATCTTCGGACTGTAAAAATCGGTCAGAACCCGGTAAAGCAAACCGCGCTTTTCGAAACCCTCGGCCCATCGAAAAAGGTCAAATTTCCCGTAAGTGGAGATGGTTATTTTTTTCATTTATTTATTCGAAAGCCCCAAAAGCTTCGCGATCGCTTCCGACGCCATTTGATGACCTTTTTCGTTGATGTGCCCGTCTTTCGGGAAATACAGATCTTTCCCTGCAATGACCGTCGGCGTCAGATCAACGAAAGGAATACCGTTATTCTTGAGGATAGAACCCATTTTTTCGCCTATTTGCCTTTCAAGTAAGTTAAACCGGATGTTTCTGGACGGGATAAGAATGGCAGCGACAGTTTTGCCCGGCAAGAGCTCCTTTGTCTTCTTGATGATTTCATTAAAAATGGCGAACTTATCGCTGTAGTCGTCGACGGTCTTCACCAAACCGAGTCGGCTCAAAAATCCGTAGAGATATTCCTTGGCGAGAGTTTTTGTGAGAGAAAGGGTTTTGAGGTCGAAGAGCCACTTGGTCATATTATAAACCGTCTGATTTTTGACGCGATAGTCGGCCTTAGGCGCCGCGGCTTCGGCGGCGCTCTCCTCCGGAACACTGCTTAACACAAGAGAGTTATTTCCCAAGCTGAATATGGGTTTGGGACCGGAATTGGAGCCGACATTGATCTCATTAATATCATTCAGGAAATAAAAACCAAAAACTACGATATCGGGATTATATTTTATGCCCTCCATTTTGAGGGCGATATAATACTGCCCCGCGTCGTATCCGGGAACGCCAAAATTCAAAACCTCCGCGCCGGTATTCTTTTGGAGCAGTTTGCCAAAAGTATTTTCTATGGCGATGCCCTGGCCGAAGGTGTGGGAATCGCCTAAGATTACGATCCTTTTCTTCGCGGGATCTTTGGCATATGAATGCTCCTCGTCATCCCTAAATCCCTTGCCGTTTGTCTTGTATTCGACATCATACTCAACGGTTTTTTGCCGACAGGATTCGTTGGGCACCAATCGCCAGCCGATCGTCGAATCATGCGCATAGAGCTTGTCGGCGCAATCATAAAAATTCACGGCTTGCTCACGGGACTGCTCAAGATGGTCCCACATCCGTAATCCAATCTCCGAGACCGCGAGACCCACCGCCAGACCCAATAAAATAAGAATTACTTTTCGCATTTAAATATTGCCGTTTAATTCAATGACATATATCTGCCGAGAACCTTCGTGGACGGAATCGATGCAAATCTGGGTGCCATCGCGGTTAAAACGAGGATGGAGATCCGCCCTCAAATTACTCAAATCCCAATCGTCCTTCGTTCCATATTTTTCGTCCGGCAGGGAATAGAATTTTCCGACCTCCGTCAATTTTCCCGATTCGGGAACGAATATTTGAAGAACCCGCCAATGCTCCCTTTCCGGATAAGTATCCGTCATGAGCCGTTTTCCGTCCGGCGAAAAAGAACAGTGGCCGTCTTCTTTAAGAATCCCCCGCCCGATTGCCTCCGGTTTTACGGCAAAATCTTTCGGTTCGCCGTTCAAATTGAAAAGCAAAAAGGCATCGCCGCTGATCTTCTGCCTCAACGCCGGCGAAGACTTGAAGATTTTATGGTAAATCGGCACAAGCAACTTGCGGGCGAATCCGGTTTTGCCGACCGAGGCGGACGTTCCGGCCGGCCGCGCCCAAATCAAAAGTTCGTCATTGTTTTTCCAAGCGAAGTGCGATGCCATGCCGCTGTCCAAGAGAATCTTCGGTTTCATGGTTCCGAGGTCCGCAACATAAAGCCGGCTGTGCATTCCTCCGTTCTTCGTCTGCCATCGGTGGAGAAAGGCGAATCTCGTGCCGTCGAAATTGAGGGTCGGCTGGTCCGCCCAATGTTTTCCTTCATTCATAGAATCGACGAAGTATTCTTTGCAAAGCTGGGCCAGGGAAATTTTCAAGGCCGCCGTTCCATTTTCCAAATCAACCGAATAAATTCCGTCGCTTTCCAGCTTTCCTTCCGCAAGAGAATAGTCCTCGACGCCTTTGTAACCATAGCCCTCCCGTACGGCATCCAGCCGGGAGAAATTCATAGAAACGGCGTATTTTCCGCCGAGATGAACGTCATAAACCGGGAACGGAATGACTTTCTCTTCTTTGCCAGAAAGAACGTTCAATATCACCGAAACGAATTTTCCGTCCCGAAAATCATTGAATATTACGCGAGTGTTGAAATCCGGTCCAAGCCACTGAAGCCGGCACCCCTGCTGCCAGTTCCAGGCGCGGGTTTCGGCTATTTTACTGAATACCCGATTACCCTCAAGGTCTATGATTCCGATATCCGCTTTGTCTTTTCCGTTCGGTAATCTTTCCAAAAAATCCGTTTCGAGCGCCAATAAAAATCTTCCATCCTTACTCCAGGGGCATTTATCGTAGTAACCGAAAAAATGGTGCTTGCATTCGGTATTGAAACTTATCCGGACTGCTTCGTCCAAAAAATATTTATTTTCTTCTTTCATATGGTACTTGGGAATTTAAAGATTGGAGCGCTTCAATAATCCCGTCTGCATCTTTTTTATAGCTCCAATTTTTGACCGTCCGCAAAGAATTTTCTTTGAACATCTTAAGAAGCGCGCGGTCCGAAACGAGCTTTTCCATGTGGCCCGAGAGCGCATTCACATCTCCGAATTTGTATATAAAGCCGCAGCCGCCATCCTTAATAAGGTCGGGGGCGGTGCCGACTCTATCCGAAACAATAAACGCCATTCCGAAGTTCATCGCCTCGTTCACCTGCTTGGGCGACGGGTCAAACTCCGACGGCAGAAGAAGGATATCCGAAACGGCGCAGAAAAGCGGAATTTCGGACTGATTCCTGAAACCGAAAAAATAGAAGTTCTCGAGATTATTCTCGCGAACGCCGTCTTCAAGCGCCTTTCTATCCTCCCCGTCGCCCACGAAGAGAACATTGAATTCAACCTTCCCCTTCAAGAGCACGCAAGCTTTCAGAATATCGAAGACTTTTTTTCTCTTCATAATCTTGCCGATAAAAACGAGTGTTGGCACTTTGATATTCTTGATGCCCAGAGACTTCTTTATTTCGTCTCTCTTAGGCTCTAACTCTCCAGCTTTCTTTCCCCAAAAATCATTATCCACGGCACATGGGAAGAAAAAAAGTTTCTCTTCCGGCACATCAAAGTGCCGAAAAAATTCCTTATTGAGCTGATAACTGTATAAAAAGGTTGGGATAGTCTTGAACAGATTTTTCAAAACCAATGATTTGACCAGATTTTTCAGAGCGCCGTTTTGCTTCCCCATATCCGCTTCGCCCCGCAGTATGACTTTCGCGCCGGTATACCATCTCGTGAGATATATGAACCACGAAGTCATTGTGACATAACCCTGGATAAGAACACCGTCGAATTTTTTTTCTTTCAGCTCCCGGACAATGGACGGATTGATTTGGCCGAAAAAAGACGGGGCGGGCTTGAAACTCCAATTCTTCAAAAGCACATAACGATATCCGTCCAAAAGAGGAATGTCCCATTTGACCTTCACGCCCAATTCCTTGTCAAAACCGGCTTCGGATATGCCGAAATCCCAGCAGTAATAGACCGTCACATCGAGCCGGGGATCTTGAGCCAATGCCCGAAAAAGCGGCGCCTGGTATTGGATGGGATGGGAAGCGACTATGGCAAGCCGGTATTTCATTTCTTTCTTAAAATTGACACCAAAAACGAGCCCATTCTCAAGTTATGCGCCAAAAATCTGTTCAGCCAATTGGGGAATATCCGGGAAACGGCCGCCTTGATTCTTCCGCCCGGAAGGAGAAGGATATCCGTCTTGGGGCCGAAAACTTCGATTTTTTCAACCTCAAAAAGACTTTGAACGGCCTTTCGCCATCCCAAAAAAGCGTAATAGCGGGCAATTGCCCCGTCCGTATGAACCTGGACGCTTCTATGAAGAGACTTGGTTTTAAAAAGATTGCCCGAAATTATCCCATATAATGTTTCCGTAACATAGTAATTCCACCAGCCCCGATGATAAACCATAATGACGGCTCGTCCGCCCGGCCGCAAAACTCTGCGAATCTCGCTCAAAATTTTCTCCGTGCTCGAAGAATGGTGGATTACGCCCCAACTCCAGACGAAATCAAAATTGGCATCGGGAAATTCCAAACGCTCGGCATCCATTTTTTTGATCGTCCCTTTGATGCCGAAAACCTCAAAACGCTTTTGCGTGCTCTTCACCGCGTAGTCCGTCAAATCGATGCCAGTGAAAGACCGGGCATGGCGCGCCAAAAGCGCGGCATGACTGCCGTTCCCGACGCCGATTTCCAAAACATCCTTGTCGTTCAACTCGTTAAAATGAACGAGTTCGTCAAAAGGAGTTTTGGCGCGCTTGAGATACTCGGCCGCATTTCCGAAAAAACGGCCGTCTATCCTTTCGTAGAACTCCCGGCTGAATTCCGGCACGCCCAACTTGTCTTCCCAGTCATAGCGCATTGGATGCCCTTCCCACCAGGAATAATTCGCGGACTGCCACTCACCCGCCTCTTCTTTAGAACGGGGCAGTTCCGTCGGAGCGCCGAATCCTTTCGGCAAATCTTTTTTGAATTCGCTCATAAATTAAATGATAAAGCATTTGAATAATTTCTGAAACTATTTCTCCGGATGCGCGGCGTACCAATCGTATGTCATCTTCAATCCTTCCTTGAGCGGAATTTCCGGCTTCCAACCGGTCAGAGCCTGCAACTTGCTCACGTCGGCCAGCCGCCTTTTTACGCTTCCGGGCGGACCATTTTTTATATCCAACGATTTCGGACGCCAACCGGTCACTTCAAACAGCTTCTCCGCCAATCCCTTCATATCAATCTCTTCAAAATCTCCGATATGGACGGTTTCAATAGGCTGACCGTCGGTCTTCGGGGATTCCATCAAAAGCCTCATCGCCCGAACGGCATCCGAAATATAACAGAAAGTTCGCGTATCATCCGCGCCGTAGATAGGGAAAGGGTCAACGTGAGCCGCGATTCGTTCCGAGAAATCGGGTATTACATGGCCTTTATATCCAGCCCTCGGTCCATAGAAATTATGAGGTCGAACTACCAAGGCCCGGAAGTTGAACATCTTGGCATAATGGATGACAAAAAGCTCCCCTATGAGCTTCGTCGAGGCGTAAGACCAGCGCGGATTATAAGGGTCTTCTATCACGAGCGGAACCTTTTCCGGCGTCGGTATCGGTAAAACGCCGAAAGCATTCAATCCGCCGGCATAAGCTTCATTTGAAGAAGTAAAACAGAATTTGCCTTCGTGATTGAATTTCGCGAACCAATCAAGCATATAAATCAAAGTCAGAGTGTTGATTCTCAATACTTCATGCGGAATTTCATAAAAATATTTGGTTCCGTTCACCGCCGCGAGGTGGTAGACGTGGTCGTAGCCGCTTCCCAGCTTTTCATATGAAGCGAGGTCGGTAAGGTCCAAAATCAATAATTTTACTCTCGGGTTTTTTAGGAGTCTCTCAAAATCCTCATCTATCTTCCCTTTCCGCATGTTATCAACCAAAACTATTTCCGCTTCGGTATTCTCAAGCAGATGATTCGCCAAGTGTAATCCTATGAATCCCGAACCGCCGGTTATTAAAATTTTCTTTGCCATAAAATTTCTTATATTTCCCGCAAAAGATTCCAGACATCCACGAATTTCTTACCCGGATGATTCTTGGGATTTATTTCCAAATACCTCTTGTGCGGCGTTGCCAGTATCAAAATGTCGGATTTTGCCAAAGCGACTTTGAGCGAAACGAATTCCGGATTCTTAATATGTTCATCCGTGCACAGAACATCTTTGCATTCCATCTGAGCAAGCTTTCGAAGTTTGTAAGAAAGGGAAGAACGGGGGTCATCCACCTCCGGCTTGAAGGCCATACCCAGGATACCGATGGTCTTGTTCTTGAGTTCGTGCGAATGCTCTTTTTTCAATTCGTCTATAACGTGCTTCGCCAAGCCTTCGTTCACGAGCATTGCCGCGTGGCCAATCCAAAAATTGTTGTTGGCGAAAGCCGCAAGCTGCATCGTATCCTTGAACAAACAGGGACCCGCCGCGAATCCTGGAGACGGCAAGTCGCGATTCCTGGGATAATCCCTGTTCATCGCCTCGTGAATCTTGTGGTAATTGAGGCCATGGCCCTGCGCAATCATATAAAACTGGTTTGCCACGGCGAACCGGATATAGCGCCAGGAATTCGTGAAAAGCTTTCCGAGTTCCGCTTCAATAGGCTCAATGGGTATCAAATCCGCCTGGGTAATATTCCGGAAAAGCGCGGTCACTTCCTTTATGGTCTCGTCGTCAAAGCCCGAGATGAGCTGGGGCCAGATCTTTAATTCCTCTATCGCGTTTCCCTGCATAATCCGCTCCGGACAAAAAGCGAGCTTTACATTCTTCCCTTTCTTCAAGAAATGACTCTGGAGTTTTTCGGTCGTTCCCGGGAAAACCGTGCTTCGAAGAATGATGATCTGCCCATCTCTGAAGTATTCAATGCTCTTATCAATCAGCCGGATGATGCCGCCAAAATCCGGACTTAGATACTCGTCCACGGGCGTACCCACGATAATGACGATAAATTTAGACTCGCTGATTGCTTTCGGGTCGTCGGTCGTCGAGAGATTATTTTTTTGGAGAGCCGATTGGAGCGCCTCATCTCCTCCCTTTTCCTTGAATGGGAATTGGCCCGATTCAATCTTCTTGAGGGCCTCTTTGTTTATGTCGAGAAGGACTGTTTTTACGCCTGCATCGGCAAAGACCACCCCCAATGGCAGACCAACGTGGCCGGCTCCGCCAATGATACAAAGGTCGTATTTCATACCGTTTTCCATTGAGATTAATATATTATCTTTTGATGTCTTCGTCAATTGCGCATTTGTAGACGGCGTAGTTATAACCCGGCGCGGTATTGCCGAGTTTTATGCCGAGGAATTTCGGCGCCTCTCCGGAAAACTTATCGTCGGAAATATCGCACCCGGAAATTTCTGGAGGAAAAATCATCCCGCTGTATTTTTGCTGAAAGAAAATGAACGCAGTGTTTTCTTTGGGTTTTTCCGGCCAGGGATACACGTACATCCTGCCGTAGTCCTCGGACAAGGACCAAAAACTGCCGGTAACGCCGAATTTTAAATTGTCGTTTTTATGCTCCCCGCTCTTTTTTGCGAAAACTTCGCGGACCTGGGCGAAGGTTGGTTCTTCCTTTAAAAACGACGGAAATAAAATAATCGTTCTTAGGAAAGCGGTGGACACTAGCGCCAAGGTCATAAACACCGCCATTTTCGAAAAGTTTCCGGCTTCGGAAAAATAACAGAGGAAACCGAGAAAAATTATCGGGGCGAAAATCAAAAGATAAAAGATATGCCCAACCGAATAAATCATGCTCGCGAGCATTATGAGAAGACCTACCGCGCATAAAGCAAAAAGCCTCGGCGAAGATATTTGTGGCCGATATTTTTTATAAAAAAACCAGCCGGACACAAGCAACAAAATTACCACGAAAGCATAGAACGGAGTTACCGGGGATAGGAAATAATATTGGATGAATTTGGATAAGGTGAACCATTCGGAAAGCTGGGCGGTATAACCGGCACTGACCGCAAGAGCATTTTTGACCGTGCCCGAAAGCGTTTCCCATATACCGAATGGGCCCAATTTAATTGTGAGGAATAGAGTGAGGATACCGAGAATCAAAGCGCCAAAAATTCTCCCAAAAAATTCTTTCGGCTTATGTCTCGCCGCGAAGACCGTGCCCAAGACAAGGAGTGCGATGATGCCGCCCACAAGATGAGTGGCGAGCATAAGCCCCAAAAGTATTCCATATAAGCTCCAATCGTATTTTTTACCGGCATAAAAATAGGCCAGAATGCCCAATACTGCCCACAAACTCCCGAGAATCTCGGGACGGCCGCTTCCGCCAACCAGACCCGAAGCAAGCGCCAAAAGACCGAGGATAACGGCAAAAACTTTCGACCAGCCTAATTCTCCGTCTTTTTTCGTCGCTCTGAAAAAAATCCATGCGCTTAGCCAAATAACCAAAATGTTCAAAATCGCGATGGTTAGAAAAATATCCAATGGCGCCGCCCCAGTCATTCCGTGATTCAAAATAAGCGGAAATAACGGCGGATATATCAAAAATCTTTTCATCCCCGACGGGTCTATCGAATCTATGCTTTGCTCGTCCGAAAACAGAGGGTTCGTAAGAATTCCTTCGTTGGAAAACTGAAGCGCCGGCACCAGAAAAAATTCCGAATCCCCGCCCGGTACGGGATAGGCATTCTTGGCAAAGACCAGAAAGAGCGCCGCTATGGCCAGACAAACCAGGACCAAGGCGGCCTTTTTCATGAATGAGGCTCGAATCTCCCTTTGTTGAAATCGGCCTGGTCGAAAACCTCCATTTTCTGGCAAATCAAGGTCGTGAACACCCCGTTATTCAACCAACCGGCAACACTCCGGAAAACACGGAAAGGCAGGGAAAGCTGGCGGCTCAAAAAGAATTCCAATTTCCAAAACGGCGGGAGCGCGGCCCCATAAAACGTTCGTCCCGACAGAACGAAGAAGAAAAAGTTCAGAATAAAGAGTAGAAAATTCGCGATCGGGGCGTAGACGAAAAGATTGGGATATTCGAAGGCCTGGTCCACGGAAAAACCGGCCACCTTGAGGAGCCGCCGGATGGATTCCCGGCTATAGATGTGCATATGGGTTATCTCCCAATCGTTGTAAAAAGGGATACCAATTACGAAAATGCCGTCGTCCTTGAGGATGCGCCGGATGTTCTTCAAGGCGGCATAATCGTCGTTCACATGCTCGATAATCGCCGATGCCACAATGACGTCGAAGGATTTGTCCGGAATCTTGGTATCTTCCACGTTCCCAATGATTACTTTTCCTAGTTCATCATCCGGAAAAAGATCCAAGCCAACGACGTCATATCCGGCCGTCTTGAAATAAAGGTAATCCCGCCCGCCATGGACTCCGACAATGAGCACTTTCTTTTTATCCTTGGGTATCGTCCGCTCAAGCAGATAATGCCAATCGCTCGCGGCCCCGACGCAGACGAACTGCGACCAATACTTCTCGGGCAAAAGCGCGGACTTTTCGCCCAAATAGCTTTTTTTCATCTCCCGATAGATGTTTTTTATTTTTTTCATCATATTCTTGAATCAATCGGCTTTGAATTTTAAATCTTCAGTCAAAAAATAATTCGGATCGGGCGAAAATGACCGCTTTCCTCGGAATATTCCCGAAAAACGCCCGACAATCTTCAGAAACGCGTACGGTACGATGCTTATCATGATAAGCCATTTTTCTTTCTTTGAATAATCTTTGAAATATTCCTTCACCTTTTCAAAATAGCCGCCGGCATCCGCTCCTCCAAAACGGCTGGAGAAAAAAATTAAAATGGCGTTTGAGATAATCGTCAGCCCGCCGAAAAATCGCAGCCGATTGTGATGCTTTTCGAATCCGTGGCTCCCGTAAAAAGATTCGTAAGCCCGGCGAAGCGCGATTGTATAGCGGAGCTGGCCCTCCCGAGTTTCAAAGGATTCTCCCTCAAGGCCCACGTGATCCTTGCCGTGGACGGTCTTTACGTAAGCGGCTTTCTTCGTGACAAAAATAGCCGGGTACTTGGCGAGAATTTCAAGAAATATGGGCATATCAAACGGCTCCCGTCTCTCTCCTCTTTGAAACATGTTCACGGGATTATCCAAAACTTTCTTCAATCCGACAATGGAATCCTCCCGGCGCAAAAAAGAGATGAATCCGGCACCGCCCGCCTTGCCCAAATAGATATTGCTGAAAAACCAATCCGCCGAATACTTGCCCGGCCTCATCAGCACCTCGTCCGAAAATTCCAATTTGCCGCTCTCTTTATCCAGTTCGAATGTGATTATGTTGGTGATTATGGCGGCCGCATCCGGATGCAATACAAAGCTTTTCACGCCTTCCTCCACATAATTCTTCGAAAGCCAATCATCGCTCCCCAATGCCTGCATATAAAAACCCGAGGCATATTCGGCGCACTTCAAAAAATTATTTCCGCTTCCGATATTCGTTTCATTCCGGAAATACTTCACGCGCGGGTCCCGCTTCGCGTATTTCATAACCACTTCGCGCGTATCATCCGTTGAGGCATTATCAACCACGATTATCTCTATATTCCCGTAAGTTTGGTGGATGGCGCTCTCTATCGTACGCCAAACCGAATGAGCGCGATTGAAAGTCGGTATGCAGATACTTACCAAAGGGTTCTTTTCGTCCATTTTCTATCTGATTCTTTTTAAGAATCCGTCATAAGCCACCGTAATGGCCAATTTGTTTTCCATGCTTTTATCGGGAATGAAGTTCTTGTGCATGCGCAAAAATTCCCGGGCCGCCGTCCACGGACTATTTCCCTTTCCCCAAGGGCGGTTTTTGATTATCCCTTTCGGCAGGAATTCGGCAATAGTATCAAAGGCCACAATATAACTTCCCTTGGTCACAAGAGGAGAATAAAGTTCCAGTTCCTTGAGAACGTGGGCGTGGGAGTGATTGGAATCCAAAAATACGATAATTTTCCTCTTGCCTCGAGCGAATTTTTTAACCTTATTCAAAATAACAGGGTCTACCGACGAGCCCTCAAGCATTGAAATCCGCTTGAACATCCTATGAGCTTCTATTTTTTGGCGGTTGTGTTCGCGAATATCGGTATCTATCCCCAAAACCTCTCCCTTGCCGCCGATGAGTTCCAATATGGAAGCGGAAAGAATGAGCGAGCCGCCGCGCGCGATACCCGTTTCAATCACCAAATCCGGCTTCACGTTCCAGATAAGCTCTTGGATGGCCATAATATCCTCCGGATATTGGATTATCGGCCTCCCCAGCCAATCAAAATTATAAGGATACCTGTCTTTCATTGCCTGGCTCGCGAAATCAAGCGCGAGTTTTTTGAGCCGCTTGTCGGACCCGAGACGCTTGATATTGGCTTCCCGTTCTTTGGCAAATTCTTTTTCGTCATTTTTGAATTTCACTTTTGTTTTTTCAGCATATCTATGACCTTTCCCTCGTCTATTTCGAAAATATCCGACACGGGCCGGAGCCAATCCTCGTTGGCAAGCTCCCGCCTTATCACCATCTTATTTTCAAGATTAACATTACCGCAGATTTCGGCAAGCAGGGAATCAGCCGGAATATTGGCGCTCTTGCTGTCATCTACAACAACTATCTTTTTGGTTTTTTTTACGCTTTCGACTATCGGAGACCAGTCGGTCGCGAGCGCCGAATTCACGTTGAAATGCGCGGCGTTTATCCCTTGTTCCTTAAGCACCGAATTCAATTTGTGTGTTTGGGGAAAAGAAAAGTTAAAAGATACCAGGGTTGCATCGTTGCCTTCCGAGTATTGGAATATCGTTCCATCGCCGAATATTTTGAGCGGCTCTCCAGGCTCGATAATATCCATCTTTCCCAATCTCTGGCTTACGCCGATAATCCGGAAACCGGGCTGAACAAGATGTTTGGAAAAAATGAAATCCGCATCGGCTTTGCTGGTAACCGCAAATCCCGGAATTCTCGCGATGGAGCAAAAATCCGCGAAATTATTCAAGCTGGACTGAGGACCCTCATAGCCGCTATCGACGACCGTCGCCACTATCGTGAATGAACCGCCCTTCAACTGATGTTTCATGCTTCGAATGATATTATAGGTATTCGCAAGCTGGTCGATGCCCAACAGCAAGAAATCCATTTGTTTCATAAAAAATACGCCGGAGACGCCGTTCAGCATCAGGCCAAAACCGAAACCAACCAAACTATTCTCGGCATTCGTGGAATTGAAAATCCGGCCGCCGGGGTTAACCTTCATTCCCCGCGTGAGCCCTCCCAGACAGGAACCGGCATTGATATTCTGCCCAAAAAGCACCGCGTGTTCGGGCTTGGCAACTTCTTCCTTGATTAAGTTGTTCAAATATTCAACGTATTTCATTTTGCAGTTCTTTCGTTATTTTTTCGGAAAGTTCGGCGAATTTTTCCCGGCCCATCTCTTCGCGCACGACGAAAACCGGGTCGTTTTCGTTTTCCTGGATGATTACCTTGGTCATGTCCACGGTCGGAGCCGGACCGGCATGATAATTGATGAATCTTCCGTCATCGGCTCTCCGGTCGCCCAATGTCTTCACTGTCGCCTCAATGCATACAGGGCCGCCGCCCCTCAACGCTTCATTTTTCGCGCCTTGAAGCGTTTCAATATATTTATGGGCATGATTTCCCTCCATTTTAACATACGGAATATTGACCGAGCCGGCCATCTGCTTCAAATCGATAACGCATCTTCTTTCCGAAATACTGGTTCCCAAAGACCATTCGTTGTTTTCTATCACAAAAATCAGATTCAACCCCAATGTTTTTGCTAAAACCAGGCTTTCGTAAAAGCTTCCTTCTTCCATGGAACCATCCCCGCCCAAAACAAAAACAGTGCTGTTTTTTCCTTTCACCTTGTCGGCCATACTGATGCCGGCGGAAACAGGAAAATTATTTCCCAAAATACTTGAGCTGTAAACGATTCCGCGCTCCGGATTAATGACATTCATCGAACCGAGTTTCCCTTCCGCGAGACCCGTCGGCAAGAGGAGATATTCGTCCAGTATCGGACGCAATTTTCCGAGCCGAGCCAGATTATAAGCCGCGTTCCGATGGGGTAATATCAGTTTGTCCCCGTCTTCAAGAACGTGATTCATAGCAACCGCGATTGCTTCGTGCCCCAAAGCCAAATGAACCGGGATTTTGAATTTCCCGGCTTTATATTCCTCGTTTACGAGAAGTTGGCTGAGCCGCAGCCGCAAAATCTCCTCGGCTATTTTTTCATCGTTCGTTTCCATCATATGAATGGAAGCAGCATTTTAAGCCCCGTTTCCAAATCTATCTGAGGTTCCCATCCGATAAGCTCCTTCGCCCGCCTATTGGAAGGATTGCGCACGCTGACCTGCGCCGGATTGCTTTCGATAATATTAACCTTTTTTCCGAAAATCCGTTCGGCTGTTTCAATGACTTCCCTAAGGGTAACGACTTTATTTCCGGAAAGATTGATGATATTGAAACCCGCAAGACCGATGGATTTTATTATTCCCCGGCAGATATCCGAGATATGGACGTAGCGCCGGCCGTTTTTCAAAGATCCGACCGTCACTTCCGGCTGGTTTTTGACCGCGCTTGAAATAGACTCTACCGCTCCCCAATTCGCTTTGCGTGGACCGTAAATGATTCCGAAACGAAGAATGGTTGTTGCCAAAAATCCCTGGCTGTAGCGCTGACGCAGGTTCGCCTCGGTGACAAGCTTCGAGAGGGCGTACTCCGAGGTGTGATTCACAATGTTTATAAGCGCGTCTTCATCCTTCTCCTCATCCCCCTCAAAACGGTCATAAACCCACTCGCTCGAAGAGAAGATAAGTTGCTTGGCGTTTTTTTTGACGGCTGCGTTCATCACATTCAGGCTTCCCATCACGTTGGCATCGAAACATTCGTAGGCCCGGCCGCGGCAGTCCGGATCGCGAGAAAGGGCCGCCAAATGGACGATTGCGTCGACGCCCTCTGGCAGTTCGTCGGCGAATTGCGGCGTGCGGACGTCCGCCCGATGGAACTCATAATCAGTCGAGGGTTTTTCTACCAGATCGAATCCGACAATTTCCGCCCCCGCCTGGCGCAATTGAGCGATGAGCTCACGGCCGATGAAACTTTCCGAACCGGTTATAACAATTTTCATATCTGTTTTTTACTGAAATACTCGACGGTTTTCTTCACTCCTTCGGAAATTCCTGTTTTAGGCTTCCAGCCGAGCTCTTTTTTTATTTTTGAGATATTAGCATAGAAACCCCGCGAACGCACTTTTTTAACGCTCCACTTCGGCGCGGGCAAATTTAAATTCTCATAAACCTCTTTCACTACTTCTGCCACGCTTGTGAGCCGGCCGGAACCGACGTTGTAGATTACGCTCGGTTTTTTGCTCTTTTCCAAAATTTTTACGAGTGCTTCGACGACGTCGTCAATATAGACGAAATCATTGGCGCCGGATTTATTCTTCACTTCCGGCATAACTCCGTTCCCGAAGCTCCGCACCAAATGAGCGATAAGCGTCCGGGATTTTTGGCCGGGACCATAGGCGAAGAATAATCTGGGCCACAAGAACTGCATTTTATTCTGGAGAGCAATCTGCTCCCCCATCGCCTGAATCGTCCTTTTCGCGATGACAAAATCCAGAACATGGGCTGGCGGCAAAAGCGAAGCCGATTCTTTCAAAGAGCCTTTGCCATCGCCATATTCCCAACAACTCCCGACTGAAAGGAATTTTTTGCACCCAAGCTCGGCCGCCACAGAAATCAAATTCAAACTATTCATCATATTTCCCAAGCTCACGCCAGCGGAAAAATCGTAATTCTCCAGCCCTTCCCAAGCCAAATGAATCACGGCGTCCGGCCGGAATTTTTTCAGCTTGTTTTTCCAACCGTTGATATTTTTCAAATCCCCTTTGATGGAAGAGGGCGACTTGCCGACCCTTCCGGACCTTTTTCTCGAAAGCAGAAGCAATTTATGCTTGCGCGTCAAAAGCTTCGGCACCAGATGCGAACCGATGAAACCGCTTCCGCCGGTGATGAAAATTTTCATGAATTCAATAATGATTTTACTGCGGTTTCCAATATCTCTCCAGTTTTCAAAATAATCGTTTTACATTCCGCCGCTTCGCCCGCCAGCCTGTCGCTTTCGGTATCCCCGATAAAGACGGATTTTGTCAGATTAAGCTTGTGTTCCCGGGCGGCTTGGAAAAACATTCCCGGCTTCGGCTTCCGACAAAGGCAATTATCGTCGTTTCCGTGAAAACAATGGTAAATTCCCGCAATCTGTCCGCCGTGTTTTTCAATTTCGGCAGTCATTCTTATATGAATATCCTTCAAATCATCTTCCGTCATCAGCCCGCGCGATATTCCCCGCTGGTTAGTAATGATATAAATTTCATAACCCGCTTTCGTAAGTGCCGTAAACGCATCCAATACTCCGGGCAAAAACTCAAATTCCTCCCATTTTTTCACGTAATCATGCGGAGGCATCTGTTTGTTTATCACTCCGTCACGGTCAAGAAAAATGACTTTTTTGGATTTGAAAAATTCTTCAACGACCGGTATCTGCCCCACTGTCGTAATCGCGTAATAAGGATGGTCGGTTACATAAGCCGCAAGGCTATTGTTTTGGATGAGTTTCGGAAGAATCGTGTGTTCAAAAGAAAAATTATCTTTCGGCATCATATCGATGATGTTTTTTTTCATCAAGAAAAATCCAATATCCACCGCATTCAAATTGGGGTCTTTGCTGAACGGGCCGTAATAAGCAACATGCTCATCTTCTTGAACCCGAACATTGTTCTCCCGGCCATGTTCGGCATCACCGTTCACGTTGGAATAAGCCACGAGACTTCCAACAACATTTTTCTCGCTATAAAATTCAACCAATTTTTTGAGATTTAACGGCCAATAATTATCGCTGTATAGGAGAAGAAATTCGTCCGCGAGAAGCGGTGCGGCGTTTCTAACCCGAGTACCGGTAAGATCATCCACGCTCCCGATGGAATATTTGATTGAAACACCAAATTTTTTGCCGTCGCTGAAATATTCCGTTATCTTCTCCGGCATATATCCCAAAAGTAGAACCACCTCTTTGATTCCATTCTCTTTCAATAGATTTATCAGATGTTCCAAAAACGGCTTACCATTAATCAATATCATCGGCTTCGGCCGATCGTTTGTAAGTGGTCTTAATCGTTCACCTTTTCCGCCGGCCAAAATAACGGCCTGAGTAATCGGTTTTATTTCACCCATCTCAATCGTTCGTCAATCTCCTTTTTTTCCTGGAGGTATTGAATCTGTTTCAGCCGGTTGCACTCCCTCCCCCGGAAACGCTCTTCCGTGAAATTTATCTTTTTGAAAAACTCCGTCAATTCCTTGCCTCCCCTATCCAAATCCCATTCCGGCTTGTAGTAGTCCTTAAGCTCCGAGAGAATCCGCTTAAATGAAACGCGATAGGTTCGCGAGTCCTTGCCGTGCTCGCCGGTAAATGTGAGCGCGCTTCCGGGTACGGAACGCTGGGCGGCTTCGGCCAGATCGCGGACGGTATAGTTACCGTTCAGCACACCGACATTGAAAGATCGGCCGGCTACCAATTCCTTGGGCGCTTCCAAGCCCACTATGAACGCGCTGGAAACGTCCCTTACGTGCACCACTGGGCGCCAAGGCGTGCCGTCGCTCTTTACCTCCACCTTGCCGGTCGTATAGGCGGAGGCGACAAGATTATTGAAGACGATATCGCACCGGAGGCGCGGGCTCGCGCCGAAGACCGTGGAGGGCCGGAAACAGACGATCATAAAACCATCCGAATTCATCTTCTTTAAGGCCACTTCGGCATCCCACTTGGTCCGCGCATAGGCCGTAACACCGAATGGCCCCGCTTCGTCTTCCGCAAGTTCGTGGCTCGTATCCGCCACGCCATACATACTCTGCGAGGAGGCGTAAACGAAACGCTTCACGCCGGCGCGCTTGGCGCACTCCGCCAGTTTGAGCGTTCCCTCCAAATTTATCTCCTCCGTAATCCCAGGCGTGAGTTCACCCAACGGGTCGTTTGAGAGCGCCGCAAGGTGAATCACGGCATCAATACCGGCCAAATCTTCATCGGTAACATCGCGAGTATCCTTCGTTATTTGGCGTGCCAGGTTCTGAACCGAAACCAATGCATTATCTTTGTAAAAGCCGGTATCGTAGCCAACGACATCATATCCTCGCTCGCAGAGGACTTCCGTTAGCACCGTTCCTATATACCCCCTGTTCCCTGTTACGAGAATTGTCATTTTATAAGATTAAAACTATTTAAGTTTAACCGATAAAAGTTAGAATGATAAGTGTTTGACATAAATCATATATATGCTATTATACTTTTCAGTTATTTAACAAAAAAGTATATTATCCAACAATGATAAGGAGACTTAGTTATGGAAAAAGAGGAAAAATGGAAATTAGCGGGATTTTTAGGAACATGGATAAGTATCATATCTTTTACCCCTCAAGTTTATTCCGTTTGGGTAAATCTGCCTAAACCAGCGACAGATATATCGCTCGGAATGTATATGATGCTCAGCCTTAGTAGTATTCTTTGGCTAATGTATGGATTAAAAAACAGGATAAAGCCAATCTGGCTTTCAAATTTATTCGTCCTCGTGTTTTCTCTGTCGATTATAATTTATAAAACTATCTTCGGATAAAATCAAATTCCCCATCTAAATAATTTAGATGGGAAATTTTTATTGCGGAATATCGCATCTTTCCAAAATACTCCGCGGGGAGATACGGAATTTTTATCAAAGATGGTATTTAAGAATCGAGATATCAATACCGAGCCACTCTCTTATCTCGTTCATCCATGTATTTCAGAACCTCCGCTGCCGAAATGAGGTCGCCATTTTTATAATATTTTTCTATTTTTGCCAATTCGTTAGCCAGAAGCTCGCTCCGAGTCCCTTTCAAAATCCCCTGCGAGTGGGTGATGTGTTCTTCCCAGCTTTGGGGGATGCCAGGGAAACTATAGACTAATAAATTCGATTTTGATTTCACGACCGCGCTCACGACCGAGACGAAGGCCCTCAATTGATGGAGAGGTGGAGCGATGATAAAAACGCTTTTCCATCCATTATTCTTCGCATAGTCTACCAGTCCCCAAGCTTCGGCATCCGTACTCGGAGGAAACTTATCCGACGGCGGTACGCTGTAGATATCTTCTTTTTTCACGCCCATTTCCACCAGCTCGTTTCGCCAATTTTTGAAACCCGGATACCCGAAACCCTCGGGCATCCCGCACAATCCCAGTTTTTTAACCGGGCCCAAGCTATACAAGAAACCGGCCGCTTTCAAGACCGATGACTGATTATCTTTTGTCTCGCCAAAGAGATAGGCGGCTTCAACCCTGCCGGATGTTGCTGAATCGCAAAGCACTCGGGTAATTAACTCGTCTAATTCCAGATAGGAGGATGTGATTGATTTGAAAATTTTTTTCTTTTTATCCATAAAAGCTTATTTATTCATAATATCATTATTATCTTGAACAGGACACTGTTTTAACGAGTGTTTGACAGAATAACTATTTAGTGCTATTCTTATACAAGATCTTACAAAAATTAAATAAAACCTCAAACCAAACACAGAAAGGAAAAGAAGCTATGAACCAAACAATTCACGAATTCGATGAGTTCGGGTGCACTAATGGGCCAGATTGCGAACAGTGCAAACAGTTGGATATTGAGATATTAAGGTGGGAACAACGACATCCCACGAGAACAAAGCTGTTCAACGCACTGAAAATTATTGTTCCAGCCGTGGGGGTTACCTTTACATTCTTGTGCATGGCCGGGATGTACATATACGTAACCTGGTTATTAACATCCAAAACACTACAAATCCTAAGGGGTTTGTTCTAATTCAATTTCTTTTGGGTTACTAGGGACTGGAAAACACTTCCAGTCCTATTTTTTATAGTTATTTTCGGGTATTCCTAGTTAATTGGCACAAGAGATAACGACTTTTTAAGATAGTATCTAGGGTTTTCAAACAATTTTTGGTATGGGAGCTTCATGCTCTTGAGCCAGGTGTGGGAGAGAAGGGAAAAGCGGATCCGACAACTGCGGCAATGATATCTTCCTTGTCTGGCGACGACCTTTCTCGTACTCCAACCCCGATATTTGACCAGACGAACCGCTTCCATCCGGAGCTTGGGCATATGATGATTCTTTGTATACATGCTTGGATTCTAATTCAATCAGGTGATTCCAAGCTATTGGGATATTACGTCAAATTTGACATAAATACTACAGTATGTTAAACTATTAAAAGTTAATTCACATTGTTAAAAACAAATAAACTGCGTAGAAACGCAAGGAGGTTCCCGTGTCATATTCATATGTATACGCTTCAGAAGAAAAATTGTTCGAGATCATCGCTCGTATTTTGTGCGATAATAGAAATAGACTCAAAAAACCCGTTGATTCTGTCTGTTTCTTCGGACAGACAACCGAGAATGACATGCCGATGATTAGAAGTGCGGCAAACATTCAAATGGGTGGTCTGGCTCGCCTCGTAGCCATAACAGGATTCGCCGGCGAGAAAAACGGCAGTTTTGAAGTACGTGGTTCCAAGTCTTTCGCGAACGAAATTATGAAACTCGGAGTTGCTTCAAAGAACATAGTTTCTTTTCCGCTCTCAAAAAATTCCCGCCTTGCACCGATGCCGAAGCAATTGGGGTCGTTGAGTTTGCGAAATCCCAGGGATGGAAATCCCTCATCGTGACGGTTCCTCCGCTTCACCAGGCCCGGGCTTTCATTTCGACTGTGAGCGCGGCAATCAAATACTATCCGGAACTCAAGGTCTACAGTATACCGTCTGAGGCACTTCCTTGGACCGAGGAAGTGATTCACTCTCAGAGCGCACCCCGTGCGAAACGGAGTGAACAGTTCGGCGGAGAATTGGCGAAACTCGCCAAATACTCCGGAAAAGGCGATCATGTGTCGCCCGACGAAATCCTCGCCTATCTCAACCGGCGAGATCAATGATAACTATTCGGTAAAAACCGAAATCCCGCAAGATATTTTTGCGGGATTTTTATTTTCCGCTGAAAATTCTTACTTACCCGCGTTCGGCCAGATGATCGAAGTAGTCCACGAAGTAGCGAGTAATCATGTGCAAAATAACGCCGTGAACGCTCTCCACCGCCTCATACTCCCCCGGAGGAGTTTTGACCAATATTTTAGCGGTCGCCAATTCATTCAATTTTCCGCCATCAAAACCCGAAAGGCCGATGATAGGAACTTTGTATTCTTTGGCGACTTCAACCGCTTTTATTATATTCGGCGATTTTCCGGAACTGGAAATGGCGATAATGGCATCGGTGTCCTGGATATAATTTTTAAGAGGGCCAGCGAAAACCATATCATAGCCCACGTCGTTCGCCCAAGCGGTCAGCTCCGATTCGGTGGTGGGAAGCCGTATGGCTTGGAAACGGCGGGCATGCATATCGAGATGATGGCTGAAAACCGTTTTGTTGAAGTCGCTTACCCAGTGGGTAGCGAGAGCCAAAGAACCCCCATTCCCGAAGATATATATTCTTCCGTCGCGTTCATAGGTCGCCTGAAGGATATCAATCGCCTTCGCAATTTCTTCGTGGGGCAAGTTGCGGATAAGAGCAATGACCTTTTCCGAAAAATCTTTTATGTATTTTTCCATCTCCTATAAATTATACCTCTCTTACCTTAAAAGTATTGTCGTTGTTCATTAAAATTTCCCCGCCCGATTGGACAAAACTGAAGGGAATTTCGTTGAAATCCTGCAATTGATGGGTATTCGCCGATTTTTGCATTGCTTGGCGGATGGCCGGCTTCTTATCAAGCGGTGCGATAAACAAAACGCAGCCGCCTCCGCCCGCGCCCAGAATTTTCCCGCCCCAAGCACCGGCATTCAATCCCGCCGTATAAAGACTATCTATAATCGGATTAGAAACATTGGAAGCCAGTGTCTTTTTGAGCATCCAGCCCTCGTGAAGCATTCTTCCCAATCCTTCAAAATCCCCCGCTATGAGCTTGTCCCGGAATTCAAATACCGAATCGGACATCTTTTTTAAAACCTCGAATTTGTTTTCCGTATTCGCGCGCTGTTCCGTAAGCACGGATGAAGCATCGCGGGCAATGCCGGTGTAAAAAAGCATAAGATGGTCCTGAAACGCCGCTTTTTGCTTGAAATCCAACCGAACCGGAGAAACGTCTACCGAATGGTCCTGGTTGAACTGAAAAATATTCAACCCCCCGAAAGCGGAGGCATACTGGTCCTGTTTGCCGATCGGCTCTTTGACCAGGTCAATTTCCAGATGCGATGCCAACTCGGCTATTTCTCCCCGCCCCATCTTCTTTCCCTGTGAAAGCGAAAGAGCCTTCATAAGCGCCACCGAAAAACTGGAAGAAGAACCCAAACCCGTCTTTACCGGCACGTCGGAAAACGTGGCCACATCAATGTTGTTATGGATGCCGAAATGAAGAAGCGCTTCGCGAACCCGGTTATGCTTAAGTTCTTTCGGATGATTCACCAATTCGGATGTGACATACCGTACGGAAACCGTTTTAACGAGCGGCGGCCGGTTTATGGTCGCGTAGGCATATTTATCTATGGCAACGGAAATAACGCGGCCGGGATAACGCGTATAAAACTCTTTGAAGTCGGTGCCGCCCCCGACGAAACTTATCCGCATAGGCGCTCTCGCGATTATCATAACCTATTCACTTTATCCCAAAAAGACAACAAAAATCAAGTCCGTCAAGCCGTTATTTTTTTTATCAGCCGGTCGCAAGCTTTTTCCACCTCGTCCACGGTGATAAGCTCCATGCTTTTATGGACGCATTCCTTTTTCCGATAATCACATTCCAGAAAACGGTGCTGGATAACCTCGTGCCCGGCGCCGTAAGGAAACCAAAGCCCCGGAATATTCATCGTGGAAAAAAGGGAAACGGTCGGTTTTCCGAACGACGCCATAATATGCATCGGTCCGCTGTCGATACCGAGAAGAAAAGAACAATGCCTGATGAGAGCGGCGGATTCTATCACCATCAGTTTTCCGGCGGTTATCAGAATTTTGTCGGCCTTAAGGTTCCGGGCAATCAATTCCGCTTCTTTAACATCTCCCGGGCCGCCGATGATTACGATGCGGGCATTATATTTATCGATTAAATATTCCAAAACCTCCGCGAATCTCTCGGGTAGCCAGCGTTTCTCCGGAAAATTGGCCTTGGTTGCGAATTGGAGAGCAATAAGGAGTTTCGGCGGCTCGGCGCCCCATTTTGTGGCGAGAATTTCTTTGACTTTCGCTTCGGCTTCAACCGGAATGGGCAAATCGAATTCCGCATCTCCGACTTTTACGCCCGCTTCCTTCAAAATATCAAGAAGAGTATCCGTTTCCTGGCGGGCCAGAGTCCAGTCAATCTGCGTTTTTTTGAATAAATTTATAATGACCCGGACCCGAAAACCGAAGGCCGATTTCACTCCCAGAAGGCGGGCAAAGACCATATTGCGAAAGAGAACCCGAAAACGAGCCCAGGAATCCGCCGGCAAGTTTATGAATATATCGTAATGTTCTTTTCTTAAGCCGCGGACTAGCCGCAAAATGCTTCCCCAGGAATCAAAATCGTTCACGTCGTATTTGATTATCCGGTCCAGATACCAGGCGCCATGGAGAAGCTCCGAAGCTCCCGGAATGCCTTTGACGCCCGGCGAAGTAAGAAGGGTGATTTCCGCTTCCGGGTAATTCTTCCGAATGGCGATAAACGACGGAATGGCGCAGATTATATCGCCGATATTTCCCACTTTGAAAACGAGTATCTTTTTCGGAGATTCGACTCTCCGAAAGAAAAAAACCGCTTCGCAAACCCTTAACGCGAGATTAAGGGAATTTTTGGACAGCCGGACGATTCCAAGTTCTATTTTCTGTTTGAAACCCGGTTCCATTGGATTAATCCGCCTCCAATCCTCCGGAAAGCTTCAGAAATTCTTTGAAGCTTTTTCCTTTCAAATCCCTCTCCGACAGTTCGCTGGGATTTTTAACGGGCCAGCCGATATTCAGGTCCGAATCGTTCCATAAAATCGCGTCTTGGGATTCCGGATGATAATAATTGTCCATTTTATAAAGAAGGGTGCAGTCGTCGGAGAGAGTACAGAGGCCGTTCGCGAATCCCCGCGGCGTGTAAACCATATTCTTTTTTAGGGAGGAAAGCTCAATAGAGTCCCATTGTCCCAGAGTCGGCGAACCTTTCCTCAAATCAACCCAAACCAGAAACGCCTCGCCCGAAGAAACCCGCATAAGCTTGCCTTCCGAATGCGGCGGATATTGGAAATGCAGTCCGCGAACAACCCCTTTCTTTTTTGAAAATGATTCGTTCTCCTGCACCCACTCGCGCGCGATTCCCCGCTCTCCAAATACATTTTTATCGTAAGTCCGGACAAAAAATCCCCGCGCATCTTCATGGGGCTCGAGCGTTATTTCGAAAACGCCCTTCAATTTTCTTTCCTTGATAACCATGGCTTACGTTTTGATGATGCGCGGATCGTTCGGCAAGGGCACGATGTAAGTCCCCTTGAAACCGAAATCTTTCTCCAAATAATTCCTGATCTCTTCCTCGAAATTCCAGGCCAGAATGAAAACATGAGTGGGTTTTCGGGCCATTACCGCCTCCGGCTTCTCTATCGGAATGCGGGAACCGGCGGTATATCTTCCCTGTTTCAGGGGATTTTTATCGGCGATAACCGGCAGACGGCTCCTGTTTATGCCGCAGAAATTCAAAAGAGCCGAGCTCCGGGCCGAGGCGCCGTAGCCGACAACGAGTCCGTTCGGATCGGACTTTTTGGCCTCATCCAGCATTTCATTCAGCTTATCCCGATGGGAAATGGAACGGGCGGCGAATCCCTGCCAGGAAGCAAAGGAATTCAATCCGATTTTTTCTTCGTTGTCCCTATAGCTTTTAAGCAGAGCGCTTTCCTCGCCGCGGCTCTTTTTCGCGTAAACTACCATCGAGCCGCCGCTGATGGGACTCGCCATAATATCGAAGACGAAAAGTCCGGAATCGTTAAGGAGCTTTTCCAGACTCTTGAGGGTGAAATAGCACAAATGCTCGTGGTAAATCGAGTCGTAATGGAGCCCTTCCAGGATTATCTTCGCATAGTGGGCTTCTATCGCAAGCGTTCCGTCGTCGCTCAACGCGCGAGCCAGCCCTTTTACAAAATCGACGGTGTTCGCCACGTGCGGCAAAACATTGCGGGCGAATATCGCCTTTGCCTTTCCCCGCTCCGAAACTAATTTTTCGGCTTCGGCTTCGCTCCAAAAAGCGCAAAGGGTCGGAGCGCCGGCCTTCTCCGCCATCTCCGCAATATTTTTGGCCGGATCAACGCCCAAAACCTTATACCCTTTTTCAATAAACGGGAATAGGAAAGTTCCGTCGTGCGAGGCAACTTCAAGAACATATCCGTCTTCTTTCGGCACGCGCGCGATAAGTTCATCGGCGAAAGTTTGAGAATATTTTTGCGCCACGCCCGAAGTGCCAGTCACCCAGACATATTCGTCGAAAAGAAGCTTCGGGTCCGCCGTATAATCCAGCTGGACCAGGTTGCAATCGGCGCACCAGCTCAAGGAGAGCGGGTAATAATTTTCTTTTTCGTCGGGGCCGGCAGGCAGAGAATTAGCCAGCGGCTGAGAACCCAAATCGAAGAACGGCTTCAGATTAGGGCTGTTGCAAACTCGACAATGGTCGATTAATCCCATCATTGGATTAAATTTAGCAATAAAATGCGCTTACGGCAACTTGCGGACAATAAGATGGCCGGTCTTCACGAAGAAACTTTTGAAAAGTCCGGGATAATTCAGAACTTCGCAGCGATGCGCCATAAACCAAAGAACGGCCGCGTGCGGGTCAATGGAATTGCAGGCGTCTGAATCGGCATCCCAAAACTTCTCGTAGTTCGCCTTCAATTTCCTGTAGTCGAGTTTTTCTTGGGATTTTTTATTGAGAATGAATTTAACCGTCCGCCAAATTCTTTTGGGAACGATGAAAAGCAGGCGGAAAAGCAAATTATCCCGCCATAGAATGGAAAATTTTATGAGTTTGCCCCAAAGACCGAAATCGCAGTAGGGCCGAACCGAGTAGTTCTCCGCCGCCCACGGCCTCACCTGCCAAGCCGGTTTAAAAAGAAATATGCCGCCATTTTTCAAAACGCGGAGCGATTCGTTTAGCGCCCGGTCAATTTCGGGAATATGCTCAAAAACGGAAATGCTGAGGATGACATCGAAAGTTTCGTCCTTAAACGGATAACTCTCCCCCTCTTTATCGACAAAGAATGGTTTGTGGTAAAACTTCCTCAAATTCTCCGCTACATCGAAACCGGTATAATCCCGGACGATATCCTGAAACTGGCCGGCGGCGCTGCCGATCTCCAAAACTTTTTTGTCTCCGAGATTAAAATCGGTTACGAATTTTTTGAGTTCCGGGTAGAAATTATGCTCCTCCGGACGCGCGGCGGGATTGGTCGCTTTGGAATGGTATTCCTTGCTGTAAAATTCCTTAAATTCCATGACTCTCTCGATACCAGGCCACGAGTTTCTTTACGCCGTCGGCATATTTGGTTTTCGGCTCCCAACCCAAAAGCCTTTTGGCCTTCTCAATATCGGCAAGGGTCTGGTCAACATCGCCGGGCGGCATAGGCATCTCGTTGATTATCGCTTTCTTTCCGACCGCCTCTTCCAAAGTTGCAATCATCTGGTTCAAAGTGATGGCATCCGAACCGCCAAGATTGATTATTTCAAAACCGAAGCTCTTGTCCAAACAGGCCATGATTCCTTCAACGATATCGTCAACATACGTGTAGTCGCGCCTGGAACTTCCGTCTCCGTATTTTTTTATCGGCCGGCCGTTCACAATATCGTTCACCATCGTAAAGTGGGCCATATCCGGCCGGTTATTGGGACCGTAGACCGAAAAAAACCTCAAACAAACCATATTGAGGTTATAAAGATAATGGTAGTTAAAACAAAAGAGCTCGTTGGCTTTTTTGGTCGCGGCGTAAGGGCTGATCGGATAGTCAACATTATCCGTCTCGGAGAACGGAACTTTTTTGTTGTTTCCATAAACCGAGGAAGATGAAGCAAAGATGAAATTTTTCACCTTATAGCGCCTGCAGACCTCCAAAAGATGGAGGGTCCCGACTATGTTATTGACGGTAAAACCTTCCGGATCGTCCAGAGAAGCGCGCACGCCGGCTTTGGCGGCGAGATGGATGACCGCGTCAATATGATTCTCGATAAAAACCTTCTCCAGAGCGTTGTGATTCACGATATCTTCAATGACGCAGGTAAAATTCGGATTATTCTGGAACGGAGTGATGTTCTGTTTTTTGATATCCGGCGAATAGTAGCTGTTAAAATTATCCAAGCAGATGACCTGATGGTTTTCCTTGAGCAAGCGTACGCAGAGATTGGAACCGATGAATCCGGCTCCGCCGGTAACGAGTATCTTCATTTGCTTAAGATATCTTTTATCTTTTGGTCGTCGGGCCAGTATTTCAAAATAGTGTTCGCGATTTCTTTTAATTTTTCTCCTTCCCCTTTCGCCTGGTAGAGATCTAAAAGACTGTAAAGCACCGGCGGGAGCTTGGGGCCGATCGCGAGCGCCGCCCGATAAGCTTCTTCGGATTTAACAAAGTCTTCCTCCTGACGATACTTCTGCCACAAAAGACTGTAAAGATTTCCGCGAATTATGAGATGCCGCACATCGTTTTTGAAAAGATACGGTTCAATAAAAGAAACCAGCTCCCGGGAAAGAGCTTCGGGATTATTCTGCGAAACCAGGCTTGTTATGGTATCGCTGCTGAAAAATTTCACGATTTCCTCCTGGCCGATCGGAGAATAGAACGAAAGCGCTCGGCCGAAAACATCCTTGAACTCCGGAAGCGTTTTTATCGAATTGAGCATATTGATAGCCCTCACGTAAGAACGCGATTTTTCGAACGGAAGATAGGAACCGAAAATAATAGCGAGAACCGCAAGAAGAATTCCGAAAAATATGAATATTTTCTTAATCATGGCTGTTTTGCCGCCGGCCGGCCGAATAGGTATGCCGCAAAAGCGAGAAAAGTGAAAACGTTGATATAAATAACGAGAACATCGAAAAGCACAATGCCCTGAATAAGGTAAGCGAGCGAAAGACCGAAGAGAAGCGCTTTAACAAAGGGGGATATGTTTCCCGATGATATCTCAGCCGAACGGAACAGTTGGCGGAAAAAAACGGCGAAAATTCCCAAAAACGAAAGAAGCCCGAGGAGACCGGTCTCCACCAGATAATCGAAATAAATACTGTGGGCCCGATCGAACCACGCCCCGAATCCCTCGCTTGGACGGAAATAATTCGTATTGAAGTGGCGGTCAAACACCTGAATGAAATTTTCCGGACCCCAGCCCAAAATCGGCCGTTCTTTGAATCCGTCCAAAGCGATTTTCCACATAATCGCCCTATCCTCGAAAGTTCTCGCCGAAAAAGAAATATTGAAAATCCGCGACCCCGGAATGGACTTGACGAAAGATGTGTCTTTGAAATAAACCAAAGAACCCACCAGAATCACCAAGACGAAACCGATAATGAAAAGCCATTTGCGCATGGATGGGCGGGTATAGATAAAGTAAAAAAGACCGGCGATTACCGCCACGACCAAGCCCATAAAAGCGCCGCGGGTTCCGGCGGCGAAAAACATCGCGGCGAAAGCGGTTCCGATAAGGTAAAGCGCGAAAGCTTTCGCCGATTTCAGACGATCGGGATACAAATCATGGAGAAGATATAAGACGTAGAAAATCATAAAAATCGAGAAAGCGGCAAGATAAGCCGGATTTCCGATGGAGCCGGAAAAACGGAAACCCGAATTGCCGAAGAGCTGACCGATGAATTTTGAAACACCTAAAGCGGCCAAAAAGCCGTAAATCCCCGAAAGAACTCCGCCTCCGATTGCCCAACCGAAAAGCCGGCGCCAATCGCGCTCTTCGTCAAAAAGCGCGACCAAAAGGACGAAAAATGCCCAAAGATGGAGCATCTGTAAGCCTCCCTCGCCACGTTCGAAATTGGACCAGAAAGAATTGGAAGGATTGATTCCGAAAAAACCGGCCAAGAGAAAGAATGTCGCGAAAACGGAAACCGCTATCACAAGCGGTTTGCGGAATATAGCCAATAATTTTCGGCTCATAACCGAGGATTTGTCCTGAAAAAGAAGCCCGAGCAGGAAAAATATCACTGCTAAATCAACCGTTGTCCGAAACCAGGAATATTTGCCGACAATAAACGGAAAAAGCGTGGATATGGAAACAATCGCCACGGCAAGAACCGATAATTTGAGAAAATTCTTGGAAGTCTTGAAATAATCGAACATAAGAAACCGTCAATTAAGAGTATAGCAAACAAGTTCCGGAACATAAACCCCGCCAGTCCAATGGACTGGCGGGATTATTCAATCATGCATGCATGAGAAAAATCTATCGTCCCTGAAGTTTCTCTTGAACTTGCGCCTGCAATATCTTCGTAAGTTCTTCGAGCAATTTCGCAAGCTGGTCTTGGAGCAATTGGATCTGGGCTTTTACCGCAATCGATTGTTCCTGAACCGGAGCACTCGCCGCCGAACCGGAAATCAATTGATTCAGTTTAGCGCGCGTATTGGGCCCCACTTCGCCATAGCCGATATCTCCCTTCTTCGCGATCTCATACTTTTCCTGAAACCGCTGAACGGCTTTCTGGGTAAGCGCGCCGAAGTATCCCGAAATTATACCTTCCGGATATTCTCCGTTACGCGCCAGAAATCCCTGGAGCTGTTTTACGTCATTGTTCTCCGTGCCAACCTTGAGCCGGGCGATAAACCGCGATCCAGCCGAAGAACCGCCGGTGGCGGATTGGACAGCTGGAACGGATACCTGGGAAGTCGCGGCCGGTACGGCGGGAGCCGCGACAGTCGCAGCCGTTTGTGGAGCGGTTGTGGTCACAACCGGCGCAGGAGCTGTATATCCCCCTCCTCCGCCCCCGCCCCCCCCAACCCCCCCCCCC
>ERZ1292625.329-Hain-H41-01um-R1-329-length-76148-cov-24_pt2 | contig 65351 bp, 63 predicted proteins | sample MGYA00564400_ERZ1292625 | MGnify/ENA primary metagenome ERZ1292625 (study PRJEB36523, sample SAMEA6512639) | groundwater metagenome | collected 2019-01-08 | study: AquaDiva: Metagenomics assemblies of 32 groundwater samples | reverse complement strand
ATCTAACCGTTCTGGTATGCTCTGGAGGTGCCCTTTATATGGTTATACAGGTCTTGCTTCTTGCAGGAGAGCTTTTTGTACGCATGGAATTGCTGCCAAACATAGATATTGACAACTTTGTAAAAATGTATTACTATTATACTAGGTAATGCAAATTAGAAAGGTAAGGTGATTCAGAATGACAACCGCAGCGGTCAAGATCACGCGGAAGGGACAGGTGACGATCCCGAAGGAAATTCGAGAGGTACTTCAGTCCAATGCCGTCTATTTCGAGGTGGAGGATGACACTGTTATGGTGAAACCGGTGCGGGACGCGGCGGGCTCTCTCCGCGAATACGCCGGGAACGTCAAGCCGGGCGCCTCCATGAGGCAGATGAAAGACAAAGCGTGGGAGGTTGCAGCCCGTGAAAAAACCGGCAAGAAGTCTGCCTGATACCAACACCATCGTCCGCTATCTCGTCGCAGATGATCCCATCCTGCATACGAAGGCGAAGGAATTCTTTGACAAGGTGAAGCACGGCGGCGTCAAGGCCGTCATCCTTGAAAGCGTCATCGCCGAATGCATTTATGTCCTGACGAAGATCTACAAAGTTCCTCGGGACCGGGCCGCCGGGAGTCTTATCGACGTCCTGCGCTATAAGGGGATAGCGAATGACGACCAGCAGGAACTCATCCGGGCGTTGACTCTGTTCTCTGAACATGGCCTTGACATCGTAGACTGTATTTTATGCGCAAAGACTTTAGCCGGCGGAGACCATCTCTTTACCTTCGATGCGGACCTGCAAAGACTCATGCGCCGCGCTTAACCTATGAAGAAAATGAAGATTTACCCCAAGATTCGCGCTCGTGCCGAGCAAATACAAAAAATTAAAGATCAGCATAGACGGTTGACACTGTTTTGCGAAGACAGAGAGCTTCTCTCATAGGGCTATTGGGTCACTTCTCGATCCTTGACAAAGGGGCAGTCGGCGGTCAGGCTACGGAATTAACATTTGTAATGCCTCTCCGATCCCGACGTCATCGCCCAATAACTAAAAAGTTCAGAGTTCGGAGTTCGTCGTTCAAAGTAAAGACAGAGAGAAGGGATTGGAGCAGTTCCGGGAGATCGCGGCTGATTTAGACACGAAGAAAGAGTAGGTCTCCCGCACGGCCTATAGACAGTCCATCTAATAAGTGCTATAATGAGACCTGTTAACAATACCAGTAAGGAGGTCTTTATGACCATCAAATTTTCCGAGGACATCATCTCGCTCAGTGACCTGAAGGTGAATCCCGGCAAGGTGGTCTCGCACGTTAATGAGACGCACCGGCCTATCTTGCTCACGAGCAGGGGCCGGGGGGTGGCCGTGGTCCAGTCGCTCAAGGATTATGAGGAAGAAACCGAACAGCGCGCCTTTATGCAGGGAGTGGTGAAGGGGCTGATGGACCTGGAAGAAGGCCGCGAGATATCACTGAGCGAGGCAAAAAAACGCCTTGGTCTGAAGTAGTCGATGGCCGGGAACGCTCAGATAACGTTTGCCGCGTCCGCGATCAAGGACCTTGAGGACATGCAGGCGTACTACTCAGGCGAAGGGGCGCCTGAGGCGGGGAATAGGCTTCTTGCTGAGATCATTTCCAAGGTCGAGCGCTTAAGCGCGCATCCGCTGAGCGGCCGCGTCGTGCCTGAGTTACATGTCGAACATCTGCGAGAGATCATCTACCCGCCTTTTCGGATCGTTTATCGTCATGGCAAGAATAAAGTGCGCATTGTCCGTATCTGGCGAAGTGAAAGACTCCTGAGAATGCCGTGACGGCGCCCCAGTGTGCGGAGTACTGTATGAAGATGCTATCACATGCTTGTTCTGTCGTAGAGTTCTGTCCTGCGTGCAGGTCTGTTCAGACCATGCAGGGAATCCGGTATGAGCGCGAGGAGAAAGGGGCGGCGGGAGGGAAGAAAACCATCGTAACCATGACCATCCACTGCGGGTCGTGCGGTTCCTTTGTGCGGAGCGCGGAGCAGGAGCCTGTCAGCCGCACGACAAAGCCAGCCTTGATATTTTCTGGCTCAAGGACGAAAGCCTCGAAGCCTCCGACAACCTCCCCAAGCTCTCCTTGACGCCTATGCGATCATATGGTCCGGAAAATCGCCGTCAGAAGCGACAGCCGCAGCATCAGCGCAGCAGCGTGGAGGTCGACGTCGAGTCGCTCCTGTCGATCGAGAACCGCTGCAACGGCTGCGCCAAGGGCGAGCGGTGCTGCTGCTCGTCGTACGAGGTCTGTGTTACCACCATGGAGCTGAAGAGGATCATCAAGGTTCTGCCCGAGGCTGCCAAGCTCTGCCCCCATCTTCTGGCCGTCGGGGGATACGACAACGTGTTCGAGGAAGAGGAACCCGGGCTTTTTTCCATCGACACGACCGAGGACGGCCTCTGCCTCTTCGCCTACTGGTCCCATCACCGGATCCACTGCTCCCTGCACACCGTCGCAGTGACGCTCGGCTTGCCCCTGGAGCAGGTGAAGCCGAAGGTCTGCCTGCTCTGGCCCATGCACTTCTCGGAAGGCGATGAGGTCCTCGCCATGATCAACGATGCATTTCTGTTCGACTGCAATGCCCGGAAAGCGCCGGGTTCGCGCAGTCTGAGCCCCGGTTTTGTCGAGGCGATCGAGCTGGTGTACGGCGAGGGATGCGGGACCCAGGTGAAGCACGCGGCGGAGAACGGGGACCGGCGCACGCTGCTGGTCACCCGGCGGTGAGCATATCCTGGGGTCACCGCGTATGGGGTCCGACTGAAAGATCGACTTGTAGCCTGCTCTCTCATCGTTTTTTCATTACTTGTCCTGCAACTATTCTTGAACTTCTTTTGATTCCCTTTTCCCTTCAATTTTGATATACTCCCCAAAACCGTATAATCAATTATTAAGCCGCAGAGATGAGGTCTTCTATGTTGATGAAAGAACTTGTCTTGAGAAACAGGAGCTACCGGCGCTTCCATCAGAACGTAAGCGTGAGCGTGGAGACCCTGAAGGAACTGGTCGATCTCGCCAGGCTTTCCGCGACCGGCGGCAATGTGCAGCCGTTGAAGTTCATGTTGTCCGGTGATATTTCCCGGAATGCCCTGATCTTCCCGCACTTAGGGTGGGCTGCCTATCTGAAGGATTGGCCCGGGCCTGCGGAGGGCGAGCGGCCCGCTGCGTACATTATTCTCCTGGGAGACAAGAGAATAAAGCCGTCCTTCGGCTGCGATCACGGCATCGCGGCGCAAAGCATCCTGCTGGGTGCCACGGAGAAGGGTCTGGGTGGCTGTATCATAGCGACGATCCAGAAGCCGGCCCTGAGCCAGGCACTGGCGATACCGGATCACTTCGAGGTCCTTCTGGTGATCGCTCTCGGCAGGCCCAAAGAGACTGTGGTGATCGAGCCGGTCTGCCCTGCAGGGGACATCAAATATTGGAGGGACGCTCAAGGCGTCCACCATGTGCCTAAGCGCTCGCTCGATGAATTGATCGTGGGTTAGGGTCAAATTCTTTTCGAAGATGGAGACAAAAATCAGCCACGAAGGCACCAAGACACAAAGAACATCCTTAAAATTATCGAGTTAATCAAACCACGAAAACACTCAGGCATCTCTTCGTGCCTTCGTGTCTTTGTGGCAAGTTTTGGTTCCGGCCTGTCCCCTCTTGAGTGGGGCTTGTCCGGGTTGGGACGCGTTACGAACGATTCTATTAACAAGGAGGAACGTAATGAAAAAAACGCTGCTTTGCTTTTTGCTGGTAATGGTCGGGGTTTCTTCCGCTTCTGCCGCGGATGTGGTCCGTCTGGGGACCTTGAAGTTCGCCCACTACGGCGCCGTCTGGTACATGAAGGAAATAGCCCCGAAATATAATCTCGAGATCAAGGAGAGCGTGTTCCCCAAAGGGATCGACATTATTCCGGCAATTATTGCAGGAGAGATCGATGTTGCCGCCAGCGCGGTGGATGGGGCCATTGCCGCCCGCGCCGGCAATGTCCCCATTGTGATCGTGGCGGGGTTTGCCAAAGGCGGGGCGCGCATTGTCGGACGGTCCGACGTGAAGTGGAACTCGGTGGCCGACCTGAAGGGGAAAAAGGTCGGCGTTCCGCGCGGCGGGGCGCAGGAACTGGTCCTCCTGGCGGAACTGGGGAAATATAATCTCACCTTTTCGGAAAAATCGGACAAGGACGTGCAAATCGTCTACATGGCCTATGCCGATATGAACCAGTCGCTGATGGCAAAGAATATCGACGCCATGTGCCAGTCGGAGCCGCAGTCCACGCAGGCGATCAGCAAGGGCTTCGGCGTGGAGATCATCAAGCCCTATGATACGCCCATCGGGGAGCCGGTGCGGACACTGATCATGACCGAGGCGATGTACAACACCAGGAAGGACGTTGCCAAACGGTTCATGAAATGTTTTGTCGAGGCCACGAAATATTTCATCGACAACCCGAAGGCGGCGGAACAATACGTCCGGGAAAAGATGTTTAAAGGCCAGCTGACTGCCGAGGATTATCACGATGCCATCGATAACTCAAGCTTCACCTATGATGTGACCGTGCAGCAGGTGCAGGTCTCCACGGACATGATGGTGAAATACGGCATCGGGAAAATGGCCAAACCGCCGGCAGCAAAGGACTATGTGAAACTGGACCTTTTGGAAAAGGCAAAAAAGGAACTGAAGGTGAAATAAGCACGGAGTGTGTGTTCCATGAAACGTACATGAACTGCGTTCACAAAGGGAGATGAAAATCGGTAGTCATCCGGCCACCTTATCATCACCCTCATCTTTGAATTCTTCCATCATGGAAGACCCTCACCCCTACCCCTCTCCCCTTGAGGGAGAGGGACAAAGGGAGAGGGGGCTTAATAATCGAAGAGCTTTGGAGAAAAGCATTTTCAGATGAAAAACAGACCTTCCTTTCTCACGAAGCTGTTGTATGCGATCCTCTTGCCGGTCTTCCTTCTGGCCCTCTGGGAGACGCTTGCCCGGCAAGGCATTATCAGCCCGCATATACTCCCGGCCCCGTCCCGGGTCTTTTTCCGGTGGATCGATTACGCCCGGCCCCATGAGCCTTACGATGCAGGAAAAACAAATTTTATTGCCTGGTTCTTTTCCGGCGAGTTGCCCCATGATGCCCTTGCCAGCAGTATGCGCGTGTTGGGGGGCTTTGCAATCGGCGCAATACCTGCCCTGGTGCTCGGTCTTCTTATGGGGGCCAGTACCTTTATCTACCGTCTGTTCAATCCCCTGATCCAGATACTGAGGCCCATACCTCCCATTGCCTATATCCCACTCGCCATCCTCTGGTTCGGGCTCGGCAATCCGCCGGCGTTTTTCCTGATCAGCCTCGGCGCTTTTTTCCCGGTGCTGATGAATACCATTTCCGGGGTCCGTCATGTGGACCGGCTGCTTATCCGTGCCGCGAGGAACCTGGGTGCAAACGGCCATACCCTGTTCCTGCGCATCATTCTCCCCGCAGCGATGCCGTACATTCTTACGGGCCTTCGCGTGGGGGTCGGCGTGGCCTTTATCGTCGTGATCGTGGCTGAAATGATCGCGGTGAATAGCGGTCTCGGCTACCGCATTCTCGAGGCAAGGGAGTTTCTCTGGTCGGACAAGATCATTGCCGGCATGATCACCATCGGCCTGTTAGGGCTGACCATTGATACGGCCATGAGCAGGATCAATCACCATCTGCTCCGGTGGCACAGCGGGCATGAGTGACGCATTCGTAAAAATCCGAGTCTTAGCAGGCTGTTGAAAAAGTCATTCTTGACAGTTCAAGTCGTCATCCCCGTGAAAACGGGGATCCAGTAACGGTTTGAGAACCCTGGTTTCCCGCCTGCGCGGGAATGACGGAAAAAGACGGTAAAATCGTTTTTCAACAACCTGTTAAAGAAGGTATTGAATTTGAACGACGCGAAAAACATACTTTCCCGTTCTCCGCAAGTAATTATTAAAAACGTTGATAAGGTTTTCAGCAGCGGGGATAAAGAGGTCATCGCCCTCAAGGAGATCAACCTCACGATCTATAGCGGCGAGTTTGTTGTCATTCTGGGGCCTTCCGGGTGCGGCAAGTCAACACTTCTGAATGCCATCGCCGGTTTTTCCCTGCCGACATCAGGCAAGGTGTATGCAAATGGCGAGGAGGTGGCCCTGCCCGGGCCGGACCGGGGGATGGTGTTTCAGGAATACGCCCTGTTCCCCTGGATGACGGTGGCGGAGAACATCGCGTTCGGCCTCGAGATCAAAAAGCTGCCGAAGCAGACGATCAGGGAAAAGGTGGATACACTGCTGACGAAGCTTCAGCTCCTTGAGTTCCGGGACCGCTTTCCCAAGGACCTCTCCGGCGGCATGAAGCAGCGCGTGGCTATCGCCCGGGTGCTGGCGCTTGATCCGCCCATGATGCTGATGGATGAGCCCTTCGGCGCCCTCGATGCCCTGACCCGCCGCACGATGCAGGATGAACTGCTGCGAATCTGGCTGGAGTTCAAGAAAACGATCATCTTCGTTACCCACGGCATCGAGGAGTCGATCTATCTTGCCGACCGCGTGGTGGTGATGACCTACCGGCCCGGCACGATCAAGCAGATCGTTCCCGTAGAACTTTACCGCCCCCGCGATGTGAGCTCACCCCAATTCATCAGCCTTCAGAAAGAGCTTACCTCCCTTGTCATGGAGGAGCAGATGCGCTTTCGGAACGAGGAAATGCGCGAGCCCGGCAGGGATGTGTCCGAAAGGGAAGAGAACGAGCAGGTCACGTAAGCAAAGGTCACGCCAGAATCATATCTTATTTGACATCGTCACTTTCCGCCGGGCGGCCTCATCAACGCCCAAAACCTGATATAATTGACACATAAATTCTCGAGATCATCAAAGAGGGGTATGCTCTGATGACCAGATTGTTTTCACTGTCAATACGGGCACAGTTGTTTCTTATTACCCTTATCGTGGCTCTTCCCGCAGCGGGCATTATTATCTATTCAGGTATGAAACTGCGGGACGAGGCGATCCAGGACGGCCGCAGGGAGACCCAGAAGCTCGCGGCGAGCATCGCGGCGGAGCAGCAGGGCCTGGTTATTGCCGCGCGGCAGCTGATCACCGCCCTGGCGCAACTGCCTGATGTCAGGAAGCAGAATACCGCACAGGTGCAGCCGGTCCTGAAAGACATTCTCGAGCTGCACGCCCAGTATTCGAACATCTTCATGGCCGATCGCCACGGCCTTGTCTGGGCAACGGCGGTCCCCGTAAGACCCTTCATCATATCCGACCGCCGGTATTTCAGAAATGCGCTTGCAAGCGGACAGCTGTCATCGGGCGAATTCATCGTCAGCAGGGCCACGGGCAGGCCTTCCTTCAATCTGGCCTATCCCCAAAAGAATGAACGCGGCGCGATCAGCGGGACCATTTGCGTCGGCTTCATCCCCGATTCTTTCATGCCCGTGCTGGAACGCTCCAAGCTGCCGCCCGGCGCAAGCTACATGCTCCTTGACCATAAAGGCATTGTCATGAGCAGCGCCATAGACCCCGTAAAATACGTCGGGAAACAACTCGATCCCGGACTCTTCAAGCGCATGCAGGAGGGCGTTGACGCCGATACGCTTGCCGTCCGCGACCTTGACGGCGTCGAACGCATCATAACCTATCGCAAACTGCGTCTTTCCGGCGAGCAGTCTCCCTATATGTATATCCGGGCGGGGATCCCGGTCAATGTTGTCCTGTCGAGCGCCAACAAGACGATCTGGTACAATCTGACTGTGTATACCTCGTTCCTCGTGCTTGCATTTTTTATCGCCTCACTGATCGGAAAACGCTCGATCGCGGACCGTGTCACCCTCCTGGAAAAAGCCTCACGAGATCTTGCCGATGGCGATCTTCAGGCCAGGATCTCCAATCTTGTCGTCGGCGGTGAATTGGGAAATTTGGCCCGCACCTTCGACCATATGGCCGATCAGCTCGCCGTACGGGAGAAGGCGCTCACTGAAAGCGAGAGGAACTACCGCGAGATCTTTAACGCCTCAAAAGACGCGATATTCCTGCATGATGCGGAGTCCGGGGACATCGTGGAGGCGAACAAGACCGTCGAGGAAATGTTCGGCTATTCCCGTGAAGAACTGCTTCATCAGACGGTACAGAAGATAAGCTCCGGAGAGCCGCCGTACTCATATGACGAAGCGCGGCAATGGATACAAAAGGCTTTCCAGGAAGGCCATCAGTCATTTGAGTGGTTATCCAGAAAAAAGAGTGGTGAACTGTTCTGGGTCGAAGTGCTTTTGTCCGCCACGCGAATCGGCGGGGAAGGCCGCGTCCTGGCGGTCCTGCGGGACATCACCGACCGCAAACATGCCGAGGAAGAGAAACAGAAGCTCCAGTCCCAATTAGTGCAGTCACAGAAGATGGAATCCATCGGCCGCCTGGCAGGGGGAGTGGCCCATGATTTTAATAATATGCTCTGCGTCATTCTGGGCTACACGGAATTGATCAAGGCACGCCTGCCCGTTTATGATCCGCTCCTCCAGGATCTCCAGGCAATCGAAAAAGCAGCTTTTCACTCCCGGGACGTAACCGCCCAGCTCCTTGCATTTTCCCGAAAGCAGCTTATCGCGCCCCGGTCGGCGAACCTGAATGATATTATCTCCGATGCAAAAAAAACGATTGAGCCTCTCATCGGCGAGGACGTTGAGCTTCAGTTTTATCCAGGGGCCGGCCTCTGGAATATCCTGTTTGATCCGGCACAGATCGAGCAGGTCCTTGTTAATCTGGCGGTCAATGCCCGCGATGCCCTGCCCTCCGGGGGTAAGCTGATAATAAAAACGGTCAACATCTCCCTTGACGAGGCTCGTTGCCGTGAACAGAGCGGGCTAATGCCGGGAGACTATGTTCTTCTGGAGGTGAGCGATAACGGGCTCGGCATGGATAAGGAAACACTCGCGCATATCTTTGAGCCTTTTTTCACGACGAAGGGCGTCGGTGAAGGAACTGGACTCGGGCTCGCCACGGTCTACGGGATCGTCGAACAGAATGGCGGATTCATTCGTGTCTCCAGTGAACCGGGTGTGGGAACCACGTTCAAAGTTTATATCCCGAAAGGCGTTGAACAGGAAAGAGCACCTGCAAAAACCGACAGGAAACCGGTCGTTTCCGGGACCGGGACCGTCTTGCTGGTGGAAGATGATGCCATGGTGAGAGGTATGACAGCGGAGATGCTCAAATCATTCGGCTACACGGTTCTGATCGCGAATAATTCTGTTGACGCGCTGTCTTTATGCGAAAAGAACCGCGGTCCTATCGATCTTCTGATCACGGATGTCGTGATGCCGAACATGAACGGCAAAGAACTGAGAGACCGAATTAAGATAATACGGCCCGGAATCAAGGTGCTGTTCATGTCCGGATACACTTCGAATATAATTGTCCACCACGGCATCGCGGAAGAAGGCGTACAGTTCATTCAAAAGCCGTTCAGTTTGAATGATTTTGCCCGGAAGATCCGGCATATCCTCGGAACCCCATCGAGTCATCGCCAAAAATAACGCGGGTGAGGAAATTTCCTCACCCGCGTTATTTTGCCCTCACGTTAGTCAGTTACAAACTTGATTTTTACCGCAATTTTGCAATTTTCAATTTGCATTTTACAATTCCGGCTTGTCCGGGTTAGGGTATCGTTATATCTGGTCCACATCCACGACGAGCTTTATCTTGCGGCCGGAGCGCACCGATTTGCCGAGCCCCGGGTTCCACTCTTTGATGTCCGTAACGCTCACGTTATGGTCCCTGGCGATCTTCCAGAGCGTTTCGCCGCGGCGCACCCGGTAGAGTATCTGCTGTCTCTTCCCGCTCTGCTCCGGCATCAGGGAGGCGACGTACTGGGTCTTGCCGCTGATGTCCACCGGAATCAGGAGATGCTTGCCCGGCGACAGGCGGCTCTTTCCCAGGCCGTTGACGTCGTGGATGGCTTCGGGCGTCGTATTGTACTGTTTGGCGATGGCGGAGAGGGTGTCCCCCTTTCGCACCTCATGCCGCTCCCACTTGATCCTCTGGTCCGGCGGGATCGCTGCGTAGTTAGCCGTAAAGGTTTCCTTCGTGCCTTTGGGCAGGCGGATGGTGTAATTCTTCACGTCCGGCGGGGTGACCCACCGTCTGAGCTCGGGATTCAACTCCTTGATCGCCTCATAGGTGGTCCCGGCGCAGCGTGCGATGAGGCGAAGGTCCGTGCACTCGCCGATCAAGACCTCGTCGTAGGCGAAGGTGTCCGTGTTCGTTACGCTGAACCCGTAGGCCTCGGGGTTCTTGGCGATGATGGTTGCCGCCATGTATTTCGGGATGTAGTTCTTCGTCTCCTTGCGGATGTACCGGGACGCCTTGAGGTCCCAGAAGTCCTCGGAGCGTGTGCGAAGCACGGCCCGCTGCACCTTTCCCGCGCCTGCGTTATAGGACGCAAGGGCAAGGGGCCAGGAGCCGAAGAGGTTATGGAGGTCCTTGAGGTGCTCCGCGGCCGCATGGGTGGATTTGATGGGGTCCTTGCGCTCATCGAGCCACCAGTCGATCTTGAGACCGTACCTCTTGCCGGTGGCCGGCATGAACTGCCACGGACCAACGGCCTTTGCCCATGACACGGCATAAGGGTTGAAGCCGCTTTCTATCATGGCGACGTAGACCAGGTCCTCGGGGAGGTTCTTCTCCTTGAAGATGTCCTTCATCACCGGAATGTACTGAACGGAACGGTCGAGCCAGCGCTGAAAGACCTCTCTGCCCCTGGTCTTGAAATACTCCAAATGGTTCTCGACGCTGTCGTTCAGGATCATGGGGATCTGATAGGGTTTTTCTTCGAAGAATTCGTCGACGGACTCTTCCACCTGGGCGAGGTCTTCCGCAGGCGGTTTCAGCTCGCTCGGAACGCCTTGCTTCTGCGTTTCCGAAGCCTGGGGCATGGCGCCGGAAGGCGTTGACCACAGGCTGGCGGAAATGCTAAGTGCAAGAAAAATATAGATAATTCTATAACTCATCATTCCTCCTACTGATTTGGTATTAGGTTACCCGATTGAAGTCGATTTGTCAAGGTGAAATATAAAAAAAATTCCTGTTTTAAACAGTATTTATTTGTCTGGCGTCCTTCTGCCAGGCTGAGAAAAATCCAGATCCTCCGCTCATTCCGCGGTCGCTTTTTGCATGGGCAGCCTCCATGGTGAGGCCGGATTCCACGGACTTCTCTGCTGCCGGAATGGTGATCGCAGACGATCCGCGGGAGGCAGGATCAGGCCGAGAGAAACGTTCTTGTAATTAAGGCCCCTGTCCTGTATTATTTGCCCATGGCCGGGGCATGGCTGGACGAAATTTTTGTTTCCCTTCAGGGTGAGGGGCCGTGGATCGGTGAGCGGCACATCTTCGTACGCTTCCTGGGCTGCGATCTCCGCTGCCGCTACTGCGATACCCCTGCTGCGTCCGCGGCCGCATCGCGCGGCGAACCTCGGAAATTCTGCCGGGCCCAGAAGGCGCCTGACTCCTTCGAAGCCGAGAACGTACCGAACCCCGTGGCGGCAACGGACCTTACGGCGCTCTGCTCCCGTTTGGTCCTGGGGAAACGGTCCCGCGCGACTCTCAGCATCACGGGGGGCGAGCCGCTGCTTCAGTCCGAGTTCCTCTCCCAGTGGCTGCCGCAGGTGAACAGGGAGTTCCGGGTCTATCTCGAAACCAGCGGCATCCATTACGAAGCCATGGAGAAGCTGAAGCAGTTGGTCCACGTGGTGAGCATGGACTTCAAGCTTCCCTCGGCGACAGGGCAAAGGCCGCTGTGGGAGGAGCATGGGAAATTCCTGGCAGCCGCCAGAGGCGTGGAACTTTTCGTGAAGACCGTGGTGACGAAGGACACGAAGAAGGGCGAGATCATCACGGCGGCGAACCTTATCGCAGGGTCGGGCGCTCCTGTCTTGCTCATCATCCAGCCCGCGAGCGGCGCCCTCGCCCCCGAGCCTTCCGTTCTCCTGGAGTTCCAGCATTCCGCCCTCGACATCATCCCCGACGTGCGCATCATCCCCCAGGCGCATAAGGCGCTGAACTTGCCGTGATGGTATTTTGCCAAGAAGGCGGGTCGTCACGAAGTCTGATGAATGTAAAATGCAGAGTGCAAAATGCAAAAGTCAAAATGAGGGAATAGAAACCAGGGTCTAAGGCCATACCGTCATTTTGCAATTTGCATTTTGAAATTTGACTTTTGCATTGCTTTCTCATGTCTTGGCGCCTGAGCGGCTGGCATTGGTAAGGACCCATGGACTTTGATCTTCTCTCCCAGGTTGTGGACGAGCTTTCCGCACTTCTTTCCGGCGCGCGGCTCGAGCGGGTCTATCAGGAGGGCAACCACGGCATCTGCCTTCTCTTCCACCGGGACCGGAAGGACCATGTCCTGCTCGTTTCACCCGACCGTTCTCTGCCCCGCCTGCACCTTGTCTCGAAAAAGCCCCCCGCAGCAGGCCCCGTGCACGGGTTTGTCCTCTATCTCAGGAGCCATCTCTCCGGGACCAGGGTCGAGGAAATCAGCCTCGTGAATCATGACCGGGTGGCGGAGTTTCGCTTCACCAACGGCAACGCCGTCTACCGCCTGGTATTCGAACTCTTCGGCTCCGCCGCAAATCTCATTCTCATGGACGGGGCGTCTGCGATCCTCGTGGTCTATCATCCCGTCCCCCCGGGACAGGGCGTAAAGCGGCCGCTCCTGCCGGGGCTCACCTACGAGCCGCAGGAAAAGAAGGCCCGTTGCGAAGGAAAGGCCGGGACCGGGCCTGGTCCTCTTGACGCTTTCGGCCCCGGCTCCGGCAAGAGGTCCTCCCCGAACAGGATCGTGGAGCAGTATTACGGGGACCTGCTTCGCCGGCGCCGGCTCGACGGGGTCCACGCCCAGCTTTCCGCTGTTATGAAAAAGGCGCTGTCAAAGGCCGAGCGCAGGGCCGAGGCGGTTTCCGGCGATCTCGTCTCCGCGGAAAAGGCCGACGAGTACCGGCGGGCGGGAGACCTCATTTTGGCGAACCTTAAGCATATCGAAAAGGGCGCGGAGCAGGCGGAGCTCACCGGCTACGACGGAAGGACGGTCACGGTGCGGCTCGATCCGAAGAAATCGCCTGCCCGGAACGCCGATGCCTGCTTCCGGAGATATAAGAAAGCCAGGGCCGGGCATGCGCTTATCATGAAAAGACTGGACGAGACCCGCGCCGAGATTGCCTTCCTGCGCTCCCTCCAGGAGGCCTGTAATCACGCTGACGACGAAGATGCCATCGTTCATGTCCGCTCCGAGCTTGCGGCCCGGGGGTATGCTGTTCAAGGGAGGCCGGCCGCTTCCGGGAAACCCGCGCCTGAAGCGTCGCAGGGGTACCGGAAATATATCTACGAAGGCTGGGAAATACTTGTGGGCAAGAGCGCCGCCGGCAACGACCATATCACCACGAAGCTGGCCCGTCCCGACGACCTCTGGCTCCATGCCGAGGGCATGGCCGGATCCCATGTGCTCATCAGGAATCCCGGGCGCACGGAGGTCCCTTCCGGGGTGCTCATGAAGGCCGCATCGCTGGCCGCTTACCATAGCAAGGGGAGGAGCGCGGGCAAGGTGCCTGTCGCCTACACGCGCGCGAAGTTCGTAAAGAAACCGAAGGGCGCAAAGCCGGGACTGGTGACGCTCTCGGAGCGCAAGACGGTCATGGCGGCGCCGGCGGAGAAATAGGTTTTTTCTGAAAGGGAAAAGCAAATTCTAAAAACTTTACCACGAATGTCACGAAAGGGACGAATTGCACGAATACGTCCCGGGTCTCATTTGCACTATTCGTATCATTCGCGGAATTCGTGTTCAAGCAGTTTTGGTTCCGGCAATGTATATTTTTTCTGTTCCCTTGTTTCTTGACAAGGAAAATTTGTCGGCCTATAATGCAGTAACTGTTGCAGTCCAGCGGTTTCGAAAATCAGGCACGCAGGGAGCGTCGATGGATAATCTGGAGCTCTTGCAAGCTACGGTGCTCTTCAAGGGGAGTTCGAAGGAAGACCTCGAACTCGCGATCGGGCTGTTCCAGGAGCGCCAGGTCAAGCCGAACACCACCATCTTTGCCGAGAAGATGCCTGCCGAGGCGCTTTACATCGTCAAGAGCGGCGTCGTCAGGATCACCGCGACGGCCGGCGACGGCCGGGAGGTGGGGCTCCTTCTGCTCGGGCCCGGTGAATTCTTCGGCGAGCTCGCCCTCCTCCAGGAGGAGAGCCGGCTCGTAACGGCGCGGGCCGAGACCGATTCCGAGATCCTCTTCCTTACGCGAAAAGACTTTCAGGCGCTCCTCGACCTCGACCCGAGGACCGGCGCCCGGGTCCTCCTGGCGCTCGCCAAGCTGCTTGCCATGCGCGTGAAGGCATATGGCGCGAAGCTCAAGGAACTGCTTTTGCAATGATCCTTGCGGGGATTGATATCGGGACCAACACCCTCCGTCTGCTCGTGGCCGAAACAGGGCCCGGCGCGTTCAGTGAACTCTATTCCGACAGAAAAATCACCCGTCTGGGGCAGGACCTCGACCGCACCGCCGCCCTCTCCCGCGGCGCCGTGGAGCGTTCGATCGCCGCGCTCATGGACTTCAGCGCAAAGATCAGGGAGTATCCGGCGGTCCGCGCCGCGGCGGTGGGCACGAGCGCGCTCAGGAATGCGGCGAATGCCGGGGAATTCATCGGCGAGGCAAAGCAGAGGGCGGGGATCGATATCGCGGTCATAACGGGCGAAGACGAGGCACGGCTCATGCTGCTCGGCGTGGCTGGGGCGCTCAAGGCCGCGCAAAAGGGCCTGGATGCCGGTCCTCTTGAGTCGGCGCTGGTGATCGACATCGGCGGCGGAAGCACGGAGCTCATCGTCACCCGTCGCGGTTCGGAACCTGAAATCGCAAGCCTGCCGCTGGGCGCGGTCTATCTCACGGAGCGGTTCATCAGGAGCGATCCCCCGTCGGCAGCTGAGCTGAATGCGCTCCGGCGCGCGGTGAGGATCGAGCTCGATGGATATGAAAAGGGCAGGCAGCGAACGTCGGGCACAGGGACCACGCCCGCCCGGGTGTGTGCGGGCACGGCCGGCGCCATAACCACCCTTGCCGCCATGGACCAGGGCCTTCAGGTATATGATCCCGCCCGGATAAACGGCTTCGTGCTGCGACGGGAGTCTCTTGATGCCATCATTGACCGACTGAGCGCAAGCACCCTGGCCCGGCGCAGGGAGATGGCAGGGCTGGAGCGCGGCCGCGAAGACATCGTCCTGGCAGGCGCCGTCGTTGCCCAGGAGATCATGGACCAATACGGGTATCCCGAAATGCTTGTGAGCGATTGGGGCCTGCGGGAAGGGATCGTGCTGGATTTGTATGAGAAGGTCAGCGGGGGTAGAATATAAAAAACACATTGGAGCCGCAAAGACACTGAGACACGAAGAATGCAATGCATAAGTCAAATTGCAAAATGCAAATTGCAAAATTGCGGTATGGCCCTTAGGCCATGATTTTATACCTCTTCATTTTGACTTTTGCATTTTGCACTCTGCATTTTGCATTCATCAGACTTCGTGCCTTCGTGACTTCGTGGTAAGAGGAGTAAAGATAGATGCAGGAAGCCCGCATACTCATCATGGACGACGAGGCGCAGGAGCGCCGCAGGATCGCGGAGTCTCTGCGTCAGAAAGGCTACGATGCCCACGGCGTGGCAAGCGTGCCGGAAGCCGTAGCGGCGCTTAAGCGGGAGCGGTTCGACGTTTTCCTCACGGACTGCAACATCCCCGGCGTGGACGCCCTCCGGACCTCGGACGAGGCGCGTCGGATCAATCCCGACCTGGCGGTGATCATCATGACCGCTTTCGGGACCATCGAGACGGCCGTTAAGGCCATCAAGGCCGGCGCCTACGATTACCTGCCGAAGCCCGTGGACGTGGACCAGGTGGCGCTTCTCGTCGAGCGGATCGCCGAGCGCCAGGACCTCATCCGCGAGAACACCGAGCTCAAGGAGCAGCTGCGGGAGCGGTACAAGTTCGACGAGATCGTGAGCACGAGCCACGCCATGGAAGAGGCGCTGAACCTCGCCGGCCGCGTGGCATCGAGCAATGCCACGGTCCTGCTCCGGGGCGAGAGCGGCACGGGCAAGGAGCTCGTTGCCAAGGCCATCCACTACCACAGCCCCCGGGCGGACCAACCGCTCGTCAAAGTGAACTGCGCGGCCCTGCCCGAGACGCTCCTCGAAAGCGAGCTCTTCGGCCACGAGAAAGGCGCGTTCACCGGCGCCGCGGCGCGGAGGATCGGCCGGTTCGAGGCCGCGGACAAGGGGACGCTGTTCCTCGACGAGATCGGCGATCTGGCGCCGGCAATGCAGGTAAAGCTCCTCCGGGTGCTCCAGGAAAAAGAGTTCGAGCGGCTCGGCGGCAACCAGACGATCAAGACCGACGTGCGCGTCATCGCCGCCACCAACCGGGACCTCGAAAAGGCGATCCGCGAGGGGGCGTTCCGCGAAGACCTGTACTACCGGCTGAACGTGGTGTCCGTGGTCATCCCGCCCCTCCGGGACCGCAAGGAGGACATCCCGGCGCTCCTGGACCACTTCGTCAAAAAGTACAGCGAAGGGAACCGGAAGCGGATCAGCGGCGTGACCGCCGAGGCCAGGGACCTTCTCATGCGCTACACCTTTCCCGGCAACGTGCGCGAGCTGGAGAACATCATCGAACGGGCGGTGGTGCTCTCGAAGAAAGGGACCGTCACCGCCGCGGACCTTCCGATCCACGTACAAGCCGCAATGGGCGAAGGAAAGCTTCCCGCGCAGCAGGTGGAAGGCTCGCTGAACGAGACGCTGGACACGGTGGAGCGGGGCCTTATCCTCGAGGCGCTCAAAGAGACCGGAGGGGTGCAGACGCGCGCTGCCGAGAAGTTGGGCATCAGCGAGCGGGTGCTGAGGTACAAGTTGAAGAAATACAAGATCAGGGAACAATAACATGAAAAGTACATTGACGTTAATCTTATCAGCCGGCGCCGTCATCGCTGTTCTCTTCTTCATTTCATCAACCGGTAAAAAGGCCCCTTCTATCCCCCTCGACAAAATGCACCATACTATAACCATACAGGAAGGCTGTGTGACCTGTCATGCGCCCGGTAAACAGGCGCCTTTGAAAGACACCCATCCGCCGAAGGAGCAATGCTTTATCTGTCACAAGGTCGGCAACAAGGTTATGAAAAGTATAAACATTGATTTAATCTAACCTGCCGCTCCACGCCGACCGCATCGCGGCGTGTGATCTCTACGTCTGCGCAGTACTATACAAGATAGCAGTAGGAACAAAAAAGATATGATCAAGAATAACCAGCTTGTATTTCTTAAGCTCAGTTTTATCATTGGAACAATCGCAGATTTTGTTGTTGGAATAAATTGGCTTCTTATCAGCCTTGGATATAGCATCCCAAACCTGATATCCTCTTTTCAAGGTGAAGGTACAGATTACCGTTTTGCGATGTATATAGGTACTCTGTTTATGTTCGGCTGGACGGCTATTCTTTTTTGGGGCTACTTGAAACCTCTTGAACGAAGAGGCTTATTGATAATAACCTCGGTACTGCTGTCGCTTTCAATAATGATCGAATTGCTTTTTTATTATGATTTACTGGCCGGCAGGGGCTTTCTCTTCGGGATAATTCTGAGGCTCCTCATAATAGGTAAATTTACCTTTAGCTACTTCTATAGCTTAAAGAATTATGGTTAAGGAGCACGGCATGAGGAAGGCGTGAAAATATGAGAACCTATCTTCTCATTCACGGCGCGCTGCGGGGGGCATGGCTCTGGGACAGGCTTATACCGCTCCTGGAAAAAGGCGGGGCAAAGGCGATCCCCTACGACCTGCCGGGCCATGGCAAGCGGGTTGCCGGGCGAGCGGGCGTGAACATGAGCGCCTATATCAGCGATGTTCTTTCTTATATAGAAAAGAACGATCTGCGCGAGCTCATCCTCGTGGGCCACAGCATGTCGGGGATCATCATCAGCAAAGTTGCCGAAGAGATGCCGGAGCGGGTGCGGCGCCTTGTGTATCTCGCGGCGGTCGTTCCGCATGACGGTGAGGCGCTCATCGACCTGCTCACGAAAGAGCGGCAGGAGATGCTCCGGAAGCTGGAAGGGAAGGCAAAGGAGATTTTCGGGCCTCTGGATGTTTTGAGGCCGAACTACTTTACGGACCAGGACGGGGCGGAGAAGGATTTCTACCTCAAGCAGTTGACGCCCCAGCCGCCGGCCGCTTTTTTCGAGAAGATACGTTTCAAGCGGTTCCCGAACATAGACATTCCAAAGACCTATATCCTGGGCCTGAAGGACAAGAGCCTGCCGCCTGAATTGACAAGAGGTTTTGCGGAGAGGCTGGGAGTGAAGCCGATGGAAATCGACGGGGGCCACGATATGATGGTCTCGCGGCCGGAGGACGTTGCACGGGTGCTGCTGAGTCTTGCATAATGGGGACAAAGGAAGAACATGAGGGACGAGGGAGGAAGGACGTGAGGTCTCTTGCCCGTCATTCTTCGTTTTTACATTCTCCGTGTCTCCGTGGTTGAAATTCTTTCACCGGGAATACGAAAGAGGCTATTTTTTATGACACCGTGCGCAATTCCTCGGTGCCTGAGCATCGAAGCTCCGCAAACCGTCATGACAGAGCCGGCAAAAGTCCCTTTTGTTCAGTTTCTCCTGCCGTATCCTGAAACTGCTTCCGGTCTGCCCAAGCTCACGGAAGTGGCACGCCATGCATTTAACGCCTTTGCTCTTCGTATGGAGATCATGGCTGAAGACAACAGGGTCTGCATCTTTTACGCTGAATCTAATATCGCCGCCGCCGGCAGCCGCATAGACTGAAGCGGACAGGATCAGGCCGGCGAAGGAAACGTCAAGGAAGGCACGCCTCTGCGCGCGCCGGTTCATCTATGACACCGGACGCAGTTTTTCGTGTCTTTTACGTCGAAGGCCTTCTGGCCGTTATGGCATTTTCCGCAGAAAGCACCCTTGGTAAGCTTGTTCATATCCATTTTGAATGAACCCTTGGACATTTGAAATATCTGATAGTGGCAATTGGTGCATTTGAGGCTTTTTTCATTGACATGCTTATCGTGGCTGAAGATCACTTCATGGGCATTTTGGGGCGAGAAGGTGATATCGCCGCCTCCTACCTTTTCGGCGCCGGCGACGGGCGGCAATGACAGGCAAAGCAAGAAAAGACAAACAGGCGCCATCCTTTTCATACCGATCTCCTTTTTCCTGCATGATCGTCCCTTTACGTCCCGATTATAGCAAGTACCCCTGTGCCGTTCAAGCTTTTTCTTCCCTTTTTCTTCCCTTTTTTCGTCGGCCTTAGTTGCGGTACTCCGCATCATTGGAAATTCGTACCTACTCAGGTCAGCCACTTCGCTTCGGCGCACGGCGCGCCGGCGTCCTCTTGCAATGCGGTTAAACCCGGTTATTATTTGCCCGTCGAATTTGATATAATAAAAGTGAGACCTCCCCGCATAATCGAAAGGAGACGCCATGCCGAGCGACGATGCACTGCGATACATCAAGGATACTTTAGGGCAGATGAAGAATCCGGTGAGGCTGGCGGTATTCACGAGCGAAAGCGGGTGTGCGCAGTGCCCCGATGTACTTGACCTGGCCCGCTCGATCAAAAGCCGGTCAACGAAAATCGCCCTCGAAGCGTACGACTTCACCATGGACCGGGACAAGACCGAGCAATACGGCATTACGCTGACCCCGTCGGTCGTGGTCCAGGGCGCTGAGGGACGGAGCGTCACGCTCTGCGGCGAAATTGACGGGATCATGCTCAGCCTGCTCCTTGAGGCCATCCTCGCGGTTTCCGGGGGGAAGGCCTGGTTTCCCGACAGCATCGGCAATGCCCTGAAGCTGCTGGAGCGGGACGTGCATATCCAGGTCTTTGTCGACCTCGATTGTCCGCTCTGCAAACCCGTGGCCGAGACCGCCACGGGCCTGGCCATGGAGAGCGGCCTCATTCATACGGAAATCATCACGGCCGATGATTTTCCGGAATTGCGCGACCGCTATCAGATCGCGACGCCGCCCAAAACGGTCTTCGGGGGGAACCTGCACCTCGACGGACACGTGAGCGAAAGCACGTTCCTGGAAATGATCTTCAAGGCCGAGGGCCTGAGGCCTATGGAATCGGTGCGGCGGTGCGCGGTATGCGGCGCGTCTTCAGCGGACATCATCTGCACCGCGTGCAAGTCCAAAATACAAGCCGAGGCGGTCGATCATAAACGCCGGGACGAGAAGTTCAAGCGGGCCGGCGCAGCGTAAAATCCTAACCTGGATAAACCCCGACGTTGCCGGGACAGGCGGGAATCAAAAGCGTCTCTCGCAAAGTGCGCAAAGCTTTAAAGAAAGTCCTTCGTCCCTCAGTTCGTTCCCAGGGAGAATCATGAAACAGGCGATGTTCCAGGAGCTCAAAGAAGGCGGAAAGGTGCAGTGCAGCCTCTGCGCGCACCGGTGCCTGGTCGCCGACGGCCGACGCGGCATCTGCGCCGTGCGCGAGAACAGGGGCGGCGTGCTCTTCAGTCTGGTGTACGACAGGGTTATCGCGCGGAACGTAGACCCCATTGAAAAAAAACCGCTTTTCCACTTCCTGCCGGGCAGCCTCTCCTATTCCATCGCGACGCCGGGCTGCAATTTCCGCTGCCTGCACTGCCAGAACGCGGACATATCGCAGCTCCCCCGTGACCGCGGCGGCAGTATCCTGGGAGACTCTGTCACGCCCGGGCAGATCGTGGCCTCGGCGCAGGCCACGCAATGCTCGAGCATCTCTTACACCTACACCGAACCGACGATCTATTTTGAACTGGCCTATGAAACGGCGCGGCTCGCCGTTGACGCCGGCCTCAAGAACGTCTTTGTGACGAACGGGTATATCACGGCCGAGGCGCTCAGGGAAATAAGGCCCTTTCTTCACGCGGCCAACATCGACCTCAAGGGATTTACCGACGATTTCTACCGGAAGGTCTGCGGCGCGAAGCTCCAGCCGGTGCTGGACGCCATCAGGCTCTATAAAGAACTCGGCATCTGGATAGAGCTCACGACGCTCGTCATCCCGGGGCATAATGACTCGGACGAAGAGCTCGGAAAGATCGCCGCCTTTATAAGGTCCGTGGGAGAGGACGTGCCGTGGCACGTGTCGAGGTTCCATCCGACCTACAAGCTCATGGACAAGCCGCGGACGCCGATCGAAACGCTCCGGCGGGCCCGGCAGATCGGCCTCGACGCGGGGCTGCGGTACGTGTACGAAGGAAATATCCCGGGAGAAGGCGAAGAGACGCTGTGCTGGAGCTGCAAAAAAAGCCTGGTCAAGCGCATCGGGTTCGCTGTTAAAGAGAACCGGGTGAAAGAGGGCGCCTGCTCATACTGCGGAGCAGTGATTGATGGGGTGTGGTAGGAAGTGCGGAGGTAACTACTCAGGTCAGCCACTTCGCTTCGGCGCAAGGCGCGCCAGCGTGCTCTTGCCCTTCACGCTGTCGGTACCCGTACCCGCAGCGCTTTCGCTGCGCACGCGCTGTTTTGGCTGAAGTGGCGCTGCCATGACGGTCACGGCGCGCTTTTTTGCGCCTGTGCTCAGCGGCAGACCTGAGTAGTTACGTGCGGAGTGAATGAAAGATCGTAACCTTTTATAACGTATGTCATTATTACACTATGAAACTTTCGAGCACGAGGCGGACATCGGGATACGGGGTTTCGGCCGCACGGTCGAAGAGTCCTTCGAACATGCGGCGGCCGCCCTGTATTCGGTGATGGTGAATGTTGCGCTGGTCGAGCCGAAGGAAAAGCGAACGATCATTGTCTCCGCCCCCGACAACGAGCTTCTTCTCGTCGAGTGGCTGAACGCCCTGCTGTCGCTTTCCGACGTGGAGCGGATGGTCTTCTCCCGGTTCGAGGTAAGCATAGACGGAGGCTCGCTCATGGGCAGCGCATGGGGCGAACCCCTGGACCGGGACAGGCACGAAGCCGCTGTAGAGGTGAAGGGCGCCACCTATCATATGCTGAGCGTGAGGGCGCAGGACGGCGGATACGTGGCGGAGTGCGTGGTGGATGTTTAAGAAGTGCGGAGTTCGGAATGCCGAATGCGGAATGAAAGAAGGAGCGGCAGCCCTGCGTGGTTGACCTCCTTTGGGGGAAATCATGGATCCAAAGACATTCAATAAGATCAACGACTATCTCTGGGAGATCCCGCGGACCGGGGACATGGGCGTACCCGGGAGGATATTTGCGAGCGAGAAATTGATCCGGGAGATGGACGAGAAGGTGCGCGAGCAGGTCACGAACGTTGCCATGCTGCCCGGCATCCAGCTTGCCTCCATGGCCATGCCCGACGCCCACTGGGGCTACGGCTTCCCCATCGGCGGCGTGGCCGCCTTTGATCCCGAAGAGGGCGGCATCATATCCATGGGAGGGGTGGGGTTCGACATCTCCTGCGGGGTGCGCACCATGAAAACGGGCATGACGAGAGAGGAGGTCATGCCGAGGATCCGGACACTGGTCGATCAATTCTACAACCGCGTGCCCGCGGGCGTGGGCTCCGAGGGGCTCATCAAGCTTTCATCGGCGCAGATCGACGAAATGCTGACGGGAGGCGCGGAGTGGGCCGTCAAGAAAGGGTACGGCGTCAAGGACGACCTGGAATATATCGAGGAACACGGCAGGGTGGACGGCGCGGAGCCTGAGCATGTCTCGGACACGGCGAAGAAGCGCCAGTACCGCGAGATGGGGACCCTCGGCTCGGGCAACCATTACCTCGAGGTGCAGGTCGTGGACGAGGTGTATGACGAGAAGGCGGCCCAGGCCATGGGTCTGAGGAAGAACGACGTGGTCATCACCGTACACTGCGGTTCCCGGGGGCTGGGACACCAGATCGGCACGGATTATCTCAGGAGCCTGGCCGATGCCGCGCAGCGGTTCAAGCTTCCCATCAAGGACAGGGAGCTCGCGTCAGCTCCCATCAATTCCCCTGAGGGGAGGAAATACTTCGGGGCCATGAGCGCAGGGATCAACTGCGCCCTGGCGAACCGCCAGATCATCACCCATCTGGTCCGGGAGATCTTTACCGGGGTCTATCCCGAAGGCAGCATCAAGATGCTCTACGACATCAGCCACAACACCTGCAAGGTGGAGACGCATATCATCAACGGCAGGAAGAAGCGGCTCTACGTGCACCGCAAAGGGGCCACGCGGGCCTTCGGGCCGGGGCAGATCGATCTGCCCGTGGAATACAGGAATGTCGGCCAGCCCGTGCTCATCGGCGGGACCATGGGCACCGCGTCGTACATTCTCGCAGGCACGGAAGAGGGGATGAAGCAGGCCTTCGGCTCGGCCTGCCACGGCGCAGGCAGGGCCATGTCGCGGACCCAGGCCAAGAAGACGTGGAAGGGCAGGGAGATCATTGACCTGCTTGCAGCGCGGGGCATCATCGTCCGGGGCCATTCCTATTCCGGCATCGCCGAGGAGGCGCCGGAGTCCTACAAGGACGTGACGGAGGTTGTAGATGCCGCGCACGCCGCGAACCTCGCGCGCAAGGTCGTCAAGGTCAGGCCCATCGCGTGCGTGAAGGGGTAAGCATGAGGCGGCGGCCTCGTGTCGGCCGATGATTTTTCGCGAAGGGGCGCTCATACCACTAAGTCTTCCCTCACCCCTCTTTGCTAAGGGTGGTAAACTGTTCAATCTTCTGCGTAGTAAGTCGTAGAAAGGTGAATAAGGCCGGGTCGGTCAGAAAAAAGGCACTTGACATTCATCCCCTGCGCGGTGTAATGTGAGTAAATACTCACTTACATAGGAGCGGTCATGGCTGTGAAGACAGGGACGAAGATGAGCGGTGAGGCGCGGCGGGAGCAGGTTGTGCAGGCCGCGCTCCGGGTGATCGGGAAAAAGGGCATGGGGGGGCTGACGACGGCGGCCATTGCCGGGGAAGTGGGCATGTCGGAAGCGAACCTCTACCGCCACTTCCGGGGGAAAGACGACGTTCTGGCGGCGACCCTGGAGAGCGTGGGCGCGCGGATCGGAGAAAACTTTCAGAAGGCCTTCGGCGCCGGGGGCACGGTGCGGGAGCAGTTCCGGATCTTCTTCCGGCTCCAGCTTGAACTCATGGGCGGAAACAGCGGCATCCCGCGGATCATGTTCTCCGAGGAGCTGCACGGCAAAAAGGCCCTGCGCGAGCGGATGTTCGGCACGATGTACCGGTTCATCGACCGCCTGGAGGCCGTGTTCAGGCGGGGCCAGGAGCGGGGCGAGGTCGCGAAGGACGTCGACCCCCGGGTAACGGTGCTGATGTTCCTCAGTATGATGCAGGGCCTCATGTTCCGGTGGTCGCTCAGCGGGTTCTCCTTCTCGCTCACCGCCGAGGGAATGAAGCTCTTGAAAAATTTCGAACGATGCATCGTAACCGACTCGGGGGGAGGGAAGTGATATGAAAAAAGCGACTTTTCTTCTCGTGGGGATATTCGCCGCGTCCGTCGCGGCAGCCGAGACCGGCGTAGACGCCCATACCCTTGACCAGACGATCCGCTACGGTCTCGAGCATAACGCACGGGTCCGTTCCTCACGGACCGACATCGAGATCGAACGCTCGGGCATACGAGCCGCCCAGGCAGACCGCATGCCCCGGCTGGACCTTTACGGAGGCGTGACAAAATATCATTATCCCACGGCCGCCGAGCCCCTCTACGGCACGCCGCCGGACATCCATTACCCCTCGGCGTTTTACACGACGGTGTACGATGCAGGCGTGACCTTCAGCCTCCCGCTGTACCGCGGCGGCAGGCTGAGCAGGAGCGTCGAGATTGCGGAAATCAGAAAATCCATCGCCGAGGACCTGTATTCCATGACCAGACAGGAACTCGTCTATAACCTCACGAGCGCCTACTATAAGATCCTGCAGATTGAAAAGTTCTCCGGCGCCAACGATGAAACGGTCAAACAGCTTGAAGCGCACAAGCGGGACGTGGAACTCCTCCTGCGGGCCGGGACGGTTGCGAAGGTGGATCTGCTCAAGACCGAGACGGAACTGGCCCATGCTCGCCAGGCCGCGCTCATCAGCAGGAACAATCTGGAGAGCGCCTATGAGCTTTTGCGGGTCCTCATGGGCATCGAGGACATGCACAAAAAGATAAAACTCGCCCCGGACCCGGGCGCGGTCAAGTCCTATGCTTCCGTCGACGAGAGCATGCAGTCGGCCCTCCGGAAGAGGCCGGATTACCAGGCGGCGCTCAAGAAGGTGACGATCGCGGACGTGCGTGTGAAGGTCGCCGCTGGTCGGCGGTATCCTTCGCTCAACCTCACGGGAGACTATTCGGAAAAATCCGGGCCTGAGTACGAGTGGCAGGAGAACTGGTTCTTCGGCCTGCGGCTTTCCCTGCCTCTGTTCGAAGGCGGCGCACTGTCGGCGGATGTGGGCAGGGCGCGCGCGGAGGCGCTCAAGGCCCGGGAAGAGGAGCGTGCGCTGCGGCTGGACATCAGCCGGGAGGTGCGCGACGCCTATTTGAGCATTGAGAACGCTGCGAAGCGGATCGAGGTGGCGGAAAAAGCCATCGCGTCCGCAAAAGAGAGCGCCCGGATCGAGCAAATCCGGTATAAGGCCGGGGCGGGTACGAGCACGGACGTGATCGACGCACAGACGGCGCTCTTGCGGGCCGAGACGGACTACTATCAGGCGCTGTACGACAAGGCCATTGCCCGTGCGCTGCTGCGCAAGGCGGCGGGTGAGGAGTTGCAGGAATGAACGCTAGGGGTGAAGTCCTTTGGCGAACGCAAAATGCCGGGATGGAAAAATCATGGCCTAAGGCCATGCCTCATTTTGCAATTTGCATTTTGAAATTTTACCGATGCAACGAGGAGAGATGAAATGATACCGAAGAAAAAGATCCTGATACCCGTCGCGGCGCTTGTAATTGTCATCATTACGGTCCTGGTCGTACGATCGCGAAACAGCGGCACTGCCGACGCCCTCGTCCTTTCCGGGAACGTGGAGGTGACGGAGGTGAACGTGGGGTTCAAGATCCCCGGCCGGGTAGTCAGGCTCCTGACCGACGAAGGGCGACCGGTCAAAAAAGGGGAACGGGCCGCGCTTTTGGACAGCGCCGAGTACGAAAGCCTCGCGGCCCAGAACCGGGCGCTCGTACAGAACGCCGGGGCAACGCTCGAAAAGACGAAGAAAGACCACGAACGCGCAGAAGAGCTTTACAAGAACGGCGCGATATCGTCGCAGCAAATGGACGCCGCGAAGACCGCCTACGACGTGGCGGCGGCCCAGCTCCTGCAGGCCAGGGCCGCGCTCGCGGCTTCGGAGGACCGGCTGCGGGATACGGCGGTCTACGCGCCGATATCGGGCGTCGTGCTCAGAAAGAACATAGAGGCCGGCGAAACAATCGCGGCCGGAACGCCTGTCTTCACGATCGGCGATCTCGAAAATCCCTGGGTAAAGGTGTACGTGAAGGAAGACAAGCTCGGAGTCGTGAAGCTCGGCCAGAAAGCGGAGATCAGGACCGATTCCTACCCCGGGAAAATTTATGAGGGAACGGTCACGTATATATCGTCGGAAGCGGAGTTCACGCCGAAGAACGTCCAGACCCAGGAGGAACGGGTGAAGCTGGTCTTCGCCGTGAAGGTCAGTGTAAAGAACGTGAGCAACGAGCTCAAGCCGGGCATGCCGGCGGATGTGAAAATACTGTTGAAATAATTTGGAGCGAGCCGACCATGTCGGCGTCGAATACGGCAACGCGGTTGCCTTGGTCCATAAAAGTTGATGAAATGAATATCCCTGCGATCAAAACATTGAACCTTACCAAGTCCTTCGGCGCGACCATCGCCGTCGACAAGCTCACTATCGAGATCAACAAGGGTGAATTATTCGGCCTCGTGGGGCCGGACGGCGCTGGCAAGACCACGACCATGCGGCTGCTCACGGCGATCATGGACCCGACATCAGGAGAGGCATGGGTCGCAGGCCGGTCCATCCTGACCGAAGGAGAGCGGATCAAGGAAAAGATCGGGTATATGTCCCAGCGGTTCGGCTTGTATGAAGACCTCACGGTGATGGAGAACATCCTCTTTTACGCCGACCTCTACGAAGTGCCGAAGAAAGAACGGCCGCAGAGGACCGAACGTCTGCTCGGATTCAGCAACCTGACGCCTTTCAAGGACAGGCTCGCGGGAAAGCTTTCGGGCGGCATGAAGCAGAAGCTCGGCCTCGCCTGCTCCCTCATCCACACGCCGGAGGTCCTCTTTCTCGACGAGCCCACGAACGGCGTGGACCCCGTATCGCGCAGGGATTTCTGGAAGATATTGTACGATCTCCTGAAGGAAGGCGTGACCATCCTCGTCTCAACCGCCTATCTCGACGAGGCCGAACGGTGCACGAGGATCGGGTTGATGCACAAGGGGAAGATCCTGAGTGAGGACGAGCCGAAAAACGTCAGAAGCTCCCTCGGCCTGCCCATGATCGAGGTGTGGTCGGTAAGCGCCCGCTCGGCGGCGGAACGTGTCAGGAAGGTAAGCGGCGTCCGGAGCGTAAGCCTGTACGGAGACAGGCTGCATATCGCCCTTGAGAAGAAAGAGAGGACCGCAGAGATCATCGCTGAACTGCAGCAAAGCGGTATCGCAATAAAGGATTTTCGGGAAATTCTCCCGTCCCTGGAGGACGTGTTCATAGCGATGGTGGAAAAATAATAAATCTCCCCTAACCCCTCTTTTCCAAAGAGGGGAACATACCCCCCTTTAGCAAAGGGGGGCGAGGGGGGATTTGAAAGAGGTTTGCAGTTGAATCAGAACAACATCGCGGTCACAGTGAAAAATCTTACCCGCACCTTCGGTGACTTTGTCGCGGTTGACCACATCAACCTCGAGGTCAAAAAAGGCGAGATCTTCGGCTTCCTCGGACCGAACGGCGCAGGCAAGTCCACGACCATCCGCATGCTCTGCGGCCTGCTTATGCCGACCGGCGGGGAAGGGACGGTCGGCGGCTTTGATATCATCACGCAGTCCGAAGAGATCAAGCAGAACATCGGCTATATGTCCCAGAAATTCTCCCTTTATGACGACCTGACGGTGGGGGAGAACATCAATTTCTTCAGCGGCATCTATAACGTTGCCGCCTCTAAAAAGGAAGCGCGCAAAGAGTGGGCCCTGGGAATGGCCGGACTCAAGGACAAGAGGGACACGCTCACCCGGACCCTGCCGGGAGGGTACAAGCAGCGGCTTGCCCTGGGGTGCGCCATCCTGCACGAGCCGCCCATCCTGTTCCTCGACGAGCCCACCTCCGGCGTGGACCCTATCTCCCGCCGGAACTTCTGGTCGCTGATCTATGAAATGGCCAAGTCCGGGACCACGGTGTTCGTTACGACCCACTATATGGACGAGGCCGATTACTGCGACCGGCTCGCGCTCATTTACCGTGGCAAGATCATCGCCGAGGGAACGCCGAATGAGCTGCGGAAGAACTACATGACCCGCGACGTCCTCGAGATAGAGGCGGAGCCCCTCGTCGGCGCCATGGAGGCCCTGGACCGGCAGGGGATCGAAACGGCGGTCTTCGGCAGTCTGCTCCATGCCACGGTGGAGAACGCCAAGGTCGCGGTCCCTCGCATCTGGAAAATTCTTGAAGAGGCGAACACCACGGTCCGCAGGATCGAGAAGATCGTGCCGTCGCTGGAGGACGTGTTCGTGACATTGATAGAAGTATCATAGAGGCAGTAGGCAGTAGGCAGGAGGCAGGAGGCAGGAGGCAGGAGGCAGGAGGCAGGAAAAAATGCAGAAGTGACGAGGTGCGATGGTCGAGCCGCAAAAAAGGTTTCCTCCGCGATCTCCGCGGTGAAAAGGTTATATGAAATTTCTCCGCATCAAAGCCATAGCGCAAAAAGAGCTGATCCAGATCCGGCGGGACCCATTGAGCCTTGCCATGGCGTTTCTCATGCCTGTTCTGCTCCTGGTGATCTTCGGATACGCCATTACCCTCGACGTGAACAATCTGACGACCGTTGTTTACGATCTCGACAGGAGCAGTCTGAGCAGGGAATTGATTTCGGAACTTACGGAGTCAGGTTATTTCACCATAGTTCGCTCTGCCGAAGGCCACAGGGAAATCGATTATTATCTCGATTCCGGGAAGGCGCGCGTTGCCGTCTCGATCCCCGCGGACTTCTCGAAAAACATCCGTACCGGAAAAGAAGCTCAGCTCCAGGTCATCGTGGACGGGAGCGATTCCAATACGGCAACCATTGCCCTCGGCTATCTTTCGGCGCTCACGGAAATGTACGCCCAGCGCCTTGCCGGAGGAAGGACAACGCCCCTTATCGACCCGCGCGTCCGTGTCTGGTACAACCCGGAGCTGAAATCGAGGAACTTCATCATCCCCGGCCTGATCGCGGTGATCATGATGGTGATCGCCGCGCTCCTCACGTCTCTTACCTTTGCCCGGGAATGGGAACGGGGCACTATGGAGCAGCTCATCTCCACGCCGGTGAAACCGCCGGAACTGGTCCTCGGAAAGCTCATACCTTATTTTCTCATCGGCTACATCGATATGGCCGTCTCCGTGGTGATGGCGGTTTTTCTCTTCAACGTGCCGATTCGGGGGAGCGTCTTTCTGCTCTGCGTGATCTCGGGCGTCTTCCTCTTCGGCGGGCTCGGGCTCGGCATCCTCATCTCGATAGCCGCCCGGTCCCAACTCGTGGCGAGCCAGGTCTCCATGGTTGCGACCTTCCTGCCCGCGTTCCTGCTCTCGGGGTTCATGTTCGCCATATCGAACATGCCTCCCGTCCTTCAGGCGATCACTCGGATCATCCCTGCGCGTTACTTCGTATCGGTGCTCAAGGGAATTTTCCTCAAGGGCAACCCGCTCAGGATACTTGCAACGGAAGCGGTGTTCCTGCTGATATTCGGGCTGGTCGTTTTTGCGGCGGCAAACAAAAAGTTCAAGAAGAAGGTGGAGTAGGGGAAGGCAGAAGGCAGGAGTCAGGACCCATGCACAAAAGTTTTGAACGCATAAAGCAGATGATCATAAAAGAGTTCATCCAGATATTCCGGGACAAGCGGATGAAGGCGATCGTCTTCGTCCTTCCGCTTCTGCAGACCATGGTGTTCGGGTACGCGGTGACCACCGACGTGAACAATATCCCGACAGCGGTTTATGATCTGGACAAATCGTTCGAAAGTCGCGAGCTGGTGCGTAAATTCTCCGCTTCGGGCTATTTCAGTATTCAGTTCACCCCTCAAACGCCGGCAGAACTACGGGAGCTGCTCGACCGGGCAAAGGTCACCATGGCCCTCCAGATTAACTCCGGATTTTCAGCAGACGTGAACCGCCGGATGCCCACATCGATCCAGGTTCTCGCCGACGGAACGGATTCCAACACCGCGACGGTGGCCCTGGATTACGCGAACAGGATCATTCAAGAGTACGCGCAGGAACTGTCGGGCCTCCGGTCTCCCGTGAGGATCGGCGTCCGGACCCGGGCGTGGTACAACCCCGAGCTCGAGAGCAAGAACTACAACGTGCCGGGCGTCATCGCCATGGTTATCATGCTCACCTCGCTGCTCCTTACTTCCATGGCCGTCGTGCGCGAGCGCGAGATCGGGACCATGGAGCAGCTCATGGTCACGCCGCTCAAGCCCTCGGAGCTCGTCCTCGGCAAGACCATACCCTTCGCCCTCATTGCGTTCTTTGACATGATCCTCGTCACGGCCTTCGCCGTCCTGTTTTTTAACATCCCAATGAAGGGATCATTATTCCTGCTTCCTCTTTCCACGGGAATTTATCTTTTATCCGTTCTGGGGATCGGGCTCTTCATATCCACCATCGCCAGGACCCAGCAGCAGGCGCTCATGGCCACCTTTCTGTTTTACATGCCGGCGGTGCTTCTGTCGGGGTTCATGTTCCCCATCGAGAACATGCCTGTCGTTTTCCAGTACGTGACCTATGCCAATCCGCTCCGGTACTTTCTCGTCATCATCAGGGGGATCTTTCTGAAGGGGAACGGGATGGCCATCCTTTGGCCGCAGATGGCGTCCTTGTTCGTCCTCGGCCTCGCCGTCATAACGCTCAGCTCATTCCGGTTCCGAAAGCGGCTGGGGTAGAGTTCCAGGATGGTCGCCAAAAAAATCAGCAAGATGCTATAGTATAAGCAGATGCATACGGCAGCGAATGGCTGAGCTGCGCAGCATGCGATGTCGTCGAGTGGATGTTTTTGTATCACTGCCAAGGGGAACAGCGTTGCAGGGGCCTCGCAAAAGTTAAAATTATGCTATTATGCTATTATATTGTGAATATGCGTAAGGCTGCAGGAGGGCGCCAAAGGCGGCGTCCTGCACGGCGCGCAATGGATAGGTACTTTGGTAATACATAGAATGCGACCTGTCGTTGACCGGGAGCAGAGCGGTCCGGATAAATGAGAACGCCTGACAGCGCTGAGAATACGCATCCGAACAACGCTTACCGGAAGATGCCGGCGGATTGTTTACGGTCCGGCAGTGCACTTTTCTCTCAGTTCGAGAAACGACCGTCTCCAGGACTCGGAAAGGGCGGGTACGGCAAGGACGCGATCAATGCCCTCACAATTATTTTTATCATGGTGGAATATATGATTGGCGAACGATATACTGACACCCCGGGGGTCCCGTTGTTCAAGGACCAGTTCGTCTCCCCGCGTGACGACTCCTTCTTCCATGACGCTGAAATAGAAACCCGTGCGGCCGGAGGCGACGACCAGTTTGACCAGCTCGCTCCGCCCGTAGCGCGCGGCGAGCGTGCCGCACGGCTGGCGCGGCTGGCTTATCCGCACCAGGGCGGCGCCCAGCCGGAAGAGATCGCCAATGCACACGGCGTCCTCGTGCAGGTTCGAGACGGTGAGGTTTTCACCGAAGGCCGCGGGGGCGAGCCTGGACCCCAGGACGTTTTCCCAGTAGGGGTAATGGTCCAAGCTGTACACGCAGACGGCCTTGTCCGGACCGCCGTGATGCTTTTTATCGCCCACACCGTCCACACCCGCAAAGCCTGTTTTCCCGAGCCGGAGCGGGCCTGTCACAGGCGCCTTGCAGATGCCGGTGACGACCTCCTTGTCCGGGAAATGCTCTTTGCGGGGAAGCCCTACGTTCAGGAATTCGACGATCATGGCGCGCATGGTGAATTGTAGTCCCGGACAGGAGGCGGAGTATATGATATATATCATATCCGCGAGCGGCGCATGTGCATTAAAATTGAGTTTATCCTTTAAAAATTGAAAGGTTGCCGCATGACCACGGAGACAGGGAAAAATCATGATTACTTGCCGGCAGGGCTAAGTTCCTTGCCACGGCTTGACGCTGAAAAACCGACGTTGTTTCTTCAGTGCAGATCATAAACAAAATCAGCGCAGGTCGGTTTTCCGTCTTCCGGAGGCTGAGCATGAACATGCGGTTTTCACTTTTGCCGACACCGTTGCGGAAACAGCCGCCGGAAGCGTCCGCTCTCTTTCTTGGCCCGCAAGGCCCTGCCCGTCAAGAGGTGGACAATGCCTCTTCTTAAGTTCAAATCCCTTACCGCCAAATATGTCTTCTTGAGCTTCATCATCGTCTCGGTCTTCGGCGCTTTCACCTGTGCCAGCTTCAATTTCACGCGGAGCATGAAAGGTGAAGCGGCAAAGATCAACTCCGCGGGCCAATTGAGGTTCCGTTCCTTTGAGATGGCCTGGCATACCCAAAGGATAGCGGAAATGGAATATGAGGTCGAGTCGACAAGTGCGGCCATAAAGGCGGAGCTCCGCCGGGAGATCCGGGAGTTCGACCTGCTCATTGAAGACCTGAGAAACGGCAGCCCGGAGCTTTATATCAAGCCGATCAAGCATTATCAGGCTTCATTACGGCTTTTCGATGAGTTGGCGGCCGAGTGGAACGCCAAGCTCAAACCCCTGCTCGTGAAAATGGCGGAACTTCCCCACGAGGCGCCTGAGCAAAAGGCACGGGCGCTGTTACTGGACTACAACGCCCGGATCCAGGGATATGTGCGGGGAATAGACCGGTTCGTGAAGTCCCTTGAACTTCATTATGAAGAGAGGATAAGGCGGTTCGAACGCGTAAGAATAATCATACTCGGCAGCTTTGTGCTGGCCGCGGTCTTTATCGGCGTGTATTTGCGCAAAAGCGTGGTCCGGCCGCTGCGGAGGCTTACGGATGCGACGGAAGAAGTGGAGCAGGAACATTTTGACGTGCGAATAGCCGTACAGAGCGGCGACGAGATAGGAACGCTCACCAACAGGTTCAATGAAATGGCCGGGCGGCTGAAGGACCTCTTCACCGAGAAGGCAAGAAAGCTCCGGGAACTCGGCGTGTTGAACACGGTCTCCCATGCGGCAAGCGGGTCCCTCGCGCTGGAGGTCATGGCAGGCAGGATCATGGACGCTATCTTGAGCCTTGAGCCGCTGGCCCTGGAGAAAAAGGGCGCGATCTTTTTGAGCGACAACGGCGCAAAGGAGCTGAAGCTTATCGTGTCGCGCAACTTCGGGGACGACCAGGTCGCGGGCTGCGGCGTGGTCCGGTATGGCGAGTGCCTGTGCGGGCTCGCGGCAATGAAGGAACAGACGGTCCTGTCCGATAATAATACAAAAGACAAAAGACACACCAAGATATACCGCGATGCAAAGGAGCACGGCCATGTCATCCTTCCGCTGAAGTCCCGCAACAAGGCGCTCGGCGTCCTGTGCCTCTATCTGCCGCGGGAGACGAAGCCGTCCGATGAAGAGCTGCATCTTTACGCATCCATCGCGGACATCATCGCCGTGGCCATGCAGAACGCCGTTAACCACCGGCAGGTCGCGATGCTGGCGCAGTCCCTCGACAGCAGTAATGATGTGATAATCATTACCGATGTTGAAAGCAGAATAACCCATGCCAATCCGGAGGCCCTGAGGCAGCTCGGCTATTCCCGGGACGAGCTGCTCGGGCAGCCCGTCTCCCTTATCCAGTCCCCCGATAATCCTCCCGGGCTTGGTGAGGAAATTTTCAAGAAGACCCTGGACGGAGGGTGGTTCGGAGAGATTCTTAACAGAAGAAAAGACGGCTCCGGATACTTCGCGCTCTTAACGACTTCACCGGTCAAGGACCCGGACGGACAGGTGATCGCCCTGGTAGGCATTGCGCGGGACATCACCGAGCATAAGCGGGCGGAAGAGGAGTTGAAAAAAAGCGAGGCCCGTCTTATCAATGCTCAGCGAATCGCGCATTTGGGGAACTGGGACTGGGACATCGTAAAAAACAAGGCATACTGCTCCGATGAGGTCGATCGCATATTCGGGTTCAAATTCGAAGAGTTCGGCAGGACGTATGAAGCATACCTCAATATTGTTCATCCGGATGATAGAAAATTTATTGAAAAGTCCATGGAAGAAGCATTCTCCGGGGCCAAGCCATTCAGTGTCGACCACCGGATCATTTCGCCGGACGGCACGGTGCGTATCGTCCATGTAGAAACAGAGGCCGCTTTTGATGAAGCGGGGAAGCCGGTGCGGATGTCGGGGACCATTCAAGACATCACCGAGCGGAGACGCGCGGAAGAAGAACTCGCTCTTCTGCAGACACTCTCCCTGGCAATAAACGAGGCGGATGATTTAAAATCCGCGTTAAAAGTCGCCATCAGGAAGGTATGCGACGTCACCGGCTGGATTTTTGCCGAGGTATGGCTCCCCTGTCGTGACGGCACGGCCCTCGAATTCGGCGATATATGGCACAGCGCCCTCAGGGACGCCGAGCAGTTCGTTGAAATCAGCAGGGGGGTCACATTCGCGCCGGCCGCGGGGCTGCCGGGCCGCGTCTGGGCGTCAAAAAAGCCCGAGTGGGTGAAGGACGTTTCGGTAAACGGCGTGATTTTTCCCCGCGCCAAGGGCGCATTGGAGATCGGCCTTCGCTCGGGCCTCGGGGTCCCCATTATCATAGGCGATCAGGTCCTCGCCGTCCTTGCCTTTTACATGTCCAGGACCGGCGAGGAAGACAGCCATCTGGTAGACCTTGTGTCGTCGATTTCGGCGCAACTCGGTTCCGTTGTCCAGCGCAAGCTTGCGGAGGAGACGATAAGAAAATACAGCGAGGAGCTTGAGGAAAAGATCAGGGAGCGGACAACCGAGCTCGAGGATGCCAAACAGGCGGCGGAATACGCCAACCGGGCTAAATCGGACTTTCTCGCCAACATGTCCCATGAGCTCCGGACGCCGCTGAACGCGATCATCGGGTTCTCGGACATTCTGGTGAACGGCATGTCCGGCCCGGTGACGGACGAACAGGCGGATTTCCTGCGCGACATCGGGAGCAGCGGGAAGCACCTGCTCACGCTGATCAACGACATCCTCGACCTGTCGAAGGTGGAGGCGGGCAAGATGGAGCTGGAGCCCAGCGAATTCGGAGTGAAGGACCTGATCGAGCGGTGCCTCGTGATGTTCAAGGAAAAATCGCTCAAGCACGGCATCCAGGTCGAGTACGCCGTCGAAGAAGCTCCGGGGACCATCATCGCGGATGAGATGAAGATAAAACAGGTCCTCGTGAACCTGCTGAGCAACGCGTTCAAGTATGCGCCGGACAATAGTTCCGTGCATGTTCATGCACGGAAAGTTCAAAGTTCCCCCGATAACGTCATTCGAGGGCAGGCTCCGTACAAAGTTCAAAGTTTGAAAGGCATTGACTCGGAACTCCGAACTCTGAGCGCCGAACTCGACGTTGATTTCATGGAAATCAGCGTCGCCGACACCGGTCCCGGCATCAAACCCGAGGACATCCCGAAGCTGTTCCAGCCCTTCCAGCAGCTTGAAACGACGTTGACCAAAAAGGTCCCGGGCACCGGGCTCGGCCTGAACCTGTGCAAAAAATACGTCGAACTCCACGGCGGCAGGATATGGGTGGAGACCGAGGTCGGGAAGGGGAGCAAGTTCATCTTCGCAATCCCCCTCATGCGGAAAAATAACGCTTACGAGAGATGAAGATGGAACGGAAAATACTCGTCATTGACGACGACACGATGAACCGCAAGCTGTTCCGGGTCCTGCTTCAGAAAGAGGGCTACGAGGTCTTTGAGGCCGGGGACGGCGCCGCGGGGACCGGGCTGGCCAGGGAAGTCCTGCCGCACCTGGTCCTCATGGACATCCAGATGCCCTTGATGGACGGCCTGGCCGCGCTGAAGGCCCTTCGGGCGGACGAGGCCACAAGGAGCATCCCCGTGATAGCCATAACGTCCTGCGCAATGAAAGGCGACCGGGAACGCCTGATGGCCGACGGTTTTGCCGATTATATGTCGAAGCCCATCGACAAGGACGCCTTCATGAGGTCCGTAAAAACGACGTTGGAGATATATTATGGGTGAGGAAACCCCGAGAGAAAACGACAGGCGATGATGAGAGCCCGCTTCTCAAATCCGGCTGGAAAGAGCGTGACAGGAGATGCCCTATGATTCCGTCAAGACCGAGGATATTGTGCGTTGACGATGAACCCATGAATTTGAAGGTCCTTGAGAAAATGCTCGTCTCGAGCGGGTACGAAGCGGTCAAGGCGGAGGACGGCGCCGCGGCCCTGACCGTGATCGCGGAAAACAGCGTTGAGCTCGTGCTGCTCGATGTGATGATGCCGAAACTCGACGGCTTCGAGGTCTGCCGACGGATCAAGGGAGATGAGCGGCTTCGGAACATTCCGGTCGTCATGATCACGGCGCTTTCGGCGAAAGAGGACCGGATCAGAGGGATAGAGGCGGGCGCGGAGGACTTTATCTCAAAGCCGTTCGACCACGGGGAGGTGCTCGCACGGATCAAAATGCTCCTTAAGATGAAGGCCTTGAACGACAGTCTCAATTCCGCCTATGACAAGATCACCAATCTTATATCCTTCGGCGAGAAGAGCCTGCTGTCATTTGATCCTCTCACCTTCGACCTTATGTCCAAGGTCGACGACATCGTGAGCCAGCTTATCCGGAAAACGCCCGAAATGGCGGGTAAGCCGCAGTACGTCGTCGTCGGCGTTCCTGATGTAACGGGCGTTTGGCAATGGCACCAATATGAATTCATGGGCGACCGGTTAAACCGCGCGCCGATCACGCATGACATCCGGCTCAGGCCGGACGCAACGGGAACGGTCGGCCCGACGGTCGTTTATTATAACAAGGCCGACCTCGAGCTGCCCCGGCCCCGAGCGTTTGTGAAAGAGCTCGGGTCCTTGTCCGCAAGGACGTCGAATATGATGTGTTTTCTCAGCGAGGCCCTCTGCATCGTGGCCGTCAATTACGGCAGGGATGTTACGGCGTATGACGCCTCGGTCCTGAACAGCTTTGTCATGCAGAGCCTCTTCTTGAGATCCCTCTCCGGCCAGATACGCGAGACCGAATACGCCTTTGAATATACGGTCTATGCGCTTGCGAGGGCGGCGGAGGCCAATGACGAGGACACGGGGAACCACATCCTGAGGGTCGGCGATTACAGCGCGGTGATCGCCGAAGGGCTCGGGATGGACGGGAAATTCGCCGAGGCCCTGCGGCTCCAGGCGACCCTGCACGACGTGGGGAAGATCCATGTCCATCCAGACATCCTGAAAAAGCCGGGAAAGCTCACGCCCGAGGAATGGGTGGAGATGAGAAAACACACGGTGCACGGCGCAACGATCATCGGTGAGCAGCCGCGCCTGCTGATCGCGCGGAAAATCGCGAGCTCGCACCATGAGCGTTGGGACGGAGGCGGCTATCCCCAGGGACTCAAGGGCGAGCAGATCCCGATCGAGGGGAGGATCATGAACATCGCGGACCAGTACGACGCCTTGCGGAACCGGCGCGTGTACAAGCCGGCCTTTGACCACCGGACAACATGCAAGATACTCACCGAAGGCGATGGGAGATCCTTGCCGTCGCATTTTGATCCGAAGGTGCTCCAGGTATTCAAAAGGTCCCATACGCTATTTAATGAAATCTATGAAGCCTGCAAGGATTGAAAAGCGGAGGGGCCGCAGGGAGCGAATATGAACGTGTCGTTGAGCGTCCCCGTGCATCAACTGCTCGGGCCTCGAATGAGCTCTCGTTTCCCCACCGAAAGCGTCCGCGCTCTCTCTTTCTGCGCCCGCAAGGCCCTGCCCGTCAAGAGGCGGACGATGCCTCTTCCTAACCCGCATAAAGCGGAATTGAAAATTGGAAATTGTAAATTGAAAAGTGCAAATTTATAAAAAAAACGACAGTTCAAAAATCGTTATATTGACCTCTATTTATGGGGTTTTTATCACTTTCGATAATATTTTGCACCCATTTTGGGTAGAATTTAGCTCGTAAGCGCCTTGCCGCCAAATATGTCTTCATAAGCCGCATCATCGTCTCGTTCTTCAGCGCGACCGGGCGCGGGAACAGCTCATGGCCGCGCCGCTCCGGCCCGCCGAACTCATCCTGGGGAAAACGGTCATCTTCGCGCTCATCAAGCGGCTGGAATAGGAGACATTCGTCAAAAACTATGATATATTCTGAGCAGGGTTCTTACCTTGAGACAATCCATAATACTTTAGTAATAGAAGGAGGTCCGCGTGGACAACTGGCAATGCACGGTATGCAACTATATCTACGAACCCGAGAAGGGCGACGCCAACGGGGGCATAGCTCCGGGAACGCTCTTCGAGAAGATCCCGGACACCTGGGTATGCCCGGTCTGCGGAGCGTCAAAGGACCTGTTCGTAAAGATTTGAACGTTTCAGCAATACATTTATGATACAATGTAAGAAAATGCACTTCCTGCCGTTGCTCCGTTAGGGATCCCAAGGTCTCTAACGGGGGTTATAATTCCCTGGACAGGGCGGTATAAAGCCGCCATCAATAATAATAGTTGGAGAACGTTATTCCCCTGCGGAGTTTACGGGATGAAGGTAGGCGAATTCCGCGGGCGGCATTGCGTCGTCGGGGGATGAAATCTTTGCATTGCGCGCTGATCATGATCCTGAAAGGAGGACATCATGACACTATCGCAGGGAAAGGCACTATTTATCTGGGGTACGGTGATCTCGGCCGTCCTGTTCCTGGGACTGACCTGGGACACCCACCGCCAGGTCGAGGCGCTGTCCCACGTGGACAAGCTGTCCGACGACGTCGTCGAAGGAAAGCGGGCTTTCGAGAAGTACAATTGCAATGACTGCCACACGATCCTGGGGTTCGGCGCCTATTACGCGCCTGATCTCACCAAGGTCGTCCAGCGCATCGGCGAGGACGGCATACGGTTTCGGGTGACGAACCCGGAAAAGGCCTTTGCCGCATCGTGGCGCAAGATGCCGAACCAGAAGGTTTCCGTTGCCGAGATCGACGACCTCATAGCGTTCTTCACCTGGGTGGGGAACGTGGAGAACGGCGACTGGCCGCCCCAGGACAGTAAAAAACGCCTCTCCCGGGGCGAAGAGAGGATGGTCGCCGGGACGGGATTGTCCGCCGGCGCCGCGGTCTTTCAATCGAGAGGGTGCATGAACTGTCACTCGCTTCAGGGGACCGGCGGGTCCTTTGGGTCGGCCCTCGATGCCATCGGCAGGAAGCTGAAACGCGAACAGATCGAACGCTATGTCAGGAACCCCAAGGCAGTGAACCCCAAGGCCCTGATGCCGGCGCAGAAGGACCTGTCGGACAAGGAACTGGAGGAAGTGGCCAGATTCCTGGCCAATCTCAAATAGGAGGAAGACATGAAATACCGCTCTCAAAATATCGCCTACTGGTATTTTACCATTGCCCTGCTCCTGTTCGCGCTCCAGGTCGTCGTGGGGCTCTGGCTCGCGTTCAGCTACAGCTTTACCGTGCCGCAGTGGATCGTGGACAAGTTCTCGTTTGCCACGGCGCGGGCCATGCATACGAACCTCCTCGTGCTCTGGATGCTCCTCGGGTTCATGGGAGGGACGTACTACATCGTGCCTGAAGAGACAAAGAGCGAGATCTACTCGTCGAAACTCGCATGGATTCAGCTCGTCGCGCTGGTGGCGACCGGCGTCGCGGCCCTCGTCGGGTTCGTCTTCGGCTGGACCCAGGGGAGGCCGCTCCTTGAGATACCCCGGCCTCTCGATATCGTCGTGGTCGTCGGCGCCCTCATCTTCCTGTTCAACGTGGGGATGACCATGTACAAGGCGAAGCGCTGGACCGCGATCCAGGGCACGCTTCTGGGAGGACTGGTCTTTCTCGCGCTCCTGTACCTCTTCGGGATACCTTTCTACAAGAACGAGGTGATCGACTGGTACTACTGGTGGTGGGTCATCCATCTCTGGGTGGAAGGCGCCTGGGAGCTCGTCACCGCCGCCATTTTCGCCTTCGTCTTGATGAAGCTCACCGGCGTGGACCGGCAGGTCGTGGAAAAGTGGCTTTACGTGGAGATCGGCCTCTTCCTCTTCACCGGGATCGTCGGGACGGGCCATCACTACTACTGGATCGGCGCCCCGAAGTACTGGCTCTGGTTCGGCGGGATCTTCTCGGCCCTGGAGCCGCTCCCGATCCTGCTCATGCTCATCGACACCATGCAGCACGTCAAGCAACGCCGGACGGAAATAAAAAATCCGCTCACCTGGACCATCGCGATCGGCTGCGCGGTGATGCACATGATCGGCGCCGGGGTGTGGGGCTTCATGCACACGCTGCCGCAGATCAACTACTACACCCACGGTTCGCAGGTCACGGTCTCTCACGGCCATCTGGCTTTCTTCGGGGCCTACGCGCTCCTGAACATCATGGTCTTCTACTACGCCATGCCGAAGATCAAGGGGATCGAGGTCTATGACCCGTCGCGCGGCAAGGTGGCGTTCTGGACCATGTCCACGGCGATGATGCTGATGGGGCTCTCGTTCGGCATCGCCGGCGTGGTGCAGTCCTATATCGAACGGGTGCTCGGCATGGGGTACATGGCCGCCCAGTCCTACATGCGGCTCTGGCTGGGGGTGACGTTCTTCCTGGGGATATTCTTCTTTGTCGGCGTCCTGATCATGGTAACGGACCTCTTGACCTTGCGGCCCGCGAGGAGGAGAGCGTAGCAACGGCGTGGAGAAGGGCAGTAGTGCGTGAACCATGAACGGTGACGAGGGCGGAGCTGCCGCGCCCTCGTCACCGTTGACAACGGGTCTGCGCTCCGGCGGCGCCGGCGCAGGGAAGGGGCCTATGAGGTCCTTTAGAGAGATCAAAGACAACTACCGCTTCTCGCACGCCCATGAGCAACTGCTCGTGGAGCTGCGGGCGGTGATGGAGGAGCACGCCGACGAGGTGATGAGCACGCTCAGCCTCTGGATCATGGGGACCAAGGGGCCGGCGAAATTCTTCACCGACGAAACGAGGAAGAAACATGTCTTCGGCGCCCAGAGGAAGTGGTTCCTCGACCTCTTCTCCGGGGCCTACGACAACCGGTACTATGAAAACCTGATCCGGATCGGCTCCGTGCACGTCAAGTATAAAGTGGACGCCCATTATATGAACAGGTCGATCAATCTCATAAGGAACGCCTGCGTCGACATCCTGCAGCGGACCGAGGAGAGCAGGGAGGGATTTGCCGACAAGATGGTTGCGATCTCCAAGATACTGGACATCAATCTCGATGTGATCACCAACTCCTATATCGAGGAAGAGCTCAAGACCTATGCGCCTGTTTACAAGGTGAAGAGCGCTCTCATCAGCTTCTCCGAACGTTTTTCCCAGACCACCAACTTCGTGCTGGTCTTTGCCCTTATCGGCCTGACCCTCGGCGTCGTCTGGCTGTTCACCCAGGACGTGGCGCATCTCCTCTCCGGAGACATCGAACGGGGCATCATCTCGGCCCTGGGCTCCATGCTGCTCCTGTGGCTCATGATCGAGCTGATGAACACGGAGATAGCCCATCTCAAGGGCGGCAAGTTCCACATCAGCGTATTCGTGGGCGTGGCGCTCGTCACGATGATTCGGGAGACCATGATCGCGACCCTGAAGCACGAGAAGCCCGAGTCCATCTATTACCTCATCGCTGCAATCCTGGTCATCGGTTTTGTCTACTGGATCGTCACCAAGACCGAGGAGAAGAACGGGTAACGACGGCTGTCCGTTCTCCCCGGCCGTTGCTCTCCCTATGATTTACATCATACCCGCATGCCGGCGCCTGATGCTATGGTAGTCGAGCGGTAAGATTGCACTTCCACGTCAAGCCGATTTTTCAAGGAAACCGCCATGGATGAACGTCAAAAGCCGCAGGAAATCTCCGATGAAGACCTGAGGTCCGCGCTCAAGGAACTCAAGACCTACGTGGACATAACCGAGGAAGACCTGAGAAGGATCTACGAGCTTGCGCTCCGTCACGCACAGGAACGGCTGGCCGCAAAGGTCCCGGCGCGGGACGTGATGACGAAGGACGTTATTGCCGTGAAGCGGGACGCGGACCTCCATGAGGCGGCGAAGCTTCTCTCGGAATTCAGGATCAGCGGCATGCCGGTGGTGGATGAACAGTACCGGGTGATCGGCGTTATCTCCGAGGCGGACATCCTCGCCCTCGCGGGGATGAAGAGGGACCATACCTTCAAAGACATCCTCCGCCACCTCCTGGGCGAGCCCCTGCCCTCGCGCAAGAGCGGGAAAAGTGTCGGAGACGTCATGAGTACGCCCCCCATAACCATTGGGCCGGACAGCGACATCAGAGAAGTTGCGGCCGTCCTGGACACCCGGCGGATCAAGCGGCTGCCGGTGGTGGATGGAGAGGGTAAACTCATCGGCATCATATCACGGGCCGATATCGTGAGGGCGATGGGGAAAAAGACTTAAAGGACGACGGAGGAGGGACGACGGAGGATGGATGAGTATCTCGCTGAACGCCGAACTCCCAACCCAGCTAACCATGACCATGCGTGAATATCTCTCAAAAATGAAGGGCGGGGCCAAGAGCCCGCCGGGGGTCGGGGCAGGGGAACTCCTCTGGTCGTGGCTCGGCTCGGTCATCGGCATCGGGCTGTGCGGCTTCCTGTCGTCGCGATACTTTGAGTCCCGCGAGCTGACCCTGCTCATCGGCTCCTTCGGCGCGTCGGCCGTGCTCGTGTACGGCGCGATCAAGAGCCCCCTTGCCCAGCCGCGGAACCTCATCGGCGGCCATATCCTCTCCGGGCTCGTGGGCGTGGCCTGTTATCAGATGTTCGGCGAGACGATATGGATTGCCGCCGCGCTGGCCGTGTCCCTGGCCATCGTGGCGATGCTTGCAACGAAGACCCTTCACCCCCCGGGCGGCGCAACGGCGCTCATCGCGGTCATCGGCGGACAGAAGATCCACAGCCTCGGATTTCTTTACGCCTTCGTTCCGGCAGGTTTGGGCGCGGCGGTACTGCTGGCTGTCGCCCTGCTCGTGAACAACCTTTCGAAGAACAGGAAATATCCCGAGTACTGGCTGTAGCCGCGCAAAAAGAAGAGACGGCGCCGGCCGCCCCCTTATCGTGATCACGCAATCAGCATAATCCGCTAAAACTTTTCCTGCACGCCATAGGGGTCTTTGAATTCAAATTTCTTTTTGAACGCCAGTTTTTTCTTTCCTCTCGCGTCGAGGTATTTCTTCAGCTCGAGGTCCACCATGATCGGCGTATCCACGCCTGCCCGGGCCAGGGCCTGGCGCAGGAGCCCCTCGGCCTTTGCCGCAAAAGCAGCGGCGTCACCGAGGATCCTCATAGCCTCCGTGGGGTTATGGAAACCAACCGAGTTTTCAGCGCCTACGAATATGACGCGGTAAAAGGCCTCCTCATAATGGTCCCTGGCCTTGTCGTACAAGGCCTTATCAATGTGCTTTCCCTGCTTCCGGGCTTTATGGGCGATTTCAAAAAGCTTTGCCGCGGTTGCCGTGGCATAGCCTGACCGCACCATGAGGGACACGGTCCTGTCCTGGATGGCGATGACCTGCTCTCTCAGCCACTCAGGGCTTTCGGTGTGGCACTGCACGCAGGCCTTCAGCTCGTTCTTGAGAGGGCTCGTGACGCGGTGGTCCGACACTTTAGAGGAGCCGACCCTGGTGTAGGGCATGTGACAGTCGGCGCAGGCGGCCCCTGCCTTCCAGTGCACGCTGTTGTTTGAGAACAGCTCGAACTCGGGATGGCGGATGAAGGCCATCTTGAAGCCCGTCACGGCCTGTGTCCATTCACCGTATGAGGCGTCGCTCCTGAGCTTCTTTATAATGTTCTCCACGGATATGTTCCCCCAGGCGCTTCCCTGCCACGGGAAGAAAAGTCCCGTGGAATGCATGTCTTTGTCCTTGGGGATGCTGTACGTAACGTGACACTGGGCGCAGACAATGCTCCGCAGCTCCTGGCGCGTGAGCTTCCGCGGGTCGACGCCCATGTCCTTGAGGGCCTTCACCAGCGTGAATTCCCGCGAGATCCTGAGCGACATGTCCTTGTTGTCGTGGCAGTCGATGCAGGCCGCCCCCAGCTTTTTATGCCGCTCGGGTATCATGGCGTGGATTTCCCTGTACGGCTTCGCGTAGTAGTCCCTGTCCAGCTCCTTTTCCAGCTTGGGCGAGTAAGGGGTCTTGCAGGTCAGGCAGACGCCGCCTGCTTTCACCCGCCCCTCGTCAACGTTTAACTGGTCGACGACCATGTAGGCATGGCCCCGGGGCTCGTTGTACTCGATCCCGAATGCCCAACCGCTGAACAGGAGGGCAAGGTATGGAAATTCCGACAACTTGTCGTATATTATCTTATCATCGTCAAAACCTCTCTTGTATTTGCTTTTGCCGGGAGGCGTGGGCTCTTCTGTTTTCTTCCAGAGCTCATACTCCGCGGGGTAGGCCTTGCCCCAGACATCAGGAGATATCTCATTGTCCGGGATATTAACCGGCTTGACAGGCTGCGCTTTCCGCGGCGAGCAGCTCAGAATGCCGCCGGCGAGGATGCCCGGGATGAGCAGGAGCATTACAATGGTTTTTACCTTCTTCATGACAAACTCCCTTGTTATCAGATCGTTTCCATAGCGCCGCTCCGGGCATGCATGATCCTGCGGTGGCATTCCCAGCATTTTCTGTCCTGGTCGATGTGCGTCACGGTCTGATCGTGGCACCTGATGCAGTTCGCCTGGAGCACCTTTTCTCCGTGCGACGTCAGTTCTATGCGGTCCGGGACCATGCCGGAATAGAAGAGCGCAACGTCTTTTATGCCGTCGATCGACTTCCAAATATAGTGTGCGACCGCATTTTCATTCGGCAGGTGACAGTCGACGCAGGTTTTCCTCCTGTGGGCGCCCGCATGGATCCATGATTCATATGCTACTTCCATGACATGGCATCGTACGCAGAAGGCCGGCTGTTCGGACTTGGCAAGGAGCTTTGGCGGCCCCAAGAGGAAAAAGATGAGCATGATGACTGTTCCGGCTCCTCCAAGAATGAAGGAGATGATGGTTTTTTTCGATTTAAACAGGATCATATTCGTTTACCTCCCTCGTTGCCGGTCCATAGATTTTTTTTCATGGCGTATACTCCAGCCTCCGGGGCGCCGTCACCATGAAGGCCTTCGGCGCCTGCCTGAAAGTCGTCTTACGACGATTTCCATGCATCTCTTACATCTCTTATAGCAAGGCATATGCCATTCTTTCAGGCGCAGGGACATTTGCATGTAACATGCGGATTTTATTGAGTTGTTGCCGAAAAACGCGAATGGAATTGCTCAGCGGGCGTTTTTTTTACGATAGGTTTTTAGGCAAATGATTAAAGATGTATCAGGATACGAATAGAACAGAAAAAGTTTCCACAAAAGGGTGAAAAAGAGAAATCCGCCGGAGCCGCACTCGCTTTGCCCTCTGCTCAAAGGAAGACTTTGATTTCCTGCCCGAGGCCCATCAATAAATAGAGGTTGGTGCAAATTTGGAAAAGAGAGCGCCTCTTCCGTCACGTATGAGTCATGAGAGGTTTTCCGGGATGGTGCGGCAGGAATGATAAAAAAGGAATGGAGGCCTAATAAAGAATTCTATGTTTTGACGGGTCCGCTTGGAGATGGCGCGATGTTTCTGCAGTTCTGCTCAGGCAAGGCGCAGCTTTTTCCAAATGCGAGATGGAAGAGGCCCTTCCCCATGCCCAGTTCCGTGTTGCACGCCTCGATGCACGCCCCGCAGTTCACGCAGGAAATGTCCCGCTTGTTCTTTCGCGGGGTCACGTTCATGAAGCAGGCCCGGTCGCAGCCTTTGCAGTCCGTGCACGCCGATATCCGGGCGCTGTCCATCCTGAGTCTGAGCGAAACCGGGCTGATCCATCCGAAGAGCATTTGCATGAGCCCCGCGGCGCAGACGTACCGGCACAGGACGTGGCGCACGAAGATCGATGTGATGAGCATATAGATCGAGACGCCGATGATCCCGGCCTTCACGCCGAAGGTGAAGTCCCAGGCTGCGATCTGGCGCCAGATGGTCTTCGGCGCAACGAAGTACCCGGTAAGCGCCACGCCGCCTGACAATGGTATGAATATAGCACACAGGACCGCGATGGCGCCGTACAGAAGGCTTTTTCCCTTCGCGTCGTCGGGATCGTTCGGCCGCTTGCCGTACAGGTTCCGCCTGCCCAGCAGTTTCAGCGTGAGGAAGTCCGACAGCTCGAACAGCGCGCCTTCCGGACAGAGCCAGCCGCAGAAGAGCCTTCCCGTGAGCCAGCCGAGCAGGGGAAAGATGGCCAGGAACAGCACCCAGGGAAGGATGCCCTTGAGAAGGAACTGGCCGGCTATCCGCAGGCCGCCCAAGGCGCTCCGGTCGGCGTAATATTCAGGCTGGATGCCGAAGCTCCAGGAGGCGCCGAAGATGATCAGCTCATGGGTGTCCGAGTCGATACGCAGGATGTTCAGCACCGGCATCAGAAAAATGAACAGGATGAAGGCGATCTGCGAGACGCGGCGCCAGGTCGTGAGGGTCGCTTGCTTCATATTTATAGTATACCGCTGCCGGCGGAGGAGGGGTATGACCTGGGTCATAAGGAACGCTACGGCATCCGGAAATCCCGGTGGCATTTCACACATCGGTCCAGCAGCTCCTTGGTCAGAGACAGCATGGCGTTCCCGTCGTTCTTGTGCGCGGCCCGTGCCAGGTCTTCGAGCTTTCCGTGGAACTGCTTGTCCTGTTCGACGAAGTCGCTCAGGCGGTTTGCGTTCTTCTTGAGCGTGACCGTGCCGTGTTTCACGCCGACCTGGGTCTTTTCCATGGCGCCGTGCATCTTTTCGAGCGCCTCGTGCACCCGGTGGCCGTCGCTCATGGCCACGCCCGATACGACGTCGCGGAACACGGCGTCGAGCGCCGCCATTTCCTCGATGAGCGGATTCCCGCCGTGCTCATGCTTGCTCTGGGCTTGAGCGCCGTGCGTGCGCTCGCCGGCGTGATGCTTGTCGTCATGATCGCTTCCCCCGAAGGCGGCAAGGGAAACAACGAGCGATGCCGCGAGGCCCGTAGCGAGTGACATGACCATCCTGTTCCTTCTGTTCATACAGTCCTCCCTTGTCGCTTGCCCGGTATTTCGGTTCCGGACAGCGTTGATGGCTGCGCGAAAGAAAAGGGGGGACGGCGCCGTCGCCGTCCCCCGATTATGCATATGCATTGTCCGTGTGCGGTCTGCTCTTACGCCTTCTGCTTCGCCGGCTCCCTGCCGAGCTTGAAGAAGTCGTACACGAAGATCGAGACGCCGACCAGGAAGCCCACGCCGAAGATAGCCCTGAGGATCCAGAACCAGAGGTTGTAGGTCGTTTTGACCGCTACGTAATCAAGCCCCATGAGCCGCTCCATGTAGACCTGGACCATGCCCGCGCCGGTGATGGTCAGCACGATGAAGACCATGGAGATCGTCATCCACCAGAACGCAAGGTACGCCCGCGCCGGGTTGTAGTCCTTCACGCCGCGGATGGACGGCAGGGTCACGTAGATCATGGAGATGACCAGCAGCACGTAGGCGCCGTAGAACGCAAGGTGGCCGTGGGCCGTGGTGATCTGGGTGCCGTGGGTCCACTTGTTCACCTGGGGCAGGGTATGGATGATGCCCCAGAGTCCGGCGCCCACGAAGTTGAAGATGGCATGGGCCACGGTGTAGAACAGCCCCGGCTTGTTCGTAACGTTCCGCGCCTCACGGGTGGTCCGGAATGCGTCCCAGACCATCAGGAGCAGCGGTACGGGTTCGAGCGAACTGAAAAATCCGCCGATCCAGTGCCAGTACTTCGGTGTGCCGATGAAATAGTAGTGATGTCCCGTCCCGAGGATGCCGGTGAAGAGCACGAGGCCGACCTCGATGTACATCCACTTCTCCAGCACCTCGCGCTTGGCGCCGATGGTCTTCATCAGCATGAAGGCGAGCAGCGCGCCGGCGATCACTTCCCAGGAGCCTTCCACCCAGAGGTGGATGACCCACCACCACCAGAACTGGTCCTTGATCATGTTCTTCGAGTAGAACATGCCCGGCAGGTACATGAGGGCCAGGAACACGAGGCCGAAGAGCAGGACCCCCTGGATGCCGGTCCACTTCTTGGTCTTGAACATGGTCATGAACATGTTGAACAGGAACAGCAGCACCGAGATCACGATCAGGCCGTCCGCCCAACGGGGCGCTTCGATATATTCGCGGCCCTCGTTCAGGAGCTGGGTGCCCAGCACGAGCTTGTTCGCCTGGGGATCGAGGCCCATCCAGATATACCCCAGCACGACCAGCGTGATGGCAACCACGGTCGCCCAGAACTGGAAGAGGGCGAGGGGGTAGTTCCAGACCTCGGTCTCCGATTCCTCGGGGACCACGTAATACGTCGCGCCCATCATGCCCGCCAGCAGCCAGACCACGAGGGCGTTGATGTGGAGCGTCCGGATGGTGTTGAAGTTCAGGATGAAAATATCGGGTCTGATGAACTGGATCGCCGCGATGATCCCGACCAGTACCTGGACGAGGAACAGGATGACGGCGAACGTGTAAAAGTACTGTGCGATCTTCTGACTTTGATATTTGACGGTCATTGTCACCTCCAATTATTGTGAAGCACCCCCACCTTGTTTCCTCCCCCCTCGAGGGGGAGGAGCAGAGGAGAGGGGGGCTATTTTAACGTAACGAGATACGCGGCCAGAGATTTCAGATCGTCATTCGACAAGGCGGCGTAGGGCGGCATCGCCGAATTGGGGACGACGGAGCGGGGCTCCTTCAGGTGCTTCACATGCCATGCTGCATCCTTCCCGTTCGCTCCGACGCGCGTCAGTTCGGGCCCGCTGGTGCCGCCGATGCCGTTGATGTTGTGGCAGTTCGAACACCCCTGGGACTGGTATACCTGCTGTCCCCGGGTCTGTTCTTTCCCGCCGACTCCCGCCGCAGCGGCCAGCATGGGCTTGGGCGGCCATCCGTTCGTGTCGATCTTCGAGATCCAGGTGAGGAAAGCGACCAGATCATCGGCTTCCCGCGAGGTGAGCCCCAGCTTCGGCATGGCCGCGGTCGGTTTCACGGCCCGGGGATCCATCAGAAACTGCTTGAGGTACCCGGCCGGCTTTCGCTCCACGACCTTGGTCATGTCGGGCGCGAAGTAGGACCCGTTTCCCAGGATGGTATGGCACCCGATGCAGTCGTACTTCTGCCAGACCATCTTGCCGGCGTCCACTTCCTTCGTCACCTCCGGGGCCCTGCCGTCGATCTGGTTCATCGTGTCGACGGTGAGGCCCAGGAAGATGACGAAGAAGAAGAGACTGCCGAAAATAAACAAATTCCGTGCTGCTTTGTTGCTCATAGACACCTCCTTAAGTTGTCAAATAGAAAAACTGGTGAAGCGAGAATAATCTGAAGCGTACCTTTTGGGTATGATATAGGTCATATTATAGCAAATTGTATCGGGTTGTGGGGAAACAGGTAAAAAGCATTTCCGTACCCATGCAATGGCACGGACGGCGTATCCCGTTTTAAGGTCTTCTCAGAACCGGAACGAAAGGGGCTTGCCGCGTTCCTTCAGCGCCTCGCAGACACCGACGCAGTCGCCGCAGTTGTGGCACAGCGGATACAAATTCCCTCCCAGGGGATCGAGTCCCAGCCCGCACGCATCAACGCATGCCCGGCATTTGCCGCACACATGTTCCGCGTCCTCGGCAAACACCACCTTGAGCGTGCCCTTCAGGCGGAACAGACCCAGGAACCCGCCCACCGGGCAGAGATAATTGCACCACGCCCGCCTCACCAGAAAAAACTCCACGACCACGATCAGACCGATGAGTCCCGCTTCAAGCCCCACGACGCCCTCGACCACGTATTTCCCGGCCTGGGCGGAGATGAGCCCCGGCGCGGACAGGAGGCTTGCCAGTGGAAACCCGACCAGCGGCGTAGCCGTCAACACGGCTGCCAGCACGATGGTGCGCGGCAGCGCGCGCGGCTGGGGACGGAAGAGCCTTGTGATACCCAGTTTCGCGGCCACACGATCCGCCCATTCGGAGATCGTGTTCTGCGGGCACATCCAGCCGCAGAACACCCTGCCCAGGGCAAATGCGAGGAACACCGGGATAAGCAGGGACAGGAGGAGCACGGCGTCCAGCCTCGCGGTGGTGAGGACCGTCTGCACGCCGATCAGCGGGTCTGTTATCCAGACCGGCCCGACGGCGAGGGAATACAGCGTTCCGGTGATGAACGTGAACCCCTTCTTGTTGGCGAGGGGAACGAGAATGACGAGACAGATCGTCCCGATCTGGGCGGCCGTGCGCAGGCGTTTCAACCTCACCCTTTCCCTCCGGGCCGGACCGCAACGGCCGCCGGGTCAACCGGACAGACGTTCTCGCAGATGCCGCAGCCCACGCATTTTTTATCGTCCACAACGGGACGCAGTTCATTGTCCATGATAATTGCCTCACCGATCAGGGGGCAATCATCAAAACAGCTTCTGCACAAGGTTTCCTGCCAGGCCAGGCACTCTTTCTTCGCGATGACGGCAGTGCCCATGCGGACCTGCTCCTTCTCCTTCAGACCCCTTTTGAGCGCGCCTGACGGACAAACGGGCGGACACTTCATGCACAGGTAACAGGGCCTGTCCCTTGCATAAATAACCGGCGTTCCCATGACCGTGACGCCGTCCAGGAGGCTTGCCGTTTTGATCGTCCCGTAGGGACAGGCCTGGACGCATTTTCCGCATCGTATGCATGTGGCAAGAAATTCATTCTCGGGCAGAGCGCCCGGCGGCCGAAGAAACCTACTCTGCATGGTCCCCCGCATAAACCGGATAAATACCGATTACCCTTTCGAACCCGGACACTGTTTTTATGACATCGTTCACCGCAAGGAGGGTCTCGGCCTCTATGACGGTCACGATTTGATTGTCCTTCACGCCGAACACGCTTATGCCGGGGACCCTTCCGAGCATGGGCAGCACCTGTTCAATTGCGCCGTCTTCAATGTCCACGATAACGCTCGAAATCGCCATAGATCGCACCGTCCTTGTGAAGAGGCAACCACAGGTCCCCAAAGACAACGGCGCCCTCACCCCCGCCCCTCAGGGGCCTGTGGTCGAAAGCTATCCGTTATTTCTCTTTAAAACTTGACCTGTCTGCGTGCGTACACGCACAGGCAGGCATGTCTGCGCGAATGTTTATAACATCATGGCCTTCGGCCATACATCAAATTTACAATTTGAAATTTCCAATTTTCAATTGCGGCCGGAGGCCGCGCTATGCTACGCCTTTTCCAGCTTCACCGCGCAGATCTTGTACTCCGGCTGCTTGGACATCGGGTCGAAGGCGTCGTTCGTCAAGCTGTTGATCATCTTGTCCGGATAATGCATCGGAACGAAGATGAGGCCGTCTCTCGGCACGTCCATCACCTTCGCTTCGAGGACGATGGAGCCGCGGCGGGAAGTGACCCTCACCTTGTCCTTGCTCTTGACGCCGAGCTTCGCCGCGTCGCGGGGATTGATCTCCACGTACGCCGCCGGCGCCGAACGCCGCAGCTCGGGCACCTTCAGGGTCATGGTGCCGGTGTGCCAGTGCTCGATCTGCCGTCCCGTGGTCAGGGCGAAAGGATATTCGGCGTCAGGCGGCTCGGCGGGGCCTTTGTAGGGACGGAGCCATACTGCGGCCTTCTTGTCCTTGCTCCCGTAAAACGACACGTCGTCGGCCGCGGGATCGAACTTTTTCACCAGGGGGTCGCCGTACTTGGCCGTGTATCGACGCGCCGTGCCCGGATGGTCTTCCGTAGGGCAGGGCCACTGGATGCCGTGGGCCTTCTTGAGGCGCGCCCGGGTCATGCCCATGAAGTCGTAAGCCGTTCCTTTGGACGCCAGCCTGATTTCGTTCCAGACGTCTTCGGAATTTTTAAAGGCGAAAAGCTTCCCGGCCTCGCGCTCCAGATCCAGGGCTTTGAAGAGCTTGTTCGCGAACTCGAGCATCACATCGAGATCGGGCCGCGCCTCGCCGGGAGGATTGATCGCCTTCTCGAGGTACTGGTACCGCCGCTCGGACTGGCCGTAGGTGCCGTCTTTCTCGACCCATAAGGCCGCAGGCAGGACAAGGTCCGCCAGCTCCGAAGTCTTCGTCGGATGGTAGGCTTCGGACACCACCAGGAACGTGTCCTTGTTCTCCATGGCCTTGCGGTAGACGTCCACGTTCGGGAGACTCTGGCCGGGATTCGTGCAGGCGATCCACATTGCTTTGAGGTCGTTTTTGCCGAAGGAGCGGAACATCTCGACGGCGGTCGGTCCGGGCTTCGGCTGGATGCGGCCCGCGGGCAGACCCCAGAATTTTTCCATATCCTCCCGGTCCTTGTCAATGGCCACCGCTCGACCGTAGGGCAGCAGGTGACTCAGCATCCCCGCATCGCGCACGCCGCCGCAGGCGTTCGGCTGGCCCGTGAGCGAGAAAGACGTTGCGCCGGGACGGTTGATCTGGCCCGTGAGCAGGTGGAGGTTGTGCATCATGTTGTTGACCCAGACCCCGCGCGTCCGCTGGTTGAGGCCCATGCACCAGAAACTCGTGGTCCCTTTGGACCCCGCGAACATCCGGGCGGCCTTGATAATGTCATCCTTCGGACAACCGGAAATCCTTTCCGCGGCTTCCGGCGTGTAGTCTTCCAGCAGCTTGACGTACTCGTCCCATGAGGCGGGTTCAGTCTTGGGGGGAGGACCGGGATCGGTTACTTTCATGAACTTCAGATGCTTGCCGAGGTACTCCTTGCTGTGGAGGTTTTCCTTCACGATGACATGGGCCATGGCGTTCAAGATCGCCAGATCGGTGCCGGCTACAAAACTCATATGCAGATCGGCGATCCGGGCGGAGAGCGTCTTGCGGGGGTCGACCATGATGATTTTCGCACCCCGCTTCTTCTGCTCGTTGACCATCCGGAAAATGACCGGGTGCGCCTCGGCCATGTTCGAGCCGATGATGAAGAAACAATCGGCATGATATATGTCATCGTAGGCCCCCATGGGCTCGTCCTTGCCGAAGGTGGAAACGTAGCCCACCGCGGCGGACGCCATGCAAAGCCGGGGGTTGCCGTCGATATTGTTCGTGCCGAGCCCGCCTTTGAAGAGCTTGTTCATGAAGTAGGACTCTTCGGTGAAGGCCTGGCCCGAGCCGTAGAAGGCCAGGGACTGCGGATCGGCCTTGTAGGCAGCGGCGAATTTCCCGACCATGAGGTCCATGGCTTCGTTCCAGGTGATCCTGACGAATTTGTCGCCTTTTCTGAGCAGGGGATACTTGAGTCGGTCCGGGGCCGTCATGATGGCCGGAAGGAAATTGCCTTTGAGGCAGAGAAAGCCCTTGTTCCAGTTGTCCTTGTCGCCCTTGACCGCGACGACCTTGCCGCCTTTCACGCCGACGTACACGCCGCAGCCCGCCCCGCAGTAGCGGCACACGCCCTTCACCCATTTCTCAACGTCCGCCTCCGCCCCCATGAGCTCTTTCGGCACGGCCAGGTCGAGCCCGATCGCGGAGGCCGCGGCCAGTGCGGCGGAATACTTAAGCAGTTGTCTCCTGGTTATGTTCATTTTCCTCCTCCTTGTCCGTGGAATCCTGTTTTGTTCTTAGCGGATTCCTTCACGGCCGCCGTGTGATGTTCATGGCAAAGAAAGCAGGTCCGGTCCTTGGCCGGCAACTTTTTTTGGACGTCCACAACCGCGTCTCCGTGGCATCCCCGGCACCGGTTCAGTCCGGGCTTTGCCGTGAAATTCACCTCCGGAGACCCATGGCATACAACACACTTGACGCCCATCAGCCCGTGTTTTCCGTCCATCCATACCTTTTCCTGATCGACGTGACACTCCGCACAGTCCTGGTTGACCGTCTTCATGTGCGGCTTGTCCGCGCCGACGGCGGTTAACGGGAGGGTAAGCGCCACAAGCGCCAACAGTAGATATTTCATAGTGCCTCCTCCTCATGCATACATTGATATTGAAAAAATTGCGAGGCGGAGGGAGCCCCCGCCTTGCTAGCAGAGTCTTCTGCTTACTTCGCCGCCATGGCATCGTCGATGAGCTTGATGCCGTCAAATGCTTCCTGGGCCGATTTCATGAGCGCTTCCTTGGCCATGTCGGGGTTGTGGAACCCGTCGGAATTCTCCGCGGTCCAGAACTCCCACAGGATGTGGGCCTTCAGGTGCTGGTCCTGGGCCTTCTTGATCACTTCGGGATCGACATTGGCGGCCTTGGCAGTCACGATCTTGTCGATCAGCACGGAGATGCGGAACTCTGCCTTGCGCATCTTGCCCTTGATGTGCGCCTTCACCGAGTCGATGGCGTACTTCGCCTCTTCCTCGGTCCACTTCGGATGGCACCTGGAGGTGAGGCAGGTCTCCTTGAGCTGGACTTTCGGCGTCACGGCGAAGTGTGAGGTGAACATCTTGCCCTGCTTGTTCTTCATCTTCGGTGTATGGCAGGTGTCGCAGCCCGCGCCGGCCTTTGCATGCTTGGAGTTATAGAACGCCTCGGCCTCAGGGTGCTGTGCCTTCCAGAGAAGTCCGCCGGTGATCGCGTGCTTGAAGTCCAGGAAGTTGATCTGATTCTTGTAGTGCTCATAGAGGCCGAACACGTCCTTATAGGGGAAGTGGTTGGTCCGCTGGTCGCCCATCTTGACCGGCTCGCCGGTCTTGGTGTCCGTGCCGGGATTGCAGTTGTATTCCACGTGGCACTGGCCGCACTGGAGCCGGGTGTCATACTTGTCCAGGATCGCGATCTTGCGGTTGAATCCCCGCAGGCCCATGTCGATGACCTTGATGTTCGTGCGCTTGGGGTCCTTGTGCCAGAGCGTGTCCGCCTCGGGCCGGGTCAGGGCCTGGATCAGACCGTCACGCACGATCCGGGGCTTTGCCGCATGCGGATCGTGGCAATAGAAGCAGTTCAGGCCGTGGCTCAAATCCTTGGCGAGCTCAACCACGTTCGAGGTCCGGTCCCAGGTCGTCTTGCCTTCCACCTTGTCGCCCATGTAGGACCACTTCAGGATCTGGTCCTGGGACTTGCACTGGAGGCAGACCGGATTGGCGGCCGCGGCGCTCTGCGGAATGAAGGCCTTGTGCTCCTTGGTCTCATGATGGGTGTCCGTCAGGATGTCCCACGCCTTGCCCTTCTCGAAAATGTACTCCCAGCCGTTCTTTGCCTGAAAACGGCCGCCGTAGGCCCGGTCCACGATAAGATGGTCCGTGAGCATGTTCACGTGGCTGCGGGTGAGGTTATGCTCCTTGGTGAAACCGTGGCCTGCCATGAGCTTGTCCCAGAAGGGGTTCGGGGAGCGGTTCGTGAGCTGGGACTTTTCATCGCGGGCGGGCCGGTGGAGCGCTTGCTTCATGAAGCTCTGGTACTGTTCCTTGTGACACTGGCCGCACGCTTCCCAGGAGGTGTTCGTCGCGGGCCGCGTGTCCGGGCCCGGGTTGGCCGCGTGCTTCTCGAGCCCCGCGTGGCACTTGGAACAGTTCACCTTCGAGTGCTTGCCCATGGTGTGGAGCTGTTTCACGGGGTCGTGGCATGTGTAGCACGTCCCGACCTTGACGTCCTTCTCAGCGGCGGCCTTTACCATCGCCGCGCCCTTGTACTGGGCGTCCGCCTGCGCGACGAAGAGGCCGACCATGAATCCGATTGCAACAACGAGCGCGATTCCAGCAATAACTTTTTTATTCATTCAACCATTCCTCCTTGAGAGTGTTTAAGTGAAGCGAAAGCATCGCGGATTTTGTGGTACATCCCTCGGCCGGCTCCTCACCTCCCTCCGTCCGTCGTCTGGTTTACGATGATAAAACTATAGCACTTCGCAGGTAAAGGTGCTGTTAAAGACTGTTAACTTTGTGTAAAATTTTGTTTGGGGAAAACAGGGAAAGCACGGTAAGCTTTTTGCCGCAAAATGCCGTACCACGCCTTGGCGTGGCTGATGTGAGGGACGGTGGAGAAAAGGAACGGCAGGCGCGGTCCGTTATGGCCTGAACTTATACCCCACGCCCGGGACCGTGATAAGGTACTCCGGTTCGAGGGGGTTCCGCTCGATCTTCTGCCGGAGGTGCAGGATGTGAACGTCGATGACCCTGCTCCAGGAATAGATCTGGGAGTCCTTCCAGATCGTCTTGCGGATGAACTCCCTGCGCAGGGGTTCGCCCCGGTTCGCGACGAAGAGGCGGAGCAATTCGTATTCCTTCGGCGTCAGCTCCACGGTCTTGCCCTTGACGCGCACCTCCCGCGCCTTGAAATCGATGGCAAGATCGCCGATCTCGGCCTTCTCTTCCGAAGGCATGGTGCGCCTCAGGCAGGCCTTGATCCGGGCCAGGAGTTCGAGCGTTTCAAAGGGCTTCACGATATAATCATCGGCGCCGCTCTCCAGGCCCGTGACCTTGTCCGATACGCGGTCCTTCGCCGTCAGCATGATGACCGGGATTTTCGGGTACCTCCGTTTGAGGTCCTTGCAGAGCTCCACCCCGTTTCCGTCGGGAAGCATCACGTCGAGGATGATGAGGGCAGGGAGCTGCTTGTCCAGCGCGTCCTGCGCCCCGGCCCAGCTTTCCGCCAGGACCGGCTCATATCCGTAGAGTTCGAGATTGGCCTTGAGCACCCGGAGGATGTCCGGGTCGTCATCGATTGCAAGCAGCCGTTTGTTCACCGGTCTTTTCTTCCTTCCTCGCTTTCGGGATCCGGAACCAGAAACGGCTCCCCCCTTTGTCCGCGCTTTTCACGCCGACCTCTCCGCCGTGGGCCTCGATGATGCCTTTGCAGATGGCGAGTCCCAGGCCGGTCCCGCCCCTGGTGTCCTTCGTGTAGAACCGGCGGAATATCAGGTCCCGCTCCTGCTCCGGAATGCCGTCTCCCTGGTCCTCCACCGATGCATGCACATATTCGTCCCTGCACGCGAGCGAAATGACGATCTGGGAGGACGGCGGGCTGAAGTTCAGCGCATTGGAAAGGAAATTGGTCAGCACCTGCTTCATCCGGTCCTCATCCGCGGTGGCCGCGACATCCATGGCGTGGAGGCGGATGCCGACGTTCTTCTCCCCGGCGAGCGGCCTGAACCCCGCGACGACCTCCTGAAAGACCTCCTTGAGGTTGACCTCCCGGAAGTTCATTTCGAACGAGCCCAGCTCGGTCCGCTCATACTCGAGCACGTTGTTCACCAGCCGGATGAGCCGGTCGGCGCTCTTTTTGATCATCTCGAAGAAGACCAGGAGGTCCCGGTCCTCATCGGACTCCCGCATGGCCAGCTTCACCGACAGGTAATCCATCGCCCCCTTGATGGCGGTGAGGGGCGTCCGCAGCTCGTGAGAGGTCTTCGCGATGAAATCGGACTTCGTTCTGTTCAGTTTGAGAAGGGCCTCGTTCTTCTCCGTGAGCTCCCGTGTGGCGGCGCCGATCTTTTCCCGGAGGCACGCATGGTACTCGTCGATCGCCTTCGCCATCTCCCTGAATGATGCGTTCAGGTCTTCGAGCTCGTCGCCGGTTCCGAGGAGCGGAACGCGCGGATCGCCGTCCTTCGAGAACTTGCGCATGAGGCTCCTCATGGTGGCGATGGGCTTGATGACCATACGCCGGGTCATGACGAACAGGACGAGCATGAGGACGGCGGCGGCGCCGACGCCCCCGACGAGGATGTACTTTCTGTCATGACTGATGGTGCCGAGCACGGCGTCCATGGGCACGGAGATGCTGATCGCCCCCCTGATGTCGCCGACGCGGTATCCCTGTTTTGCATGGCATTCGAGGCAGGCTTTTTCGGCGTAGAGCGGCGCAATATATCTGAAATAATGAGAGGACCCGATCTTTTCGATCCTCGACAGCTCGGTCGCTTTTCCGTTTTCAAAGTCCCCGAGGGCAGCCGCCTCGAAGGCGTCAGGGGCGTTGTCGGGGTTCATGAGCTTGAGGCTGGTAATGTGGAAGAAGTAGAGGCCTTCCTTCTGCGCGTATGAGGAGAGCTGCTTCGTCACGAGTGCGGGGTTCTGTTTGACGTACCGCCGGCCCTGTTCATCGGTGATGGTGGAGCGGGGGAGATAGGGGTTCGGTTTTACCCACGGCAGTTTCTCGACAAAGACGCCGCCGTGGTCGGCTATCCACCGCCGGGTGATGACCACCTGCTGGAAGAGCGCCTTTGCCTGCATCTCCGTCTGGGCGATGACCAGCTTTTCGTGCCGCTTCGAGATGACAAAGAGCGTCATACCCATCACGGCGAGGAGAATGACGGCGGTGGAAAGGGCGTATTTGACGCTCAGCGTAAGGCGCATGGAAGGTCCCGGAGTGACGGCGAACCGGTTCTCAGTCGTTTCAAGCGGGGCCGGACGACCAAGGATGTTCTGATAATACCACAGATTCAGAAAAAAAACATCATCACGCTTCTCATCATTCTACTCCACCGGCGTCACGATCGCCATGACCACCAGCTTCTCGCCCTTGTCGGCGGCAAATCCGTGGGGAACGTTCGGCTCGCAGAGGATGCAGGTCTTCTCGCCTGCCTCGATCTTCTCATCGCCCACGGTAAAGGTCCCTTTTCCCTCCACGCAGTACATGAGCAGCCGCAGCGGCGCCTTGTGCGGGTCGAGCTTCTGGCCGGGGCTCAGGCACATGAGGGCGATGCGCATCTCGGGCTTGTCGTTGAGCATCTCCCGGGAGATGCGGTCGGGAAGGAACCTGATCATCTTCTTGAGGTCGATGGTTTCCATTGGGGATTCTCCTTGGTAGATATTAGAAGCGGCGAAACAGAGAAAAGGGGAATGGGTACTCCGTTATCGTCATGATCTTATCATAGCATGAAAAGGCAAGGTAATAGTATGACCGGGGTCATACGGCGTAAGAACGGAAGAGGGCGGCCCATCAGGGCCGCCCTGGAAAGACGCGATCATGCGTATCAAAGGTTTGCATCGAGGACAGGCGGGCCCCCGGATCATTTCTTCAAAATTACTTCCGCAAATGCCTTTGCCATGGCCCGGTAGCCCGCATTCGTGGGGTGGACCTCGTACACGCTCGCGCTGCGGCGCGTGAGCAAAAGGTACCCCTCTTTTCCCTTGAAGGCGCTGTAGACGTCGGCCACGGGCACGTCGAATGCCAGGGCCGTCTGACCGATGATGTAGTTTATCGTCTTTACGGCTTCGTCGGAGCCGGGAGCCTCAGCAGCAGAGTAGAGGTTGCTGATATAGACCTTCGTGTCCGGCAGGGACGTGCGCAGGGTGAAGAGGATCTTCGAGAGGTTCTTCTGGAATTCCGCAAAGACCGTGGCGGGGTCCGCGCCGTTGAGGATGTTCAAAACGTCGTTCCCGCCGGTGGTGATGGTGATCACCGTGGGATGGAATACCGTGACGGCCTGGGGCACCTGATAACTCAGCACGTCGCCGCTGGTAGCGCCGGGCACTCCTGCATTGCAGAAGAGTGTGTTCGGGACCGAGTCGAATACTTCCGACTGATGGAGCAGGTACACGTAGCCCTGGGTAGCCGGCACAGCGCCATACCCGGCCACGAGGCTGTCGCCGAGGGCCATATACCGGGTATGCTGGTCGAACTGCCAGGTCAGTTCCGCCCGGGTGCTCAACGGCAGCGCCAGGACCATGAGAAGACAGAGGATAAGCCACGTTCTCTTTACCATACAGCACCTCTACGAACAATGGAATTGATGCCTCAATTATACAATATATTTTACCTTCGTGGAGAGGTTTTCTTCGACCGTTGTTACCACCATCGCCAGAGGGCGATGATGAAGGTGATGACGAAGACGAGGGCGAGGTTCATGTAGGCGAAGAAAAAGAAGAGCCGCACATGAAACGGTTGTTTGACTCTTTCACCTGCGGGGAGCAGCTTGCCGACCACGGGCAAGGCGAGGACCTTGTCCTCGGCATGGGGGGCGTTTTTGAGCATGTCCGTCAGGTCGTTGCCCGCGGCATGCTTGGCAAGGTGAGAGCCGTCCTTCCAGAGCCTGCTGCCCGTCACGTCATAGATGACGCCTTTATAGGCGATGTGAGCAGGCCGCCCTTCCTTCCCGTCGAACCGGCAGAGCCCTTCCTCGGTGCAGACGCCGGACTCGAGCGAAACAGTGAGGGATTTTTGTTTCCTCAGTTTTGGCCCGATAAAAACGGTCACCACGAGAGCGCTGGAGAGCATAACGAGAAAGAGGACTATCTTGACGCTCAGGAGAATGCCGAAGCGCGTCGTATGGAATGCCTCCCACGAGGGCATCCTGGCGATGGTGAGCAGCACGCCCGTTATCAGGAGCACGCCCATGGAGAGCCAGCCGAGCCGCAGCTCCCCCTTGGGCAGTCCCTTCGATGCGTATGCAGGCTTCAAAAGAATGTGGACGTACATGATGGTCCCGAACCAGACGATGGCGGCCATGAAGTGAAGGTAACCCATGATGAGGCGCACGACATGCTGCGTGAGGGTCAGCGGCCGGTACTGTCCTCTGGCTTTGAGGTCCGTGAGGAACTGTTCTCCCGCTTCGGAGAGCTTTCCACCGCCGATCGCGTCCACATGGCAGCGCCGGCACTCGAACCCGGTCTGCTTGGCGTATTCGGGGGTTGCGAAGAGGGGCAGGGGCGAGATGAGCGTGAGCACTGCCGACAACAAGACGGAGGCGAATATGCGCCGAAAGGTCATCATGGACTGTGATTATACACGAGAATATGACGGTTGTAAATATTCAGCTGCCAAGATAGTGAGATGGACTCGATAGTCGTGTTCTGCGCGCTATTTCTGTAAACGATAAAACAGCCAGTCGAGTACTTTTTTAGAGGCATTGCTTATACAGCGCTCAATAATATCCAGGCAGGCGTTCTACGGCACCATGATGATGTTATGTTATTTCTCCGCAGAACTTGACATGTTCGCGCGAATGTTTTGCGCCCCCGATAAACGAGGGCGCTACGATTTCTCGTCTTGTAGCGTCGGGGTTTATCCCCGACGATATTGGTTGCGGCAGGAGGCCGCGCTATGGAGTGGAGAACAGTGGAAGGCGCCCGCGGTTGCAAGATATCGCCTTGCAACCGCAGGCTGAAAAAACGGTCAGGCGCGGCTGTTACCGGGGAAGCTGTGTTACTGCGCTTTCAGGCATTAATACCATGCCTAAAACAATAAAGGGAATGGAAGTCAAGCTCATGAGAAAAGGCTTCTTGGCTACCTGCCAGTGTACGATGACAAAAATCAGTGACACAAAGGGAACGAAGATGTAGCCCAAACCCCACCAGACCGACGTCTGAAACGCCTTCACCAACAGAATAATCCCGTAAACCAATGCGATCACGATTCCGATGCCCATCAATACCATACCCAGTGTTCCCATATCTCCACTCCTCCTTTTTGAATGTCATAGTATAATACTGCACAAATGGCCTGCTGAATTATAGCAGAAATGGAAACACTTTACAGATTTATTGAGAAAGAAATCCCCTCCATTGCCGCAAAAAATGATCGCCAGTTCAATTTTGCAGGTGAATAGTACCTTGCCGGAAGGTGAATAGTACCTTGACTATTATACGGGAAGTTTCTAAAATTGCTTTCATATTGCTGAGGCTGTAAAAAAAATCTATTGTCGCATTGTTTTTTTTAAAGCATATTGAATTCACCAAACTGTTTACCTTTGCGCTTTATTCTTTTGCTTAACGATGAGATGCCTTCATGTGTTGAGCAGGAGAATAATGCAGCGATAAGGAGGTGAAAAGACAAGTCGGTTTTCAGGTATCTGCGCATCAGCATTATGCAGGAGCATTGACAATTTTCCAAAGGAGGGATTTTATGAAAAAGATAAGAAGAATGAGAAAGTCGCTCGTTATTCCCGCAGTACTTCTTTCCCTTGCGCTGGTCTGGGCCGGGTGCGGCGGTGGGGGGGGGGCTTCAGCGCCTCCGCCCACTCCGATCACCAGCGCGGCCGAGGCGACCTACGCTGCATCAGCATCCAGCCAGTCGGCAAGTCTTGCGGTCGGTACCGGCGCGACCTTCCTCAATATGGGAATGCTCGGCTTATTTTCGCTGCCGGCGCCTCAGTTTAAGGCCCCCAAAAACATGGAACTGACAGGCGGGACCGCGATCACGGCGAAACTGTCGGACAAGTTTGCTAAATCACCGGCTGTTGCGGCGGCTACTGCTCAGATAAAAAAAGCAGTTGGATCGCGCGCAACGGTGATCATCTCCGATGGTGGTGTTTGTTACGACGGTGGAACATGGAGCGCCAATGGAACGTTCGATGACTCTGCGGGCACTTTCAGACTGACTCTTACATTTACTGATTGTCGACAATATGACACAGCGATCAATGGTACCTATTCCATGACCGGCGCAGTAATGACGTCCTCAATCTCGCTGACGATGTCATTGTCCGGATTTTCAATCACTGAGTATGATCCGACGTCAAATTATGGAACGATCGTTTCGTCCATGACCGCTGACATAGATTTCACCGGAAATATGGGCGGCAACGCGACGAGTCTGATCTTTACGATGACCGGCAACGGCACCATAGACGCGACCGAAGGCCCCATCAGCTACAACCTGACGTTCACCAACTACAGTATCAGCGACACTTATACTCCGGGAACGTCATTTGATACTGACAACATAGCAACGAACGGGAAGGTCAGCGAAAGCTGGACTATCGGTCCGGATACATTCGTCGCCAGTATTTCTTACGAGAACTTTGTCGTGGGCATCAAGACGTATACGGATGCCACGGCAAGTAATTACTGGGACGAAGAGATAAGCATCAACGGTGTGTTCACGCTGGACTTCACCCCGAATCAGTGCTTTGAGGGCAGGTTCAGTATCCAGACCACAACGCCGATTTACTGGGATGACACCCTTCTGCGGACTACCGCCGGCAGACTGGTCATCAACAGCAACACCACCGTGATATTCAATAACGATGGCACTGTGACGGTGCAGTATCAGGGTGCGGATATCCCGGGACTGGTCAATGTCTCCGAAGCGGATCTTGCCGGTGTGTGTCTGATCGCAGCGCTGTAAGCGGTATTACCGGAATTGCGCGTTGCCCATGGGGGGCTTCATAAGCCCCCCTTTTTTTGCCAACGTTGTACAGATCAGGGCCGTTCGTACGGCAGATCATGGGAAGACGTTCGGGGGTATCAGACGAATATGTTAACGCATGGCCTTAACAAGAGCGTATTCATAGGATTGATCCTTGCGCTGTTTTTTATGACCGCCCCGAGTGTCTTCGCAGCGCCGCCCTTCCTCAAGGGCAAACCGGAGCCGCTGGAAAAACCGGGCACTCATATATTACAAAGGCTCGCGGCCAAGGCGTCTTTGAAAGCGCTTGCGCCGAGATTCGCAACATGGCCGGCCGCGGTGAATATTCTTTTTCTCAAAGTGGATTTCCCGGAAGAAGATACTGATAATACTTTAACCACTGGAAATGGTACCTGGGCGGACCCCGGTTATGCCTGGGGCGATCCTGCCGACACTGATTATTGGATCAACAACGCAAAGACCGTATTTCGAGATTACTGGACAGAAGTATCCTACGGGAACCTCACGGTGAACATCACGGTATTTCCCGCCGCGCCCGGAGCCGCCTATCGCCTGTCGAACCCGATGGCGTATTACGGCGACGAGTCGAATGCCGCTTTGCAAAATCTTATCTACGACAGCATTACGAAAGCGAAAGAGATTGAAGGCACTAATATTGATTTCAGCCTGTACGACGCGGTTCTCATAATACATGCAGGAGCAGGCGAGGAGTCTGATATAAACAGTGACACGAGGAATGACATCTGGTCGCTGTCGTATTCATCGTCATGCATATCGCAGAATGCGTCCGGGTCACCGTGTCTGAATGTCGACGGCAAAAACATAACAGAAGCGATCATCATGCCGCAAACGGACGTGCAGGACGGCATCACGATCGATCCCGTCGGAGTCTATGTCCACGAATTCGGCCACTGGTTGGGGCTGCCCGACCTTTACTGTACGGCCTTCATCTGTTTGACCGACGGGGCCGGCGACTGGACACTGATGGCTTCCGGTATTTACAATGCCGACCCCGCCTTATGCCTGAATGCCGCCGACTGTGTATACGGCAGCTCTCCCGCACATCTTGACGCCTGGAGCAAAATGTATCTGGGCTGGGTATCACCGCAGACGCCCACGACCTATCCCGACCCTGGGAGCGTGAGCCTGAGCAACGTTGAAGAAAACGGGGCCGTCATCAAACTGCCGGCGAGCACCTCTGCGGCAACGCAATATCTTCTTCTCGAAAACAGGGAGTTGAACGGGTTTGATAAAGGACTTCCCGGACCGGGCCTCCTGGTGTGGCTGATAGATGAGTATGTAGTAGATCTGAATTTAGCGGGCAACACCGTGAATAACAATCGTTTCAGGCCCGGCGTGAAACTCATCGAGGCTGACGGTGACTACTCTCTCTTGAATCCATCCGACCATGATCTTGGCAGCCCGGGGGACCCCTTTCCCGGCACAGCTCCCAACACTACCCTTACCCCTCATACTTCCCCCTCGTCGCTACCCTATACGTCATACGGGTGGGTGAATCTTATGAATATTTCAGAGTCCTCCCACGTCGTGATCTTTGACATCGGTTTTTCTCCTCTGCCGCCGCTAAATCCGACCATAAACTCAAAGATCATAGGCTGGTCTCCTAATGCAGAGCTCGATTTTGATTATTACAAGATTTACAAAAACGGAGTATACCTCGGACAGACCACGGAAACATCTTACACGGACAGTTCTGCTGTGAACGAAGATTCATTCAAGATTACCGCTGTGGACAGTAACGGCAACGAATCTGATTTTTCCAGTCAGGTTTCGGCAACTTTAGCGGTCAGTGGCGGTGGAGGAGGGGGCTGTTTCATAGCAACCGCGGCTTACGGAAGTTACCTGGCAGATGAGGTGATGGTGCTGCGGCGGTTCAGGGACGGATGCCTGCTGACCAATTCTCCCGGGAGGTCACTCGTTAAAATGTATTACCGGTATTCGCCGCCGATAGCGGCCGTTATCGCACGGCATGAGGCACTTCGGGCGGCGACGAGGTT
>ERZ1292625.417-Hain-H41-01um-R1-417-length-65393-cov-20_pt1 | contig 65393 bp, 78 predicted proteins | sample MGYA00564400_ERZ1292625 | MGnify/ENA primary metagenome ERZ1292625 (study PRJEB36523, sample SAMEA6512639) | groundwater metagenome | collected 2019-01-08 | study: AquaDiva: Metagenomics assemblies of 32 groundwater samples | reverse complement strand
GAGGGAGGCGGACCTGAGGGAGGCGGACCTGACGGGGGCGAACCTGACGAGGGCGAACCTGACGGGGGCGGACCTGGCGGGGGCGGACCTGACGGGGGCGGACCTGACGAGGGCGTACCTGACGAGGGCGTACCTGACGGGGGCGAACCTGACGGGGGCGGACCTGAGGGGGGCGAACCTGAGGGAGGCGGACCTGACGGGGGCGAACCTGAGGGAGGCGGACCTGAGGGAGGCGGACCTGACGGGGGCGGACCTGACGGGGGCGGACCTGACGGGGGCAATAGGCTATGAGTAAAGTCGAGGTGCAGCCCGGAGTCCCCTCCTGGTTGAGGGCACAGTGGCAAACCTGGTGGGCAACCAACACCAAGGGGCTGGTCGGTAACGACATTGCCCTGGCCGTGGGCATCTGCCCCAGCTACATCACCCGCATCCGCAACGGCTTCATCCCTCGGCGGGATGTGGTCGAGTCCCTCGGCCAGCACCTGGGCAAGCGGGACCAGGCACTGCTGGTGGCAGGCTACCTGCCGGGACCGGCCTACCTGCCGCTGATAGCCAAGGCCTTGAAGAAAGGATGACATGCCCCTCATAGACGACAGCACAACGACCAAGCCCCCCGCTCGGTTCCTCCCCGTCATCGACCTGACCTACTCCCCTTCGGCACGAGGCTTCAACCTGACGTGCCGAAGGGGGCACTATGCCTTGAACCAATTCCTGGCTGGCTACGCCCAGCCGCTGGTCGCGAGGGCGGACAACTTCCAATATTTTATCCCGGAGATTTACTGGCACCCCCTCTTCGAGATGGCCCAAACCTGTGGGTATCAACTAAGGGAGGAGGTCAAGAACTTCCACCTCCAACCCCAGCCCACGCCCTGGCCCTTGGATGAAGACATAGATGTGCCCTCATTCACGGACGGAGGGACCGAGCTAAGGCCTTACCAAATCCCCGCGGTACGCCGCCTCATCCAGGGCAACCTCTTGCTCGGGGACGACATGGGCCTGGGCAAGACCCTCAGTGTCATCCACGCATGGCGGCATATAGGACGGCATAAGCTGGTGGTCGTGGTGCCGAACGATGACGTGGCGGGGGACTGGTTCCAGTGCATCGACCGCCACTTCGGAGGGGACATCGAGGCCAACCTGGTTACTAGTAGGAAAGTACTAGAAGCCACGGCAGATAGTATGGACGTACTACTCATCCCCTACTCCAAGGTATGGAGGGCAGGATACTTCGAGGTGCTGCTTGGCCTCATGCCTGGCTGCATCCTGGTCTTCGACGAGGGGCACCGGGTCAGCCGGGCTGCGAGCAACCAGCACCAGGGCTGCTACCAACTGGCGCTGCAGGCTGTAGCTGTATGGGTCATGTCCGGCACCGAGGTGAGCAACACCCCCGACCAATACTACGGGATGTACAAGCTGGTGCGACGGCCCACGTTCGAGGAGTACAAACATACTAAGCCAGAGATGGTCACCGAGAAGGCATGGGTCAGCTACTACCGGGACGTAGGCGCTCGCAATCAGTGGCACACCACCCGGCTCGGCAACCTGCGCACCTTGCGAGAGAGCTTCGCCTTGCGCCGAACGAAGGAGGAGGTGCAGCCCGACCTACCCCCATTGACAATCGAAACCTGCGGCTGCACCCTGGACCCAGTAACCCGCAAGATTTACCGGGACCTGGAGACGGAGTGCGAGGCCGAGCTGATGAGGCAGGGCAACCCCGAGGTGCTAAAGGAGGAGCACTTCTGGACCATCTACCTTCGGCTCATCCAACTCTGCTCCCATCCTATGCTTCTTGGCGAGGAGCGGGTGCCGGTGCCGAACAAGTGGGAGAGGTGCGAGCAGATTATTGAGGAGTGTTCCGGCGCTCAGCAGATTGGAATCTGGTCCAACTTCCCACGCACCATCGAGTGGATAGCCACGCGAATCCGCGAGCACTTCCCATGGCTGAGGGTGGAGACGGCACACGGAGAGGTGGGCAAGGAAGACAGGGCCCGCATCAAGGAAGGGGTGCAGCAGGGGGAGGTGGACGTGGTGGTCGCCAACCCCGCCATCTGGAGCGAGGGCGTCAACCTGCAGGCCATCTCCTGCGGAATCTACTGGGACTACCACCCCAGCCTGGTACGGTGGAAGCAAAGTCAGTCAAGGTTCCACCGCATGGGGCAGACCAAAGCAGTCTCACTATACTTGCTGGCCTACCGTAACAGCATCGACATGAAATTACTCGACTGGCTGCAAGAGAAGGGGAGGCTTAGCCGCCTGATAACAGGACAAATAGCAAGGGGATTATATGAGCAAATCTAAAGACACGAGCAACCTGCTCACAAAGGAATCCCTCCTATGCGGGCATCACTTCCCCGGTAACACGGTGTGCCTGGTGGAGCACCCCAAGGACCAGGGCTTCACCATCCTGGACTTTACAGCGGGGCTAACCCTCCACCTGAGGGAAGGGATGGACCTTAAAGAAGCCTACGGGTCCTACGAGAAGTACTGCTGCGAGCTGCCGAGGAGGGGGGTGCTGCCCAACATCCACGAGATCACACTGGTGGAAAAGGAAGGGGACATGATGCATAAGAACATCGCGAGCTACCCCTTCTACAAAGACAGGTTCATTAAGAGTGTGAGGGAGGAGTTCCCCATTGAAGGAGAGGCTGTAACAGAGGGGGGCAAAGTTAAGAATCAGGGCGCGGAGAAAGCCAAGATGGAACAGGGCAAGGGGGTCCTTGAAGTCGAGGCGGAGCGCCAGAGAGAGGACGCCATCGGAGTATGGCCCAGACTCTCCGCCAATAATAGCCCATTCACCATGAAAGAACTGGAGGCGGCCACGGCTTTACTAGTAGATGCCGCATCAGCCTTCAAGGCTAAGGTCCCATACCACAAGCACCGACAAATCCTCGGAGCTAGTGTATCTTACGACGAGGGTATCACGAAGACCACCCTAAGCATCATCGTCTCCTACGTTTGTAACGGGGAGGTGTGCCTGTATACCCTGGATCCGAGCGGCAATAAGCGCAGCGCAGGGGCCTCCTTCTACAACTTGCAGACTATGCTATCCAACTGGATGTCTCCTCTGCTGTATCGCACAGACCACGCAGGCAAACACAAAGCCATGGTAGGGGATTCTACTAGCCCAGGGCAAGTCACCAATAACATGCTGAAGTTCTGGCTGAACGGCAGACCTACCAACGAGGACGCCTTAAGGGAGTGGGCTAAAGACCTACCACACACCATACAAACCAAGATACTGGAGGCGCTGGACTACCCAAGAACGGCAAAAATCCCAAAGCATAAGGTTGGGGATGTAAAGGGCACCACTACCAGCCACCCACTGGGGTGGAATGGGAAAGAGTGGGAGCCCTATCATGACGAGCGCCCCCACCCCCACATGTCCTTTGACGAAGTGGATGAGTTTCTTCAAGGAGAAGTGCGCCAAGGGCAGATGAACGTCAATCTCCCAGACCCTAACGAGGACCTCTTAATCTTTGTCAAGGATTACTTGGCCAAAATGGAACGAACAAACCTTTACGTGGAGAGCAAGAGAAAGGAATACGAACAACCGATGAAAGAGAAAATCTCCCCAATGGACCCCGCTGAGATGGCGGCCGTCGAGGACTACAAGAAGAGCCGAGAAGACCTTCAACGGAAGCTGAAGCAGCAGGTCCTATCGTCCGAGGAGATGAGCATCCTCGACAAGTTCAAGGATGAGATCGCTGCCTCGCAAGTGGAGGCCTCCGTCAAGCTCATCCAGGCCGAGAAGGTGGCAGTGGAGCAGGCCCTCAAGGACAGCCAGCTCCAGCTCAAGAAGCTGCGCAAGGGGAAGGCGAACAAGACCGTCCTCATCCAGACAATGAGCGTCTCCGCCATCGCCACCCTCATCATGTACTTCATCCTGGCTCGCGTGTTCCACCGCCCCCTCCCCAACCTCAAGCTGGGGAGCCCAGCCGAGGGGGAGCCACGGCGCAGGAAGCGGAGACGCCCGTCCACGTATGAAGGTGCTAGTACAAACGTACCAATCGCCCTCCCCCCTGGACGTGAAGTCTTCGCCGAGCCCCTTCTCGAAGCTCAGCCTGTGCGCAAACGAGCCCGCTCTAAGTAAGACACGTCCATCCAAAATGCGAGCGGAGCGAAGCGGGAGCGTAGCATTTTGGAGATGGAAGATAAGAACAAGTAATACCCTACGATGTCGTGTGCCCCTAAAAAAATCTGAAATTAGTAATAAAATACTAGGTATTATCTGTAGGATTTCTTCGGCCTCTTAAAGAAGTCCTCCGTTTTAAACCGTCCCGGGCACCTGCGGACATCAAGAAGAGGAGGGGGTTTTTTAAGGGGGAGGAGAAGTGGTCGGGTGTATCCTAGTACGTGTGTCCTAGTGCACCTATACTAGGTATGAATTAACCAAAGGAAGGGCCCTCTTCGGCAAGGAAGTAGGGCCCTTCATCATCATAAAGAAAAGGAACAGACTCTCAGATGCCAATCGAAGGACAACCCACAAAAGGAAAAGGGAAAGCAAGTGCAGTGGAGGCAGCCAACCTGGACGTATCCGACCTCGGCCTGGACGATTGGGATTTCTCCCAGGTCGGGGACCCCGATGGAGGGACCGCTGTCCCTAAGGTGGATAAAGCGGAGAAGATCGAACTCCCTTGGGATGACGATACTCCCGATGTACCTGGCGAAGAAGACCTCGGACTGAGCGACCTAGGTGTGCCAGGGGACGAGGCGGTCAGTGTGCTGGCCGAGTATCTCCCGCCCATCCGTCAGAGTCTGGAGACTCTCAGCGGGCAGGTGAACGACTATCATGTCGCAGCGAAGAACCGAGGGGAGTCGATGCTCGCAACCATCAAGGCCATGACCGACGCCTTTGGCCAGCGCATCGACACGTTGGAGTCCTCCGTGCATGAGCTGATCAGTATGCAGCGGGCCTTGATTCAGGACACTGCTCCCAAAGGGGAGCCCGTGACCAAGCCGGACAAGCTTGCCAAGAAGGACCCGCCTGCTCCGAAGAAGCTGAGCGTGGCCGAGGTGGGGGCTCAGCTTAAGATTGCCAAGCCTCGCGACCTACCGACCATCCTCTCGGCCCTGAACGGGATGGGCGCCCGGGCCTTGACGGTGGATCAGTTCCGTGCCTGGCTGACTGGTAGCAAGGTGGGCCTGTCCACCGAGGTGGCCATCAAGGTGGTCGAGCTACTGCAGGTTAAGGGCCCGGTGACCTGCAAGACTTTCGCCTAACCCCACCCGACGTGTGCGAGCTGGTGGAGTTCTATCTGAGGTGGCAGTGGAAGCTGGCCCTTGGCAATCAGATAGGCTCCACCCTGCTCGGCTGGCGGACGTGGGGCAAGCAGGTGAATGTGGGCCTGGCAACAGGGGAAGTGTCAAGGTTCTGGGCTAGTGGGATGGAAGCGGGGAGTTGACAGATACTTCGAGGAGCCCCCTCGCCCGTTCTTCAAGGAGCGGTATCAGGTGGCAAGCCGCCCGCATATCTGTAAGGATTGCGGGGAACCTATCGAGGAGGGGGAACTTTACAGAGTGACAGTCTGGAAACCAGGGCGCTGGTTTCAGTGGAAAAAAAGTCACGAGGTCTGTATGAAATACGGGGGCGTGGCGAAATTGGTAAACGCGGCAGGGTGAGAACCTGGCTGGAGGCATACAAACCAAAGATGGCTCCTTGGGAACTCGGGATTCCCCGCCCCCACCAATGCGGTGACAAGTGATACCTGGCGCAGCGGGCCTGCTGTGTTGGCGTTAAGAAGATCAGGTATCCCGCCTCGACGGGGGCGGAGTTATGAGAGAGTAGCTCAATGGATAGAGCATCACCCTTCTAAGGTGGTGGTTGAGGGTTCGAGTCCCTCCTCTCTCACCAACCTTTGGTCGTAGGATAAGGTGCGCGGCTCGGCTGTTGACACGGTAGCCGCCTTCCCCGGGGAAACCTGGATAAAGCTTAGCGCCAAACGACCCGCCTTCGGGCGTCAATCAATAAGGAGGCAAGAAAGAGATGGCATTCCGTAAGGTAGGAACAGTTCAGGAGTGGGACAAGAGTGCCGAGAAGGTCCTGCCCTCTCAGCTTGTGGAGCTGGGGACACACCTTAAGAGCTGCGAGCTGCGGATGGCCAAGGTCATCGAGTTGATTCGCAGGACCGAGGACCCGGAGCTGGAGCACAACCTGCACAACTTAAGGTTCCTGCACAAGGGGATGGAACGGCTCCAGGATTTCCTCCCTCACCTCCGGGAGTACGTGAGCGAGCAGTCCAAGCAGGCTAACCCCCGCCGGAAGAAGGAAGCCCAGTGAGTTGCACAACCTGCGGCCGGGGCACCCAAGGGTGCAGCACCTTCGCCATGTCTCCTCTGATCATTGGCAACCACGATACCCTGGATGTACTGGTGGTGGGCGAGAGCCCGGCGGCCGAGGACGATACCATCGGCCTGCCTATGCAGACCCAGCCCTTCACCGAGATGATACGGAACGTGCTGGCCTCCACCCCTTGGCGTGTAGGATACACCCATCTGGTGCGCTGCTGGGCGGAGAAGAAACCCAACGCTGCCCAGCTTGAATTGTGCTACACCCAGTTCTTTCCCGGCCTTCTGGAACAGTTCCAACCCAGGGTCATCTGGGCTATCGGAGCCCCCGCCGCTCGCAAGATCCTCAACTCCAGCCTCACCCTGGATAAGATTCGCAGCATGGGCGTGGGCTACACAGCAGGCGGGATACCGGTGGTGGTGCTGGAGAGCCCGACCCAGCACAGCAAGTACAAGCCTGTCTCCGAGGGAGGGAAGGACCTGAGGCCGGAGGTGAAGCGCCGGTTGGAGCTGACCCACAAAATTCTGGAGGGGAAGTACAAGCCCGAGGCCTTTGAGTTCACCGTAGTTCATACTTTCTCCGAGTCGCTAGAGGCCGCAAAATTTTTGCAACACGATTGCCACCCCTTGCTGGGGCTGGACACGGAGGTCGGGCTCCAGAGCGGGGCCAACTTTGCCGAGCAAGGGGAGCGTGTCTCCTTCCTGACCACAGGCTTCTCGGCCCTGGAGAAATCCTCGGACAAGTACCGCACCTTCTCCATCGACCACGAGAACTGGGAGCGGCAAGAGGTTTACAAGATGCTCTACCACAGCATCAAGAACAAGGTGCCGTTGGCCACCCAGTGTTTCTTCGACTTCAATCTGCTGTGGTGGCAGGCAGGCTATGACCTGTTCACAAGCTGCCCCGTATACCATGACATCCACCTGCTCGGCTGGGCTCAGAACCAGACGGCCGCTAAGAACGGGCTGGAAGATCAGTGCGTGGACTACCTGGGGTGGGCTGCCTACAAGGCCGAGATGGATGAACTCAAGGCCAAGGCGGAGAAGCAGCTTGGTATGATGGAGCCTGACTCCCTTATCACGGGGGCTGACTACCGTCACATCAAGTGGATGTTCCCCAATGAGTTCATGCACTACCAGGCTAAGGATGCGCTAGGGACTGCTCGCTTAGGGTATGAAAGATACATGGACCCTGAGCATAACTGGACTCAACCTCTGGAGAAGTTCAACCCGAATGGCTATAGGCTGAGCCTGGCTTATGTCAAAGCCCTGAGCTATATGTCCAGGCACGGGTGCCCTATCAACACAGAAACCCTGAAGGAGTTTCACGCTGGGAACAGGGAGGTCATCAACCACTACCAGAGCTGGCTGAATGCCCACCCTATTGTGACTCGCTTGTTCCCGGACCTGGGCTTGAACGTGAAGTCAGGCCCTCAGATGCACAAGGTGTGCATGGCCGCGAAGATAACCACCAAGGATACGACGGAGAAGACACACCAATCCAAGGTGGATCAGGACGAACTCCTGCGTCAGTCCAACTGTCACTTCGAGAAAGGCCTGTTGATAAGAGGGGCAGCGGAGTCTGCTAGGGATAAGATATACCAGGACTTCTGGTATGCTGTCCTCCAGACCAGGCTGAACCTGGACAAGAACTCCAAGAGCCAGGGGTTGTTGGACTACGCCCTCCCCGGGCGCGGCTGGGTCAACCACGAGGGCGACCCTCTTCACAGCCTCCATCCGTTCTTCAAGGTGGGCAAGCTGGACGGAGGGTTCGATTCCAAGGGAGGGGGCGGCATCAACACAGGGCGCATCTCCAGTGTGTGGCCGAGCATGGGGAACGTGAGCAAGGACCCCGTTCTACGCCAGGCCTTCCAGGCCCCGACCGGATACCTCCTGTGCGAGTGGGACCTCTCGGCCATCGAGCCTCGTGTGTTCGCATACCTGGCCGACGAGCCGAAGTGGAAGCGCATCTTCGAGCTGCAGGCGGACCCGGCCACGGCCCACCTACCAGAGGCGGACGTGTACCGGGTAGGCTGGTGCGACTACCTTGCTCTGCAGGGCATTGACTACCATCCAGGGGAGGTGACGGAGGACGAGCGGGACTTGAGTAAGGTCCTCATCCTGCGCTGCTGCTACGACTCCAGCCCCACTGGCATTACCAAGAGCGACGGCATCCCTATCGAGGTGACCACCGCCTTCGTCGATGGCTTCTGGAAGAACTACCCTGCCCTGCAGAGGTGGGCCTACGCCACCCGTAAGCGCATCATAGAGAAGAGGGGGTGGCTCCGGTCAGCCTCGGGCAGGCTGGGCAACTACGGGCTCTACAACACCTACCGACTGGACGACGATAACCACTACAACCTCCCCCTCTATCGGCTGCAGCGGGAGCTTCGCATATCCGAAACGGACGCTGAGAAAATCAGGGCTGGCATGAACTCTGAGGTTCAAGGAGACGCCGGGGACATCAACTCCACAGCGGGGGTAGATTTGGTGGACGAGATAGCCGAGAAGAAGATTCGTTGGATGGCCCCCTTCAATTGGGTGCATGACTCCATCTGGGCTGTGGTGGATGAGCGCCGGGTGGAGGAGGCCGACGAGATGGTTACCCGCATTCAGACAGACTCCGACCGCATCCAGGATAAGTGGGGGATTAAGGTGCCCTTCCCCCGGACAGGGAATAGAATCCTGAGGAACAGCTTCAAGGCTGGCACCACGCTAGGAAACATGAGGAAGATGAGATGAGCCCAGCCGAGTTATTGGTCAAGTGCAACCAGCTCCAGGAGTTCCAGGAGAATCAGGCCCGGCAGGCCCTGGACGAAGAGACAGGGCAGTACTTTCGGCAGACTGCCATCCTCATTCGGGAGCTACGCCGTCGAGTAAACTGGGAGGTGATCAACAATGAGTGACCTGTTGGATTTCGTGGAGGACCTCAACACCCAGGAGTACACCCCTCCCCCCGTCAATCGTTGGAAGCACCTGGAGGATATGGTCAAGGCCGAGACGGACCCACTGGCTTTGTTCCTGCTCACCCCGGGCCAGGACCTGGAGGAGCAGGTGAAGTACTGCGACTACCTGCTGTGGCGCTACCTGTCCTACGAGGCCAAGCTCCTCCAGTTCATTGAGGAGCAGGAAGACGCGGCCGCGAAGTACGAGAAGCAGTATGTCGTGGACAAGTGCAACGAGACGGACCCCGTGACCGGCAAATACTACAGTGTGGCCTACGCTCAGAGACTGGCGGATACACAGCGGGTGCCTCTTGAACACAGGGCCAACGCCCTCAGCACGAAGCGCAAGTTACGGCTGGTGCAGAGCTATATCAGATCCCTGCTGAGCAAGAGCAGCAAACTCCCCGGTCGCCAAGGCCAAGCCAACCAACACCTTCGGCTATCAATGGACATTTAACGCCGCGGGCATTCTGTGCAGGGGAGAATTTCAACAACAATGAAAGGAGACTTTATGAATCTCAGCCCAGAGGCCCAAAAATACTTCGCAGAGCGGCCAACTATGACTATTCACGAAGACCCGGACGGAAACGTCTGGGAGCAGACTTTGGACCCGTGGCACTCTGACGCGTTTAGGGGCTGCGGACCGGCGGTCGAGTCCGTTATGTGCTCAACCACAGCCCCTCCACGGAAAACAGTGTGGCTCCAATTGGACTACTGGGGCAACGCGATTGGGATGCGATACGACGCCCCGGAGGGATTCAATACGAGATGAAAGCCGACACTACGCCATGACGCAAAACTGCCCTTGCCCATTTTGCGGCGACATTTGCACTTCTTACACGGAGTATATCCACTGCAATTATTACTATGAGCCTAAACACAAAAGATGGGAGCTTGATTGAAGAAGAAATCGGACCACCTTTTCGAGATTGGGTCAGGCTGCTCCAGGACACGCGCGAAAAAGAGGGATGGCATAAAGGCATAACGATTTTGGGCTGCCCTGATTTAACGGATTCTGAAGGGAGAGACGATGGGAATCAGAGCTGAGGCGAAAATCTTTTATGGCGTCTGCTTGGCCGACGAAGAGGACGATTGCGACTTTGACGAGGATGAAGAGGTCGATGAAGACGAGGGTCCGCTAACCTTGATACGCCAGATCCAAAACAAATTTCCCGATTTTGAGGGCTATAGCACTGGCGTAGAGGCGATTCCAGGAGCATCCGAACTGCTGGCGATGGACATCACAGGCTACGATGGCGGCTTGCGGGATTACCTCATTCTCAAATCAACCGAGCAAAACTGCAGCCCCGGAGAGGGTGAGGTAATCCTAGACTCTCTTGCCGAGCAAGACGATCAGCCGTTCCGGGAGTTTTTCGAGATTGTTGGCCTGCCCTACGTGCAGCCTAAATGGCATATGGGATGCCTCTACTTCTAAACGAATCTGAGAGGAGTAGTATGAAGCTACCACAGGAGGTGCCCCCTCAAGCATCGTAATCCCTCAGTCCTTAGTTCGTAGTATGAAGGAGAATAGATATGGATTTCTTAGAAGCAGCGATGGCCGTGGCGGATAGCCAGGCCCCCACAGTAGACCGCACGAAAAATATTCCATGGCTGAAGTCATTCAGCTTCGCCAACGGTACCTTCCCCATCCGAATTGTTTCCGATGAGGAGAAGTGCCCTCGGGGTTTCCACCCTTACTGCGTTCACGAGGTGCAGCGCAAGCCGCTCCCCAACCAGAAGCTGAGCAACGAGGAGCGGAAGGCTTACTTCAACGAGATCCTCTGCACCCTCTCCACGCATGGCACTATCCAGATTACCGACGACGAGGGCCGAGTGGTGGGCTCCAAGTTGGCTGAGCCCTGTGCCGTGTGCGATGTCTACGCCGACCTCCAGCAAACCTTCGGGTCCTATGACAACGGCAAGTTCATGGGCATCGAGGAGACGGCCCTGAACAAGGGCATCCAGGAAGCGATGGAGGACATGCGCCAGGGGACGTGCCTGCGCTACCTGTTCCCCTGCCTGGTCAAGGCCAACTGCCAGAAGAACGCGGAGGGCTTCGACGAGTATGTCACCGGGAACCAGACCTTCCTGGCCATCCTCGGCCTGCAGCCCGCCAAGTATGCCAGCGACAAGAACCTGCTGAAGCTGATCATGGAGAACCTGAAAGCCAGGCCCGACCTCTTCAGCCGGACGAAGGGGAGCTGGATGCATTACAGCCGAGTGAAGCGCAACAGCACCCTCATCGCAGAGGATGCCAGCGAGCTGGATAACATGCACCTCGCCCTGCTGAAGAAGTACCCGGCTGTTACCAGCTACGGCAAGGGGGTAGATGGCATCCCAGGCAGTAAGAAGACCTACAGCTATGACCAGGCTATCGCCTCCTTCGATGACAACTGGTGGATGAAGGCCATCCGCCGGGCCCACCCCAAATACTCTGTTGACGCCATCGAGCCTGGCTTAGTATAATAGTACCAAATAAGGGGCGAGGGCTGCGCGGATTGATAGGCGCACCTCTCGCCCCTTCTTCGTCTCTTGAGAAAGGTTGCACCCAATGGCAAAGAAAGCAGCAGAGAAGGCGGAGCCGAAGGCGCGCACGGCTGGGAACTCCCGACCGCAGAAATCCTACGTGGACTTCGGAGCTATCCTGGATAAGACCAAACACCGCATGGTCCCCCCCGAAATCACCAACCACCTCCCCACGGGCATCACCCTACTCGACGCCATGCTTGGCAACGGGTTCCCCGGCGGCCGGTTCATCATGGTCCACGGGGAAGAGAACACTTTCAAGTCTGCCTGGTCCTACCACCAGGCAGCCATCGCCCAACAGATGGGGGGAGCTGTTTGGATTGATGATAAGGAAGACAAGTTCAACGCCGAGAACGCTACCATCAACGGGCTGGACTACAAGCATCCCCTCTTTTACTACACTCAGACCAAGAATGCGGAGGAGTATACGGAGAAGCTTCAGAGTTGGCTGGACTTGTGCCGCACTCAGGGCACCCCGGGCGTTCACTTCTATGACTCTTTGGGGGCCATCTCCACCAAGCAACAACAGGAGTCTACCACCGAGCACCCGATGTCCATCGCCAAGAAGATGGCCTCGTGGCTGAGCACCGCTGACTTGCGGGGGCTGAGCAACACCATGGCCTTCCCCATCTGGCTGAACCAGCAGAGAGCGGGCATTGACTTCTTCAGCTATGGCCCGCCCAAGCCAGGGCTGCCTGGGGGTAAGGCGGCCAAGTACAAGGTGGCCACCCGCATCAAGATGTCCGTGCAGGCCCTCAGCCAGAACGACAAGGACAAGTCGGTGGCTTCACCTATCGGGAAGCTGGTCAAGTTCACCCTTGAAAAATCCTGCACCAGCCCGGACAGCCGGTGGTGCTTCGTCCCCTACTTCTATCACTTCGGCTTCGATGATGGGCTGAGCTGCCTGAACTACCTGATTGGTATGAACTACATCAAGAGGGGGACGCAGAAGGCGACCAAGGAGGACCCGGGCAACTACGGCAAGTACGGCATTGAAGGCGTGTGGCACACCAAGTCGGAGTGGAGGTCCATCTTCTACGAGGACCCGGGCGCTCGCCGGGAGATACGAGCTATGACCAGGCAGGCTTACATAGCGGACAACAGCTACAAGGGTGGAGAATGCGACGGGGATGAGGAGGAATAGATGGGCTCTGACGTATCCATCCTTTCTTACCTCATCAACAACCCCGATGACTATGATGTCCTCCACCCCGTATTCAAGCAGTCCAGCTTCCAGTTCCAGAACAAGGGAGTGCAGCTTGTCTACGAGTGCCTAAAGCGATGCTGGGATAAGTCCAGCCGTTTCCCGGGTGTGCTGGACTGCAAGGAGCAGCTCAGCCGAGTGAGGGGGCTGAAGCCCGAGAAGCTGGAGATCATCTACGACCTGGTAGAATTGTGCTACACGGGGAGCTACGACGAGATCGACAAGGACCTCATCCTCGGCCGAGTGATGGAGCCCCAGCGGGATGCCCTGCTGGAAATCATTGGGGCCATCGACCCCTGGAACTTCCGGGCCCAGTCGGACATGATTCGCTCCAAGCTGGATGACCTGGAGCTTCTCACCAACCGGGACATAGGCCGGGTCTTTGACCCCTTCGACGACTCCCTCACCCTGGACATACCCACGGCGCTCAACACCTACCTGGGGGCCACCATCCCTACAGGCTGGCCCAAGTCCGACCACCTCCTGGAAGGGGGGTTCAGACGAGGGGAGCTGGTCATGCCAGCCGCCCTGCCCGGGGACGGGAAGTCCATGTCCTGCATCTCCCTGACCTGCAACGTGGCTCGGACCATGACCCAGGCCAGCGAGTATGGCTACCACGTTTACTACTGCATCCTCGACAACACCGACCAGGAAGTGCTGGCCAAGACCTGGGCTAACTTCCTGCGCATACCCACTCGGCGGCTGGACTCAGAGCCCACCGCTCCGATGAAGATGATCCGAGCCAAAGAACTCTACGGGCTTAAGGGCCGCATTATCATGCGGAAGTGGCCGAGGAAGTCCAAGACTATGGCGGACATCCGTAAGGACATCCTCCTACAACAACGGCGGCGAGGGATTCAGTTCTCGGTAGTAGTTATAGACTACCTGGATACTGTGAAGCCCGAGGGATTTCATAAGGAGAACAGACATGGCCTTGACTCGGTTACAGTCGGAGCGGCTGCCCTGGCTGAAGAACTCGGTGTGGTTGTTATCTCTCCCACACAACTACATCGAGCAGCAAAGTTTATTGAGATACCTGACATTGATAATCTGGCTGAGGCATTTTCCAAATCGTGGCATGCAGCCGTAATCTTCATGATTCTGGCTACGAAGATGGAGCGCATCCAAGGGAAGTGCAGGATGTACTGGCCGAAAACGAGGCGAGACGCAGAGAAGTGGCTCATGGGTATGATGAGGAACAACCTCTACCAGGACTTCCAGGAGGACCCAGAGAGCGACCCGTTCTACGTGGACGATAACAACGAGGAAGTCCGGCAACACAGCAAGGAGAGCAAGAAGAAGGAGCAGGCTCAGAAGGTAAAGACAGACCCAAGTATCTTCGAGGTGGGCAAAACAAACAACCCCATGATAGTGTAGGAGGTAAGATGAGCGACGAAGATAAGAGGAAACTGGAACTCGCTTCGCTGACGGAGGTGGTATCTGTGGGCACCCTGTTGAGGTGGCTCTTGGACAACGACCATAACCTGAACTACGACATGGTAGCAGATGGGTTTGAGAAGTGGTATGAGGCGAAGCGCAGTGAAGCATCATGAACTGCTGGAGATGGACAGGCAGAAGAAGAGAATCCTGGTAGTCCACGGTCAGGACCGCTTCTACCTTCGGCTGCCCGGCTACCTCCCGGCCATAGTGGATGTCTTGAAGGCTACCGTCCCCTACGAGAATAGGCTGCCGAAAGACGGACTGGGTTGGGTGATGGAGAGCCAATGTTGGGCCCTGGGCTACGACAACTACGACGATGTGATGGCCATGTTGCAACAGATGTTGCCGAGGCTGGCGGCCGAGGTGGTGGACGAACTGCCCCCGGTGGATAGGAGCAAGAGCTATGAGCTGGAGGCCTAGGGGCAGATTCCTGGGCCAGCGCCACGGCCGCTACGGGTTGGAGTATCGCTACCACTGCCCCCGCTGCCACTCAGACAACCTGTGGTGGATACCGGGGCGTGGGGGTGGGATGTGCTGGAACTGCGAGGCCCTCTATGGAGAGGGGAAGCTGGACCTGAAGAGGGCTCAGGCCTTGTTCAAGGACTTCTCCGCCGGGGATGAGATAGCTCTCCTGGTCGAGGAGCTGAATATGGTTCGGGTAAACCCCGCCCCCACTCGGCAGCGGGTAGAGGCAGCTCCCGAGGAAGAGGGAGGGCTACATTGGAAAGCGAGGTGGTTCCTTGAAAAGCAAAGAAACGTCCCACTTGACACTGCACTGCGAGCTGGAACCTGGTACGAAGAGGGGCGTGATAAGCTTCACTTTCCCCTCGCCCCCATCCTACCCACGAGTGGGGAAGTCCTATGTTCTATGGTGCGCACTCCAGACCCCGAGATTAAGGACTGGCGTTTTGAGCCGAGAGATGGTCCGAAGCAGGAAAGATGGTTTAGTCCTGTGGAGCTGGGTCCGGGACCGATTGTTATCGTTGAGGGCCCGTTTGACATCCTGGCGGCGGGCATACTGGGTCGTGGCGTCGGACTCTGCGGGACGCAGCTTTACGAAGATGCTCACTTCTGGCTCATTCGGCAAAGGAAAGTATGCCCCGTGGTTTATCTCTGGCTCGACCCGGATGAAGCCGGTAAGGCTGCAGCTCTTAAGATTGAAAAGCAAATCAAAGGCATCTTACCAGTAGTACGAATAGACTATGAGAAGGAGCCAGGGGACTGCACCCCCGAGGAAGCTATGACTGTGTTGAGAGAAAGAGGATGGAATGAGTAAGAAGAAAGGCCGTCCCTCCATTTACAAACCCGAGGACCTCAAGGACAATGGAGCCCCTAAGCTCGCGGTCAGGTTCGACCCCGAACTATACCGTTACGCCTGCTCCCACCCGGAGGGCCTTAGGGCATACTTAGAGGGGCTTGTGAGGGAAGATAAGGAATTCCGGGACCTTGTGAGAATTGTGTCATGAAGTTCCTTGTATGCGGCGACTACCACTGCCGGAACAAACCCGATGGGGCCTTTTACACCTATCGTAAGTTGGTCCGCGCCACCACCCTGAAGGCCGAGAGGGAGGGCTGCTCTTTCATCTTCCACTGCGGCGACCTCATCCACGAGAAGCATTGCGTCCTCGTGGACCTGCTCATCATGCTCTACACGGAGTTCGAGTTCGCTCAGTCCAAGGGGGTGCGGTGGGTCCTCATGCCCGGCAACCATGACATCCCTGCCAAGCACAAGCCCACCCAGTGTATCCTGCACCTGTTCAAGAAGGTGGCGGTGGTCTACATCAACAGGGCCCAACTGAAGGGGCCTGGCTGGTCCATCTACCTCAACCCGTGGAGGTTGCCGGATGCCTTCAAGGCTCAAAGCAAGGACCTCTACATCTGGTCGAAGTCGGACATCAACCCCTTCAAACTACAGCTCGCCCACATTGGACTGGCAGAGGGGTTGCTTAGCCCCTCCAACACCTACCGCGCACCCTCGGCCATCCGAGTGGTGGATTTGTACCCTGGTGCTTACACCATGACGATGTGCGCTGACTACCACACCACTCAAACCCTGCATGACAAGCTCATGTATATGGGGGCTCCAATAGCCCACATGCACGGGGATGCTCCAAACCAGGGGGTGTGGATTGTAGACACACAGACAGCCAGCTTCCGGCAGACAGACCTCCCTGGCACCTGGCCAGAGTTCTTCACCTACAACCTGACCACCAAGCAGGACCTGGAGGTGTTACCACATAACAACTACAAGCTGAGGGTATCCTCAGAGCTTCGCCCCTTCTATGAGCTGCAGTTCGGGGGTAAACCGAACGTGAAGATTGAGGTGGTGGGCGAAGGGCTACAGAAAGTCCCCACCGCTCGGCGGCTGGAGGGTATCAACGATGGGGATAATCGCAGCATCCTCAAGGTATGGTTGCAGAAGAAAGGATACACCGACCCAGCCTACTACGAAGCAGGGGATGAGTATCTGAGCAAAGCAGAAGGATGGCTTTTCGAGCACAGAGCAGGATAAGGGGAAAAAAGAAAGGACCTCAGAAGGTATGAACACAGAGCCGGGTAAGAACATGGCTGGGGGAGAGATAAGTCAGCGGGCTAACAAGGCAGCTTATATATTCTGCCTGGGCTCGTGCGGTGGCGTCTCTAGGGGGAGGGGAATAAATAGCTGTGTTAGAGACTTACTGGCTGTATGGGATGTGATTAAGGCGGAATTATTTAAGCAGGAGTATCTTAGATTATCCCAGCTACTCCCAGCCCCCATTCCAGCAGATGAAATAATCCAAGGGCACATGGCTGGGTGGGTTCCTCCTACTATGGAGCAGAGCATAGCGGACTGTTATGGAAGGGTTAGGAGCATTTGCTTCTTATGTGACTTCGAGTTGTGGTCACTTGAAGAAGCCAAACAAAGAGAAGAGTATGAAGTTCCAGTTCCCGCGAGGTATAGAATCAGGATCGAGAAAAGGACTTCAGCATGAGGCTTGAGGCCCTCTCCATCTCCAACTTCTGCCGCCTATACGGCGACCACCACCTGGACCTCCAGCCGGGGATTACCTTCATCACCTCCACCAACCTGGATGAGCCCGAGCAGTGGGAGTCCAATGCGGTGGGGAAGACCAGCCTGCTCCACGCCATCAGCTACGCTCTCTTCGGCTCCACCCCCAACGGGTTGGTAGGACATGAGCTGATCTCCCACCAGTGTGGGCCGAGGGATGTGATGCGCTGCATCCTGGACTTCTCGGAGGGGATCACAGTACAAAGGTACTACTACGCCCACAGGAAGCGCAGCGTGGTGACGTTCACCCACCCCACCATGGGGGTCATCGAAGGAGACACAGGCTACGTCAACAGTAAAATTCAGGAGTTCTTCAAGGTGACCCCCACCCTGTTCAACTCCAGCCTGTTCCTGAGTCAGAGGGATTCCACGTCCACTCAGTTCCTGTCGGCCAAGCCCGCCGAGCGCAGCCGTATCCTCTCTGACCTGGTAGATGACCGGGTGTGGCAGAAGGCTGCGGAGTTCCTGGCAGCGGACGCCAAGGAGTGTGGCCAGGAGTTCAGCGCGGCTGGGACCAAGCTGGCTGTCCATCAGCGCAACCTGCAGTCCCTGGAGAGCAACCTCACCCGGCTGACGGAGACACTGGCCACGGCCGCCCGGGTGGAGGACGAGAAGCGAGCATCCGTCCAGTCCCGCCTGAAGTCCCTGCGGGATGCCATCGCCAAGGAGACAGCCGTGGAGATGGACCAGCCGAAGGCGGACATCGCGGAGCTGGAAAAGCAACGGGTAGTAACGGCTAAGAGGATTGACACGTTACAGAACTCCCTGAAGGAACTCCCCTCTATCGGCCCTCCTCTCAGCATGGGGGTCACCTGTCCTACCTGCCAGTCTACGGTGGCCGCCGAGACTGTGGAGCGGGTAATCTGCCGCCGGGCGGAGATTCAGGGCCAGCGGGACACAATCAAGAAAGAGCTGACTGACCTCCAGAAGGAGCTGACAGCCCTGCAGGAACGCCAGCAGCGGGTCCGGGACTGGAAGTCCAGGACAGAGCTGGCAGCGGACAGGCGGGCCCGGTACAAGACGGAGATGGCCCACCTGGAGGAGGAGCTTACAGCTCCGGCTGTGTCCCTGATAGCCCTGGCCCAGCAGGAGACTGCGCTGAAGGCCGAGCGGGAGCAGCGGAGGACGGAGATTCAATCCCTCCAGAAGTCCGCCGTGGAGCTGGGAGAGAGGTCCCAGCGCCTGCAGAAGCTGGCCACCGGGTTCAAGTCTGAGATGCGCAACCTGCTGTTCGACCGCATCCGCACAGAGCTGGAGAACTACACCCAGACCTACCTCTACAACCTGGCGGGCAAAGGGCTCCGCGTGGAGTACCCGAGCGGCGAAGGGGTCAGGGAGAAGTTTGACATTGTGGTCTACAATGGCGAGCAAGCTCAGGTCCTGGAAGCCTACTCAGGAGGGGAATACTGGCGGGTAACCCTGGCCATCCTCCTGGCCCTGCGGGATGTCCTGGTGCTCAAGAGCGGCTGCACCCTCCCCCTCCTCCTGGTCGATGACCCGGTGGGCCCGGTGGATGGGATTGGCCTGACCAACTTCCTACTGGCCCTCCAGGGGCTGATAGATACCCAGAACGCAGGGACGATGCTCATCACTGTACCGGACGCTTCGGTGGCCACTACAGGGTCTGTCATCCACCTTGAGCGGTCTGGTGGATTGACGAGGATAGTATGAATTTCTGGGTTCCCACTCCACAGGGGGCTTGCGCCCACGCCATCACCTTCTCGGCCCGCCTCCGAGGTAGGTCCTGGTCCCCGTCTGCCCCTGTTTTCCGGGGGGCCAAGGGGTCCCGGAAATTCAGCCACATGGCCAAGCCGGAGGAGGACCGGTCCTGGCAGTCCCAGTTCTATGAGAACTGGCTGCGCAAGATGAGCACCCAGGAACAGCTTGGCCTCTTCCCCTGGCTTGGCCCTGTTATGATCAGCGGGTACTTCCTCTATGCCCCGCCGAAGAACTGGTGGCCCGGCAAGGAGAAGGTATCGGTGCCGGACGATGACAACATGATGAAACAGGTCTGCGATGCCCTCACCCCGAAAGCTAAGGGAGGGTATGGGGCCTGGATTGATGACCGTCAAATCATTGCGCGGTCCTCGGCCAAGTTCTTCCATCCCAAGGGGGAAGCCATCGTAGTCACTTTGTACCTATTTGAGACAGTGGAGAAGCCCAGACGTGGCAATAAAGCACAGGCGAAGAAAGATTGAGGACCCCGGCGACCGGACAGCCCGAGTCACCATCTCCATCAGTGAGCGCACAATGGAGGGGTTGAAGGCCGAGGCGGACAAGGCGGGTATGACCCTCTCCCATTTGATGGAGCGCCTCAGCGAAACCTATCTGCGGACCCGCAGACGCTTGACTACGGACTAGATGTGAACTAATATGAAGTCCGGCGAAGTGGTAAACGAGGGTAAAACCTCAAAGAAGCCCGCAGGGAATTGGGCCCTGCGGGCTTCTTCCTTTAACCTAAAAGTTCGATATTGGCCCAACCCGATACTGCGTTAGCAGCCGAGGCTGATAAGAAGATCATGTCCCCTGTCTCTATCACAATCTCTACAGGGTCTACAGTGCTTTCCTTGGCGGCGATTGGGACATCCTTGCGTAAGGCATACTGGTCCCCCACCACACCCCCGCTCGGCACTACGTAGACACTGAAGGTTGCGTCGCTCGCGGTGGTGTTGCAGAACCAAAGATGGAACTTCCGGTAGGCGTTCGTCTCGTTCTCATACTGCTCGGCCGCTGTGGTGGTGGGCAGGAACCCGAACTTCTGGTTGGTCCAGTCGTTCATTGGGGCCGGGCGGCCTGCCCGGGTAGCTGTATCGAATCTGGTCCTGGTTGCCATTAGATTTCTCCTATCTTGACCATGCTGATATTCCAGTACCCGGAGGGGCCTGTAACAGAGAGGTAGTCAGTGGTGCCATTCAGCCCCACCACACAATTTACGTTGTAGGTGCCAGCCCAAGAGTAGGCTACCCCATTTTTGCTGATTGTGATATCTCCAGGGCCCCCGCTGACAGAACAACTGGCTGTCATCAGCCACACCCCCGCTACGGTGGCGTAGAACCGGTAGGCTGCGTAGGCCGAAGAGAGGGTAGCCCCCCGATTTGCGGCGGCAGCCAATCCCGACCCTGAAGTGTCCGGGTCCCCGTTGCCACTGACATAGAGATACTGGGCGGAGGGGGCCGCTGCTGTGACGGTGGTGGGCACCCAGTTGCTACCATCCCACCCCAAGGCTTGCCCAACAGTTGGCGTTGTGCTTACCACATCGTAGAGGTCGTTGAGGCGAATGGCCCGATCTTCCCAAGCGGCTCCAGTCCACCACAGGAAGTCCCCTACAGCCTTACCGGAGGTGCTCACATTGGACAAAGAGTCCAGGGTATGGTTATGCGCAGCCAGGAGAGTAGCGATGGGGTAGTCCACCCAGTTGGTGCCGTCGTAGTAGAGGACATCCCCCGTAGCCGCTACCGTGATTACAACATCGGACAGGCTGTCCAGGTTGTCCAGGACGTTGACCCAGGCAGAGCCGTTCCACCGGAGCTTGTGGTTGGCTGCCGCCGCTGTGATGGTCACGTTACTATGGCTATCCAGCGTGTGCGCACCAGGGGCCGTAGGGGCCACCAGGACATACTTGCTGGTTCCGTTGTCCCAGGCTACCACGTAGCCGTCCTCTGGGGCCCCTGGAGAACCCAGAACGGTATCGGAGTGGCTGCCCAGTGCGTGAGCGGCAGCTACGGCGGAGTTCAATACCAGTTTGAAGCTGGTGCTTGCCTGGTCCCATACCACCACATACTGGTCCAGACCCGCCCCAGGGCTCGTTAGGTTGGCGTTCGCGTCCGAGTGGCTGTCGAAGGTGTGGGCTGGGCTGGTGAGGGTGGTGTTCACCCATTTGCTGGTGCCGTTGTCCCAGGTGATGGCCTGTCCATTGGTCGGGCTGGGGAAGTTGGTATCCGTGTGGGCGTTCAGGGCGTGGGCCGTGGCCCCCCCGAACCCTACCGCCGCAATCTTGTGCAGCGAGAAGTTACTTCGGCTGGACAGGTCCACCGCTGTGGCATACCCGGCCCCGCTGCGCCGGAACTTGATCTCCACCGTATCGGTGGCGGATAGTTCCTCCAGCACACCAGCGTAGCTCAGGCTCCAGTCATTCGAGGAGCAGTAGAAGGTTCGTACCAGGGTGTTGTTGACGAACAGACCGAACTCCAGGGTGGAGCCGAAGAGGTCCGGGTCTGCCGCCAGAGCGATGGTAAGCTCGGCGTCGTAGTAGCCATCCTCTGGAACCGTGAACAGGCTACCTCCCGCCGTGTAGAAGCTGAGGGGGCACACCGTAACACTGGAGATGAGGCTGGTGCTCCAAGGCACCACCTGCCAGGTGTTGTTGGCCGCCGCTGTCAAGGAGTGGGTTCCATCCGCCTCCGCGTGGGCCGCGATAGGGTGAGTGTCCGTGAGGTCGCTGAGGGAGGCGTTGATCCACTGCCCAGTGCCCGAGTCGTAGACCAGCAGGTCCTCATCGGCCACCGCTGTGATGGTGACATCTGAATGATAATCTAGATTGTGGGCCCCGACTCCGGCTCCGTCGTCCGGGGGGCGCGAAGTGAATCGCTGTTCGTTGCTATTCACACTCCTGCTACGCCACATGCAACCTCCAAATGAAAAGAGCCCCGAAGGGCTCCTACACCATAGCACAAAGCTACTACAGGGGAAAGTTAGTCTCCACAGACCAGTTGCCACACGGTGCCATCATAGATGACCGCGTACATGCCGTTGTTGTCGATTTCACCTCCTAAACAAGCGGCTCCCTTTTTCTGGATGGCGACGGCGGTGGCTGGGGTAGCTCCCGTGAGGGCCAGTGTAGTGGCCCCTGTGTTGTTCCCTGCGGCTTTGAAGGTTATCATGTCTCCGGCAGCCAGGACCCGGGCCGTGGTTAGAGTGGCTGTGATAGCGTCTACCGTACCTCCGGCCGTAATATGAGCGCGGTAAGCAGGTCCGTGAGCATTCAACTGCGTCTGGATGGCCGAGGTGACGCCATCCAGGTAGCCCACCTCGGTGGCGCTCACTACAGCAGGCCAGCTCACCAGGGCGGCAGCCAGGGCCTGCATTCGGAATCCATATTGCTTGGTGCTGTCGAAGACCATGACCTCGTTGTCATCCCCGGCTTCGATAAAGGGTAGCATTTCTTTGAGCAAAAGTTTGTTGGACATCACTCCTCCTAGTACATAATGCCCACACTTTACCAGACAGGGGCTTGAAAAGAAAGAAGCCCCGACTTAGGGGGTAAGTCGGGGCTTCCGTTCTCCTGGGAGGTAGACGTTACCCTACCCTACTTCTGCGAGTCCCGAAGGACGAAAGCAGTCGTCAGCTCTGGCGTATCTCCAGGTCTGTGACCCCACGCGACCGGGGCTTTCCTGAGCTTACCTTCGTTGCCGGGTGAAGGGTCTGGTTTCCCAGGGCTCATACGCATTTTCATCCGAGGGCGGCACCCCTCGGCTCTCACTCGCTGCACAGGGGTATTTTGTACCACACCCTACAGGGCGATGTAAAGCCCTGTCGCCTTGTCGGTCACCGGCACCACCATCCACCCTGTGCCCACGACAAAGTTGCCGCTGGAGTCAGCCATCCAGCGGTGGCTCCAAGAGGACCAAGGGTACTTGCGGTACTTACCGTCATTGTTGAGGTAGCCCCCCCCGACAGTATCCATGGTTCCTGCGGGGTCATGGAATACGAAGCAGTCCCCTGCCGGGTCATACCCCACACACAGGTTCCAATGGCTTTTGACGGGGTTTGGCCGGGTGTAGTGGTCATGGTGGAGCTGACCGGTCATGACTGGCAGGTTCCTACTGATATGCCATTCCAGGCTCTCGCGGGTGCCGTTCTGCCGGAACCGGGTATTCACCCCAAGCCAACGGTGCATGGCCAGTTGCTTGTCCGCGTCCGTGGTATCCCCGAAAAGCTCGTTCAGCTTCCGCAGGTAGAAGTCATCGATCTGCTCCCCGCTTCGGCGCTCTCGATTATTCTTCAGGCAGCCCGCCTTGAGATACTCGCAGAGCATGGCCGAAGATGAGGAGAAACACATCCGAGCCCACTGGTCTGTGTTGCTGTCCATCTGGCTTAGCCAGGGCATACTCAGGACTTTCTTATCTTTTAGGATGGATTTAGGTTGGAACATGGGCCCTCCTTGTTTGGCTAGATATATATTACAGGTCCCCCTGAAACAATAGAGGAGGAGTTGAGGTAGGGATACTGGCAGGCAGCCGAGTTTTCAAGGGAGGCAGAACACTGTTCGGCATTGTGTCTAACTGCTTACGATTAGCCTCCTGCACAATGAGAGGCAGGTCCCATCTATGAGTTTTGTCTACCCGAAATCCCCGAATGTGGGAGTCCCACCAAACTCGAAGTTGATCTACTTCCAACGTAGTTAGCTCGACAGGGGTGCTTATTAACAGCAGGACCAGCAACAACCGAATCACAGTGTGTCCCAATCTGGAGGGGCTTTCTCCTCCGCCTCCTTATCAATCTGCTCTCCAAGACTTGCGGGAGGGCCCCCCCAGGCAGGCCCTTCAATCACCAAGGGCTGGAGAGGGTTCTTGTCCAGGAACCCTGTAGGCTTCCAGGCTTTACCGCTGTAGTGGTCGATACGCTCAAGTTCAGCACGGACCCACTCGAATCCGAACTTGGGAACCCGAGGCCCGTGTGGCACCATCGCCAACAAGGGCCCCAAGTAATAGAGGACGTATGCCTCTATTTGGCTCCCAAGCCACTCTTGAGCCCACTGAAAAACTTGGAGAAGCCTACCATATTGAGCAGCTTCACCGAGACATCCAGGGCCAGGCCGATGGAGAAGTCGTTGTTCAAGGGACCGGGGAGGTCGAAACCACCGGGTTGAGCAAGCTGCTCCTTGATGGCCTTAATAGCCTCCAGGCGCTTGGCCTTGCCCTCCTTCTCTGGGTCCTCAGTCAGAACCGCGTAGCCAGCACAGTGGACCAGGAGCAGCCCGGCATCCTTCGCGTAAGGGATATAGGACAGAATGTTCATATTAAGCACCTTCTTTCTTGATTGCGACCAGGGCCATTGTATCAGGGACCACAGGCTCATGTCCAAGTTTTCGGAGTTGGCGCTGTAGGTCCGTGATATCTTTACGAAATTGGACATTCTCCGTCTCCAGCTTCATATTGGCGACGGAAAGGTCTTTAATCTCCATCCGAAGGTTGTGAATCTGGCCCCCTTGCATCTTCTGCTCGGCCCGAATCTCCTTGTTCTCTTGCAAGGCCAACGTGAGTTGGTCCATGTAGAGCTTGCGCCCCCCTGTAGCGTTATCTACCCACGACTTGACGATCACACCAAGCCCTGTGCCGAAGAGGGTCATGGCTCCCCCTGTTGCTACTACGATTGCCTGCCAATCCATAATATCCTAGCCCTCCTTGGTGATAGTCATACAAGACTCAACTACATCAGGCCCGGCTGAAACCAGCCCTCGCACTACGATGGTAGCCCCTCCGACAGGGATAATCTTAATCTCAATGGTATCGTTCACAGAGAAAGCCTTCGCGTAGTGGAAGAAGATGTGGACGGTCTGGTTAGTATAAACGAACCCCTGGGGAATTCGTCTTAACTCGACTCCGTTAATCATGACACTGATACGCAAGTTACCGGAGGTAGATGTATCAACCCCTATCTCGCACTCAAGTTTGTAGTTGCCTGCGGTCTTGATGGTGTAGAGAGTGTTAGAGGTTACTTCAACCTCTGCGGTGGCTGCATATATCACCGAGCCAAAGGGGATTGCGATGGGCCCATCTGCTTCGGCGTGAGGGGACCCAGTTGCTCCGGTGGATGTAACTGCTCTGGATAGGCAGAGCTTGCTACTCCCACTAGCAGCAGCCGGGGCTTCGTTGACCCACTTGCTCGTGCCACTGTCATAGGTTAATACGTCACCATCCGAGGGAGTGGGGGCGGTTACATCCGTAACAGAGTCTAAAGCAATTGAGAGAGCCCCTGGAGGGGCTAGTTCAAACTTACTAGGCTCTGCCGAGTTGTAAGTTAATACGTCCCCGTCAGCAGCCCCTGATAAGTCTATCAGGGATATGTAGTTGGCCAGGCTGGGCACTACGCCGATACCGCATCAACAAATTCCCCGGTGAGCAGTGCAGCCCGGTAGAGTTGCGAAACCATGTCATCGACCTGCTTACCAGGATTTTTTCCGGGGACGGCCATCTGTGCCACAGCCAGTGCCAGTTCTGTAGGGAGTTCTATTGTTCGCTCGTTTATGGGAGATTCTGCGGTTTTGGTCCCATCCCATTCCATATACTTCTTATAATCAGTGAATTTGAATCTTTTACCCTGGTCATCCAAGACAAGAGGGTCTTGGCGTTTCTCGGGGTCTGGAAACATCTCCTCATAGCGGGCAACGTGGTTTGGGTTATTTGGATCATACTCAGTCACAACGAGTAGAGTCTTTTCGTCGAATACCTTTTTAGCAGCGGCCTTTGACGCCCACTCTTTAACCTGGAGAGTTACTTTTGCAAGCTGGGTGTCTACAACAGCCCGCACAACCCGAGAGTAGACCCCTGGAATTTCTACAGGAAACCCTTTGATTTTAACCTTGGACTCGATGGCCATTATATTACTCCTCCTTCGAACTGAATACCGAATTTTGTGTTGGGTGCGATACTCGTCCCCACATTGATTTGAACAAACCCGCCGCTCACCCGTAAAGCTACATTAGTAGCAGCAGCAGACGCAGCATTCACATAAGTCAGACCTGCTAAAGGAGAAGCAAATTCGAGTGTAAGGGTAGCAGAGTCTAAATCATACCAAATTACACCCCCGCCGATTGAATCATAAACTGTAATCAGCCCATGATGTTCACCTGCGGCAAGAGAATAAACATTTGTCCAGGTGCCGTTTGATACACGGGTAATCATACCAACTTTTTCTGTCAAAGCACCTGGAGAGGATGTGTGAGCTACCCCATTCACCACGACTTCTGGGTCAGTAGCCGCTGCCGTTCCCGCGCAAATGGTTACATGGCCCGCTGTAGTAGCAATCATGGAGGGGGTGGGAGAGTAGATTGTAATTGAAGTGTATTTTACAATCCCCACTCCAGTAGCCTGATAATTCCCGATGTCTACTGAAAAAGTGGGTCCTCCGAACAAAGCTAATACTGTGCCGTTTGAAGAGAATTTGTGGGACAGGGTGGAAGCTACATTGTAGTTTAAATCCCCTGTGGACTCCCTAAAGATATTAGCAATCGCAGCGCCTGCACTGGTTTGGGTTTCTGAGAAAGACAGGGCTGCGCCAAGGTCAAGGCGGCCTGTATAAAGGGCGGTTGCATCTAGTTCAAAGTAGCTGACTCCATTGATAGTGAGGATGTGACTTTTGCCCGTTGGAACATTGATGAATCCACCCCCAGAATTAAACCCTATCTCGCGGGTAGCTCCACCTGTCGCAGCAGTTTCACCAGAGAAACTGATATTGGCAGACATATCATTGCTGCCGTCAAGGGCTAATTTAGTGGAGTCGGTTGCGCTATTCGTAGCAAACTCAAGGGCCGTAGCACCTGCGTTCACACGTAATACCTGTAGGGCAGTGCCTAGGCCCATACGAGCTAGAGCCCCGGCAGTGCGAGTGAGTATGTCACCGTCCGTGGTAAGGATAGCAGCTACGTCTGTGCCACCAGCAGCAGAGGCCCCTCCGAAAATCTTAGGCATTAGGAGATCACCACGGCAATGATGCCCAGGACCCCAGCACTGGCTGAGTATGCCCGCCATTCAAGTTGCGCCGTTCCCTCTTCAGCGGTGAGTTCAATACCCTTACCAGGAGCCAAGGGGAACTTGTTAGCATCAGCCGCTGCTCCATTGTTCAGGTAGATGGTCACAGTCCCTGAATTGTCCAGGAGGAGCTTCTTGCGAGTCGCTGCAGCAGCCGCTACAACCGCGCTGGCCCCTGTGGCTACGTTGCTACAGGTTACAGAGGTGGCCGTCACCGCCGAGGTGGACATAGAGACAGGGAGGGGGGCGCTGCCTGATACCAGCGTGGGGGTCAGTCCATCAGAACCCCACGTCTCCAGGATAACTGCTTGGGGGTTACTCCCCCTTTGAGTTGCTGCCATGTGTAGCGACCTCCTTCTCTTTCTCCAGCCCCAGCCTCAAGAGCAAAGTGGAAAATTCTTCCAGCTCCACTTCCAAGTCCAACTTCACCTCGGCTGTAGGACAGATGTCCCAGATAGCTTCTGGTACATTCATACCAAGTCCTGGAGTAACGTAACCCATTTCGTAGCATGGTACAGGTAAACTAGGCGCGGGCACAAGCCCTGGCACAGCTCCCCATTCGATAGGAGCCCTGTCCACCTGATACAGGGCGTTTCCTACTACCAGCCCCACTCTGGCCTCTGTGGAGTGCCGAAGGGGGAAGCGGCGGTCCTTGAGGAGGCTCAGCATGATTTCGTGGAAGGGCCCCTCCAGGAGCCCGCTGTGGAGGAGAAGAGAGAGGAACCCAGGAGGGGCGGTGGAGTGGAGGCGCACAGCCAGCCCCTCCTTGCCGTAGATTTGGTCCAGGAAGACCAGCCCTTTCAGGCCTATGCTCTGGCAGGCGCTCTTTACCTTGCGGCTCAGGGCCAGGGCCGCCGGGCTGGTTACGAACTTCCCGACCAGCCCCCGATAATCCTTAATCCCTCCCTTCCGTAGGAGCCCCTTTAGAGGGCGGAAGGCCAGAGGGGGGAGACAGACAGGGGCTCCGTCGTCTTCGCCCTTCACGGCCTTGCTGTCGCTCACCAGGAAGCACATAGATAGCTCATCCCCGTGGGCCTTCTGTACTGCCAGGTTACCTTGAGCTTCCGGCACAGAGGCCAGGGGGTGGTCGATGAACAGCTCCCACTCCCCCGGCTCCGCTTGGCGCTTGGCCTCATACCGGAGGTAGTCGTTCTGGTTGGAGAGGACCATGTGGTTCACAGTAGGGAGCCCGGCCGAGGCCAGGATGGACAGGCCGAAGGAGCGGAGCTGGTTGAGGGCCAGCCCCAGGCGGTCCTTGTAGAGGGTGTGAGCCTTGCAATCCTCCCAGTAGTTCATGATGGTGCCTGCCGCCCCCGCGTCGAGAGGCAGCACCACCCTCGGCTCAAACTCCTGAGCCTCCTTCAGGGTGTGGAAGATTTGCAGGTTGTCGTGGGGCTGCTGAGATAGCCCCTCCGGGCCCAGGATGCCCACAAGCTGGTTCTCGTCGAGCAGCTTGCGCGAGAGGGCGGTGCAGGCTTCCCAGGTATCCATGATGCTGGAGGTGGCCAGTAGAATCTTGATTTGCATTATATTCTACCTGCATCTGCCAGGGCTTGCTGAACCATCAGGCCCGTGGGCCCGGACCCGCCCATAGCTTTCCCCAGGGGGTTGAACTCTTCTTCCAACATGGACTCGAACTCCTTATCCGAAATACGAAAGATACCCTCGGGGTAGTAATCTTTCATCAGTTTGTCCCGCACAGGAACTCCCTTGTAGAACATGTCGTAGGCTTGAGAAATCCACCGCTGCTGTTCCTCAGGGCTATCCGCTGTTCGGGCTTTTCGGAGAAGGGGCCGGAGGCCAGTTCTATGTCGGCGCTCCAAGTCTTTGTTGCGGTCATAAAATTGCCCTCGGATTTGCATGTCCAGGTTGTCCATACTGTTGTAGGCCCCAGCCTGCCGAAGGAGGTAGTGGCGAGCCTTGAGCATAGAACTCTTGGCTGCCTCCTTGGTTTCCTCGCTACCGGCCCCCACGTAGCCTGGGAGGTTCTGGACCTTGAACTGCTTGATGTCCACGCCCAGCGTCTCCAGGGGGGCCTTGGCCACGCCCTGGGCCACCCCGTTGATGAAGGTGGCGATGGAGTCAGGAGCTTCCATAACCTCCCCCTTACGGGACTGGAACAGGAACTTGGCCATGTCCTCTACACTCGGATTCAATTGGCGAGTCACGGCGTCCACGGTGGCGTCGTAGGTGTTTGCCAGGGAGGGGCTTATGGTGTAGCCATCCTCGCTCACAAACTGGGAGCCGAAGCGGAGGACATCCTTCACGTAGCCGTGGACGGGCCCGGTGTAGTATTCATCCCCCATCCGAATGTGGAACCACTTGTCCGGGGGGTGGTCGAAGATGCTGGTGCCATCCGCGAAGTACTGGGCAGCCTCCGTCATAGCCAGCGAGCCTGCAATTCCGGCCATGATGGTCTTGGCCATCCGCCCTCGGGTGGCTTCTTGCTGGGCCGCTGGGAGGTGCTCAAAGGGGCGACGGCCCATAGCCTCCATCACGCTGTAGCCCTTGCCCGTCGCCTTCTTGGTGCCCAGGTAGATCATACTGTCCACCGCGTCCGCGATGTAGGTAGCCTTGGACTGGAACCAGGTAGGGGTGAGCAGGGTGGAATGGGCGAGCTGCCTCAGCTTGTTGCTGCTGAAGATGTGGGGCATTGCGCCCGCCAGCTTGTTGGTCTGGTCGGCCGCCATCCGCAGAGCAACCCGCATCTGCTCCTCGTGCCCGAGGTGCTTCATCGACGCCGCGTTCTCGGCCAGGTATCGCTGAGCCCTCATGTGGAACCCGGCGAGCTGCCCCATCTCAATGGGGCGGAACAGCATCTCTCGGTTTACCGCATAGTCCACATGAGCCGGGAGGCCCAGAACATCCGATACCTTTTGCATACCGGCGCTGAGCATCTTCTTCGCTTCACCGGACATCGGGTCGCCAGGGTCCAGAGACTGTAGGAAGCGGCCGAAGGCGGTATCCTCCACGCCGTAGAGCCTGCTGGTCAGGTCGGGCCCGAACTCCTCCAGGACGCTCTGAGCCTGCATACCCGCGCTCCGCTCCAAGGTGCGTAGGTTCAGGCCGTGGCGAACCGCATTGGCTCGGATGGCAGCCTGGGACAGCTCATCGCCCATCCCCAGGTTACCTCCGGCCACAGCCAGCTTCATCATCTTGATGGGGCTCGTAACGAACTCCATCATGTGGGAGCCCAGGGTCTGAATCTGGTGCGGGAGGAAGGTGCCCATCAGGACCGTGTTACGGAAGATGGACTGCACCCGCTGGGCATACCGGGTGAATTTGTGTTCGGAGTAGCCGGAGCCGAGGGAGAAGTCCTTCAAGAACCGGTTGGCCTCAGGATGGACCCCCAGCTCGCTGGCCTTATACTTAACTCCGTCGATTTCCATTGTGACTCCGTGGAAACCGGCGTGGTCCGATAACAGGCCATACTTCTGAGGGACCCCCTTCTCGTCAAGGGCTGTGAGGGTGGCACCTTTCATAGGGGAGATCATATTTTTAACGGTGCCCTTGGCATCCACGTTGGTGGGGGTGTTAGCCAAGCCGCGCACAAACTGCCGCTGGCTGTCGGCCCGGAAGACCGAAGAGAGCTGCATGTCGATGAGTTCCAGGGGGTTGGTAACCGGGTCCTGGAGCAAGAGAGTCATCGTCTTGGTTTGACTTTCTTTCAAGGCAGCCTTTTTAGCTGTCACATCCAGGTCAGTCCAGGCCTGGTCCATATTACCTACGTCCTTGAACTTAAGCCTCTTTGCCCTCTCGGTCATATCCATATTGAGGAACTCCTCGTTAGAGGCGAACCCTGCATCCTTGACCTCTTTAGCGACAGTATCTACAGCCGCTTCCACCTCTTTAAGGGTCTTGTACTTACCCGCCAGATCCCCCTTGGCCACAGCCGCCGACATGGAGATGCGCTCCTCCTCGGTGGCGGCCTTCATGTGAGCTGCCAGCTTGCGGAATCTATGAGGGAGGTAGTTAGCCTGGACCCAGGGCTTCAACTCTGGGCTGGACATCACGATAGCTTCGAGCTGTCTCTGCATCCCATAGTAGAAGTTCACCATCTCCTCGGCCTGGGGGTAGGCCTCTTTGAACTTCACAAGCTTGCCAGTATCCTCGATGGCGTCCGCGAACTCCTTATAGAAGGGGTCAAGGTCGATTGCCTTCTTACCCCCTCCTATGTCCTTCATCAAAGACTCGATAGTCTTCTCGTGATGGACGAACTCCTTCTCCAGTTTCTGCCAGTGGGGCTTTACCATCCCCTCTTGAATTTCTCTCAGGGCCCCCATACGGGTGAACACATGGTCATGGTAGAAGTTCTGAGCCAGGGGGAATATCTTGGACCACATAGGGGGGTTATCCCCTGAAGCTATCTCAGCCAGGGCTTTGTTGGTAGCTCTAATAGCCTGAGCATCGACCTTCATCGTCTCAGCGAGTTGCTTGAAGAAGGGCTTAGCGGTATCTCCATATTCAGGAGGGGCGTAGCCTGCCGCCTGAGCTGCTCGAAGGGAGCTTAGTACGAGGTCCCCTTGCTCACCTCGAGTAACGATCAGGCTCTCCATCTGGCGGAGCCTGCGCACTTCCTCCGAGCGAGCCAGGGTTACAGCCTCGCTCCAGGCCTGCACAGCCGGAGGGGCCGAGGCAAGGTCGCCTCCACTCTTTACGAAGTCGGCCACATCGTCTGGCAGGATGGAGATGTTGCCCGTATCTAGGAAGTTGGTAAAGGCTTCATAATCCCCCATCACGCCCAGCTTGTCCTTGAGGGCCTTTTCGATACCCCCCAGGCGGGCAGTGACAGAGTTCCACCCCTGGTCCACCTTGTAGATGTCATCCAGGATAGCGGCCTGCCCCATAGCAGTCCCGCCCACTTCTGTGGGATCTGTCTTGGTGCCACCTGTAAGGGGCTTGACCTCGCCCACAATCTTCCTACCGGCGAGGGACTCTTCCAGGCCCTTAATCATATTCAAGACCTCTGCCTTGGAGGACGCAGTGGTCAGCTCATGCCCCTTGGCAGCCAGCTCCTTGAGCCCTGCCAGTCCGTCCTTGGGGACCAACACAGGGATAGTGCTCTCGCCCATCCTGAGCATAGCTTCAGCATCCTTGGCCAGTTCTTCCATAGACCCGGTGGCCGAAGGGAGGGGGAGGTCCCGTCCGATGAACCGGTCTTTTTGACGGGCTCCTGCTTCGGCGAACAACACGCTTCTGTCTACGGTTTCTCCCAGCTTATCCAGCACCCCGGCTCGAAGGGCCTGAGCATCCACCATAGCTACCTGGTGGTCCCGAGGAATCTCGGCTTTCCAGTCTACCAGGTGCTTAGTGGAGTTCTTCCACTTCGTAAAGGGAGCGGCCGTAGCGTAAGCCTTTACTTCCGGGGCTTTGGCAGTGTCCAGCTTCTCGTAGTCTGCTTTCACATCCCTGAGGCGCTGATTGAGGGCCCCTTGGAATTCCTCAGGGCTGGCGTCGTAGGCACCACGAATACTCTGGTTGAGGGCCAGCTCTTTGTCCTGCCGGAGGATACGTCCGTTCTTGATAATGTCGCGGGACTGGGCCGAGAGGAGTTCGTTCAGGTGCTGCTCCTGGGAAGCCGCCTCCGTCTTCGGGTCGAGGAGGCGGGAACGCGGGTCCTGATACTTAGCACGGTTCCACGGTCCCTCCAACTTGAGGGCGTACTGCACGTTCTGGAGTTCTTCTGGAGTTGCCGCTTTAGCCAGTAGCCCATCTAAATGCCCCTTCCGCTGCACGTTCGCTTCGTGATACAGCTCGATGCCTGATACTTCAGCATCGAGCAGACCCAGGTGCTCCTTGAGGGTGGCCTGGTGTTTCTGGTTCTCAGTGAATTTACTCTGAAGGGTAGCCCTGTCCCTAGCAAACAAAGTCATCTCTTTAGATAACTCTGGGTGGGAAGTAGTAGCTTCTGTTAACTTCTGAAGCTCTAACTGAATCTGAGCCGCTTTCCCCTGCTCGGCCTTGGAAAGCTTTGGTTTGGAGGAGAAAGCAGTCAGTTCCAATTCTTTGGTCTTGATGGCGTGTTCGAAAGCGGCGGCCTGGGGATACTTGGCATCCAGGTCGGCTTCCATCTTTTTGATTTGGAGCCCCCCTTGCTCCACTTCCATCAGCTTGCCCTTAACCTGGTCCCGAGCCAGGCCCCTGGTCTGCAGGAGGCCTTGCGTCTCTTGCAGAGTATCCCCCAGGTTAGCCGCATGTAGGAACGTGTTGGCGTGGGATTGGCTCTGCTTCTGGTAGGACAGGTACTTGTTCATATCGTCGATATAGTCCTGAGACATGATACGAACTACCTGGTCGTTCTGCTTACTCACCCACTCCTTGGTCTTGGCCAGGATGCTTTGAGCCATAGGGGTCTTCATAAATGCCGAGGTGGCAGCCTGGTCTATCAAGCCCCCCAGCTTGTTGTAGCCCGCTCCCCCCAAAGCCCCGGCGGTGCCCATCATCTGAGCGCCGGACAACATGCTATCGAGGATGCCGGACTCTTCCCCGGTGACCATTTCTGACAGTCCCGTTACATCCCCAATAGCTCCGCCCAGGGAGCCGAAGAGAGCACCGGCTCCACCACCGGCCAGGGTGCGCTGAACCGTCCCGAGCTGCCCGAACTGCTTCCCAATGACATTCACGGCGTTGTCTGCCATATTGGCAGAGCCCACGCCTGTGAGCCGGTTCAGGGTGGTGAGCCCTGCAGCTCCGACCAGGGGCAGGCCCACGGCCATACCCATGCCAATCAGCCCTCCGTGGAAGCCAGCCGTCATCCCGTGGGAGACGATACCGGTCAGGAAGTCGCGGCCTTCAGCCCCATCCGGGTTCTCCCAGAAGTAGTTGGATGCCCCGTAGACTCCGCTGGCCATCGCCCCTGCGGTCACCTGTTCTGCCAGGTTGGCACGGAAGATGTCCAGGGGGCCGCCTTTGAGGAGGCCCTTCAAGTTGGAGGCCAGGCTCCCACCTTCGGCCATAGCATTTCCCCCCGCCAGCGCAACGGCGTCTCCGCCTTGAATCATTTTACCTACCACCGGCAGAGCCCGAGCAGAGCGAGCCAGGATACCACCGGTCATAGCACTGGCCCAAATACGAGCCAACCCGATACCTCCGGTGGTGCCGACCTGTCCCACCTTGGACAGGACGCTATCCAGGCCGTCCCCTCCCCCCATAGCCAGGAACTCGTTCCCCTTCTGGGAGGACTCCTTGGCCCAGTCAGAGAGGGGGAGCAAGCCGAAGGAGGCGTCGTTCAGCATCTCGTTCAGGAACCCGAGGACGCGCCTCTTCGGGGAGAGGGGGTCATTCAGGCTCTCCGTCTCCAGGGGGTTCAGCTTGCTCGCAGTGTCTGCGACGGCTGCCGTTGTCTCCGGGGAGAACAGGTCATTCCAAAGCGAAGAAGTCTCCCGCTTGGTGTTGTAGAGGGTATCCTTGATAAGCTGCTTGTCCTTGGCCACATCTCGGGTCCGGCCCCGGCCGTGGCGGATGGCGTCCAGAGCTGCCTCTGGGCTGGAGATGGTAGGGTCCGAAGGGGAGAGGATGCGGTGGACGTAGTTCTTCGTCTCCTCGTAGTCCGCTCCAGCCTTGATCTTCTCCAGCCCCCCCTGGCCAGCATTGTAGGCGGCCAGGGCCTGGGCGTAGTTACCCCCATTGGCCTCCAGCTTCTCCTTCAGGTAGTAGATGCCAGCCTTAATCTGAGCCTTCGGGGACTTGTAATATTCTTCAACTGTGATGCCCACCTTCGGGGCCACCTCGGCCAGTGTCTCCGGCATCATCTGGACAAGGCCGAATGCACCCACCGGGCTCTTGGCGTAGGGGTCCATCCCAGACTCCGCGTTGACCCAGCTCACAGCCAGGTCCGGGTCGATGCCGTTGGCCCTGGCCGTGATCTCAATCAGCCCCGGGATGCCCGCCCGGTCGGCCCGCTTGACCTCCTTGGAAGGGGGCTTGTATCCCTTCGGGTTGTAGGTGGGCATTGTCAAATAGTCCGGGTCGGAGTGGTAGCGCTTGTTGAGTTGGTGGTGCATCGGGTGCTCCTGCAACCCACGCTCATTCCCCCAGGCCAGATGGACGTGGGGGGCGGAGTTCCAGGTATCGTTCTTGATGGTGCCGTCGGACCAGTAGTGGAACTCGTCCAGGGCCGAGGCCCAGCCTGCTCCCTTGCCCAGGCGCTTGCCCAGCTCCACGTTCTCGCGGGGGGTAAGCTCCGCCGTACTGCCATCCCCGCGCACACGCTGAAAGCGCACATCCACAGCTTCGCCATGGTCGTGGTAAGAAGTTCCGCCCTTATTCCGCTTGCCCGACTGGAACACTACCTTGTAGCCCTCCTGCTCGGCCAGCTTGGCCAGTTGGTAGGCTCCGGCCATAGGGGCCTCTTCCAACCCAGAGATGTCCACATTGGGGGTTTCCAGGAACTTGCTCAGGTAGGACACTTTGTCCTTACGGGGGAGGGCCGCCACACCGCTCAGATTGGCCCAGTAGTCCTCGACCGACCCAGCCTCCACAGCCGCTCGGGTCTGTTCCACAGGAACCGGATGGGGGTTCTTGGGAAGGGGGTCCGGTTTCGAGGGAAGCTTCCGCTCATAGATTGCATCCAGGTTGCTCTGGGTGTAGGGGTCGAGCTGAACGGCCGAAGGAGGGGCGGCTGGGGTGGGGGGCATAACGTCCGCCGTAGCACCCAGTCCAGCCTCCACCGCTCCGGCAGCGGGCGCAGTTTCCTTAGGGGCATAGATGTTATCTAACAGACCAGGGGGTAAGATAGGCGCAGCCATTATTTCAGCTCCATCAGCAGTTTATCGTAGGCGTTGTAGAAACTACCCCACTTGTCTTTGTAGATGTCCTTCAGCTTCCCCTTGCTTGTGACATACTCTCCCAGGGCAGCAGCGGGGATGCGGGTGCCGTTGGAGGCTCGGGCCAGTTCCAGGAGAGCGGCGGAGTCATGGTCTGTCCAGATGGCATTGATTGCAATTCCATTCCCCGTGGACTTGGTGCCAGCTACAATCCTATTCACGAGGGTGGGGTCGTTGGCCAAAGCTGTCTGATACCCGGCCGGGCCCGCTTCCTTAAGGGTGGCCTTAGCCTCATTGCGGAGGCCGGGGATGAGTCTCTCCTGCATCTTCTGGTTTGTGGTGGCCAGGATGTCCCGCTTCAGTCCGGCCGTGTCCGCCCCTGTCTCCGGGGCTTGCTGCGCTCGGAGGCCCTCAAGCAAGACTCCCATGTTGCTGCGAGACTCTTGCATACGATTCAACTCGGTCTTGTAGTTTTTGTAGGCTTCCATCCCAGGCTGGTGCATGACAAACACATCAAGCCTGTCATTGGCCGAGGAGATGTCGCGGACCAACGGAACCTTGTCCGCGTTCTCAGGGAGCTTGAACCAGGCATCCACAGGGCCCATTCCCTTTTGCTGATACTTCTTGATGGCGTTAGAAGCCATGGTTGTAGTCAGGTTGTTATCATCTATCAGCTTCTGGATGTCTTGGTCCTGCTTCATCATGGCCTTGAGATACTCGGCCTCTTTCTTCTCTTGGCGCAAGTAGAAGCGGTCCTCCCTGTCCCCCTCCACCTTCTCCAAGGAGGTGTAGAGGCCGAGGGTGGTGGATAGTTCGTCCAACTCCGCCGCTTTCAGCGTTAGACCCGTCTTCAGGGCTGCATCCTGGATGCTCTGGTGTGCAGCCTGCAACTTCAGCTTCTGCACGGAGGGCTCGAACTGCTGGTAGAGGTCCAGCTCAGCCTGCTGGCGAGCGGTGGCCACCTTGCGGGTGGAGATGACGGATAGCAGGTCTTGCTGCTTCATATCCAGCTCCCTGTTGGCGAAGCTATCCGCTACCTTATCCCGGGTCTTCTTGTACTCATGAGCCCGGTCGGCGGCCACGGAGGTAGTCCACCCCTCTGGGCTAAGGATGCGCCCTGTAGCAGCTTTCTGAATCAGACCATCCAGCTTTAAGGCCTGGTCTATGCCCATGTTCTCCCTCAAGGCTGTGTACTTGTTGGCAGCTTGCTGCATTTGCTTAAAGGCTTCGGGGTTCTTCTCCATCTCCGCCTTACGCACCTCAGCCGTCATACCTTGTAGATTGGACCAGGCAAGGCCCCAATCCAGAGCAGCCCCTGTGATGGGGTTGTTGTTGAGGTCGGTCGTCTCCATGCCGAGGAGGGGGGCGACGGTCTGCATCAAACCTGTGAGCCCCTCTCGGCGCATATTGGACATGCCGGTGGCGAAGGCCATCTGCTTCTCGTCCATCGTCCCCTTCGTGGCAGCGGTGGCCATCTGGCGGTACAGGCTGGCATACCCGCCCTGGCGAATCATGTAGGCCTGCAGGTCCTTGGAGAACTTCTCCCGGGCCGCCGGGTCCACCTGAGGGGCGATAGCCTCTGTCCCTTTCGAGGGGGTAACCTCAGGCAACCCTCCGGCCGGGGCTGGAGCGATCTCCGTCTTCACTTCCTGGGGAAGGGTTTCTACCGGTGGGGTGGGAGCTGAGGCCAGTTGTCCCTGGGCCCCTTGCTGGAGCGCCCCTACTGTCTGAGGGGCCTGTGGAGCCGGGGGCTGAGGCAGGGACGGAGCCTGAGGCGTTCCTCCGGCAGCAGCCGCCGTGGCGAAAGGCGTAGCAGGCCCGGATTGGGGCATAGTAGGGAACTTGTCATTTTTATTCAATTCCCCCAGAGCCTTGCCAGTGTTCCGAAGGTTCTCCGTCAGTGGGTCTTCCCCCTGGCTGGTTTCCACCCAGGCATCGAGGGCTTCCCCGCTTAAGCCGGACGCGATTCCAGACTGGCGCTTAAACTCTTTGTCCCCCTCTCGGCCTTGCATATCAGGGGAGGCCAGCCGCTCACGATACGTAGCCGTGGCCTTGCTCGCCAACCCCTCCATGTTCTTTGCCGCCTCGGAGGAGTAGTACTTCTCTTGCTCCGATTGGATGCCGAAGAGGTCCATCACGCCCTGTCCCGCCATCTGTCCCAGAGCCCCGGCGAACGGGGTGAGGATGGAACTCGCGATGTTCACATTGTTATTATTGAAGGGGCGCTGGATGACCGTAGCGGGCTGGTTGATGGGCATAGTAGATTCCTCCTAAAGGTCCAGGCCAGTATAGCAGAACGCCCCAGCCGAGGCCAGGGCGTCTGTTGGAAGTCCAGAGCGAGTTACTTCACTGTCCGCTGCTTCTTTTTGGAAGTTAAGCTGGGGTTAGCTGCTTTTTTACGGGCTACGTTGGCCTTCGCCTCCGCCCCTACCTCTGCTCGCTCTGCTGCTGTGGGAGCCTTATAACCCTGGTTCCCTGGAGGGGTATATCCGGGCGGTTGTCTTTGTTCTCTCATCATGTCCCTTACTGCAAGCCCGGGAGGCTTGCTTACCCGAGAAATATTATTATTCACAGGAGGAGTCTTCGGAGGGTTACCTCCCATTTTTACCTGGCCCGGGGGAACCCGCTGCCCTGTTTTAGCTCCGGCGGCCCCTCCCATCAGGGACAGGGACTCATTTATGGCTGCCATCCCTTTCAAATTTTGCATGGCTTGCCTCTGTTCGATGGGGTTGTCGTTAGCATCCGTGTAGTGGGCCATCTGACTTCCATCTTTAGGAAGCTGGCCACTTGCTCGAAGGTCTTTGTTTAACTGGGCGTCCCTTTGACGAACTTGAGTGGGGGTTAACTTCCTGTCCCTGTCTTGCAGGGTAGGGGTTTCCCCCCCAATCCACTGCCCCGAGCTATTAAACCGGGGGTCCGCCTTGCCTGTATCGGAATTTTTGGGTTTAGTTACCCCGGAATTGGCAGGGGACGCGGCAGGGCGCTCAGACTGAACCGGTGATTCAGCCGGAGGCTTAGGCTGAGAGGAACTTCCTCCTCCTCTTGTCCTGGGAGCCGCTGCAGGAGGATTTGCTCCCCTGTTTCCAGATCCTCCACCTCGTACCATACGGCTACCACTCTCCCGGATAGCAGCGCCCTCACCTTCCACCGATCCTGCAGAAGCCTTTGGAGCTTGTGCAGCCGCCGGGGGCTGTGGCTTAGCCCCCTCCACATCATTCGGTGCAGGATCACTGGAAGCGGACTCGGGGGCGGCCTCTTTGCCTTTTCCTGCATTACGAACCTCCGCTGTCTTCTGAGCCACCTGCAACGTGATGTAGTTGTCGATGTCATTGGCCGACGCTTCATTCTTCCCAATCAGGGCACTAAGCCGAGCCATCTCGGCGTCTGTGTCCATACCCTCCGGGATGCCGTCACGGGAGAACTTGTAAGTCGGAGGGAGGGCAGCCATCTTGGCACCGACCTCCGCTATCGCCCTTCCATTTTCTTCAATGGCCGGGCTGGTGACATTGCCCTGGTAGGCCTGGTTAAGAGAAGCGGCATCCCGCAGCACCGATTTATAGTCTGCTGTCAGCCCCTGGGCCTCATCCCCTGGAGCTGCCTCTTGAATCATATCCATATTTCCTCCTCCTGCCCCTCCTCCGGGGCCCTGGCCCCCCTTGTTCCCTTGCTTCAATGCCCGCTCCATCGTGGCCGAAGGGGACATGTCAACTTCAGGCTGCCTGGCAGCTCGGTGAGCTTCTATAGCCTTCTCCATCGCTTGGCGGGCCCCCTCGGCCTCGGTAGAAGCCGCCTTAGTCTTGGCAGATTGCTGCTTCCACCGAGCATCCCACTCAGCATTATTCCAGTTAGGGCCTCCTGTGCGGGAAACCTTAGGGGCCTCACGCCCACTCGGGAGTGCGGGCGGGGGCTCTGGAGGGGCCTGCCCCAAGGTGGGCTTATAGGAAGGCACCTCTCGTCTGGGGGGGTGAGTTGCGGGGGTAGGGGGCTCGGGGATACGGGGCATCCGAGGAGCCCTCACCGGAGCTTCGATAGGGGCCCGCCCCATGGTCATGGGGAGGCCGCCATCTCGAACAAAGCGCGGCAAATTAGCGTCAATACCCCAAGCCCCTTGCCCTTCGGCAACGGCCTCCTGGTTTGCGATCTCTTCCGGGGTAAAGCGCCGAGGGAAGTTGTCGGCGGTTTCCTCTGTAAGGACCCCGCCTCTCTTCTCGCGCACGAACTCTGCGTCCCGCGCCCGCTCCTGGGCTGCCTTACTCTTCTTCTTTGCCACGGCCTTGCTCCTTACTTCTTCAGGTGCTTACAGGCGTCCAACTGGGGCATGACGGGCTTCTTCTGCTCCACCTTACCCTTGAGGACTCCGGCTTCCTTGGGACCACCCTTGGTAGTGCCCACCTTCTCCGCTTTGTAATCAGCCATCTTAGGCCATCCCTTCTGGCGCAGAACGCCCATAGTGTTTCTTCAGCCTCATAGCCAAACCCATCACCCCATCGAGCAGACCCGGTTCCGCCTGCAGCTCTGAATCAAAATCAGGGAAGGCGGATGCAATCTTATTCAACGATTCCATCTCAGCCGGGTTGAACCCGTCTGGCTCCTCTTCCCCAGGGGGCTCCTCGTTCTCAGGGTCTTCCTCAGCCCCGTGGCCCATAGCCAGCACGGGACCCTCTGGGACTTCCACGGTACCGGGCTCGCCTGCAGCCTCCTCGTCGTCCTCTCCCTCCAGACCACCCTTCAGCATCTTGGCGGCCTGAGCGAACCCGTCGCTTCCATCCCCTCCGCGAAGGGCAGTCAGCACCCCATCCGCCGCATCAATGCCAGCAGCCACCTCGGGCATGAAAGGCCGAAGGATGGAGCGGAGGATTCCGCCCCCGCCACTCTTCTGTTTGGGCTGCTGTAAGACCATGGGCGCTTGTTGCTGGGGCATCTGTCCTCCTAGATAATACTCTTACCGCCGCCCCCACTGCTGCCAGTGGAAACGACCGGGCCCGGGACGGGGATACCGCTCCAGATGTTGGTGCCAAACTGGAGAGGGGATTGAAAAGCAGTGTTCCCCAGGTTGAACATCCTCTCGGCCATATTAGGGGCAACCTGCGCAGCTTGCATAGCCCCCTCGAAAGGGAACTGCGCCATCTGGTTTGCCAACTGCTGACGCTGCATCCCCATCTGACCGGCCGTGGATAGTAAATCTCTACTAGTCTGGTTCATGACATCGCCCTGGGCCTGCTGCAAACCGGAGTGGTAGGGGCTCCCCTCGAACTGAGCCTCCTGCCGGTTGAAGCCTTGCTCCTGTGCGACCATGGAATTCCCCAGCCCAGCGCCGAGGTAGGCGTTCTCAAAGGCATTGATGGTAGGCGAGAACAAGCCCTGCATGTAGCTGGCCGCCCCCGGAGCCACCTGCCCCAGCATGGTGCCTACGTTGCCCGCCACCCCAGCGGCGTTGTAGTAGGGGGCAGTGTAGTTGGCGGGCATGAAAGCGTTGCGTGTCTCAGGCGGAGCCCCATACAAAGGGGGGTTTACAGGCGCTGCCTGGTTCGCCTGGACCTCTACAATGGGCTGTAACCCAGTATCAGGGTTGACCTGGTTCACATTGCCGAAGCCGTAGTCCGCTTGTTCGGGAGGACGGGCGCTATTTGCGGTGCCGAAGGGGCCCGCCGGGGCTGTGTAGGCCATTACTTCACCCCCTGCTGGGGCGCTTGCTGCCCCTGGGGCTGGTTCAAGGAGTTCAAAAAGGCCATCTGCTGCAGGAGTTGCTGCATCTGGTCCAGGTTTTGGGGGTTCCCATCGGGCCCTACGGGGGCATTACCGGCCGCAATTCCGAACGGATCACCCCCTATTTGGGACGTATTGAAGGCCGGAGGAGGGGGTGCAGGGGGGGGATTATTGGGGGTATTGGGCCCAGTTTGCTCTGGTTGAGGCTGCTGGGGGGCCTGAGGGAGGGCCGGAGCCGGACCTGTGCCCGGTAAATAGGGGTAATTCCCTTGTGGAGGGGCCTGACCAGGGGCTCCGGTGCCCGATTGCGGGAGGATGTTCCCGAAATACTGCTGGAACGGGGCGGAAACCTGCCCATACGGGGTCGGCTGCTGCCAAAATGGAGCCCCTGCCCCCTGATTCGGCTGGAATCCATAGTTGGTCGGGGCCTGAGCAGGCTGGCCGAAGAAGGGGACGCTGTTCTGCTGGTTGTAGGGGTTCCCGAAGATGGTTTGGTTGGGCCCCGGCATGTAAGTCTGCCCGAAAGGGGTCATGGGCATGAGCTGATACCCTGCGCCGTAAGGCATGTAGGGGATCATGGTGTTCAATTGGCTCGTGGCGAGGCCCGTCAACCCCTGTTGAAGCGGCGTATCCTGCCGAATGGGGGGTTGGAACACCTGTGTATCGCTGCTACCGCCTCCGCCGCCCATAAATCCGCTCCCTTACAGGTTCTTCAGAACCACAGTGTGAGTTTTGTACCACCCGAGTCGAGTATAAGGCCTCTCGGCCCTGCTAAGATACCCCTCTGAACAATGTCCTGTCAAAAATGGGTAGCCCTTCGCTCGTCCCCATTGACAAATTGCCTGCTCCATCGCCAGACTGTGCTTCAATCCCACCCCAGGCTGGATGTGAATGCCTCGAACGAAGCCGTGAAGCACCATTCGGACAGATGTACCACACGGAGTTGGCATTGTGGCGCTGGTTTCGGTCAGGATTGCGAACCCGCGCACCGTTTCCTCTTCCACCAACACTAAAAATCCAACCTGAGGGAAATTCAACGAAGCCTGGAAGAACCCTCGGAGGGCTTCCGGGCCCCCTTCTATCTCATGGCCAGAGGGTCCAGCCTTGTAAGAGGTCCAGCACTCCTTCAAAGAGGGCCAATCCTCCAGGGTAGCAGTACGAATGTCCCATTTAAGCAAGGTAGCTCACCACCAAACCGGTAATCAGGACGTTCGCCTTCACTCCAGCCGCTGCCGAGGTGTAGGCGGCGATTCTCCAGCCCGCCTGGAGGGAGGTTTCAAGGGTAATTACCTCCGAAACCCCCGTCGCCAGGGTGCGGGAGATGTGAACATTGTCCTGGCCGAGGGTGGAGCCACTCGGCACGGAGTCGTCATCGTCCAAAAAGGCGAAGCGGAAGGTTACATTCCCTGCGTCCCCGTTGAAAAGCAGTATCTCCTTGACCTGAACGAAGGACCCATAGGGCACTGTGTAGAGGATGGGCCAGGTTCCAGAGACATCAGCCACGGCCGCCTTGGCTAAAGGCTGTGGCTGGGGGGCTCGGGACTCCAAATCCCATACAGGGGCCTGGGCAGGGGCGGCATTTCCGAACGGATTGTCCCCGCCCCCGCGGTGGTCGTCCGAGTAAAGCTTGAGTCTGTCCATTAAGCCCTCCTGTGGGTCTGAGAGCGAATCTTAAACGCCACTCCCACCTCGGCAATAGAGGGCATTTGCTCCCCATTGGCAGAGAGTTGGAGCTGGAAGTGCTCGGCAGACCAGGGGCGGGCGCTTGTCATGAGGTCTGCAGCCCCATCTACCACCTGTAAGCCGAAGGTGGTGGTCGTCATCCGGTCCATTCCATCCCCGTGCAGGGCCGCCAGGGACACGGAAGAGGTCAAATGCTGCAGGGCCTGGATGCGAATGTGCTCGATGGTGGCTTGCTCTGCTTGGTTGGAGGAGAGCTTGCGCACGGCGGCCATCCCCGTGCGCCAAGAACAGGAGAAAGAGGTGCCAGCATCCGTGGTGTTGCCCAGGTCGAACTCAAACACACCTCCCGCAGCCGTCCCCGTGAGCTGGCGAGCCCTCCACGGACTCAAGCGGAACTCCACCGCTGCCTTAACGTCGATGCTGGGGTAGGCCAAAGCCCCCTCCCACCAGGAACCGTTGCGCAAATTGATCGTAAATAGCTTGTCATTGCGTCCAGAGGCGGCCGAAGGGAGGATGAGGTGGTACAAATAGTACTGCTGGTCGATTACTGCGAGGGAGTTTTTGATGTTTGCGAGGTCTACAGTGGACCGAATGCGGGGTCGGATGCGGGAACCCAGGGGAGTCGGGGTGACTCCAGGCCCTCCGAGGTACACATCGTCATCTCCTAGCCAGAGGATCTGCCCTTCCCGGAACCTTTTGATGGTTTGGTGGGAAATGCACCCAACGCCAGATACGAACTGCCGGAAGTCGAAAGTTTTAGGGGGACCCGCAGCAAAGCCAATGTAGATAGAATTGGGCTTGAATGCCAGAAGAGATGAATTGCTGTAATATAACCCTGAGATAGGAGCAGAATCCTGGGCCAAGTCAACATAACCAGAGCTACCTCCGCCAGTTCCTCCCCCCCACACCTCGCCCAGCAAGAAATCGGACCAGGCTACCCGATAAGAGACGAAATCTCCCGAGGCGGACCCGTCCTTACTGGTATAACAACCTGCAACAAACAGTCGGCTATCCCCTGCAACCACAATACGAGGGCGGTCGAACAACTTAAACCGGGCCGTGGCCTGCAAAGACTGCACACTGGCCCAAGTGGTGCCGTCATACCGGTACATATCCCCCCCTCCGGTGGTCATATACCAGTATCCCTTGAAATTACAGGAAGTGATGGGGATGGTAGAGTCTCCCGCCAACCCTGAAGCTACAACTGCCCAGCTAGTCGTGTACTTATACACATTTAGTGTAGCAGCAGTGGGCCGAGTGACGGCCATGAGGGTGACGTTCGAGGCAAAATCGGTATACAGTGCCAGGTGGCAGAGGGCTTCAGAGCCCCAAGGGTAGGGGGAGTAGATAGAAGCCAGCCCTGGACGAGCCCTCAAGTAGCCATCAGTCCACACCACATTCGAGCAAGAGGCACAACCCCCCGAAGGGATGTCGAACAAGTTCACATCTGTGTGGAGCCCTTGCCCCAAGTCCTGGATGTGCATGGTCTTGGTCTTAGAATCGTAGCCATTCTCAGGGGGCATTAGAAGATACCTCGTCTCCAGTTAGGGGAGAAGTACTTCTGGTGCATGGTCAGGTTGTTCCCCGGCCCACCGCGCCCGCTGGCCCCGCTCTTAGAATTGAAAATTTGTAGCTTCTCCAGCTCGAACTGCTGCTGCTTCTTGATGGTATCGTTGCGCAGAACGTCCAGCAGGCCGAGGTAGGGCTTCTTGGAGCGCGGGAGGTGGATGTTGGCGGGCTCCCCCATCAGCTCCTTCTCGGCCTGCTTGGCGAGCCCTGGCTCATCGAAATACTGGGCAGCCTTCATGATGCCATACTGGACCACAGCCTCGGGGCAGTAGGTCAGCCACTTATGGTTGTAGGTCACCCCGCTGTCCCGGGTATACATGGGAGAAGAAGACTGTGTGAAGCTCACCGCGTAGAGGTAGCGGTCATCTGGGATAGGGTCGAAGACGAGCTGGCTTCGATTCTCCAGGGTGCGCCACACCACCTGAATCGGGCGTTGGCGAGTCTGGTAGCCCATGAAGGTCAGGGCGCTTACGTCGTCCTGGACGTCCAGGTCCTGTAAGAAGGAGCCGTTGGCGTCGAACTCATAGACGTAGCGCACCTCCTGGCACATTGCCAGGTGCCACAGGGTGGCATCGGCGGGGCTGGTGTAATAGTTGGCCTCGGAGGCCACCGTGTAGATGTCGTAAACCTGGGTCCCGGCGGTGGTGATGAGCCACCCTAAATCAGCCCAGCTTCCGGCCTTTAAGGTCACGGAAGCCAGGCTGGCTATAGGAAACGAGGAGCGCAATAGAGTCCCAGCGTTGGTTGTGAAAAACCACCACGGAAACAGCCGAGTGAGGTGGTCCAGCCACGACTCAATGTTGCTCGTCGCGTAAGCGTCGAAGGCCGCATTGTGCCGAGGGAACCGCTGCTTGATTTGGTCAAGCACCTCTGCCAGGGTGTTGGGCTCTATTGCCACCTCGTTTTAGCTCCGCTTCCTGGAGGGCTTGGTCTGCACAACGGCAGCCAGTTCCTCCAGTTCCTGCGGAATCAGGTCGGATACGTCAGGGGCTTCCGGCACACTGGCCACAGTGGAAGCACCCCCCAATACCCTCTCCTCCTCCGCAGTCAGCGTCAGGGGCGGACGAATCCTCTCAGGCTTCTTCAGGTGCATGTCGATCTGGTCGCGAACGACCTTCTCCGACACGGCCAACTGAGCTTCCATTCGAGAAGTCTCCTCCTCCACCAGACGTTGGTTTCGGCGGATAAGCTCGGCAGTCTGCCGCTCCAAGGCCACGCGCTGTTTCTCGGTGATGATAAGCTTTCTTGCCTCAGGGGTGATGCAATAGTTCTTATCCCACAACCATTGGATGAGATTCACCGCGTTGTTCTCGGCAGCAAACTGGGCATCCAGGCAGTTTCCATTCAGGTCATAGACGCGACCGTCCTGAATCTGAATGGGCCTGGACCCATCATTACCGGCGAAGCGATATCCGGGCTTCTTGTCGTCGTAGGACATTTATATTACTCCTTAGCCTTGGACATCGCCGACTGGCATCTCGCGGTACTTGATGTAGGGCCGGACACTTTGGTCCCCGGCACCTACGCCCTGAGTTACCAATTCCAACACCAGAACGTCTCCGGCCTTGGCCAGAGGGTAGTTGCGGGTGCTGGGGGTAGTGGAAGCTCCGGCATTCACCGGAACCACCTTGTTCTGGTACAACGTCAACGCAGCGTCGAAGGTCAGGACGCCGAGGGAATTGATGATAGCCCGAGCCCCGCCCTCCTTGATTTGCTTGTCGATGTTGTAAACACCATTGGTGGTGACAGCGCCGTCCGCTGCCATCATGGTGTAGCCGATCTCCAGAATCTGGATGAAGGCGTGACGGACGGGCCACAACAGCTTGTCGCCCGTGGAGTCCTTCATATCCAGTGAAGTCTCGGTAGTGAAGAGATGGATGGTCTGAAACCGACCTTCCGCAGGTCCACCTAACATGTGCGTATTCTCCTTTTCTCTTGAATTACAGGCTGCCGACGCGGATCATACGCAGTTCGGAGTCAGTGCTGTAGGTCCAGGTGCGGGTGTAGCCGCCCTTCCAGATGTAGCGGACATTGCGGAAACGCCCGTAGGGGTCCGCCACAGCCGCTTGCAGCTCGAAGGGGTAGACCTCGACGCCTACGATGGGGTCGTAGCCGAAGAAGACTGCTTCGCCCGTGAGGCCTCCAGCCAGGGCATTGTCGAGGGCGTTGGTTTCCTCGACGAACCGGAAGTTCTCCACTCGGCCGATTTCGCTGTTGAGCAGCTTGGCCGGTTGGTTGTACTTCATGATGTCGATGAAGTCGGCGTCCTCTCGGATACCACGCAGGGCCAGCGGGGAGGTGACGCAGATGTAATCCGAGCCTTCCCAGAAGGGCACCTTGTAGGTCGTCCGCATCAAGTCATTGATGTTGCGGATGTCCCACAGGGTGATGTTGCGGGTAGCCGTGGCACCTGCGGTGCCCGTGGTGCTGAACGAGTAGGTCTTGCTGGCCATCGTGCCCGTGGGGGTGTAGATAGCGTCGCAGGCCCGGAACGGAGCAGCAGCCAACAGGTCGAGGCTGGCGTTCGCCTCATTGATGAGAGCGATGAGCGAGGCGTCAACCAGGCTCAGCTCCGAATAGATGTCCGCTTCCTGGGACAGAGAGACGGAGTTGGTCAGCCACTGGGCGGTAACCTGGCCGAAGGTGGATGCGAAATCCGCCACCGGTACGTTACCGAATTCCCCGATGATCTGACCTCGGCCGTTGAGGTTACCCACCTTCATGAACTGGTAGGTGTCGCCTTGGTGAGGACCAAACTCCTCTTGGATGCGGGCGAACTGACGGAACCGCTGCTTCGTCTGTCCGGCCACTCGGATGTTCTTCGATTGCTTGAGAGTCCACCAACCCCCTACCTGCGCGGTAGTGGGCGCTAAACTGGATTTTGTCATCATGGCGTGACGTGCCTCCTAAAAATGAAGTTCGCTAGGATTTCGCCTCGCGATACCTCGGTAGGGGCTGGTCGGGCCAGCGTGGTCCTCCTACTACATGCGAAGAATGTACTAGTGCAGATTAACTAAAAATGTAGTCCTTTGTCTACACCGGGTATCCGAAGTTACGGCGAGCCGCTTCCTTCTGGAACTCGGATAGCTCTTTGCTGGCATCTTTGAACCGCTCCTCGGGGGGGCGGAGGTCGATGGCCAGATTGTCCCCAGCCTTGGCCGGGGCGTGTCCGCCCATGCCCACAGGGAACATGTAAGCTGCGCCTGGGAGTGGGCTCTGCTGTTGGGCAGGCTGCTCCTGGGCGGGCTGTCGGCGCTGGTTGTAGTTCTTGTGGATGTGGACTGCCTCTTGAAGGGCCATGTTCCAGGCTTTCTCCATGTCCATACCGTTGGACTTGAGGCCAGCATAGATGCGATCCACTTCAGTTGTGAACTTCTTGTTGCTTGCCAGGTCCGGGAACTGCACAGAAAACTGGTTGGCCAGGTTTGTCAGCAGGGCCCGCTCTTGCTTCTGAGCGGCCTCCACATTGTTGGCCTCCTCCAGAAGAGTCTGGCGGACCATCTGCTTGATGCTGTTGGGGTCTACCGGCATACCCGGCTGCTGAGCGGGGGCCGAAGAAGGGGTGCCTCCTCCGGCGATGGTGTTTACCAGGTCCTCCCACCTGTCCGAGGCGGGGGGCTGGCCTGTGGCTTGAGGGATAACCCCAGGGTGCTGGCGGGACACTTGCTGGGTCAACTGGTCACGAAGCAAACGGGCTTGCTCCGACGAGTGTTGGTTGAGCTGCAGGAAGGAGTCACGTTGAATTTTAGTCTGCTCCTCCAGATGCTTGTTGCGCTCCTGGGCTACGGCCAACTCTCGTTCGAGATCGGCTACGGTCTTCTTGGGTTTCTCATCAGCGGGCTCCGGGAAGAGGCCTCCGCTACCAAACATTGCCATGGGGTGTTATCTCCTCGTTAAGCTAGTAGGAGAGCTGGCCCGGCCTCGACGCCGTTCCCTCTCTGCCTCTATCAGCATGTCGGTTTCCCGATACATACTTTTAAGCACAGAAGCCTCCGCCCGAAGTAGGAGGAGGGCCCCTAAATCAGGCGGAGCTTCCGCTAACCTTTTCAGCAGAGAGTCGCGCCGGGAGGTGAGAGCGGCCACGAAGGCTACCTCGCCCAGCTCTGAACTCTCAAGCTGGATGTCGAAATCCACGGCGGCTTATCGGGCCGTCTGAATCTTGGCAAAGTTGGACTCACCTCGGCTGGCCTGGGTGGTCACAACCTGGGGGAAGTCCCGCTCGCCTTGCGACTCGGGGTACTTCACCTGGGTGAAGGTGGTGCTCTGGTCATCACCTTGCTTCGACTTGTTGGTCCACTGTGTCTTGTCCATCTTACGTCTCCTTCGTGGGGTATGGGCTCAGGTGGGCCGGTGGAGCAGGCTCCACGTAAGCTTTCCCTGCGTTGGTTGGGCCGCCAGCAACCACGATGGGTTGCTGCAGGTTGGACCATCGTAACTCAGTCCGCTGGGACAAATCTACTGCTGGTGGAAATTTAGTGTTGTCGTCCATGGCAGATTACTCCTTACATCATTCCGGGTGGGGGGCTGATAGGGCCCGGGACCTGATTCTTAGGACCCCCTGGCATGACTCCCCCCTGCTGTGGCTGCTGGGGGGAAACCCCTCCACTGAAGTCGGGGAGCCCTCCCATCAACCCTCCGGTCACATCCGGGACCTCTTCGTCCTCGCCTCCCTGAGACTCGGGACCGCCGGGGCCCGCCACCGAAGGGGGAGTGAGGTTCGCCTTGTTGAGAATCTTTTCAGCATCATAGCCCAAATCTACTACCATCTGGCGAATCCATTCACGCATATTCAACTCGCCATGATACTGCTGAGGAATATTGCGGAGGAGGAAGGCCCCCTTCTCCACCCGAGCTTGGCGCTCCATCAGAGCCGAGAAGACCTTGACGTTGAACACGTAGCTGGAGCCCAGCTCCTCGAACCTCTTCTCGGCAGACCAGGTAGCGCATTCGTCGTAGGCCTTGTTCCAAGCAGCAGCCTTCTCCGGGTCCAGGCTCATATCGGCCGAGAGAAGTTGAACTTTCTTCTGCTTGACGTACTTTGTCCACAGCTCCTGGGGATAAGACTGAAGGAGCCGAAGGAAAGCCAGCCTCAGGTTCTTGGAGAGCCACTTGCTCTGGACGTTGCGGAACACCAACTTCCAGAGGGCCCCAGCCTGAGCCTCGCGGGCGAAGTGCTCGCCGCTGGTGATACGGCCTCGGCCCCGGGGGGCTCCGCCCATCTGAGCGGTACCGGTGGCGTTCTGGCCCTTGACATCGAGGGCTTGGGCCACCTGCCAGGAGCTGGTGGCTATCTCCCCCATCGGGATGCGCCGGACAGCAGGGGCGTTGGATTCCCCCTCCACTGCAATCATGGCCCGGGGGTGGAGCTTCAGGTTCGTCCTCTGACCCTCCGTGCGGATGCGGTCTATGTCATACTCGTAGGCCCCAGTCATGGCCTCATTGAGGTAATCCAGCATCTGGTTGGTGAGAACGTGCTTCATCATGAGCGTGTCTACGTTCTCGGAGATAAGCCCCTTGCCATAAGTCTCGTGCGCCATCGACAAGAAGGGGGCATCTACTATGGTAGGCTCCCCATCCCACCAGGGAATCTCAGCCGGGCCGTAGACAATCTCACAGTTGTTGGCCATGACCGTGTACTTACGGGAATAGAGCTGGGCTCCAGTGTCCTGATCAATGAGGTCCCCCTCATGGAAAGTGAAACGCATCAGCTTGTTGGAGCTACCATCCAGGGCCCGAGGGCGCTCCACCCTGGACATAGTTACCAGGTTAGAATGGTCCGAAGTGATGTAGCCCCGTTCCTTGGCCCGGAGCATCGCCTGCTTATCGAACCCGAGCTTCTCCGCTTGAGCGAAAGCCAGGCCGACAGGGAGGTCGATGGTCCACATGTGGTAGGTGTTCTCGCCGCTGGTATCCTTGTTGCAAAACTCCGTAGGGATGTTGCGGAAGTGGAGAACGGGGAGCATCTCATTCGGAACGAAGGGCTTACCGCTGTCGGCCGGGGCTGGCTGGAACAGGTTGAACATCTTGGAGGACTGGTCTGCCTCCTCCTCGCCATCCAGGCCCTTGACCGCACCCTGGCCGAGCTGGAGGGTGTTGCCATACTTCACGGCCACGAGGGTGTTGACGTGCCCCGTGACAATCATGGACTCCAGGCCCTCTTCCACGATGTCCCACCAGTTGCATCGCGGGTTGTCCAGGTGGTCGTTGACCAAATCCCGGCACAGGTTCAGGAAGAATTCCTTGGATGGTACTTTTGTACTAAGTTCCCACCAGTTGGGGGATTGTTCGAACATCGCGAACAGGATGCCCAGGACTTGCTTGTCGAGCATCAACCCCTCAGGGAGGCGCATGTCCGATAGGTCCGGGTCCGGGTTGCCGGTCCAATTGTTGTTGACCTGCTCCCAGGCCCGGCCAATCTTATCCCACCGGTCAGTGTTGGCCATACTCTCGTGCTCCCAAACACGAGTCATGCAGGCAACCAAATCTTTCTTGTAGGCTTCCGCCTCCCCCATGTCCGTGTGGGAGGGCTCCAGCAACTCCGGGGTAGGGCTCTCACCAATGGTGAAGTCGTCGTAGCCTCCAGGCCCGACTATAAAATTCCCCGGTGGGGGCATGAATACTGCCATTATCTCCTCCTATAGGGGTTGCGGAACGTGGTGGACCCAGCTCCACTCATCCCCAAGGGCAGCGGGGCAGCCGGAGTGCCAAAGACATTTGTACCATACCCTGCAACAGTGCCCCATTTCTCCGGGGTGCTCATGTGGGCCTGCGAGCGAACGTCCACCTCCCCACCGGAGCCGAGGTCGAAGACGTGCCCGACCATATAACGGAAGGAGTCCATGACGTGATCGTAAACCCCGTCCTTCTTCGGCTTGTCCAACCCGCCCAGGCTGGTATCGCAGCAGTAGCCTCCCTCGAAGGCCTGGATGAGGATGCGGGCCCCCCAGGTATCCACAATCATGCGGGGCCTGTCCTGGGAAAGGGTGCGCAGGATGCGGCTAATAATATTCAGGCCGAAGTTGATGGCCATGGGCTTGTGCCGAGGGCGCATTCCGTAATCCCGCATGATTTCCAGGCTGGACCGGTCGGAGTTGGCCGTCTGTTGCTTGGCGGCCGTGTCCACGAAGTCTTCCCACACCGCCCCTGGGAACATCCGGTTCAGCTCCGGGAGAATCTCAGACAGGAAAGTCTCCAGGTGGGTGTGCTGAACCAGGCGAGCCACGAAAACTCGGAACTGCTTCAGCTCCGGGTCCTCCTGGGCCACCACGCAGGCCATCCCTCGAAACCCTGGGTCCCAGCCCCGCTGAACCGGGTAGAGGCGGTTCCACTTGAAGACCTTCTGGCCTTCCTTGTTATCCACTCGGAGGTCCCCTGTGTGAATCTCGGAGTAGAAGGTATCCATGAAGTACGGGGTGCCCTTGGGGACAATGCCATAGTCTCCATCCCCCAGGCGCTTCTTCAGGAACCGGTTACGGCTGAAGTCCTGCTCGATACCCATGAGGTAGCCTTCACCTACGTGGGCTACGTTATCTCGGACCTCAAACTTCAGGGCTCGGTAACGGCTCAGGGGGTCGTGAGGGTCGTTGTCTGACCCAAAGAACCAGCGAAACAGCCAGTGGAACTCGTCCGGGGGGTTGCAAATGTAGAACAGGACCTTGCGGAAGTTGCCCACCGCCTCGCGCATACGACCCGCCATGGTGATAGCGGTGGATTCCCGGATACTGTCGGCCTCTTCGAAGACCACGAAGCTATACGCCGTGGAGCCGAGGGAGTCCGCCTTGTCGGACCCACTGGGAGTGAGCGCCATGTCCGAACTCATGATGATGCCAGAGCCGTTGGGGAGCTTGATGGTCAGCTCTGTTTCGTTCTTGGCATAGGGGATGCCATAGCTGTCCAGGATTTTCTTTACGTCTTTCCAGGCAGACTTCTTGATTTCCTGAAGCTTCTGGCGCACGAACAGGGCCTGGGCCCCGGGGAAGTTCAGAAGCTGGCGGATAACGTAGGCGTAGACCCCATAACTCTTCGAGCTACCGGTGGGGCCGTAGCATTGGACGTGGATGGGGAGGCTGGTGCCGTCCGGCGCAGCGGGGACCTCGCTATGGTCGCAGATGTCGAACAGGGCTGCCTGGCGCAGGTTGGGCTTGAATCGTTTGGCGAACACCTCGGCATAGGAGGCGTTCGCCTTGATCATCCGCCCCATCTTGGCGAACAGGACGTTCTCCAACGGAGGGATCTCCCCTCGGACCATCCTGACGCTATCGACGCTATCCATCAATGACCTCAGAGAACTCATTTTCGAACTGGGGCAGGAATTTCATCGCCTGCTCCCCGATCATGGCCTTCTGCTCCATCGAGCAGTAGGGGAGGACCACCATCACCAGGAACTTGGTCATCATCTCGATGACCTGCTGGTCGTAGTGGACGGGGAGGGCAACTCCCTCGCTGATTTTCTTGAACTTCTCTGCCAGGTCGCCCACGTTCTTGATGAGCCCCGCCATCACCCGGGCCTGCTCGGGGGTGATGCGGCTCACAGGGCCAAACACCTCCTCGTACAGGTAGAACACGTCGTCCTTGATGCCCTCTGAGATGGCCTTGGACAACTTGCTGAGTCCGTCGTGAGTCTCTCGGTCCTCGGCGGGCACCCCAAGGGCGTGACCCACCACGTTCATAACTGTGCTTCTGATAGCCCCGCCCACCCCTCTACAGAAAAGACCCACCTTGGCCTCGCTCTGAGCCTCGATGCTTTCCCGGAATTCTATCAGGAGGGTTCTGGAGGCGGCCAGCTCATCGGCCATGCCGAAGGGGTCCGCTCGATTCCTAAATGAGGTGTATTCAATTTCAAGGGGGGGGTGAACGGCTCGTCTACTCATCGAACCCATAGTAGTAGATGCGTACTAAAAAAGAAAGCCCCCGAGGTAAGGGCCTCGGAGGCGGAGTCTACTCTCAGACTCGCAAGGAGATGGTGTTGTGTAGGAACATCTCCTCTTTCTGCTAGACGGTGGCTGGTTCCTGCGCCTTGCCGTTAGTCTTGGTGACCGGGGTGCCCTTCGGGCCCGAGGCCTTGGCTTTAGCCGGGGCTGCCTTAGGGGCGGGCTTCCTTTTCGGCTGGGCGGGCCCCATGGTGTAGAGGTCGGCCTCCTGAATTCGGATATTTTGCTTCCCCGACAACCGGATATGCTTCAAACGACCCTCTCGGACCAGCTTGGATACCACTCCGGGGGTTACTTTCAGGACTGCGGCGGCCTCTTCTACGGTTAAGAACGACATTCTGCTTTCTCCCTTTGTTTACGGATGTGAACTGCCAGACTTACCGACTCCTCTACGCGAGCGAGCCTCAAGTCCATCTCGGTGAGCCGAAGGAGGATGGCTTTGAGGGTGTTGGCTATGACTTCCTCTTGCTGTCCTCTACTCAGTTTCATCAGGCAGGCTCCATCTCTTTTGGCTTGAACTCGGGCTGTTGGGCGGGGTGAAGGCGCAGCACGGGGCGGAATGACCCATCCCATGTGTCGTTCTTCTTCCCATTCAGAGCGACGATGTTACCAGATGATACGTTCGGAGTGTATCCGAAGTCAACTGTGAACTTCATATCTCCCACCGGTATCTCAGGGATAGCTCTCCGTACCAGGAGGGGGAGGATGTTAGCCCCTTGCAGGTGGGCCCACATCCCGCTCGCCTGCATATTCCCTTGAAGTGGGGCGGGGACGGCCTCATTGGGGAGGTCCTGGCTGAGGAAGATGGCCATCAGCGCATACCCAACGAGGTCCAGGACTTCATGGAACTCCAGGTCCACAGACTTCCCGGCCACTTCAATGGACATGCCCATTGCATTCCCATCCTCAACCCGTTCCCCCCGGAACCTTGCAGCCCACTGGCGGTCCCCTTCTTTATTCCCTATCTCGGCCTGCCAGTTGTGTTGGGCCAAATCTACGATAGCTTGTTTCATCTTACCTCCAGAGTCAAAGTTCGACCACTATAGTTCATACTTCCCCTATACTTCAACCCCCTTTCTACTATGATGGACCGAAGTGGAGGTATGAATGACAATCAAGGAGAGAATTTTACAGTTGTGGGCTCGCTGGTTGCAGCTTGTGCGCAAGTTGGGCCGGACGAAGGCCGACGAGGTGGAGATGGACGAGATTAAGGCGGAGATTAAGGCTTTACGAGCGGAGGTAGTGAACCATGAGATGCCCTAAGTGTGGATTCCACTCTGGTATTCCAACATCGGTATTAACCTGCATCCCGCCTATTCCAGTTTACAAGTGCTGCTGGGAGGGGTGTCATCACGAGTGGCAAGGGGAGACTAGGAGTGTGGTGGTGGACTCCAACCACCTCTCCTTGGAGGAGCGGGTGGAGTTGCTGGAGAGGTTGGTAGCCCGCTTGCAGAGGGAAGACCACTCGCTCCCAATTCCATATCCATACTTAGTGGGAGAACTACATAGGAAGTATGCCCTGGAGTGCATCGACAAGGCCAAGGCCCCTCGTGAGTAAGCGGGCAGACAAGGAGTATAAGGAGCTGTATTTCAAGCTCCACAAAGCCGTCGTTCTACTGACCGAGGAGTTGCGGAAGGACCCGACCACTTACAGCTTCCCAATTCGGGAGCTGGCGAAGATACTGGAGGATAATTGAATGGTTAGCACAGTTCGTGAGATTAAGGTCCTGGTGGCCGAAGAGGGGTGGGTGGACTTGCCATTCGTCTTACAGGTCAAGCTAAACCACGGGTACCTCGGCCACCCGGACATCACGTTGCGACTGACGGAACAGCAGTGGGCTGAATTGTATGAACAGGGGATGAAGCCTTTGATGGAAATGAGAGCTGAGAGGAACACGAGATGAAAAATAGGAGCAGGTGGGGCTCCCCATCGTGGTGATGGAGTATGTCTGCATCGACTGCAAGAAGCAATTCCTGTCAATCGGGGACATCGGAGCTAAGAGGTGTGCTGCCTGCTGGTGTGCCCGCGATAAAAGGCTCAAACAGAAGATGAGGCTCCTAGGGGAGAGAGAGTGGTAATGAGGGGCTCCGCAAGGGGCTCTTTTTTTATGCTCAGTTCATACCACTGCAATGCGTATTACTAGTTCATACCTTAGCTGGCAATGCAATGCAATTTGCATATTTTTCAGGGGTGAGGGTGGGGATGCCTCCGGCCCCTATGACGGCCCCCTGCGACATGTACTGTCGCGTTCCGGTGCGACACCTCCTGTCGCGGTACCGATTTGCGGTACCGCGACAGATCATGACGCGGGAAACTTGAATTTCCTTCAACGGTACCAAACCGGTACCGTGAATAATTCTCACGTCACATCCTGTCGCCGCGTTCGGGCACAAAAAAACCCCCTCCTGGGAGGGGGTTGAATATTAGTGGTTCGCGTCGGGCTGGCCTATTTTTGCATCCAAGCTCTGCTGGGCTGGGTGTTACCTATGCGTTCCCGGCCGCCCCGGAGGATTTGTGCCTCCTTCGCTTTGGCCCGGGCCCGGCTCAGCGCTTTGCGTTCTGCCGGGGTGAGCGCTCCTTCCTTCCTGGCCAGGGTGGCGGCCAGGGTTTCTGCCCACGCTTCGCTAGGAGTCTGAGCCTGCTGAGCCGCCCCCGCTTCCCATACCTCGGCCAAATTGTGCCAATGTTGGGAGTCTCTCAACCGAGCGCTGGACCTGCTGGCCTTGGCCTGTTGCCGGGCCTTCCGGGCGCACACCTTGAGGAGGTGCCTCAGGTAGCGACGGACGCCACCTACCTCCTTCCGGCTTGGTCCTGCCAGGGAACGAATCGCCCCCTTGATGCTCGGGGCTTGGCTAGGACCCCAGCTTGCCAGGATTGCCTCCACCTTGGCCAGGTGCTCCTCGACCCAACCTTGGCTAGGCTGGGAGGGGAGTTCTATCCCCAGCCAGGCCAGTGTGGCCCGTAAGGTTGGCGGGGCCGAAGGTGATGCCAGGCCTTGAGCCTTCGGTGCCCGTGCCTCGAAGCCGGGGAGAACCAGAACCGCCTTGCTCCTGCTGGCCAGACCCAATGCTTGCTCCCTGGTCTGGGGCCAGGAGGAACCATTCCCCAATCCGGGAGCCTTCGTGAAGGTGAAGGTCCTGGGTCCTTGGGGCAGGTTGCCCAGGCCTGCTGCGTATTCGCCAGGGGCTGGGCTGGGGTTGGGACCTGCCCAGATGGGGAGGGGCCGAGACGCCTGCTGGTCCCGAACCTGCTTGGCCATCTTGAGAACCCGGGAGAGGGTTCCCTGGGCTGGGGATTCCAGCCCACCTAGCCAGGACCTGGAATCCTGGTTAGCCACCAGGGTTCTAGGGGCCAGGCCTGCTGCCACACCTTCGGCCCTGTGCTTGTTGACCAGGGTGGCTTTGACCAGGGTGGCCAGAAGGGCACCTTGCAGGACCAGGGTGGCCAGAAGGGCACCTTCCAGGGTGTTAGGGGAGAATGAGATGTTGACCATATTTCCTCCAGGGGCCGGAGCCCCGTGTTACTCAGAGTATTCCTCTGGCCCCCCCAGTATGTCACACCTCTGGGCTCCTGTCTACACTTTTTTTCAGGCCTGAAACCCTTATAGAATAAGGGCTCTGAAAACTGGTATGCAAAACGTGACATAGCAAACGGGCACAGTTTTCTCCAAAATGTAGTATCAAATCAGGCCCTGGAGAACGGGGCGAGCAAACGGCCGGAAGCACTGGTGATATACGCCAGTGCCAAGGTCAAGACCGAACCTTTCGAATGCGACTTCGGCCCCCCTGGCGACAGGGAAGGGACCTCCGGGACGGAGGAAGACAAACGCCAGCAGATTGACAACCTGTCTGGCAGCATAAGAACTATCACCCTCCTATAGGAGGGGGACAACTTACAGGGTTGCCCAAGCCTCTGTTCATACCTACCCCGACGAGCGATAGGGCCACGGGGTCCCAATAGATATGAACAGGCGCTTGGTCAGCCCTGTGGCTGGAGCGTTGGCGGATAACATTAAGCCGCACAGAGGGAACCTGCTGCGCAGGAACATCGGTCGCAAGACCTGCGAGGTGTGCGCCCTTGGGATAGCACAAGGACAACACCACAAAAAAATTCAGGAGGTGGCCATGGACTGGTCGCAACAACCTGGTAGGCAAACGAAGAAGGAAGGTAAGAACAACAATGAGCACCGAGTATGAGGCCAAGGTGGCCGCCAAGTTCGAGCACGAGGGAGTGACCTGCCTTGTGCTGCACATGCCGGGGGTTTCGATAGCACGGCAAGCCCCTTACCACACTGGCTACATCAACATAGCCAACGAGCTTCACCCCTGGTGGGGTAAGCACTACAACGAAATCTTCAGCGAGGTCAAGGTCCACGGCGGCCTGACCTACAGCGAGGTCATGGCCCCGGACCAGGCGCAACCCAATGGCTGGTGGATTGGGTTCGATACCAAGCGCCTTGGCGACGGGCCGGAGGAGAAGGCACTGGCCTACGCGGTGGAGCAGTGCAAACTCATGGCTACGCAAGCGGTGGCAGCCGCAGTGGAGCAGGGCAAACTCTGGTTGGTCAGGGCCAGCGCAGAGAAACCTGAGTGGGAAGGCGGGCTAGTAGTATGATTGTACTACCAGACAACGGAGGTTTGCCCATCTCGACGGGCACCCGGGAGTTGGCCAACAAGTGGCACGAGGCAAAGGGCAGCAGCGACCAACGCTTCTTCGGCTTCGTTGCCGAGTGGCTGGAGCAAGGGCACACCGCCCTCGAAGACCAGATGCTGCAGACATTCCTTAAGCACGTCGAGGGATATAGGACAGACCTACTAGTGGACTTCCTGTGGGCGGGGGCCACGCAACGCCAGCACAAGGGGCCGCTGGTATACTGGCTGCCCAACAAGTTCGGCTCCCACCTGTTCTGCGAACAGGACATCCACCTCATCGACGACCTGGAGGATAAGGCCCTGTGCCCCCTCTACAAACTCACGGCCGAGGGTGTGAAGCTCGTGGTCCCGACCGCAAAGGAGTGGAAGAAAGTATGGAAGGTATAGCCAAGCCTGAGACAACGGAAAAATTCGCTCGCGCCCTCGAGGACCTGGCCAATGGCCGGGCCTACCGCAAAGCGGGTGAGATAGCCGACGCCTGGATACGGGAGGTGCGAGGGGAGAAGCTCCTCTTCGCTGCCCTCTCTGAAGTCGGGGCCACCCGCCTCGGCAACGACATCCTCACCGAGTGGGAGGGCAGCCTTGCCCAGCACCCCTTGGAATTGGACCTCGTGCAAGCCCTCATCTACACCCCTCCGCACCCGCCTACGGGCTGGGGCATTGACCCGGACTACCCCTCCGTGTTCGGTGAGTGGGGGGAGGTGGGCAGGGATGATTGAGGTTGACCCGCCCCCTTGCCTACCGGAACACACGACCGACTCTTTCTTCGAGAAGTTCTGGAGGATGGCAAGCCTGCCCCTCCGCATCCTGCTGAAGAAGGGGCCCCGCCACACCAGAATGCAAGACTTCTGGTCTACCTGCAATCAGGCTGAGCGCCTAGAGATAGCCGCCATAGCCTGGCCACCTGTTACTACCCATTACAACGAAGAGGAAGAAGGAACAAAACAATGAGCACAAGCATCTCCACGTTCAGCGAGCGCAGCCTCGCCAACATTGCAGCGGGCAACATCCGTTCCCGCAGCTTCGACCACGTGGGCAAGGACCTGAAGGAGGCAACCTCCCCCGAACAGGCGCTGGCCCTGGTCGGTGCCGACTTCAAGGTGGGACAGACCGCTCTGTTCTCCTTCTGCAAGACCAGCGAATCCCAGGTCATCCCCGGCACCGAGTGTCACGCCACCAAGATTGACAGCCACAAGGTGATGTGGCGTCTCGACGAACACGGCAAACCCCAACTCCCCCTCGGTGTGGTGGGCAAGGGCTGGACTCCACGCCAACCCCGTGATGCAGTGGCCGACCTCGCCCTGTTCGCCGGACAAGGGGCTGAGTTCGACCGAGGGTTCTTGACCAGTGACAGCACCCGCCTCTACATGCGGATGAAGGTGGCCGAGGCCAAGATTCTGGGCGACGATATGATGGGGTACTGCACCCTCATTGACGGCTACGACGGGGGTACTGGCCTCACCCTGATGGATGAAATCTTCCGCGAGGCCTGCAAGAATGGGCTGGTGCAGCTAGTGCAGGGCAGCCGCAGCCTGCGACGCAAGCACACCAAGGGGATTGGCTTCACCCGCGAAGCGGTGATGGCGCTGATGAACTCGGTGCGCCAGAACCTTGCCGCCCTCGCAGAGCTGGCCAATACCACGGTCAACATCCACCTGACCGAGGCACGATGGCAGGGGATGGTCCACACCCTCCTCCCCTTCCCGGCCGAGGCCACGGACAAGGCAAGGCAGGTGGTTGAGGAGCAGCGGGCCCTGCTCACCCGGCTCATCGACGTGCCGGACCTCGCCAACTTCAACCGCAGCGGATGGGCTGCGCTGAATGCGGTGAGCGACTTCACCTCCCACCTCGGCACCAGCCAGCGCATGGGCAACGTGGACAATCAGGTCCGCAAACTCTACGAGGTGAGCGATAGCAACCCGATGCTGACCCAGGCCCGCGAGCTGGTCCTCGCCCTCAACTAACACAACTACCCGAGGGGTGCGGCTCAAGCCAACGCACAGAAAGAGAAAAGCAATGAACATCCCTCAACATATCCGAGGCAAAGCCCTCGCCCTCATCCAGGCCTTCGGCTTGGAAGGATTCCTGGCCGAGGATGGCAGCAACCTGGAGTCCCTCCTGTATAGCGCCTACCGTAGCAAGCTGCAGCAGGAGGCCCTCCATCGCCGGGCCCGCCGTAGGTTCCACCGCAATCAGATGGCCAAGGCCAGCCGCCGCGCCAATAGGGGGAAGTAATGCCAGAGAGGAAGAGGTATCACCTCACCCTGACCTGCACGGTGGTGGCACCGGCCAACTCATCCGACCAATCCCTGCTGCACTACGCAGCCCACGAAGTCAAGGAACTCCTGTCCGCAGAGGAAGAGGACCTGGTAGAGGATGAGGTGGATGATGAGGCTTAAGACTGCCGGTCAACTCCTGGCCCTGCTCGGCAGGGATGCCTGCTCCGCCGAGACTTACGGCAACCAGACATTCCTCTACCCCTACTGGCACACCTACACAGAGAAGCTGGAGAAGGAGGAGATGCTTATCAAGGCGGGCTGGAAGGTGGACCTACCCTATAGCTACCAGAACCCTACCTCATCCTCTATCCGGGTGAGCACCCTCCGCAAGGACTACGGCTCCCCCTTCAAGGTCACCCTTTTTTGGAAGGTGGACCCCAAGACAGGGAACTCGGTGCCAACTACGAGGTGGACACGATGAAGGGTTTTAAAGACCTGTTCGAGTGGGCCTTCATCCTGCTGGTCGTTCCCCAAATCCTCATCTGGCTGTGCTCGAATGGCAATTGACTACGATTCAATAGACCAAAGGGATGCAGCCTGTCTGCGCTACCAACTACGCCTGGCCTATGCCTGCAGGGCAGAGGCCGAGAGGGGGCTGGCCCGGATCAACCAGCAGATTAAGGAGATGGAAGATGAACTCGGCAACCTCGGCAGCGAGGATACATAACTACCATATCACGATGGTGAGTGACAACAAAAAGGCGGGGCCTATCCCCTGCACCACCACGGGGCGCAACTCCTGTTGGGAAGGGTGCCCCTTCTACGGGGGCCCGTGCTACGGCAACGCCTTCCACGCTCGGCTGCACTGGGACAGGGTGAGCGACGGGCGACGAGGGTATAGTATGGATGTACTGTGCAAACTCATCTTCGACATCCCCAAGTATAGCTTCATCCGCATCAACCAGACCGGCGACCAACCCCGCTATGAGAACGGGGACATCAACCTGGATGAGGCGCTGCCCCTGGCCAAGGCCTGCCGTATGCGCAAGCTCAAGGCCTGGACCTACTGCCACCACGAGCAGACCGACTACAACCTGGCAGCCCTGCGCACCCTGACCCAGGAGGGCATCACCACCAACGCCTCGTGTGAGACGGAGGAGCAGGTCGATAGGGTGTATGCACAGGGAGGGCTGGCCGTCCTGGTCGTGGACCCCGACGAGAAGCGCACCAAGTGGACGACCGCAGGAGGGGTGCCCGTGCGGGTATGCCCCGAGCAACTGGGGCTGGTGGCCAACTGCCTGAACTGCGAGGCCTACTGCCAGAAGCAGACGACCAACACAGGGGGCGGGACCTCCAAGCCAAGGGACTGCGTGGCCTTCCTCGGCCACTACGCCCCCAAACAAATCAAGAAATTGTTGAAGGAGCTGAACGTGCGATGACACTGCGAGAGTTGAAGAAAGTTATGAAGGAGGAGTTCACGCCCTCCGAGTTTACCGACGTTTGGAAAGATGTGGTAGCTGCTACCCGAGGTTCGGATAAGAACACCAAGCGCACTGTAAAATACAGGACCATAGATTGGAGAGGGGATAAGGTCCAGTACGTGTTACTGGACGAGGCCCTCAAGCATGTGGGACGCGCCGCCTCTGAACACTACGGGGACTGGACCACCTCCCTCAAGCTGGAGATCATCTCGACGAGGGACTTCACCCCCGCTGCTATGAAGATGAACATCGAGGATGTCATCAACATCCACGAGGGGCCTGGCTGCCTGCGCCGACTGCTCACCCCCGAACTACGAGACAAGTACTTCGAGGAGGTGGTAGAGACTAACACCAGATGGAATAGGAAGAAGGTAGTGCGATGACTGGCAACAAACAAGTCGAGGCCGAAAGGGTGCAGGTGGATAGGACCCAAACCTATACCGCCTACCGTACCACGAACCTGGTTCAGTTCGAACCTCATCCGCTGAACCGGGAGTTGCGCCCCTCTCACATCTCCTGGCTGGAGAAGGAGATCAGGAAGGTGGGTTTCAAGCAGGCCCACCCCATCATGGTCAACCCTCACATAATGCCGGGCAAACTGACGATAATCTGCGGCCACCACCGCCTGGAGGCAGCCCGCAGGGCAGGGTCAGATGTATGGTATACGCTGACCGAGGACCGGGAACCTGAGAAGGATCGAGTGCAAGCCTGGTCCCGCATGGATGTCATCACCAACTACTCCCGTAAAGGCCTTCATAGTTACCAACTCCTCACCGGGTGGGCGGCCGAGACGGGGGTTTCGGTGGCGACAATGCTGCGAATGCTGTCCCTGTCAGGGGGGCAGAGTATGTACCCCGCCATAGACGCAGGCAAGCTCGTCCTCACCCCCCACCAGGTAGGTATACTGGCACAGTCCAGCCTGATGGTCAAAGAAGTATGCGCCTCGCTAAAGATACAGGCGAAGGCATACCCCTTCCTGTTCAAAGCCCTCTGCATGCTGGTGAAGTATGGGTTGTATGACCGGGAGAGTTTCATCCCCCAGTTCTCGATGCCTTCAACCCAGGGTTTACTACTGAGGAAAAAAGTCTTCAGCTTCGACGACGCCCTGAAGCGGCTGGAGCAGATGGTTAACAATCGACGCAGGCCTCCTCACATATTCCTGCAGGCTGACTACGAACGGGCCAGCCTGGAAGCCAAGCAAGCAACCATAGTTAAGAATAGAAAGGGGGCAAAGCAATGACCATCAAAGATTTGAAACGACTGCTCGAACACTTCGACGATGAGGCTGAGGTCCGCATCGAGCAACCCTCAAACGACTACTGGAAACGGACGCTGGCTGAAGCCCCCTCCAAAGTGGAGTGGGCCGACATTGAGTGGTCCGCGTATCACCAAGCCTACAAGGTTACGGAGGGAGGGAAAGTCGAGGGGGAGATGTGCGACGAGGACGACGACCAGCCAGCAACCAAACAGGTGGTGTTGATACGATGAGCAAGGTAGCTATCACCGACATGACCCCTGTCCTCCGGTGCCTGATGGCCTGGACCCTGGAGGTAGTACATGAGTACTACTTCGGGGACGTATCCCTCCCCCTCAACGAGGACACGGAGGCTATCCACGCAGACAACACGAGCAACTTCTACGACTACAACCGCAAAGACCTGGCCCGTATCACCACCCTGCTCATGCACTATGGACTGGTAGAGGAATACGCCCTGCCCCCTGGTGTGCGAGCTGCCGTAGGTGACGAGGTGGGCAAGGCATACCGTGTCACTGTCAAGGGGCAGGCACTCATGGAACTGGAAGGGATGGAAGAACTGTGATGGACGAGAGAGCGAAGACCGCAAGGCGCAACGTGGGCAAGCCGGGGCCGACGAAGGTTTATCAGTGGCTGTGCAGTGTATCCGGCAAGGAGCTACAGTATGAGGGTGGTAACAGACTCCTCGACATCGGCTGTGGCTACGGGCAAGGTTCCCCCTACCTGATGGGAGCAGGGTGGGAGTGGACCGGCTGCGACCTGGAGTTCCGAAAGGGCATGGTGTTAGAAGGCGGGGTGTGGGTTAGCCTAACCGGACTGGCTAATGCCATCGAGGAGGGGGCTCGCTGGGATGTGGTCGCCATGTCCAACGTGGTCAATGTGCAGCGCAACCTAGAGGAGCTGACGGAACTCATGGCCCTGTGCTACGCAGCCTTGAGGCCAGGCGGCTGTATCGTGGGCAACTACCCTGCCTCCCCTCGATACATGCCTGTCCACACGATAGGGGAGATGGTGCGCATCCTCAACATGAATGCCGAGGGTGTGGGCAAGTTCACAACCGAGCGCGTAGACCCCCGCCAATTCCTGTTCGTCCTGAAAAAGAATCAGTAGGTAATACCTACCATCGACCCCCTGCCCCCGGCAGTGTAATATATTTCAATTCAAGGAGGATGTATGTCAGACGAAACTACCATGGAAGAAACCAAGACCGAGGATAAGAAGGACAAGGCTAAGGAAGCCCTGCTCGCTGAGCTGCAGAGGGATCAGGGGCAGAAGAACAAGGGCCTGTTCACCGACGAGGCTGCGGCCAGGGCCAACGTCAGCCTGGACAAGGCGAGGGTTGTGCTCCACACCCTGCTCGCTGAGGACAAGGTGGAGCGCACCTCGGTGGAGTACGAGCACCTCCCCTGCCACATCCAAATCAACGTCAAGCCTGGCATGAGTCGCTTCCGCTGGAGGTTGAAGTGACCCCGCGCCGGGCACGGACGGTGCTTGACCTCATCCACATCCTGCTGGCCGAGGTGCAGGCGGACCCGAAGCTGGGCAAGGTCCCGGCTGTGGCCCTAGCCGGAGGCAAGGCCCACCCCCTACAGATACAGACGGTGGTTGTAGGTGGCAAAGAATTCCTAACGTTTGTGGGGGCTAAATGATGACAATCACACCAACGACAATCACCAAACAAATGCTCATCGACAAAGCAGCGTGTCCAGAGTGGATTGATAAATTCCACTACAGAAAGCCAGAAGGCTTAAAGATTCACACCATAGCGGACATCCTAGATGCCATCAAATATGGTGGATTTGGGCCAGTTGTGAGCTGGCTGATTAAACTAGATGTGGTAGATAAACTGGACCTGACGAGGGCGAACCTGACGGGGGCGAACCTGACGAGGGCGAACCTGACGGGGGCGAACCTGAGGGAGGCGGACCTGAGGG